>JACCDS010487829.1_pt1 | contig 23577 bp, 20 predicted proteins | sample 7446441 | NCBI WGS metagenome assembly JACCDS01 (sample SAMN15323445, study PRJNA562643) | freshwater metagenome | isolation source: river surface water | place: USA:Blue River Watershed | collected 2017-08-17 | reverse complement strand
CTATGCCGGCGCCACCGCGGTGGCGGTGGTGATGTTGGGAATTTCGTTTGTCATGCTGTTGGCCATCAATGGCTTGCAAGCTTGGCAACGTCGGCGTGCAACGGGGGTCTGAAATGCAACGAACCCTCAACGCTGGCACCACCGAACCGCACTGGGTCCAAAGGTTGCTGATCGGCGTCGCCCTGGCCTTCATGGCCTTGTTTCTGGTCTTGCCCCTGGCCACCGTGTTTGTCGAGGCCCTGGGCCAGGGCTGGCAAGCCTATGCGGCCGCGCTGGCCGAGCCCGATGCCTGGGCCGCGATCCGGCTGACCCTGATCATTGCGGCGATTGCCGTGCCCCTGAATCTGGTGTTTGGGGTGGCTGCCGCGTGGGCCATTGCGAAGTTCGAATTCCGGGGCAAGTCGCTGTTGATCACGCTGGTCGATCTGCCGTTTTCGGTGTCCCCGGTGGTCGCCGGCCTGGTCTATGTGTTGGTGTTTGGCGCCCAGGGCTGGCTGGGCCCTTGGCTGCAGGCGCATGACATCCGCATCATTTTCGCGGTGCCCGGCATCGTGCTGGCGACCTTGTTCGTGACCTTCCCCTTCATCGCCCGCGAGCTGATCCCGCTGATGCAAGCCCAGGGTCAGGACGAAGAGCAGGCCGCCATCGTGCTGGGCGCCAATGGCTGGCAAGCCTTTTGGCACGTGACCTTGCCCAACATCCGCTGGGGGCTGATTTACGGCGTGATTTTGTGCAACGCCCGCGCCATGGGCGAATTCGGCGCAGTCTCGGTGGTGTCGGGCGACATCCGGTGCGAAACCAATACCATGCCCTTGCATGTCGAGATTTTGTCCAACGAATATCAGTCGGTAGCGGCTTTCGCGGTGGCCTCGTTGTTGGCGCTGCTGGCGCTGGTGACGCTGGCGATCAAATCGTTCATCGAGTGGCGGCATTTGCGGCGGCACCCGGCGCAAGACGCGGCCCCCGGGCCCATTTCCACGCCCGTTCGGGCGCACCCTCAGGAGTTGCCATGAGCATCGAGATTCGTCACATTCACAAAAATTTTGGGGCGTTTCAGGCGCTGACCGATGTCAACCTGCAAATTGCTTCGGGGGAGTTGGTGGCTTTGCTGGGCCCTTCAGGCTGTGGCAAGACCACGTTGCTGCGCATCATGGCAGGTCTCGAAGGGGCTGACGGTGGGCAGGTGGCGTTTCATGGCGAGGACATGACGCAAGTGCATGTGCGTGAGCGCCGGGTCGGTTTTGTGTTTCAGCATTACGCGTTGTTTCGCCACATGTCGGTGTTTGATAACGTGGCGTTTGGGTTGCGCATGCGTCCGCGCGCCAGCCGACCCAGCGAAGCACAGATCCGCGAGCAAGTGCAGCACTTGCTGGAGCGCGTGCAACTGGCCGGCTTGAGCGACCGCCAGCCGGCGCAACTCTCGGGTGGGCAGCGCCAACGGGTGGCGCTGGCGCGCGCCTTGGCGGTGCAACCCCGGGTGTTGTTGCTCGACGAGCCCTTTGGCGCACTCGACGCCAAGGTGCGAAAAACCTTGCGCCGATGGTTGCGCGAGTTGCAACAAGAGTTGCGAGTGACCACGGTGTTTGTGACGCACGACCAGGAAGAGGCTCTGGATGTGGCGGATCGGGTGGTGCTGATGAATCGGGGCCGCATCGAACAGGTGGGCGCACCCCGGGAGGTGTGGGCCCGGCCCGCCAGCCTGTTTGTGCAGGATTTTCTGGACGATGTGGATGTCTCAAGATGGTCGGGCCAAGAGGAGAGCGAGTGCCTGCTCGCCTCCTGAGCTGACTCAGACCATGGGTCTGGCGAGATGACGCCGGGCCATGTCGATGTACCACGGCAAGCACTGCGGGTTTGCCATGGCGTCGCGATTGAGTACTTTTTCAATCGGCTGGCCTAGCATGAGCTTTTTGATCGGAAGCTCTTGCTTCTTGCCCGAGAGGGTGCGGGGGATTTCGGCAACCTGAAAAATCTCGTCGGGCACAAAACGCGGGCTCAGCGCATCGCGCACGGCGGCATTCAGGCGGGCTCGCAAAGCGTCGTCGAGCACCACGCCTTCGCGCAGAACCACAAACAGCGGCATGTAGCTGGCACGGCCTAAATGTTCGAGGTCAACCACCATCGAGTCGAGGACTTCGGGCAGCGCTTCAACGGCCCGGTACAACTCGGAAGTGCCCATGCGCAAGCCGTGCCGGTTGATGGTGGCGTCGCTGCGGCCATAGATGATGCAGCGCCCCTCGGGTGTGATTTTGAGCCAGTCGCCATGGCGCCAAACCCCACCCGACGCCGGATCGGCGTCGCCACCGCCCGGCTTGCGACCTTGGCCGCAGGCATACATGTCGAAGTAGCTGCCCAGATAACGCTGATGATCGATATCGCCCCAAAAGAAGGGCGGCATGCTGGGTAAGGGCTGGGTCACGACCAGTTCGCCGACTTCGTCAACCACCGGTTGGCCCTGCTCGTTCCAGGCCTCGACCGACACCCCCAAAAAACGACACTGCATCTCGCCCGGGACCATGGGCAATTCGCGATGCCCGCCCAGATATGCGCCGGCATCGGTGCCGCCGGAAATGTTGCACCACCAGACATCCGTGCGGTGCTTGAGTCCGGCCCGGTCGTAGACGCTACGCATGACATGGGTTCCCCACTCTTGCACCTCGGGGCTGAGCGGGGAGCCGGTGGTGCCCAGTGCCCGAATCTGTTGCAGGCCCTGAACGTCGCTCAGATCCAGTTGGGCTTTCATGCATTGACTGAAATAGGCGGCACCGGCGCCAAAGAAGGTGACTTGCTCGCGGGCGGCAAAACGCCACAACACCCCCCAGTCCGGCCGTTCTTTGGAGCCGCCGGGGTTGCCGTCGTAGAGGACGCAGGTGGTACCGCTGAGCAGCCCGCTGAGCTGGGCGTTCCACATCACCCAGCCGGTCGAGCTGTACCATAAGAACCGCTCGCCCCAGGAGTTGGTTTCGTAACTGCAGCCGACGTCGTAGTGGATGTTTTTGTGCGCCATGCCGTTGAGCAAGGTGCCCCCGTGGGTGTGGACAATCGGTTTGGGCAAGCCGGTGGTGCCACTGGAATAGACAATCCACAAGGGGTGGTCAAATGGGACCCACAGCGGGGAGAAGCCCGGGTCGTCGCCGCCTGATGCCACGACCTTGGCAAAGTCGGCACTGTTGGCCAAGGAGGCAGAGCCCAGGTTGCGCCAGTACACGACGTGTTGCACGCTGGGCAATGATGCGCGCATCTCGGCCACGACCGTGCTGCGGTCGTGATCTTTGCCACCATAGGTCACGCCATCGCAGGCCAGCAGGACTTTGGGGGTGATCTGTTTGAAGCGATCGAGCACGGCGTGGGTGCCCATGTCGGGAGCGCACACGCTCCAGATGCCACCGACGCTGACCACGGCCAAAAAGGCAACCATGGTCTCGGGGACGTTGGGCAGGTACGCCGCTACCCGATCACCGGGTCGCACGCCCTGCGATTGCAAGTGGCGCGCCAGCGCAGCAACTTGGCGGCGCAGCTCGGGCCAGCTCAGTTCGCGGCGCTGTCCTTTTTCGTTGTTGCTGATGATGGCCGGCATGCCCGCGTCGTGGGCGGGGCCCACGTGGCGCAAGACTTGACGGGCGTAATTGACCTGTGCACCCGGAAACCAAACTGCACCTGGCATGGTGTTTCGGGCCAGCACCGCCGTGTGGGGGGTGGGGGACTGCAAATCGAGGTACTCCCACATGGTGCCCCAGAACTGGTCGAGTTCGGTCACCGACCAGCGCCACATGGCCTGGTAATCGGTGAATTTCAGCCCATGCCTTTTTTCGAGCCAGTTGGCGTAGAGGCGAATTTGCGGCACGTAGGGGGCAACGAGCGGTGCGGTGGCGTTCATGGTGCGGGATGATCAACTTATCAACGATTGTGGCGTGCGCCCCGAAAAAAACCCATCAGGGAAACCACGCTGTTGAAGTATCCATCCGGAAGGTTCAAATGGGCATCGATGAAAGCCCTAAACCCCTTGGAAAACTTCAGGGTTGATCCCGAGCGCATCGCATGGGTCGGCCAGGACTTGCAACGCCCCGAGTGCATTTTGGCCGAACCCCGCGGCGATTTGTGGGTGGCCGATGCGCGTGGCGGGGTGACCCACATTCGCCCTGATGGCCACCAGCGATTCATCGGGCAGAAGCGCGACACCCGCTTCGAACAAGCCGCCACCCTGACCGTGGGCGATGCCGAAGCCAAATTCACCACCGGCACTTTGCCCAACGGCCTGGCGTTTGCCGCCAACGGCGACATCCTGATCGCCAACTTTGGCACCGATGTGCTGGAAGTGATGACCCGTGAAGGGCACACCCGCACCCTGGCCGACCGCATCGATGGCCAACCGATCGGCAAGGTCAACTTCGTGCTGCGCGATCGTCGCGACCGCATTTGGCTGACCATCTCTACCCGTGTCAACCCCTGGACCCAGGCCGCCAGCAGCCGGGTTCAAGATGGTTATGTGGCGGTGCTGGATGAGCACGGCCTGCGGGTGGTCGCCGATGGCTTTTATTTCACGAATGAAATCCGGCTCGACGCCCGGGAAGAGTGGCTCTACATCGTGGAGACCACGGGCCCGCGCATCAGCCGGATGCGGCTGTTTGAAGGGCCCGGCGGCGTGCAACTGAAAGACCGGGAGGTATTCGGTCCTGACCACTTGGGCGGGTTTCCCGACGGGATCGCTTTTGACGCCTACGGTAACTTGTGGTGTACCCTGATCATGGTCGATCAGTTGATTGCCCTGACGCCCGATGGCGAAAAACGGGTGTTGCTCGATGATGGCGACCCGGTGGCCAGCGCCAAGCTGTTGGCCGATGCCGCCGCCGGCACCCTGACCAGCGAGACCATGTTGGCGACGCATGGTCAACTGGCCCCCTGGATGGCCAGTGTGACGTTTGGCGGTCCCGACCTTCGCACGGTGTACATCGGTAGCTTGATGGGGCATCGTTTGCCCTGCTTCCGTTCGCCTGTCGCCGGTTTGCCCATGGTGCATTGGTCATGAGGCAAACTATGGCTGTCTTCCCACATTCTGAACGAGTTCACCATGGCCCGAAAATTTGTTGATCTCTCCATCCGTCTTGAAAACGATGTGCTCAGCGACCCGCCCGCGTTTGCGCCGCGCATTGAGTACTTCAACCACGAAAACACCTACGAGCAAATCGCACCCTTTTTCCCCGGGCTGAAAAAAGAAGATCTGCCCGATGGCGAGGGTTGGGCGGTGGAGTTCGTGAACCTGTGCACACACAATGGCACGCACCTGGACGCTCCCTATCACTTCCACTCAACCATGGACAAGGCATTGGGGGAGAAAAAGCCCGCGATCGCCATCGACGAGGTGCCTCTGGAGTGGTGTTTCCAACCTGCGGTCAAGCTCGATTTCCGTCATTTGCCCGACGGGCATGTGGTGACCGCCGCGGAGGTTGAAGCCGAGCTTCAGCGCATCGAGCACACCCTCTCTCCTTTGGAGATCGTGGTGGTCAATACCCGCGCCGGTTCACGCTATGGTCATCCGGACTATGTGGCGAGCGGTTGCGGCATGGGCTATGAAGCGACCATGTATCTGCTCGAGCGCGGCGTGCGGTTGACCGGAACCGATGCCTGGAGCTGGGATGCGCCTTTTGTGTACACCGCCGAAAAATACAAAGACAGCGGTAATGCGGGGCTGATCTGGGAAGGTCACAAAGCGGGGCGCGACATTGGCTATTGCCACCTGGAGAAACTTCACAACCTCGAGTCGCTGCCCCCGACGGGCTTTTACATCAGCTGCTTTCCGCACAAGATCAAGGGCGCTTCGGCCGGCTGGACGCGTGCCGTGGCGATTTTTGACGACAAGCTGTTTGCCTGATCCCGCCAGGCTCACTGGCCCGACTTCATGCGCTCGCTCTTCCAATAGACATCATCCCCGCCGTGCAAGCGGTTGAGCACGCGGGCCAATACAAACATCAGATCGGAGAGCCGGTTGAGGTATTGGCGTGGCGCATCATGGAGCGCCTCTTCAAAACCCAAGGCCACGACCGAGCGCTCGGCGCGTCGAGCCACCGTGCGACAGACATGGGCCAAGGCGGCTCCACGGGTGCCGGCGGGCAGGATGAACTCTTGCAACTTGGGCAACTGGGCGTTGTGGCGCTCGAGCGCCTCGTCGAGCGCCACAACCGCTTCTTGTTTGAGCAATTCAAAACCCGGGATCGAGAGTTCTCCCCCCAGGTTGAACAATTGGTGCTGGATCTCGACCAACAACTCGCGCACCTCGGAGGGCATTTCTTCGCACAACAAGACCCCGATGTTTGAGTTGAGCTCATCGACATCGCCCATGGCGTGCACTCGCAGACTGTTTTTTGACACGCGCTGGTTGTTGCCCAGACCAGTGGTGCCGCCATCCCCGGTGCGGGTGGCGATTTGCGTCAGTCGATTGCCCATGGTGTCTTGCTATCCCGTTAAAAACTCTATTTTGACTCAAGCGCAGACTATGATGGGTGCCAGAACAAAATGCTGGAACAGATTTATCCTTTGCTGGTGGTGGCCGTGGGTTTCGGGGTGCTGGGCATCACGGGGTTTGGCTCGGCGCTGATCAGTGTCCCTTTGCTGGCCTGGGTCTGGCCTTTGCAGCAGGTGGTGCCGCTGGTGTTGCTGATCGACTTCGTTGCTTGCCTCTTGCTGGGGGGGTTGCAATGGCAATGGGTTCAAACGCGCGAGTTGTGGCGTTTTTCCATCTGGATCGTGTTGGGGGTGGTGCTCGGGGCCGGCTTGTCCACCGTGCCGGGCCTGATGGACAGCGGTGGCCTGTTGCTGGCTTTGGGGGCGTATGTGGCCTGGGTAGGCTGGCGGGGTCTGCGTGGCGCAGTGGAGCGCCCTGGCCTGTGGTTGCGCCAACCGGTCAGTGCAGGCAGCCTTTCCGGGGTGATCGAGGTGCTCTGGGGCACATCCGGCCCGGTGATCGTGAGTCACCTGACCACGCGGTTTGAAGATCCCCGGGTCCTGAAGGCGCACACCAGTTTGTGCCTCATGCTGATCAGCGGTCTGGCTTGCCTGACCATGGCCCTGAGCGGACGCATGAACCCACAGGACATCTGGCGTTGGTTGCCCTGGCTGATGGGAGTAGCGCTGGTGGCGATGCTGCTCGGGCATCGTTGGTCGCAACGGGCACCGGTGCTGCTGCTGAAGCGGATCACGCTGTCTTTGCTGGTGATCAGCGGTCTGGCTCTGGTCGTGCAGGGCTGGATCCGCCTGTAGGCGCTTGCTCTTCGGTGCGAGCCAAAATCCACAGGCGCATTTCATGAGCAGCCGCATGCTCGGGCCACAAGGAAATGACGACTTCGAGGCTGGCCAACGCATCTTCCCAGCGATGCAGCAGCACTTGCGCCTGAGCCCGGTTGAAATGCGCCTGCACCGGATCCACGTCTTCTCCATTGGCTCGGGATAACCATCGCAAAACTTGATGGTCGGAGGCACCCAAGGCGGGAATTGGATTGTCGCCAGGTTCTGGCGGAGGTTCGACAACGGACATGGTTTAGAACTGCACTGATAAACCCCCCCCTATTATGAATAATAACTGTTGACATTTAGTCCGACATAGGTAAAAAAGTGTGAACCTCGGGTTTGTCCCAGTGATCATGGGGCGGGCCTGGAAAAGATTTTTCCAGGGTTCATGAGGTGATCTGGATCCAGGGCCTGTTTGATGGTGCGCATCATCTGGACCGCGCCCGTCCCCGCTTCGTGAACCAGAAAGTCTATTTTGTGCAAACCGATGCCGTGCTCGCCGGTGCAGGTCCCCCCCAGATCGATCGCGCGACGTACCAAGGTTTGATTGAGGGCCTCGGCATGCGCCCGTTCGGTGTCGTCATGGGGATCGATCATGTAGCCGAAATGAAAATTGCCGTCACCGACATGCCCCACCAGAAAATAAGGGATGCCGCTGGCATCGGCCTCGGCCATTGAGTCGAGCAGGGCATCGGCCAATCGACTGATGGGTACGCAGGTGTCGGTGCTGATGATGCGACAGCCCGGTCGATGGGCCAGTGCGGCGAAATAGGCATGATGACGCGCCGTCCACAACCGCGTGCGATCTTCGGGCGTGGTGACCCATTCAAAGGCTTGCCCGCCATGATCGGTTGCGATGGCTTGCACCGTTTGCGCCTGCTCCTGCACACCGGCAGGCGAGCCATGAAACTCCATCAGCAACATGGGTTCTTCGCGCAGCGACAGTTTGGAGTAGGCATTGACCATGCGCACACTGTTGGCGTCGATTAGCTCGACCCGGGCAATGGGCACGCCCATCTGAATGATGGCAATGGTGGTGCTGACGGCGTCGGCCACCGACGGAAAAGAGCAAATCGCCGCCGACACCGCTTCGGGCAATGGGTAAAGTCGCAGCGTGATTTCAGTCATGATGCCCAACGTGCCCTCGCTGCCCACAAACAGGCGGGTCAGGTCGTACCCGGCGCTGGATTTTTTGGCACGGGTCCCGGTGCGGATCACTTCGGCCTGGGCCGTCACGACTTCCAAAGCCAGGACGTTTTCGCGCATGGTGCCGTAACGCACGGCGTTGGTGCCACTGGCGCGGGTGGCACTCATGCCCCCGATCGAGGCGTCGGCCCCGGGATCAATGGGGAAAAACAAGCCCGTGTGCCGGATCTCTTCATTGAGTTGCTTGCGCGTCACCCCGGGCTGCACAGTGACCGTGAGGTCCTCGGGATTGATCGAGAGCACGCGGTTCATGCGGCTCAGGTCAATGCTGACTCCCCCCTGGATGGCAAGCAAATGCCCTTCGAGGGAAGAGCCCACGCCAAACGGAATGATCGGCACCCGATGGCGGGCACAAATGCGGACGGCGTCAACGACATCCTGCGTGCTTTCGGCAAAGACCACCGCATCGGGCGGGGGCACGGTGGTGAAAGCCGACTCGTCACGCCCATGCTGCTCACGCACCACTTGCGCCGTGGAACACTGTGCAGCAAAGCGTTGCTGCAACTCGATCAGGGTCTGCTCTGGGACTGGGCGACGTGCCACTTGAGGCAGCAGATGGGAGTCGGGTGCGTTCATGTGGGGCCTCCTCAGGCGTTGCGCAAACGATCGATCAAACCATTCAATGCTTCGAGCGAGCCGAACTCAATGGACAGTTCGCCCATCTCTTGGATCTGACCATGGCGTTTGACGCGCTTTTTGATGCGCACCTCGACTTGAGCCGTGAGCAAGTCGGAGAGCTCTTCCTCGATGCGTCGCAAATCGCGCGATTTCTCTTTTTTGGGCTTGGGCGAGACCAGTTGAAATTCGGCCCCCAGTTTTTTGACCAGGCTTTCCGCTTCGCGCACCGACATTTTCCGGGCCGAGATTTGGTGAGCGGCGGTGATTTGGGTGGTTCGGTCCAGGGCCAACAAAGCCCGGGCATGCCCCATTTCAAGATCTCCAGCCATCAGCATTTGCTGGACAGGCTCGACCAAATTGAGCAAGCGCAACAAATTGCTGGCTGCGCTTCGAGAGCGGCCGACGGCTTGAGCCGCCTGCTCGTGAGTGAGCCCAAACTCCCGGATGAGGCGTTGTAAGCCCTGAGCCTCCTCCAGAGGATTGAGATCTTCACGCTGGATGTTCTCGATCAAGGCCATGGCGGCGGCGGCCTCGTTGGGCACATCGCGCACCAGCACCGGAACCTCGTTGAGCCCGGCCAGCTTGCTGGCGCGAAAGCGGCGTTCGCCAGCGATGATTTCGTATTTGCCCGCATGCTCGCCTTGCGCCAAGCGCCGCACCAGGATGGGCTGCATGATGCCCTGGGCTTTGATGCTCTCGGCCAATTCGTACAGGGCCCCTTCGTCCATGCGGCTGCGGGGCTGGTAGATGCCGGGGACCAGTTGATCCAGGGCAAGTGCGGCGGGTGCGCCATGGGTCGCCGGATTGGCGGCTTCGGGTGCCGTCACTTGGGGGCCCAGCAGGGCCTCCAGACCGCGCCCCAGTCCTTTGGGTTTTTTGGTGACCATGCGGGTTACTCTGTTGGGTCTGCTACGGGCTCGGGGGCGGTCGTTGCAGACAAGGGTTCGGGGGACGAAGCCCGATCTTCGGGCGGGCTGAACGGTACGCCCGTCCTGACGGGGGAGGGGGTGTCGTGAGTTTGCCAAAACGCCTCGACCAGCGACCAACCCGCTGTGGCCCCAGCGCCCAAGGGCTGCGCAGAATCGCCCAACAAAGAGGCGCCACATGCTTTCAGCCAGTCCTGCAACTGAGGGTTGGGTGGTCGCTCTTTCCAAAGCAGAGCGACGGGCAAATTCCAGGCCTGCGGAGCCAACGGCTTCCAGGTGAAGAGCGTTTCGTGCGCTTGCTCTTCGTTCAAGTCGATCGGGTCGATGAGCACCACCGACAAGACGCGATGCGACTGCTGAGTGTGCCGCAACCAGGCGTCAATCAAGTGGGCGCCGAGTCCATGGGCCAGCAAATGGCAGTGCTCGTGGGCCAGCACCGTCTCTTGCAGCTGCATCATCCAGTCGCCGCGCAGGGGGCGTTGCCAATCGTGTTGGGCGACGCGGCGCAAGCCGTGTTGTTGTTCCCACTGGGTCAACCAATGCGCAGCAGGCGCACCCTTCCAGTCTGGCAAGGTCAGCACGGTCGGTTGACGCCAGATGCGGGGCGGCGGCACGGCCCTGGGCGTCGAGTTGATCAACTCTGGCGTCGCCCCGGTGTCGCTGGTCGGGAGTTCGTCTTTGCTGTTCACCATGTGGGGGCCCGTTGCACCAGTTCTTGGGCAAAACTCAGATAAGCTTGGCTGCCTTTGGCAGCGGTGTCAAACACCACGCCCGGCAAGCCGTAGCTGGGGGCTTCCGCCAGGCGCACATTGCGCGGGATGATGGTCTCGAAGACTTTGTCGCCGAAATGCGCCTTCAATTGGTCACTGACCTGTTGCTGCAAGGTGATGCGGGGGTCAAACATGACACGCAACAGGCCGATGATTTTGAGGTCGCGGTTGAGGTTGGCATGGACTTGCTTGATGCTGTTGACCAAGTCCGACAAACCTTCCAGGGCAAAGTATTCGCACTGCATGGGCACGAGCACGCCGTGGGCCGCGCACAACCCGTTGAGTGTCAATAAAGACAGGCTTGGCGGACAATCGATCAACACGAAGTCGTAATCTGCCTCAACGGCCTTCAGAGCATGGCGCAAGCGCAACTCGCGTTGATCCAGGTTAACCAATTCAATTTCGGCCCCTGCCAGATCCCGGTTGGCCCCCAACACATCGAAGGTGGCGGCCTTGCTGGCCTCACCCCATTGGCTACGGGCGCGTGCTTCGGCGACGCTGGCGGATCCCAGCAAGACATCGTAGACACTGAGCTCGAGGGTTCGCTTGTCCACGCCAGAACCCATGGTGGCGTTGCCCTGGGGGTCGAGATCGACCATCAACACCCGTTGTCCGACGGCCGCTAAGCCGGCCGCCAGATTTACCGTGGTGGTGGTCTTGCCGACCCCGCCTTTTTGATTGGCGACACAAAAGATTTTCACGGCCCGGTCCTTGATCAAGCGCGAGGGAAATCCGCCCCACGCAACACCCCGAAGTATGCATCAACTGGCCGCAAAATCACGCACTCCAAAACATGCGCAAGCCAAAACCGATCAGACAAACCCCTGCCAATCGGCTGAGCCACAAGGTCAGCCCCGCTCCAGGCGACATGCGCTGAACCATGGTGTGGGTGAACCCCACGACACCGAGACAGTACAACGCCCCCAAGACCCAGACGGTGACGGCCATGAAGGCATATGTCAGCCAACCCCGGTGCTGCACCGGGTCGATGAATTGGGGGAAAAAAGCAAAGTAAAAGACCACTGCCTTGGGGTTGAGCACAGTGATCAGCAAAGTGTCTACAAAGTAGCGGCCCGCGCGCACCTGGATCGGCGCTGACGCGCCACTGCCAGGGCGCATCATGCGCCAACCCATCCAGGTCAGGTAAGCAGCCCCCACCCACTGCAAACCGGTAAACAGGGCTGGCTGGGCTTGCAACAGGACCGCCACCCCGGCCACCGTCAGCCACAACAAAACCTGATCGCCCAACAACAAACCCCAGACCGACCACAGGCCACCCCGCCAACCGCCCAAACTGGTGGAAGTCACCAAAGCCAGATTACCCGGACCCGGCAAGAACAAAAGCAGGACGAATGACAGCACAAAGGCACCGTAATCCGAAACCCCCAGCATGATCAGTCGCTCCCTTAGCCCTGCACAGTGGGCCGCATCCAGACCAGACATCGCTCGGCGTCCCATCCCGGCACGGCCAGAGGTTCCACGTGAAACACTTGCACCGAGTCGGGCAGCGCCTCGATTTCATCCTGAGGATGTTTGCCCTTCATGGCAACCCAGACGCCACCGGGCGCCAGAGCGGGCGCCGACCAGGTGGTGAAGTCGGCCAGGGACGCAAAGGCCCGGCTGGTGATCAGGGGCCATGTGCTGGTCAGGTCTTGAACCCGGCTGTGGACGCCCCGCAGGTTGGCCACGCCGAGACTGGCAGCCACTTGTTGCACAAAAGCGGTTTTTTTGGCCACGGCATCGACACACGTCACCTGCCAGTCGGGACGACACAGGGCCAGCACCACGCCAGGCAAACCACCGCCTGAACCGACATCCAAAATGTCAGTGGCTTGAGGGGCGTGCCGGTTCAACGCAGGCAACGCGGCCAGGCTGTCGAGTACATGATGGGTCAGCATCTCGGCCGGATCGCGCACCGAAGTCAAGTTATAGACCCGGTTCCATTTCTGCATCAAGCCCAAATAATCAAGCAGCGCTTGTTCAACCCCCGGGAGCAGGTTCAGGCCCAACGCCTGCACGCCCTCTGAGAGACTGCGCGCCAAGTCTGCGCTCATGGAGGCGTGGCCTCGGCGCGCAATTTAGGCAGCCCTTTGGGGCCTGTTTTTTTCAGGTGGATGAGCAACAGCGAAATGGTTGCGGGGGTAATCCCCGAAATGCGCGAAGCCTGCCCCAGGGTTTCAGGCTGATGCTTGGCCAACTTTTGTCGCGCCTCGATGGACAAAGCACTGACTTGCATGTAATCGAGGTCCGGAGGCAAGCGCATTTGCTCGTAATAAGCCGCTCGCTCGACCTCTTCTTTTTGACGATCGATGTAACCGGCATACTTGGCGGCAATCTCCACCTGTTCAACGACTGGACCCAAAAGATCGCCCAAGGTTTCACGTGAAACATCGGGCGAGGCCCACCGCCCGTCGGCCATGCCCATCAAGGCGGCGTGGCTGACACCAGGTCGTCGCAAGAGGTCAAACAAGTTGTACTCGTGGTCGATGGCTTTGCCCAAAACCCGCTCGGCCTCGGTCGCCGGCAGAAGGCCGGGGTTGACCCAGGTCGACTTCAGGCGCTCTGTTTCACGTGAAACCGCATCGCGCTTGCGGCAGAACGCATCCCAGCGAAGGTCATCGACCAAGCCCATGCGGCGGCCGATCTCGGTCAGGCGCATGTCGGCGTTGTCCTCGCGCAACTGCAAACGGAATTCGGCCCGACTGGTGAACATGCGATAGGGCTCGGTGACTCCCTTGGTGATCAGGTCGTCGACCAGCACACCCAAATAGGCTTGGTCGCGACTGGGCACCCAAGGGGCGTCGCCACGGCACTGCAAAGCGGCATTGATGCCCGCAAACAAACCCTGGGCGGCGGCCTCTTCATATCCCGTGGTGCCGTTGATCTGGCCCGCAAAAAACAAACCCTTGATCTGGCGTGTCTCGAAGTTGATGCTCAGGCCCCGGGGGTCAAAATAATCGTATTCGATGGCGTAGCCGGGTCGCAAGATGTGGGAGTTTTCCAGTCCGCGCATGCTGCGCACCAGTTCGTACTGGATGTCAAAGGGCAAGCTGGTGGAGATGCCGTTGGGGTAGACCTCGTGGGTCGTCAGCCCCTCGGGCTCCAAAAAAATCTGGTGGCTGTCTTTGTCGGCAAAGCGGTTGATCTTGTCCTCGACGCTGGGGCAATACCGCGGCCCTACACCTTCAATTTTGCCGGTGAACATGGGGCTGCGGTCAAAACCGCTGCGGATGATCTCGTGGGTCCGCTCGTTGGTGTGGGTGATCCAGCACGAGACCTGCTGAGGGTGCATGTCGGCACGCCCCATGGTGCTGAACACCGGCACACCTTGTTCCTCGTTCATGCCCCCGGGCATGCCATCTCCAGGTTGCTCGGTGCACTTCGAAAAGTCAATGGTGCGACCATCCAACCGCGGCGGGGTGCCGGTTTTCAACCTGCCTTGCGGCAACTTCAATTCTTTGAGGCGCGCCGATAGGCTGACCGCAGGCGGATCGCCGGCGCGACCCCCGGCGTGGTTGTTGAGGCCGACATGGATCTTGCCATCGAGGAAGGTGCCCGCTGTCAAGACCACAGTCCGGGCATAAAAGTGAATGCCCACTTGGGTTACGGCGCCCGCCACCCGGTCACCTTCAAGCAGCAGATCGTCTACGGCTTGTTGAAACAGCATGAGGTTAGGCTGGTTTTCGAGGCGTCGGCGAATGGCCGACTTGTAAAGGATGCGGTCGGCTTGGGCGCGGGTGGCACGCACCGCCGGGCCTTTGGAGCTGTTGAGGATGCGAAACTGAATGCCGCCCTCGTCGGTGGCCAAGGCCATGGCGCCGCCCAAAGCATCGACTTCTTTGACCAGGTGTCCTTTGCCGATGCCCCCAATGCTGGGGTTGCAACTCATTTGCCCCAGGGTTTCGATGTTGTGCGTCAACAGCAGGGTCTGACAACCCATGCGCGCAGACGCCAGAGCGGCTTCGGTGCCGGCATGGCCGCCACCGATAACGATGACATCGAATTGCTTGGGGTATCGCATGAAAATGGATCGGGGGGTCCCGTGGGGGGGACTGACCATAAAGTGCTTATTTTAGGCGCAGTGTCGTTGGCCTTGCAGGGTCCGGGCGGCTCAGGATTGCGGGGGTCGCGATGTCAGCTGCTGCATGGGCTTTTGTTGCCATGCCAGGACGGCCCCAAAAGCCAGGGTGGCGGCCGAAGCCCACAAGCCTTGCGTCAGGCCGCCCGGCCCGTCGGCGATCCAGCCGACCATGGTCGGACCCACGATCTGCCCCCATGCAAAAACCACAGTGAACAACCCGATGCCGCGCACCCACATGCCCTCGGGCAAGTTGTGGCGCACAAACGCCGTGGTAGATGCCACCACCGATAAAAAAACCGACCCGAACAATGCTCCCGAGAGCAACAAGATCGGCAAAGAATGGGTCAGAGCGGCCAGCGCTGTGGCCACCGCCAGCAAGGCGTTCAGGATCGCTAACGCCCGCCCGCCCCGATGCCGATCGAGCAGGCGAGCCCACAACCGCGCCGACACCACCACGCCCAGACCCAACACCGCATAAAACAGTGTGCGATCGGCCTCGGCCACGCCCTGCTGGCGCAGCAGCGCAATGACAAATGTCATGTAGCCGATGTAGCCCATGCCAAAGCAACCATACCCCAACAAGGCCCAGCCCATGCCGCGCCACCAAGCCGAGGGCTGCGCGGGCAAAGGGGCTCCTGGCGCGGCCACAGGTTGCGCCTGTGCATGGCCCAACCGGCGTGCCGTGGGCCACATCCAGGCCAAGGCCACGGCACAACCCAAAGCCAGCCACCACCAGGCCTGCGGCCAGTCAGCGGCCACGGGCATCGCCCAAGGCACGAGCAATGCCGAGTAGACAATGCCCCAACCGGTACCGCCGTAATACAAACCCAACAGCCAGCCGCTTTGCTGCGGATGCTGCTGCGCCAACCGGGCCGCCAGCACACCACCCGCGACAAACACCCAGGCGCTGGCCAAGCCCGCCAAAAACCGTTGCAGCAACAGACCATTGGGATCGCGGAAAAATCCGCTCGCCGCCATGAACACACAAGCCCAGACACCGCCCCACACGAACGGCCAAGCCAGGGCGCGCCGACCCATGAGCCATGGCATCATGGTCGCACCCACCATATAGCCTGCGGCGTTGGCCGTATTCATCACACCGGCCAGCACATACGACCAACCCAAATCATCACGCATGGCTGGCAACAGCAAGCCATAAGAAAAACGGGTCACGCCCAATGACAAGGCCGCGCCCATCGACAAGGCCAAGGCTGCGCGCCAAGGCGAAGCCGTCATGGCAGCCCCCGAGAAGAGGGGGGCTCGCAAGGGCGCAACTCAACGGTGACGCACAGGCCGCCTGTATCGGACTCGGACAGGGTCAAACCGCCTTCGAGGTGACGTGCGTAAGCCGACACGATGGATAAACCCAAGCCATGCCCGTCAGCGGCCGCCAAACCTTCGGGACCACGTTGCCAGCGTGCCTGCATTTGCTCGCACCAGTCGCGCGGTACGCCGGGACCGTTGTCTTGCACTTGCAACCTGACCCGCTGGTCCAGCGTCTCCAAGCTGAGTGTGACTTGAGCCGGGTGCCCATTGACCGGACAGCCATGGCGCAAAGCGTTGTCGATGAGGTTGTCCAATAAGCCCTCGATCAGCGCGTTCTGACCCCAGACCCAAACGACTCGATCCAGCCCTTGTGCACCCAGATCAACGTGCCGCTGATCGGCTTGAGGCATCCAGCGCAACAAGGCCTGCGTGGCCAGCCCGCTTAAATCGACGGGTTCCAGCCGCAAGGCCTGCCGCGCCTCGGAGACCAATGCCAGCGCCAGCAACTGGTCCACCAGATGGCTGGCGCGCTCCTGGCTTTTTAAGATGCCCTGCAATTGTTCGCGCCAGACACTGGCATCGGGACTGCGCAACCCGTATTCGGTCTGCGCCCGGATCCCCGCCAGCGGGGTGCGCAATTCGTGTGCCACGTTGCCCGAGAACTCGCGCTGCGCTTGCAAGCCATGGCGAATCCGCCCAAAGAGCCCGTTCACCACCTCACCCAGCCTTTGCATGTCGCTGCTATCCTGGTGGACACGCACCGGCGACAAATCACTGGCATCGCGCTTCGAAAGGTCTTGCTCGAGATCGGACAACGGTTGCAACTCGGTTTCGATGTTGCGACGCAACCACATGGACAGCAAGGCCAACAACACCAGCTGCGGCAGCAGTGAGAACACCATCACCTGCTGCAAAATGCGCTCGCGACTGTGGGTGGTTTGCCCCATGACCACGGTGTAGCGGTGCGGCCGCTCACGACGCAAGGTCAGGGTGCGCAAGCTTTGCCCCTGATAGGTCAGCTCGCCAAAGGCGTGCCCCGCACCCTCAGGCACAGCCCGGCCCTGCAAGCCTGCATGACCTGCCAAAAACTGGCCCTGGCCATCGTAGATGGCAAAAAACAAGGACTCGCTTTGGTCAAACAAAACCGCCTTCATTTCTGACGGCGACAACCGGAAGTCCAGTTCGCCTTCACGCTCCGCCACATGACCCGCCACCATCAGGGCATCGTCCAGCAAGGAGCGGTCGTAGGCCTGGCTGGTGAAGTGACGGGCCACCAGCGCCACCAACACCGCCCCCACCACACCCGCCCACAACAGTGGCATGAGAACGTGGCGCAACAAGCGGCTGAGCAGGGTCGGCAAAGGGCGTGTGCTCATGCCCTGTTTTCCTCCAGCACATACCCAATCCCGCGTAAGGTGCGTATGCCGGCGCCTGAGCCGTGCAGTTTTTTGCGCAAGCGCGAAATGAACGCCTCGAGGGCGTTGTCGCCCAACAGGTCGTCAAAACCCGACAGTTTTTCAGCCAGCTCTTTTTTGCTGATGACGCGACCCGGGGGGGTGAGCAACTCGCAAAGCAGTTCGTACTCGCGCGCCGGCAACACCAAATCTTGCTGGCCCAGTTGCAGCCTTCGCAAGGCACGGGTCAGGGTCAGTTGGCCGACCTGGACCACGTCATCGGCGCCCAGACTGCGCCGTGCCAAGGCGCGCAAACGGGCTTCTACTTCGTGCAAGTCAAAAGGTTTTCCCAGGTAGTCGTCGGCCCCGGCATCGAGCCCGGCGATGCGTTCTTCGGTCCGATTGCGAGCGGTCAGTACCAACACCGCCGTGCGGTCGCCCTTGCGCCGCATCTCGCGCAACAGATTCAGGCCGTTGCCCTGGGCGCTGACAGGCGACGCATCCAGCGGTAAGTTCAGATCGAGCAACACGGCATCGTAACCCTGCAAGGACCAGAGTTGTCTTGCGTCAGCCAGGTGATGGGCGACATCAACCCGATGACCCGCATCACTCAAACTGCGCCGCAGGGTGTCGCGCAACACCGCATCGTCTTCGATCCACAAAATTCTCATCAACGGGCCTTGGTCAGGTTTAAGTCAGGGCATGCCTGCGATAAACCGATCATGAGCATACGACAAATGTTGCGCAAATGGCGCCGGTGGTCAATGGGGGCGTTGTGGTCGCTTGGCGCATTGACTTCGTCCGCCCTGGCCCAAATGCCACTGGATCTGGGGCAGGCGCTGGCGGCTGCCCGCTCGAACCTCGACATCCACATCAGCCAGCGCAGTCTGGATGCCGCACGTGCCGATGTGGTCAGCGCCGACCGGTCACCGTTTCCGGTGCTGTCGGCAAGCACCGCTTCGATCGATTTGCAAAACGGTGTGGGTGGTGGCAATGTGTGGCGTGACAAACGCATCGACAAGGGCGTCAGCCTGGACTACACCGTCGAGCGGGGCGACAAACGGACTCTGCGAACCCGGGCGGCTGACCGGGCGGCCAAAGCGGCCGAGCAAGACCTGGCTCAAAGCCAGCGCGAACAATTGATGCGCGTCAGTGCAGCTTATATGGATTGGTTGGCTCATTTGGAGCGGCTGCACCACTTGGGCCAATTGGCTGCGACCAGCCGCCAGCAAGCCAGGATGGCCGAACAACGCGGGCGAGCCGGTGATTTGGCGCGTCAAGAGGTCATGCGCTGGCAGATCGAAGCGCGTCGCACTGAAGCGAACTTGCCTGCCGCACTCAGCCAATTGCAAGGCGCTGCGTTGGTGTTGCAACAGTTGACCCGCTTGGCCCAGCCTCCACAAGGCTGGCGGCCGGTGCAGGGCTGGCCCGTCGCCGACCCCCAACTCGCAGAGCCTTCACGGTGGCCGCAAAAAGTGTCGGTGTGGGTGGCGCAACGCCCCGACGTGAAAGCCGCAGCTGAGCGGGTTGAGTCGGCGCAGCAGGCCGTGGCGTTGGCGCAATCCTTGCAAAAATCAGACATCACCTGGGGCGCCAGCGTAGATCACCATCCTGGCACCTCCAGTCGTTTGCTGGAATTGCGGCTGCAAATCCCTTTGCAACTGAACTACAACCACCAGGGTGAAATCGCTCGGGCACAAGCCCGCTTGCAGCAAAGCCTGGATCAGCTGGAACAAACCCGTGAGCTGGCTCAGGTCGAACTGCTGAGCCAGTTACAGCAGCATCAGGCCGCCTGGGCGCGCTGGCAGGTGCACGAACAAGACATCATCCCCCAGGCTCGGCAGGTGCTGACGCAAGCCCAAATGGCCTACGAAAAAGGGGCGCTCACATTGACCGATTTGCTGGATGCGCGCCGCACTTACCAGCAAACCTGGCTGGACGGCCTGGAAGCCCGGCGCGAACATGCCGTCGCCTATGCCCGCCTGGTGTGGCAAACCTACGAACCTGAAGAATCACAACGCCGTTTACTGGCCGCTCCCGCCTATGCGGGATACACAGAAATTTCACCATGAACATGATTCGATACCGGGCCGCCATGGCCTGCGCGCTGACCCTGCTTTGCGCCTGCCAGCCTGCGCCCAAGCCAAGCACCCGAAGCGCCGTCACTTTGCAAAACGGTGCGCTCGTGTACCCCGCCGATCACCCGCAGTTGGGCCTGCTGCAAACCGCAGAGGTGCAAGCAGCAGGTGTCTGGAGCAGCACCTGGCCCGCTCGACTGGTCTGGAACGAAGACCGCACCCAGCGCTTGCACAGCGCTTTGAACGGCCGCGTGATTCGGGTCTTGGGCGATGTGGGCCAAAACGTGGCGGCCGGTGCGGTGCTGGCCGAGGTGGCCTCGCCCGAGTTCGGGCTGGCGCTGGCCGAACACGCGCGGGCACGAACCGACTGGGAATGGGCCGACAAACAATGGCAGCGACAGCAGACTCTGCTGGAGTTGGGGATCACTTCACAAAAGGATCTGGAATCGGCGCAAGCCGATCGGCAACGTGCTCAGACCGAATGGACGCGGGCGCAAGCCCGCCTGCGTGGTTACGGCGCTGTCGAGACGCAACAAAACTTGGCCCTGCGCAGTGCCTTGGCAGGGGTTGTGGTCGAGCGGCGCATCAACCCGGGGCAAGAGTTGGCGCCGGGGACCGATGAGGCTTTGTTCGTGATCAGCCAACCGCAACATTTGTGGGCCTGGGTCGATGTCCCGGAAAACGAGCAAGCCGGGTTGAAGCCCGGCCAGACCCTGGACTTGCGGGTGGCTTCGTTGCCGGGTCAGTCGTTTCAGGGTCGGGTCGCCGCTCTGGCCGACTTCATCAACCCGGAAACCCGGACTTTGCGGGTGCGGTTAGAGGTTCCCAACCCGCAACGCCTGCTCAAAGCCGACATGCTGGCGACGGTGCGTTTTGATCGACCATTGGGTGAGGGTCATACCGTGGCGTCGAGTGCGGTTTATCTGGAGTCCGGCCAGCATTGGTGCTTCGTGCACCAAGGTGATGGCCGCTTTGTGCTGCGCCAGGTGTCGGCTCAACCCATCGACGCCGATCGGGCCTGGGTGCGCCAAGGCCTGCAAACGGGTGAGCGGGTGGTGGTGCAACAAACTTTGTTGTTGGCACGCGAATACCGACTGGCCATGCAAGCCGCTCGCCAGGGGCTGGCTGAAGGCGGTCGGGTGGCCCCATGAAAAAACTGATTCATTACGCCATCCATCAACCTTTGTTCATCGTGTTGGGGGTGGTGCTGTTTGTGCTGGCGGGCACCACGGCCTTCAAACACTTGTCAGTCGAGGCTTTTCCCGATGTAACGGACACCCAGGTCACAGTCATTGCGCTTTATCCGGGTCGGGCGGCAGAGGAAGTTGAAAAACAGGTGACCTTGCCGCTTGAGGTTGCACTGGCAGGGTTGCCGGAATCGATCAGGGTGTTTTCCCACACCCAGTTTGGGCTGTCATTTACCGTGGTCACCTACAACGACCGGATCAGCGTCGATCTGGCGCGGCAACACATCAGCGAGCGCTTGGGCAACGTCGCCCTGCCAGCAGGGGTTGAAGTCCGCATGGCGCCCAATGCCACACCCGTCGGAGAAATCATCCGCTTTCGTTTGCGTGGGGATGGTTACAGCACCACCGAGTTGCGCACCTTGCAGGACTGGACGGTGGAGCGAAACCTGCGGCAAGTTCCGGGGGTGGCCGATGTGGTCACCATGGGCGGACACATCAAACAATATGAAGTCCAGCCTGACTTGGCACGATTGCGCGCCCTCCAATTGACCTTGCAGGATTTGTTGCAGGCGCTGGAACGTGGCAACAGCAATGCCGGTGGCAGTTACATCAGCCATGGCGCACAGCAATATGCCATTCGTGGCATCGGTTTGCTGCGAAGCCCCGAAGAAATCGGTCAAATCGTGCTCAAGGCCAACCAAGGCAGCCCGGTTCGGGTATCCGATGTGGCGCGGGTGGAAATAGGCGGTGTTCCCCGCTTGGGAACCGTGGGGCAGGATCACGACGACGACATCGTTTCGGGTCTGGTGCTGATGCGCAAAGGCGAAAATCCCAGTGTGGTCTTGGTCAAAGTGAAAGAGCGATTGGAACAGCTCAACCGCCAACTGCCGCCAGGGGTGCGCATTGAGCCGTATTACGACCGAACCTGGCTGATGGATAAAACCCTGACCACGGTGTTTCGCAACCTGGTCGAAGGGGCGTTGCTGGTGTCGCTGGTGCTTTACCTGTTCCTGTCTAATGTGCGCGCCAGCCTGGCCGTGGTGGTGATCATTCCGCTGTCTCTGCTGGCGACCTTCATGGGCCTGAAAATCATGGGGGTGCCCGCCAATCTGCTGAGCCTGGGCGCCATGGACTTTGGGATCATCGTCGATGGCGCGGTCATCATGATCGAAAACATCATGCACCGGCTGGCCCAACGGGGCGAGGGCATGAGTGACAAAGAGCGCAAGTCGGTGATCATCCATGCCGCCAATGAGGTGGGGCGTCCGACGTTGTTTTCCATGCTCATCATCATTGCTGCGCACATTCCCATCTTTGCCCTCGAACGGCACGAAGGCCGCATTTTTCAACCCATGGCTTTGTCGGTCACCTCGGCACTGATCGGATCGCTGGTTTTCTCGCTCACGCTGGTGCCCTTGCTGGCTTACTGGATGCTGCGCAAGGGTCTGCCCCACCATGACAACCGGTTGGTCGAAGGGGCCAAGCGCCTGTATCGACCCGTGCTCGATTGGGCCTTGCGACAAACACGTCAGGTCGTGGCTCTGGCGGCACTGGCTTTTGCGTTGGCGCTGGGGGTGGCCACACAACTCGGTTCGGAGTTTTTACCCGAACTCAACGAGGGCTCGCTGTGGGTCAATCTGCGCCTCCCGGGCAGCATCTCGAACGAAGAAGCCACGGAAATCCTGGGCGGTGTGCGCAGGGCACTGTTGACCATCCCCGAAGTGAGCAGCACCATTTCCAAAGCCGGCCAACCCGAAGACGGCACCGACCCCAAAACCATCAGCATGGCCGAAGTTTATGTGGGCCTGCGATCGCCAGACGAGTGGCGAGCGGGCCTGAGCCGGGCGCAATTGCTCGATGAGATCGATCAGCTCATCGCCCGTTGGCCAGGTCTCAAACCCACTTTTTCCATGCCGATCCGGGACAATGTGTTGGAGTCCATTTCGCAGATCGATGGACAAATCGTGATCAAGATTGCGGGTGATGACCTGGGGCCATTGCGTGAAGCCGCAGAAGCCATCGAGGCCCAGATTCGGACCGTACCCGGCGTTTACCGGGCCGAAATCGACCGTCTTGGGGAACTGCCCCAAATTGTGATCGACATCGACCGCGCCCGTGCGGCTCGATATGGCGTGAATGTGGCCGATGTTCAAGATGTGATCGAATCAGCCCTGGCCGGCAAAGCTGCGACCTACTTGTGGGAGGGAGAGCGGCGGTTTGCCGTGGTCGTGCGACTGGCCGAGGGCAAACGCCAGATGGAAGAGTTGGGCAACATCCTCATCCCCACCCCGGGGGGTGGCTCGGTGACTTTGGCCCAAGTCACGCAGCTGCGTGAAGCGCTGGGGGCCATGAACATCGCCCGGGAATCTGGTCGCCGAACCATGGCGATCGGGATTTTCATCAAGGACCGGGACATGGGTTCGGTGGTGGCCGACATGAAAGCACTCGTCAAACAACATGTGACATTGCCCGACCGCTATACCCTGACATGGTCCGGAGAGTTTGAAAACCAGGAGCGCGCCATGATGCGGCTGGCGGTGGTGGTGCCGATTTCACTGTTGCTGATTTTCGTGCTGCTGTTTGATGCGTTCAAATCCTTGAAAAGCGCCGCCTTGATTCTGATGAACGTCCCGCTGGCCCTGGTGGGCGGTATTTTTACTTTGTGGATATTTGGCGTGCCTTTGTCGGTTTCGGCCGCCATCGGGTTCATCGCTTTGTCAGGCCAAGCGGTGCTCAATGGCGTGGTCATGCTGACGGTTTTTCAGCAGTT
>JACCDS011659654.1_pt1 | contig 23586 bp, 12 predicted proteins | sample 7446441 | NCBI WGS metagenome assembly JACCDS01 (sample SAMN15323445, study PRJNA562643) | freshwater metagenome | isolation source: river surface water | place: USA:Blue River Watershed | collected 2017-08-17 | reverse complement strand
TCGCCGCAGGTGCCGTTTACCTGCTCATCGGCGACCACACCGAGGCCATGGTGCTGACGGGCTTCGTGCTGGCCATCATGGGCATGACCATCTTTCAGGAGCGCCGCACCGACAATGCGCTGGCTGCGTTGCGCGACCTGTCAAGCCCGCGAGCGCTGGTGATCCGCGACGGCCGGCAGCAGCGCATCGCCGGCCATGAAGTCGTGCGCGAAGACTTGCTGCTGCTCGAAGAGGGTGATCGCGTGCCTGCCGACGGCGAGCTGCTCGATGCGCATGACCTCGCCATCGACGAATCGATGCTGACTGGCGAATCGCTGCCCGTCACGCGGCAGCCGGGTGATACCGTGCACGCCGGCACGCTGGTTACCCAGGGACAGGGCATGGTGCGCGTCAGTGCGATCGGCAGCCGTACCGCGATGGGGCGCATCGGCGAGTCGCTGGCCGAAATCGCGCTCGAGGCCTCGCCGCTGCGCAAGGAGATGGCGCTGCTGACGCGCCGCATCGCCATCGTCGGCACATTGATGGCCTTCGCACTGTCGCTCACCTATTGGGCACTGCGCGGCGGCGTGGCCGATTCCGTGCTGGCTGGCATTGCGCTGGCCATGTCGCTGCTGCCGCAGGAGTTCGCGGTGATCATGATCATTTTCTTTGCGTTCGCCGCGCGACGACTGGCGCGTATCGATGTGCTGACGCGGCGACTGGAAGCGATTGAAACCCTTGGCGAGACCTCGGTGCTGTGCGTCGACAAAACCGGCACGCTGACACAAAACCGCATGGAGGTCGTCGCGCTGCAGGCCGCCGATGACACGCAGCCAGCCGCAGCCGATACCGGCGCCCTGTCGGCCACGCAGCAGACCTTGCTGCACCATGCGGTGCTGGCCAGCGAGATCGAGCCGCACGACGCGATGGAGAAAGCCATCCACCGCCGCGCCAGCGACGCCGGACTGATGCCGGTGGTGCAACCGGGCTGGGCACTCGTGCGCGAATATGAATTGTCACCGCAACTGCCCGCCATGACGCATGCGTGGCTTGACCCGGCCGCCGATGGACCAGCCGTGGTGGCCATCAAGGGTGCGCCCGAGGCAGTGGCCCGGCTATGCGCGCTCGCACCGGACGACGCGGAACGCGTGGCGCGCGAAGCCGAACACCTGGCCGCGCGGGGACTGCGCGTGCTGGGCGTGGCACGCACGGTGCACGACGCAGGCGCGCCCTGGCCCGACACGCCGCACGGCTTCCGTTTCCACTGGCTCGGCCTGCTCGCGCTGGCCGACCCGCTGCGCCCGGAAGTGCCGGCGGCGATTGCTCAATGCCGGCGCGCCGGCATCCGCGTGGTGATGATCACTGGCGACCATCCGCGCACCGCGCTGGCGATTGCGCGCGAAGCCGGACTACCGGCCAGCGCCGCCCTCACCGGCGCTGAGCTGGCGCAAATGGACGCCGCTGCGCTGGCGCAAGCCGTGCGCGAGACCGACGTATTCGCCCGCGTGCGCCCTGAGCAAAAGCTTGCGCTGGTCGAAGCGCTGAAGCAGCAGCGTGAGGTCGTTGCCATGACCGGCGATGGCGTCAACGATGCACCGGCGCTGAAGGCTGCGCATATTGGCGTGGCGATGGGTCAGCGCGGCACCGATGTCGCTCGCGAAGCCGGCGCGCTGGTGCTGCTGAAGGACGATTTCGATTCGATCGTGCAAGCCATCCGCATGGGTCGCCGCACCTTCGCCAACATGCGGCAGGCGATGGTCTACACCCTGGCCGTGCACTTGCCCATCGCCGGGCTTGCCGTGCTGCCACTGCTGTTCGGCCTGCCCTTGCTGCTGGCGCCGGTGCACATTGCGTTTCTGGAGCTGGTGATCGACCCTGCCTGCTCGATCGTGTTCGAGGCCGAGGACGGCGGCGAGACGCTGATGCAGCAGCCGCCGCGCAGCGCCGCCGAGCCCCTGCTGTCACGCACCGACGTCATCCACAGTCTGGCCTACGGCCTGTTGACGACCGTTGCGGCCTTCGGCGCCTACGCCGCCCTGCTCGCGCTGGGCCGCGCTGCCGACGCCGCAGCCACGGCCGCGTTCGTGCTGCTGGTGGTGGCCAATGCCTTGCTGATCCTGCCGAACCGCCACGCCCGTGCCGGCTGGCGCTGGCTGCTGGCGGGGCTGCCGCCAGTCTCGCTGTGGGTCATCGGTGGCACGGTGGCCGCGCTGTGGCTGGTGACCAGCATTGAGCCCGTGGCGCGCGCCTTCCGCTTCGCGCCGCTGCCCACCGTCGAGTGGCTGGCGGCGGCGCTGGCAGGACTGGCGCTGCTGCCGCTTTATCTGCTGTTGCGCCAGCTGCTGACGCGCAGCCATCGAGAAGCCGAGGCGGCCGGCTCAGTATCGTGAGCGGGATCTGCGGACAGGCAGAGGTGGAGAGACGCTGAGGTGGAGGGACGCAGAGTCGACGTGATGCCGGGACATCAGGCCGGCAGGCGATAAACGCTGTAACGATTCTTGCCTTCCATCTTGGCGTCGTACATCGCCTTGTCCGCGCATTGCAGCAGGCCATCGGCGTCCTGCGCATGTTCCGGATACAGCGCCACGCCAACCGAGCAGCTCACGTTCTGCGCAGCCCAGTGCGCAAACGCCTCGGACGACGCAAACGCTCTCACCACCTGTGCCGCCACCGTCTCGGCGTCGGCGCTGCGTTCGACATTTTCCAGCAGCACCGTAAACTCGTCGCCGCCCAGCCGGACGACATGATCGCTGGACCGCACCGCGCCGCGCACGCACAGGGCTGCTGCACGCAAGACATCGTCGCCGGCCGCATGGCCCTGCGTGTCATTAATGGTCTTGAAGTTGTCGAGATCCAGAAACAGCAGCGCCACGCGCTTACGTGCCGAACGCGCGCGCTGCAGCGCGCCCGGCAGATAGTCATTCAGCCAGCGGCGGTTTGGCAGTCCGGTCAGCGTATCGGTGACGGCCAGCGAGGCCAGCGCCTGCTCCTGCAGCTTGGCTTCGGTAATGTCGCGGATCGTCACCGCAATCGCATCGCCGGAGCGCACCGCGCGCCGGTGGTACCAGCCCTGCTGGTGCAGCTCGTCGCTACCGATCACATATTCAGATTCAGATAATCCCTGTACCAGCGACTCGGTCAGAAAATCCAATATCTGACGACGGCGCTCGCCATCAAAGGTGTGCGTCATGTAACGACCCAGCAGTTGCTCGCGCGGCATGCGCAACAATTGCGCCGCCCGTTCGTTACAGTCCTGAACCTGAAAGTCGGTGACGCCACCGTCGGCCGCGCGAATCGGTTCAAAAATCAGAAAGGCTTCGCGCGCGCCGTCAACCGCGAGCCGGAACGTCGCGCGCAAGCGTTCAGCCTTGCGCCGACGTTCGGCATGACGCACGGCCATCACGCCGCCGGTGAGCGCCGACAGCACCACCAGCAGCGATGTGACCGTCGCAAACGACAGCCATGCCGAGCGCGTCGGTGCATAAGGCGCCAGCGCGCTGGCATCGGTAATTCCGGCCAGCGCAACCAGCGGGTAGCCGTCGATCTTCTTCCATGCGACGTAACGCGGCAGGCCATCGGTAAAGCGCTCGCCCGGTTGGGCCTCGACACCCTGCGTCGCGGAGAACACCGGTTCGGCACGGTAGAAGGCCGCACTATTCTCACGGTCATGCACCGTCTTGACGACCAGCAGCGGCCCCGACGCCAGCCGTACGGAAATGAAATCGCCGGCATTCAGCTCATCCTCATTGCTGATGCTCGCCACGTAGCTCGGCTCGACTGATACCAGCACCACGCCGGCAAAATTGCCCGCCGCATCATTGACCCGGCGAGTAAAGCGGACGGTACGCTTGCCCGTCATGCCGCCCACGCCTGACGACAGTGGACTGACATACAGCGCGTCGTCGGGATGGTCGCGATGGTAGGCAAAGAAATCCGCCTGGCTGTAGTCGATGCCCACCGACTCGCGGCGCCAGGAATCCAGCACGCGGCCGTTGGCGCCGATGGTGGTCGGATACGTCGGCGTGTGATGCATCGCTTTTTCATACTGATCCGTCAGATCGAAAACCGACGGCAGATGCTGCCACTGGTAAGCAATCGTCAGCGAGATCTGGTCGATGGCTTTGACCGTCTTCAGCAGCTGTTCGGCATAAATGCGCGCGCGCGCCGACGCCAACTTCACCGCCTCGGCCCGCGCCTGCCGGGTGTCATGCTGCAGCTTTGCGAGCGTCCCGCCCCAGATCAGCGACAGCGTCAATAGGGCCGCGCTCGCCCACATCATCAGGAGGGCGGCGTTGCTGCGGATGGGTTCTCGACCGGGTTCGAAGACGCGATCCATGGGGCGGTCTGTCAACGCCGACGCCGCTGCCATGGGGGCCGCTGCGCCAGTGCGATGTTGTTTTAGGGAAACCGCGAGTGTAACAAATACCGGGTCGGCCGCGATGGGGGTGCACGACCGGGGATGCACGACAGGGATGCACGTCAGCGCAGCGCCTTGGGCAGCGCGCGCGCGGGAGGGCCGCCGAACGCGTAGAGACAGTCGGCACTGGCCATTCTGGCGATGGCCGCCGGCGGAACGGCCGGGGAAATGATGAATCCCTGAATTTCGTCGCAGCCGATCGCTTGCAGCACTCTCAGCTGATCGAGGGTCTCGACACCCTCCGCGACGACGCACATGTCGAGTGCGGCCGCCATCGACACGATGGCGCGATAGAGCAGCTCGCCCTCGGCGGTTTGCGCGAGCGAGCGCGTGAAGGCCTGATCAACCTTCAGCACATCAACGTCAAGGCGGAGCAACTGGGCCAGTGACGAGTAGCCGGTACCGAAGTCATCGATCATCAGCCGGATGCCCAGCGCGCGAATGGCATCGAGCTCGCGCGAGGTCGACGCCCCATGATCAACCACGGCCGACTCGGTAATTTCGACTTCCAGCAGCGATGCGGCAAGCTCATGCCTGCGCAACACCGCCGCCAGACAGGCAGACGTGTTGCCCAGGCTGAGCTGCCGGGGCGACACATTGACAGACACCGGAATCATCGGCATGCCTTGCGCGCGCCATTGCGCGAGCTGCTCACCCACCTGCACGATCACAAACTCGCTGATTGGGACGATCAGGCCGACTTCTTCGGCCATATCGATGAATTCCGATGGTGACAACAGCCCGCGCTTCGGATGCTGCCAGCGGACAAGGGCCTCGACGCTGCTGAGACGGCCCGTGATCGCGCTCACGCGCGGCTGATAGTGCACGACGAACTCCCGGCGCTCGATGGCCTGGCGCAGCGCCTGCTCCTCGTCCAGCCGCTGCATCAGCACGGCCGACAGCGACGGATGATAGAGACAGTGACAACTGCGCCCTGCGGCCTTGGCCGCATACATCGCAACGTCGGCATGCTTGAGCAGGCTGTCGGCGTCCTGGCCATGCTCGGGAAAGAGGCTGATGCCGATCGAGGCCGTCACCCGGCTCTGGATCAGCGTGGTCGCCGGAAAAGGTTCAGCCAGCCGCTCGTTGATGGCGCTGGCGATCTGCAGCACGGAAGCATCCGCACCGATGCGCTCCAGCACCACGGTGAACTCATCACCCCCGAGGCGGGCAACGCGGTCATTTGGCCCCACCGCACTACGGATACGCAAAGCAACCTGCTGCAGCAACACATCGCCAGCTTCATGACCTAGCGTGTCATTGACGATCTTGAATTCATCCAGATCAATGAACAGCACAGCCAGCCGATGCTGGCGGCTTGCGCAGCGCTGAATCGCCTCCGGCAGGAAGGCAGTGAGCCAGCGCCGGTTGGGCAACCCGGTGAGCTCATCATGATTGGCCATGTCGGCCAGCACCTGCTGATGCGCCTTGAGATCGGAGATGTCAGTGAGCGTCAGGGCAATGCCCGAGCCGGAGTGCACGGCGCGTCGGGCAAGCCAGGCAGCGCGGATGCCGCCATACGCGGGCACGCGCATTTCGTCCTCGCACATTCCCTGCGCCAGCGCCTTTGAACAAATCGCCAGCACTTCACTGCGCGCCCAGAAAGGCATCACATCACGGCCGCGCCGTCCGATGAGTTGCGCACGGGTCAATCCCAGCAGCGCAGCAGCGCGGTCGTTGCAGTCACGAATGAGCACATCGCGCAATTCGCCGCAGTCCGCGACGATCGGCGAGAGCATGTAGAAGCCCTCGTTGGCGGCATCCGTCGCCATCCGGTAGGTGCTGCGAATCTCTTCGTCGGCGCGGTGGCCACGTGCAACACGCACCGAAATCGCGATGCCGCCGAGCGCAAGCAAGAACAAAAACAGGGTGCCGATCGACGCGCCCAGCCGGTAACCGTGGGCAACGACGCGATATCCGGCGAGCGCCACCTTCTCGCTCATGCCCACGACGGCGGTCAGCGGATACGTGCCAACGCCCTGCCACGCCACATAACGCCCGAGGCCGTCAACAAACTGGTCGCCCGGCACCAAGCGTGCGCCCGGCTCCGGGCCGAACGCCGGGGCAGCGCCTCGGAACAGCGGCGCTTCGCTGAGGCGGTTGCCGATCCGGGTTGCCAGAGTGATGCCTTCAGCCAGCCGCGCCGTGACGAAGCTGTCACTGGTTTGCTGATGATTGCCCTGCAGCGTCACCATGAAGTCCGGCATGGCCGAAATGACCACCATGCCCGCGAAGCTACCGTCAGGCCGCTGAATACGACGCGAAAAGCTGAGCATGGGTCCCTCGGCAGCCACCGCCGCTGCCGGTTGACTGATCAACAGGCCTTCGCAACAACTATTGGCATGGCGGACGAAGAAATCGGTGCCTGACCAGTTGACGGGGATCGATACCGGCGCTGACGAACCGACCTGCTGGCCACTGGCATCAATGACCGTGACGTGAAATCCGTGCTCGCGCGGAAACAGGCCGCGGATATGATCGCGCCGCAGGTCGAACCGCATCGGCGCTTCCTGCCAGTCATAGGCAATGGCCAGCGCGAGGCGATCAGTCTGCGCGACCAGATCCTCCAGCTGCACCGCGTACACGTCGGCCAGCGACGCCGCCTGACGAATGGCCAGTTCGCGCTCGCTGCGCTCCTCCCGCGCAATTTCAACCTCGGTGGCCGCCCATAGCAACCCGATGAGGAAAATCAGCCCGACGACCCACGCAGCCAGCCGGAACACATCGGCAACGGCGCCCGGGTAACCCAGCAGCGACGAGGTGCGGAGCCAGCGCAAATCGATTTACTCCTCATACCGGTTTACTTTTCATCATCAAATGTCAAAAAAGAAATTATCGCAATCGCAAGCTGAGCAAATCGGCAACTTGTTTGCGCAAGATCATGTTTATGGATTTTGAAACCGTCAAAAAGCTGGAACAAATTTCCGCTCTGCAACCACATCGGCCGTGCATCAGCGCGACATTGCCGGCGGATCGGCGCGGCGCGAACCATGGCGGCGCGCATAGGCCCAGGTGAATTCCGCGCCGAACAGAAAAATCTGCGCCGAGTAATACACCCAGACGAGCAGCACCACCAGCGAGCCGGACGCGCCAAATACCGAACCGACGCTGCTGCGTCCGAGGTAAAGGCCGATCAGGAATTTCCCCGCCGTGAACAGCACGGCGGTCGTGGTCGCGCCCAGCCACACGTCAGACCAGGCCACGCGGGCGCGCGGCATCAGCTTGTAGATCATCGCGAAAATCACCGTGACCAGCGCAAAGCCGGCCAGCTGATTCAGCAACTCGGCCAGCAGCAGCCAGTGGCCAAACCACGCGCCCCACCATTTGCCCAGCGCCGACAGCACGGCCGACAACAGCAGCGACACCATCATCAGGAAGCCCAGACCCAACACCAGCCCGAGCGACAACAGCCGCGCGCGCAACAACGACCACCAGCCGGCCGCCGTGCACTGCGGCGCGCGCCAGATGCGGTCGAGCGCATCCTGCAGTTCGGCAAAGACCGTAGTTGCCCCAATCAGCAGCAGGCCGGTACCAAGCAGCGTCGACAGCACGCCCTGCGCGGGCCGGTTGGCGCGCTCGATCAATTGCTCAACCAGCTGCGCGCCGCCGCTGCCAAGCAGCCCCTGCAACTGCGCAGTAATCTCGCCGCGCGCCGCATCGGGGCCGAACACCAGCCCGGCCACCGAGATCACGATCAGCAGCAGCGGCGCAATCGAGAACACCGTGTAGTAAGCCAGCGCCGCGCCCATGCTGGCCGCATGGTCATCCACCCAGGCGTTGGCCGCCGCGCGCAGCAGGCCGGCAAGCCGGTGCGCAGTCAGCTCGCGCACGCTCAACGCTGCCCCCGCTTCAGCAGGTCGGCGCAGGGGCTCTGAGTATCGTCGCCCGGATTGATCAGCGCGAGCAAACCCGCCACGGGGGCGGCCGCGGCGCCAAGTGCCAGCGCCGCACCCGCTTTCAGCGCAACGCTGCGCTTGTCGATGCCGATCTCGGGATCCGCGAAACTTCCCTGCACATACAGCGGCGAGCGCAGCGACAGAATGCGCACGCCCTTGCTCTCTGGCAGCACGGTGAGGTCGTAGCGTTCGCCTTGCAGATTGATCGCGCCGGTGACATTGATGGTCGCGTCTGGCGTGTCGAGCACGAACGCACGGGTCAGCGCGATGCCGTCTTTCAGCTGCAGGTCGGCAACGAGGCAATTCAGCGCCACCTGACGGTCGCCAAACAGGCGCACGAATGCGGCATTGGCGAGGTTCAGCCCAGCGGCCTCCAGCACAAACTTGCTGACCGTGCCGCGACCGGCGACAGCGCGCAGCTCGCCGCTGGCCGTGCCCAGCAGCGCGGCGACCGAATTTCCGCTGGCCGTCATGCGCAGCTCACCGTTCAGGTGGCCGATGCTGGCCGGTGCCTTGCCAACCGCAGGAAACAGCTGCGCCAGCGCGAGCCGCCGCGCGGTCAGGGTCAGCTTGCCCTGCGCCGGCGCCGACTGGCCATTGATACTGAGACTACCCGACAGCTCGCCACCCGCCAGGCCAAAGCGCAGCGGATCGAGCGTGAGGTGGCCATCCTGCAGGCGGATGCGCGTGTCGAGGTGCTCGATCGGCAATGCACCCGCGCGAACGATCTGCCGACCGGTGAAGCGCACGTCGACATCGATGGCATCCCAGCGCTCGGTCTTGAAGGGCGAGACCGGCAACACGCGGCCACGCGGCTGAGGTGGTTCACCGGCACGCGCACTGGCGGGCCGCTTGCCGCTGCCGATCAGCCGGCCCAGGTCGGCCAGCCGCAACTGCTGCGACACCACCCTGCCCTGCAGCGATGCACGCGGCGCCTGCTGCTCGTAAGCCAGCGTGCCGGCGATGTCACTCTGGCCGACACGGCCGCTGAAATGCTCATAGCGCAGCGACAGCCGGCCGGGCGTGAGGCGGCCGACCACGCGGCCGTGCGTGTCGAATTTCGGTGTCTCCGGCAACAGCAGGCCACTGATCGGAAACAGGTCCGCCATGCTGGTGCCCGACAGCGTGAGCTGAATGTCGAGCGCGCTCGGGTCCGCAGGATCCGTCACGCTGCCGTGCGCGCGAAGGCGCGTTTCGCCCACGGCAAGCTGCGCGTCGACCGGATACCTGACGCCCGGCTGGCGCAGGCTCAGCAACGCCCCCGCGCTGCCATGCCCGGCCAGCGACTGACCGTTGTAGCGCCCCTCTGCCTGCCAGCGCAGTTGCGCATCGCGACCGGTGTTAAGAGCGAGCTGCACATCAGTGCGCTTATCCGGCTCGAGATAGCGCACGCGGCCATCGTTGAGCGTCAGCCGGTCCAGCACAACACGCCAGCGGCCGGACGACGGCCCATCGGCTGTATTGAACTGCCAGTTCTTGCGTTGTTCGCCCTGCTTTTCGAGGCTGAGCACGGCGCCGTTCAGCTGCAGCTCGCTCATGTGAACCTGACGGCTCAGCAACGGCCACGGGTTCAGGTCAAGCTCGAGCACAGCCACTTGCGCCATCTGCGGCGCAGCATGCGCCCAGGACGGATTGGCCACGCGCAACCGGGTCGCATGCAGGTGCGGCCAGGGCACGATGCGCCGCCAGCCATGCACCTGCGCCGGTGTCCGCCACGACACGGCCAGTTCGCCGTCGATCGCCAACTCGCGACCGATGGCCGCGCTGAGCTTCTCATTGACCCAGGGCCTGGCGCGATTCCAGTCAAACGTCGCGGCCAGCGCCAGCACGGCAATCAGCAACACGGCCACCAGCGCTGTCAGCACAGCGACGGACAGGACAGCGATGCGCAGCGGACGAGCCATGCCGCTTAGACGGACGGGCGACGTTGCAGGTTCGACCATGTCAGTGCGCGGCGAGCGCAGGGGTTTCCGAAGATCGATATTTTTCTTGGAATAGCTTCTTTAACCTGAGAAAATTTACAAAAATTAAACTCATCGACCTCACTAACGGCACACCGCCGCCTTGTGTCGATACTTGCAGCGACCGGACCCCACGTGCTGACACGGCTCAACCCGCTTACCTTGTTCGCCATGACGCGCCCGGGTTTCCTGGTGGCCACGCTGGTCGGCTGCGCGCTCGGCGTGGCGGCCGCGGCCACCCAGGCAGGCTATGTTCATCATCCGCTGCTGGCCGTGGCCACCCTGGTGCTGGCAACGCTGGCCCACGCCGCTGCCAACGTCCTGAATGATTATTTCGATGATCTCAACGGCGCCGATGCGGCCAATACCGGCCGCATTTTTCCGTTTACCGGCGGTGCCCGTTTCATCCAGCAGCATCGGGTCACGGCCAACGAAACGCTGCGCTACGGACTGCTGCTGCTCGGCGTCGTCGTCATCGGCGGCGGCGGGCTGGCGCTGACCAGCGGCCCGGGCCTGCTGGCCATTGGCCTGGCCGGCCTGGCCATCGGCTGGTGTTATTCCGCGCCGCCGCTGCAGCTGATGTCGCGCGGGCTGGGTGAAGTGGCGGTGGCGCTGGCATGGGCGCTGATCGTGGTCGGCGCGGCCTTCGTTCAGCAGCGCGAATTCACGCTGACGCCGCTGCTGTGCGCGGTCAGTTACGGCCTGATGGCCGCCAACATCCTCGTGGTGAATGGCCTGCCGGATGCCGTGGCCGATGCCAGCGTGGGCAAACGCACGCTGGTGGTGCGGCTCGGCCCGACCGGTTCGGTGCTGGCGTATGCCGGCATCAGCCTGGCTGCCCACAGCTGGCTGGCCGCAGGCATCCTGAGTTCGGCGCTGCCGACCAGCGCGGCCTGGGGCATGCTGTCGTTGCCGCTGTCGCTGTCGGCAGCCTTCATCCTGTGGTTTGAGCGGCACTCGCCGCAGCAGCTGACGACGGCCATCCAGCTGACCATCAGTGCGGCACTGCTGCATGGCCTCGGGCAGGCGATGGGCATGCTGTACTGGTGATCCGGCGCGTTTTGACTCAGGTCAATTTTTGCCTGGGGGTAAATTGATACATTGGCCATAACCAATACATCGCCAATCTCCATTCACCCACCCGGTACCCCGCATGCTGACCAAGATTCTCGTTCCCACCGACGGTTCACCCGATCTCGATGCCCCGCTGAAGGCTGCGCTGGAGATCGCCAAATCCAACGGCGGCCAGGTCGTCGCCCTGACCGTCGCCAGCGAACTGCCGAGCGATCCGGCTGCGAACACGATGCCGGCCAGTGAGTGGGAAAAATACGAACGCTATCTGCGCGGTGAAGCAGCCAAACACCTGACGGCCATCAGTGACGCCGCCGCCGCGGCCGGTGTGCGTTGCGAAACCGTGGTGGAACAGTCGGACGACGCCGCCGGAAAAATCGTCGAGGTTGCCGCGCGTCTGCAATGCGATGCGATCTTCATGGCCTCGCACCGCAAGAGCACGCTGATGAAGCTGTTCGTCGGCAGCGCGACGCAGAAAGTGCTGGCGCACGCGAATGTGCCGGTGATGGTATTCCGCTGAGCGCCTGACCAATGAGCTTGCTGCGGCCGTGGTCGGTGCCGCTGATTGTGTTCGTGCTGACGGCCGGACCGCTGATCTGGTTTTTCCCGGCGGGTTTCCCGTCCTGGCGCGCAAGCGCTGTGCTGGCGGGCTGGGCGGGCTACGGCCTGCTGCTGGCGAGCCTTGTGCTGATGCTGCGCGACGTGCGCGTCAGTCGCTGGCTCGGCGGTGTCGAGCACATGACGCGGTGGCATCACTACGTCGGCATCACGGCCTACCTGCTGCTGTTGTGCCACCCGACCCTGCTGATGATCGACGGCTGGCAGCATTCGGCGGCCGCCGGCTTGGCGGCGATCTGGCCGCAACCGCCCGGCGCCGTGATTGTCAGCGGCTGGGTCGCACTGCTGTGCATGATGGCCGGCCTGCTCGCGACGTTTTTGTACAAGCTGCCCTATCCGCTGTGGCGCTTGCTGCATGCGCTGCTGGGTGTGGCGGTGATCGTGGGCAGCGGACATGTGCTGCTGCTGAAGGCCGATGCGCTGGTGTGGCTGATGCTGTGGCTGACGGTCGCGGCGATGGCGCTGCGTGTTCTGCGCATTGATCTCGGGCTGTCAGCACCGCGTTATCGTGTCACGCAAGTCACCCAGGCTGCGCCCGATGTGGTCGAGGTGACCTTGCAGCCCGTGCAAAGGCCGGCGCGTCCGGTGGCAGCGGGCGAACTGGTGTTCGTTGGCTTTCGCTGGCGCACGCGCCGGGGCGGCACCGGCGAATTTCATCCGTTCACGGTCAGTGGCGTCGGTCATGATGGCACGCTGCGCGTAGGCATCAAGGCACTGGGGGCAGATACCCAAGCCCTGCAGGCCTTACCGGTCGGCACCGAGGCGGATGTGCAGGGGCCGCACCCGGGCTTTCTGCATCATCGGCCAGCGACGGCCCAGCTGTGGGTGGCCGGCGGCATTGGCATCACGCCCTTTCTTGCCGAGCTGCGATCAACGGTGCTGACGCAGCCGACCCGGCTGATCTATCTGGCGCATTCACGCGCACTGGCCGCCTATGCCGACGAACTCGACGCGCTGGCACAGCAACAGCCCTGTCTGCAGTTCGATCTGGTGCTTACGGCAGGACACAATCCCGATCCGGTCAGTGTGCTGCCATCTGCCACCGAGCTGGCCGGGCGAACCTGTTATCTGTGCGGCCCGCCAGGCATGACCGAAGGCTTTATCCGCGCATTGCGCTCACGCGGCGTCTCCAGCGACCGCATTCACTTTGAAAGGTTTGACTACCGATGACGAAGAAACTTTTCTTTTGCTCGACCGCCCTGTTCTGGTCGCTGGTGGCCGGTGTGACCACCAGCGCACTGCTGGGCAATGCGGATGAGGCGATCGCCGACAACGCGGCCGACAAGGTAAAAAAAATCAGCGCCGCCGAGCTGGCCAAACACGCATCGGTCAAAGATTGCTGGGTCGCGATTCGCGGTTCGGTGTATGACATCACGGCGTATCTGCCGCAACACCCGGCCGCCCCCGACGTCCTGAATGTCTGGTGCGGCAAGGAAGCCACCGAAGCGTACAACACCAAGGGCGCCGGTCGTCCGCACAGCAAATACACCGACACCATGCTGGAGAGCTACAAGATCGGTGAATTCCGCAAGAAGCCCTGAGCGAACAGCGCCTGTCAGACAAGCAACGCTGACACGGGCAATGACGCGTGTCAGTCGTTGATACCGAACCACGGCTGACACAAGGGTACGTATCCGGCTCATTCCTTCCGCAGGGAGACCGACATGCGTGCCACTCATCAGCCCGGCCGACTGCCCACTCGCTTCAGTCTCGCGTCCCCCGCCGGCCCCGTCCCCACGCGCACGCCCGTCCTGCGGTCACCGCCGCCGCGCCCGATAGCGTACGGTACCGATGCGGTGGTTGCGGAGACACTGACGGAGTTATGCAAGCAGATCCGCGCCCTCCATGAGCGCGGACTACCGGACTTTGCTGCCGTCATTGCAGTCTGCGAACAATTGAAGGCGAACGAGGATTGCCTGAAGCAGGCGCTGCTCAGCAGCGACGCCATCGGCGAACTTGAACAGCTGCGGCACGTGCTGCCGCGGCTGTTCAGGCTGATTGACCGCTGCCTTGACGTTCATTGCGACCTGCCGCTCAACCTGGGCGCGTTGCAAACCCTCTGCCTCGGATTGGCGGCACTGGCGCCGCCACGCCCCGGCCCCTTGCTGACGGCCGAACAGGGCAGCGCTGCGCGGCCCCTGCTGACCTCGATCAGTGTGCGACTGGCCAAAGCCCTCGCGCATCCGCTGGCACACCAGATTGCCGATGCCGGTCTGCTGCTGAATTGCCTGAACTGGTTCAGCCGCGCACTCAAGGCTGAGCTGCTGCCGAGGCAGCAAGCTGCCGTGATGAACTTGTTTCAACAGGCGCTGCAACAACTGCACCAGTGGTCGGACAGCCCGAACTCCGATGCGCTCAATAGCCGCCAGCTTGCCAAGGCGATGGTTCAGCTCAACACGATGATTCGGCAAGGCCTCGTGGACACCGATCCGGCCACCCCCGCCGGCATGGCCAACCGGCAGCGTTGGACCGAATGCGTCAGCGGTCTCTGCACCCAGTTCCTGTCGACCGACCAATGGCTCAAGACCTGTCATGGCGTGGCGCTGATCAACGTCACCAACACGCTCAAGGACGGTCTGGATGCCGGCTTGCTGAACGGTCACGATGCAGCGCTGAAGCAGGCCTTCGGCCTGATTGCCCGGCGCATCCGACAGCAGTCATTCACAACGACCGGCAACCTCACCGAGCTGAGCAACTGCGCTAATTTCATGCGCTGCCTGTTCGAGCATGGCTTGCTCGATGCCACCAATGCAGCCACCAATGCAGCCACCGGTATAGCCACCAATGCCGCCACGAATACAGCCACGAATACAGTCGCCAATGCATCCGCCACCGACGCCATGCTTCATCTGATCGGCACCGTGCAGGGATTGGGCCAGCGCACGCTCGGTGCCAGCGATGCGCAGGCGCTGGTGAATCTGGCCAGTTTCCTGAAGGCGGCCGACCGCTGGCTGGCGGCCACAACCTTACCTGCCAGCCGCGACGCGCACACGGCGCTGGCCAAGGCGGGCGCACAACTGATCAGCAGGATCAGCGAGCTCGAGCACACCGGTTCGCCATGGATGCGCACGCCCCAATGCAGCAGCGCGTTATTGCTGGCCATGCAGCATCTTTGGCAGCGCGGGCTGTTGGCGGCTTCACAGCGTTCAGCACTGATGACACTGGTCCAGCAACTGATTCGGCATATTCCGCAGTGGCCTGACGCGGAAGGATCTGAACAATCCGCGCTGCAGGCGCTGCGGGCGCTGGTAGCGCTCGGACATGACGCCCCGCTGCAATCCGAACTGCACGACAGCGACGCTTTCGCAGGGGCGCTGAAATCACTGCTGCACCGCCTGCAGCAAGGCCGGACAGAATCCATCAGTACCGAAGAAAAGTTCGCCTGCCTGCAGGCAGTGCATCTCGGCGTGACGTTGGGAGCGTTCGGCATCGATGACTTGCAAGCGCTGCTGCAGCGCCTGCTCCGCACGCGTGACGTGGTCGATCAGCTCATGCTGGCGCAAGCGCTGCTGCAGTACGGTGCCAGTGTCACGGCGATCGAGGCGCAACCTGAAGCATCAAGCGAAGCGAAAACCGCAGCCGCCATCGGATCGGCGCAAGACCTGGCGACGAACGGCGCGAGCACGTCGGCAAGGCCGCCCGCCAGGATGCGCGGTGCCACCTATCGTGCTGACGTCAGCTCGCGCAAGCCGGTATCATCGACGACCTTATCGATGAACTCACCAATGGCCTCGCCGCTGTCGCACCTCGCTCCGCTGTCGTCGTTGTCATCGCTGTCGTCACTCTCGCCGACCTCACCGACCTTATCGACCTCACCGACCTCATCGACCTCCCAGCGCGCACCTCGGGTCGACCGCGATGACGACTGGATCGCGCCACGCTACCCGGTCAGGTCCGGCCAGATCAACGCCATGGGCGTCGCGTCATCGCCGCCACCGCTGATGAGAACGGCGTCGACGTCGCCCACGCTGACATCCCGCAAAGCCTCGCCGCCGGCCTCCGGCACGCCCGCATCCAGCCCACCGCACAATCGGCATCAGACCCCCTCACCGGCATCACCCCGTACGCCGGCGACATCGCCGGTCACCATGGCGACGGGCGCGCACAAGCCCGCCAGCCCGGGTCTGGCCGCAGCCCAGCGGGAATGGTTCGCGCTGCTGGCCGATGCACACCCGAAGACCTTGTCTCAGCTGCAAGCGCTTGCTGCCCGCTATCCCGAGCTGGTGAACCAAAAGAGCGCTGGCAAAAAAGGACAGACCGCCCTGTTTCATGCGCTCACGCAAGGCAACAAGGAGATCGTCGCGTGGCTGTTGCGGCATGAGCGTCACGTGGCCATCGCTGATCCGGGCAGCTTTCTGCTGAACGTGCTGAATTCGATCGGCATGCTTCAGAAGCGCCATCTGGCGGGTCTGCGCCTGCTGATCGATGCCATGGTCAAAGAGCATGACCGGCGCGAAAACGAACGGCACGCGCAACACATGCCGGACCTTGCGCCGCTGAGCAAGAGAGCCTTGCAAGGCCGACGCGCAGGCATGTTCAGCGACGTGCAAAAGCAGGCGCTGGGCAAATTCACCCAACTCACGTCCGTGCTGGAGGAATACAAGCTGATCATGCCGGCCAGCCCGGAGGAACCGGATGACAGTCTCTCGCCCAGGCAAGCCACGCCAAGGACACGGCATGCAGTGAACTTGCCATCCAGTCCCTTCGTCCCGAAATTCGATCCCCTTCAGGCCTTCGATGACAGCGCTTTCCTGATGACGCCGCTGGTGATCGGCGAACTGTCATCGCTGGCGCGCCAGTTATCGATGAGTGAGCTGTCGCCCAAGATCACGACGGCCGAGGGCATCAATACGCTGATGTTCATGGCCGATCTCGGCAACCTTGCGGTCGTCAAGGACGCGCTGTTGTCTACCACGGAAGTCGATGAACTGGTCATGAGTCAGAGCACGCATGGCATTACCGCTCTGATGTTCGCGGCGAGAAAGGGCCATGCCGAGATTGCCAGTGCGCTACTCAACGCGGCAGCCGACAAAAATGCGCTCGCGCAGCTACGCAATGTTCATGGCTTTACGGCCCTGATGGTAGCGGCCAACCAGGGCTATACCAAAACCGTCACTGCGATCCTGAATGCGGTCAGCGACAAACGGGCGCTCGCGCAACAGCGCGACTTCCGTGGGCGAACGGCGCTGAAGATTGCACTCGACAACGGCCACACCTACGCGGCGCTCGCGATACTGAATCTCGCCACCGACCCCGACGAGCTGATTCAACTGAGCCGCATACAGATCACGGCACTGCTGATCCTGGCAGCGCATCAGGGCGACGTGGCGGTGGTCAGGGCATTGCTCGCCCTGGACCATCAGGCCGATACCATCGCCAGCCTGCGCGGCGGTCATGACATGACAGCGCTGGATTGGGCTGCGGAGAATAATCATCCGGAAGTGGCGAAGGTCATTCTCGGCGCCGTCAGCCATCCGGCGAAGCTCGCGCAGATGCACAGCCGCATGGGCAAAACAGCGCTGATCCGGGCGGCCTCCAAGGGCCATGCCGAGATCGTTACGGCGATTCTGGAAGCCACCAAGTACGACGAGTCCCTCATCCAGATCCGCGATGACTACGGCATGAGTGCCTTCATGTGGGCCATCACGAACGACCACAATTCGATTGCGCAAGCCCTCCTTGAGCCCATCCGCGACAAGGAGGCCTTTATCAGGATCATTGGCTATGAAGGCAGGACGGCACTGACCTGGGCCGCCATCAGCGGCAACACGGCGGCGGTAGCCACCCTGCTGGGGATCGTGCAGGACAGGCAGGCATTGGCTCAACTGCAGGACGATGAAGGCATGACCGCGCTGGCCTGGGCGAAGGAGCGCGGTCACGTCGACACCGCAGCAGCCATCGAGCGCCTGCTGAATGAACCACCATTGCCAGGCATCGTCTCTCAGCGTGACACGCCTGGCTGAGCATCGCGAAATGATCAGGCCTCGATGCCGCCCCCTGCGCGCCGCCGTCAGCCAGGCCTGCCTGCGAACCCATTACAGCTCGACACAATTTGCTGCTTTACCGACTTTTCGTGCTCCGTATACTGGCCTCACCCGAGTAACGAAAAGGAAGATGACATGAAAGCCCGTATCGCCGCACTTGCGCTGCTGACGCTGACGCTCACAGCGGGCAGCGCCTCCGCCGACAGCGGAGATGTCCTGGCCGGCGCGGTGGTGGGCGCCGTGATTGGCAGCGCCATCGGCTCGTCATCTGGCCCGTCGGTGAGCATGCATTACGGTAGCGTACCGCCGCCGGTGATCTATGGTCCGCCGCCGGTCGTCAGCTATGGCTATGCGCCGCCGGTGGTCAGCTATGCACCGCCGCCACCGGTGGTTGTGTATCCGGCGCCGCGCGTCTATTACGGTCCGCCAGCGTGGTCGTACCCGCCCGCGTATGGCTATGGCCAGCGTCACCGGCATCATCACCATCGCGACTTCGATGACGGCCCGCGCCGCTGGCGCGGCTATCGCTGATCAGCACGAGATTCCTGATTGCCGAGTTCAGGCGGCTGACTGGGACACAGCACGATACTGATCGCTCAGTTCTGCGCCGGTATCGGTGTCAGTGTCGATTTCGGCATGGATACCGGCATCAATACCAAGCTCCTTCAGGCCGTCACCGCCACCCCGAGCCGATCGAACGGCGGCAGCACCGGCTGCCGCAGCAAATCCGGCACCTGCTCAGCCGGCAGCGGCCGCGAGATCAGATAACCCTGCAATTCATCGCAACCGAGGGCGCGCAGCTGACGTAATTGCGGCAGCGTTTCCACCCCTTCCGCGACGACCGTCATCTCGAGCGCCTCAGCCATCGAGATGATCGCGCGATACAGCAGCTCCCCCTCCGAGCCTTCGGACAAGGCGGTTGTGAAGCCGCGATCCACCTTTAGCACGTCGACATCGAGCCGATGCAATTGCGCCAGCGAAGAATGTCCAACACCAAAATCATCAATCGTCAGCCGTATGCCGCCGTCGCGCAGGGCATCGAGCTGCTGCACCACCGTCAGACTGCGGTCGACCACGGCGGATTCGGTGACTTCCACTTCCACCAGCGAAGGATCCACCTGATGTTCGTCGAGCGCGTGCATCAGCGCTTGCGCCAACTGGCCATTGCGCAATTGCAGCGCTGAGACATTCACCGACACCGGCACCAGCGGCTCGCCGGCCAATTTCCAGCGCGCGATTTGTGCAATCACTTCGCGCATCACCCAGTCGCCGATCGGCACCACCAGACCGGTATCTTCGGCGAGATCGATGAACTCGCCCGGCGCAATCACGCCACGCTCCGGATGCCGCCAGCGTATCAATGCCTCGAAGCTGGCCAGCCGGCCATTACTGGCCAGCACCCGCGGCTGATAGTGGACGATGAACTCGCCGTGCTCGACCGCCTGCCGCAACGCACGCTCCCGGCTCAGCCGCAGCAACAGCGCCTCGGACATCTCGGCCTCATAGAAATGATGGCAACCCTTGCCTGCCGCTTTCGCTGCATACATGGCCACGTCGGCATGTTTGAGCAATAACTCGGCATCGTCACCGTCGCGCGGATAGACGCTGATACCAATCGATGCACTGATCAGATTGCCGCCGCCCGCGGCCAGCGTGAAGGGTGTGGCCAGCGCCGCTACGATGGCCTGCGCCACATGAGCCACATCGTCATCGGTGTCGAAATGCTCAAGCACCACCGTAAACTCATCGCCGCCCAGCCGCGCCACATGATCGCTGGCACGCACTGCATGGCGAATCCGCTGCGCGGCCTGCTGCAGCAATTCATCGCCGGCCTCATGACCGAGCGTGTCATTGACGGTCTTGAAATTATCCAGATCAATGAACAACAACGCGAGCTGTACATTGCCGCGCGCGGCACGCCGGATCGCCGCTGGCAGAAATCCCTGTAGCCAGCGCCGGTTCGGCAGCTGCGTCAGCGCATCATTGTTGGCGATGTCGGCCAGCGCTTGCTCATGCGCCTTCAGATCGGAAATATCGCGCATCGTCAGCGCAATCGATGACGCAAAGCGCACCGCGCGACGAAACACCCAGGCGGCGCGCATCCAGCCGGCCGGCACGCGAAATTCATCTTCGACCTGCCCGTGCGCAACGGCCTTCTCGCACAGCGCCATCAGATCACGCCAATGCGCGGGTGCCAGTACCCGGCTTACGTGGCTGCCGGTCAGCTGCGCCGAGGTCGTGTTCAACAATTCAGCCGCACGTTCGTTACAGTCCTCAACCAGCAGATCGGCCATTCGTCCATGGCGAAACTGTGGCCGCAGCATGTAAAAGCCTTCATTGGCGGCATCGGTGGCGATACGGTACGTGAGCCGGACTTCCTCCTCCATCTGCCGCCGCGCTGCCATCCGCGATAGCAACACGATGCCACCTGCGGCAAGCGCCGCCAGCAGCGCCGCGACCGTGGCTGCATTGATCCAGTAGGCGTGCGCCAGCGCGCGAAATCCGGCAAGCGCATCTTCCTCAGTCAGTCCGGCCAGTGCCACGGCGGCATAGCCGGGGATATGCCGCCACGCAATGAAGCGGGCGCGCCCATCCCGAAACAGGGACGCAGGCTCCAGCCGCGCGCCGCGCTGCTGGGGAAACACCGGATTCTGCTTGTAGTACACCTGCGGTCGGTCACTTTGCTGCCCCACCTTGGTGGCCAGCAGCGGACCGGACGAAAGCCGCATGCTGACGAAGTCATGCCGGCCGCGCAGCGCCTCATCATTGAAGGTGGCCAGAAAGTCCGGCGCCACCGACACCAGCACGATGCCGGCAAAGCGGCCATCGTCGTGCTCGATACGGCGCACGAATCGCACCACATCGCGCTCCACCCACGGGCTGCGCGTGACCGGATAGATGGTCGGCCCCGGGCAGCAGCCGCGGCGCTGATCCTGGAAGAAGTCGCGATCGCTCACGTTGACCGGCGCGCGCGGCGCGAGGGAATTTCGCACGACGCGGCCACTGGCATCGGCAATCAGAACGAAGACATCATCGCGCCCCGGAAATAATCCGCGACGCTGATCTCGTACCAGATCGACCGTCTGCGGGTCATCTCGCCACGCAAAGGCCACCCGTCGCATCAGCTGGTCGATTTGCTCGGTCACATATTGCAGTTGCGTCGCATACGCATGCGCCAGCGTCTCGGCCTGTCGCAGCGCATCCAGCCGGGCCTGTCGCTCCTCGCGTGCCAGTCTGTCCATCGTGCCCAGAACGATGGCAGCAATCATCAGCGCCAGAATCGCAACCCAGAGTGCCGATCCCCACAGGGTGCGCCGGGTATCCGGCAAATAGTTGCCGATCGGCGCCATTCCATCGTTTCCTGCCACTGCACTTCCTTGATTCAGAGGGTTCAGAGCTTGCAGAGAGTTCAGAGGGTTCAGCGCATCCGGTGTGTTCAGACTGACCAGAGAAGTGGGCAATGGCCGTGGCGAAAGGTTCCTGACAACGTGTCGCGAACGATGACTTAACGATTTTCTGGCGATTCGCCGGCAACGTCGATCCATGACAAACGCAGGTCATATCCGCGCTGCACACTCGCGTGCAGCGCAGCAACGACGCACGCTCGACAGCGACACGAATCAGCAACACGGATCAACTGCGCGGATCAACTGCGCGGATCAGCTGCACGGACCAACCACGCTGATCAGCGACATGAATCGGAGAAACCCATGGCCCACCGCCACGCAATGACTCAATTACTCGCCGTCATGGCCATCGCAGCCGTCTGCGGCCTGAGCGTGTCGGCCTGCACCGATGGCACGGCTCGCAACGGCCTGCTGCCGATGGCGGCGGCCGCTGCCAGCCCGTCGCTGGCTGCAGACCTGCCCGCTGACGCCGGCCATGCGCGTCGCCCGACCGTTGCCATGGTGATCGCGCTGCCGCTGTCATTTACCGGTACCGCGCTCGACCGGTTGGCCGACAATGGCCGCGCCTCCGGTGTTCAGCTTGCCAGCCACGGTCAGCTTCCATTGCCGCTATCCGTATCACCGGTCGATGTGGTGATGGCATCGGATAGTAATTTTTTCGATAACGATCGGCCGCTATGGACTCAGCTCGACACGGCGGCCTCCAACAGCCATGGTCTGCTGGCCGGTCACGGCGTGGCAGCCGGCGAGGCCTTTGTCTGGACCTGGGATGGCACGCCCGCCCGGCGCCATCCGGTACCGGCCGGCTTCCGGATTCAATCGGTGGCGGGGCCGGCTGATGACGGCAGCATGGCGGCGGACATTGTTCAGCCCGGCACCAATGAGCAGCAGATCCTGCTCTGGCAACGCAGCGGCAGCCGTTCGCTGCTGTACCGGAACATGCGCGCGAAGGCGGGCATGCAACTGTTTGGCATGGCCAGCAATGGCATCGTCGGCGCGATCGAGCGTGACGGCCTGTTGTTGATGCCGCGCCTGTACGACGGCCAGTGGCATACGCTGCCGTTCGACTATCTGAATTGCGGCTGCGAAGCGCGACGCGTGAATGCGCGGGGCGAAGTGCTGATGTCGCCACGGCCCGATCATGGCGGCGATCCGCAGGGCTACCTGGTGTCGCGCAGCGGCGCGCGCCTGCTGCCGCGCGCGGCCCCGGACACCACTTACACAGACCTGAACGATCTCGGCGATGTGGTCGGCCAGTCCGGCGGGCGTCCGGTGCTCATTCTCGATGGCGTGCTGCATGATCTGAATGCGTATGCCGGCGACGGCGCCGCCGGCTGGCAATTCCTGACCGCCAGTGCCATCAATGGACGCCGGCAGATCCTCGGTGCCGGCCTGTGGCAAGGACAAACCCGCTGGTACCGACTCAATCTGCGCTAGGCCAACGCCGAAAAGCGCGAGCACGGCGAAGCGCGACGGTATCATGTTGGCCAATACCGCCGCACTGAAGCGGCCTGCCCGTTTGACCGACAACACCAAAACGCCCGACCTGAAAGGCGCTTCCGCATGCCAGCCACACCACCGACCTCGACTGTCCCTACTGCCGAAGGCAATGGCGACCGCGAAAAGCTCAAACTCAAGCTCCGCCGCGTCGCCATCGATACCCATCTTGAAAACGTCGTCTATTTGCATCGCGACTGCAGCGTGTACCGTACCGAGGGCTTCCGCGCGCTCGCTAAGATCGAAGTCGTGCATGCCGGGCGCAGCGTCAAAGCGACGCTGAACGTGGCCGATGATCCCTGCATCGTCGGGCCGGATGAAGTCGGCCTGTCGGAAGATGCATTCCGCCGGCTGGGCGCGCCGGCCGGCATGATGGTCAGCGTGCAGCATGCCGAACGACCCGCCTCCACCGCTGCGCTGTTCCGCAAGATCAGCGGCGAGCGACTCGACAAGCAGGACTATCACGCCATCGTTGCGGACATTGCAACCGGCCAGTACAGCAAAATCGAACTGACCGCGTTCCTGATTGCCACCAATGACGGCACGATGGACCGTGAAGAGGTCTACTACCTGACCGACGCCATGGTCGCCAGCGGACGCCGGCTGCACTGGCATGAACACATGGTGGTCGACAAGCACTGCATCGGCGGTATTCCGGGCAACCGTACCTCGATGCTGGTCGTACCCATCGTGGCCGCGCACGGACTGCTGTGTCCGAAGACTTCATCGCGCGCGATCACCTCGCCCGCCGGTACG
>JACCDS010228792.1_pt1 | contig 23594 bp, 22 predicted proteins | sample 7446441 | NCBI WGS metagenome assembly JACCDS01 (sample SAMN15323445, study PRJNA562643) | freshwater metagenome | isolation source: river surface water | place: USA:Blue River Watershed | collected 2017-08-17 | reverse complement strand
GGAATTGTCTTTGCGATTCCGGTGAGCTCTTGTGCTTGCCGAAGAACGCGATAATTTGATGTCCCGTCACATACCCTTGTCGGTAATTCAACAGCATAAAGTCTAAAAATTGCTTTTCATTTTCCCCCAGTAAGATGAACAATTGTTTCTTTTTACGTCGGTTTCTGATAGCAACGAGCATCGCTAACACCAACATGAAAACAAGCACGGCCAAGCTAATTAAGCCTATTTTCATAAATTCATTCACCCAGGTATCTTGAGTAATGGGTCCTAAATAGTCGCTATCTGCAATTATTTGGGTCAAAGCTAATTTAGAATAACCTGCCGTTTTGTAAGGGTAACTTGTGGGTGCATTTGTAAAGACTAGCGTATCTCCTGATAAATGCGTCAACTTTTCCAAACTTTCGTCTGAATGCCCGTCACGAATATGAACGCGTTCTGGATTTTTCCAGCGATAAACTTTATAACCATCTACAACATCAATAATGAAAATAGAATCCCAGTTATAGGTTTGTTGGACTAAATCCACCATGACCATATAACGTCCATTGAAGAGGTAATTTCGACTGTAATCCTTGCTAAAAAAATCTTTAAGCACAGGCAACTTAACTTCACCTACCGTTTGAAATTCCTTGCTTTCAAAATTATACTCATAAATATTCCAGTCAAACTCAGTTGTATTATGCAGCTCAGTATCATTCAATTTACTATTGGCCATCGTGATAAATCGATCCTTAGTAGGGCAATAACCCGAAGGACTAAAAGTAATTGCCTTGGGAATATCTCCATTAGCTTGAATGCTATTCCATTCACCACCTTTAAAATTAAATTCGCTGAGGATGTTTGTAGATTGCCAAAAGCCATAACCACCAAAAGAGTACAATTTACCCTTTCGATAAAACTGATAAGATTTACAATTGGCCCCTCGGAAAAAGGTATGATCAATTCGTCGAATTTCCCAGGTGGATTTATTGATACGATACACTTGACCGGTACAATGAATCGTCAAATAATATAGATCCGAGTTTGGAATTTTATATTCATTAACCCCGCGATCAGTTGAAAAAAAATCAGCGGTATTGGCATCTATCAGAAGAGCTTTACTTACAAATTGCCAATTTATTCCATCAACACACCTGTAAATTTCTTGATTTTCAAAGTCAAGACGTAAAAAACTAGAGGAGCCTGATTCTTTCCATTTGAAATATTGAGCTTTCGCAGGGGACCAGGAAAGGCATGCCAATAAGAAAACCAAAAGCCCGAAACGACGCATAGAATGACTTTAAAAAGTTAAAAATGCAATTTTTTAATTTAAAAATTAAAAAAATCTTAGGCATTGGTCAGGAATTTATGCCAAATTTTTCAACAAAAATGGCTAATTTTGAAACTTGTAAATTCCAAAAGACAGATGACATTACACCGCGAAGGAAAATCTCTACTTATTAGTTCATTGCTTATCGTTTTGGTAATCAATGGCCTTGTTGCTTATTTTTTTCCTGAGAATGTGTATTTACGTGAAACGATTGTTGTCATCACTTCGCTCTTTTATTTGATCATTCTACAATTTTTCCGTGTCCCTACGCGTCATACAGAGATCAACCCAAATCACATTATAGCGCCTGCAGACGGCAAAGTAGTCGTGATCGAGGAAGTGGAAGAAACGGAATATTTTAAAGGAAAACGCAAGCAGGTTTCGATCTTCATGTCCCCTATTAACGTGCACGTTAATTTCAATCCGATCTCGGGAATTGTATCCTATTTCAAATACCACCCAGGCAAATACTTAGTAGCTTGGCACCCAAAATCAAGTACGGAAAATGAACGCACGACATGTGTAGTCAAGCATGAAAATGGTACTGAAATTTTATTTCGTCAAATCGCCGGCGCTCTAGCTAAACGTATTTGTTGGTACGTCAAAGAAGGCGATCAAGTAACGCAAGGTCAAGAATTTGGCTTTATTAAGTTTGGAAGTCGGATCGACATTTACCTTCCATTAGATGCAGAAATCTGCGTTAACATTGGTGATAAGCCCGTAGGAAGTGAAACGGTTATTGCCAAACTTCGCTAATTAACCCTAGTATTTTCTCGAGACCTATTTGGTCAATTTCAGAAAAATCATTTAGTTGATCTGAATCCACATCAAGCACCATCATCACGGAGCCCGCTTGATTTTTTACAGGCAAGACAATTTCAGATTTAGACGCAGATGCACAGGCAATATGACCTGGAAATGCATCCACATCAGGCACGATGACAGTTGATTTGGTTGTATAACAATGCCCGCAAACCCCTTTATGAAATGGAATGCGCGTGCAAGCAACGGGGCCTTGAAATGGTCCAAGAACAAGCTGATCATCCTTCACTACATAAAACCCCACCCAAAAGAAACCGAAAACTTCTTTGATCGCGGCTGCGATATTCGCAAGGTTCGCCGTAAGGTCAGTTTCATCTTGCACTAAACTGGCAACTTGTGGGTAAAGAGCCGTATATTTTTCTGCCCGACTGCCTGTTGGTATATGTAAGTCTTCCGCCATCTTAAAAATGTCTGCTGATATAGGATTCGTTTGCTGGACAAAGCCACTTGCTACGATAAGTGTCAATTTGATCCGTTAGAGGTCTCAGAATGATATCGGTCGGGCTGATGTTTCCTGCTTGTACCTGAGATTTTATTTGACCAATTGGGATTAGTTCTAATGATTCTCCTCGAACAATGGCTAAATCTCGATTGAAAAAATCGATGTTCAGATGGGCTGCCAGCTCCTTGAACCATCGCGTAGAAGCGTCAATAGAGCAACCAGAAGCTTGATTCACGGATTCATTAACTGCTACAGCGATAACTTGATGATAACGAATTTCAAAGGAGGCTTGCAAAGGGGCTCCGTGCGCTTCCCAGCCCTGCGTTCCTCTTTCAAGTGTTTGCGAAATCAATTGAGATTCGGCTGGTGTTAATGGACGATTTGCCTGGTAGATCCACACGCGTGCATGATCCGGCATTTGTTCAAACGGTATATACATGGTTATTGGATACTTTGTTGGACGAGTTCAGCTAAATCCACCAACTGAATTTCGTGGTCTTTCCCGGTCTTGTTTAGTCCGTCTTGCAACATGACCATACAGAAAGGGCAGCCCAAAGCTACTTTTTTTACGCCAGATTCGATAATTTCTTCCGTCCGTTTTACTTGTACATCCTGACTTCCAGGTTCAGGTTCTTTGAAAACTTGAGCGCCACCGGCACCGCAGCATAGGCCTTTCGTCCGACAGCTTTTTAACTCTTTGAGATCCTTGTTTAGGCTGGCAATGATTTCGCGGGGAGCTTCGACGATTCCGTTTCCGCGACTTAAATAACATGAATCGTGGAAGGCAATGGTCTCCATTTGTTCGTTGACCTGAATTTTCCCTGTCGCCAACAGTTCGGCCAATAATTGACTATGATGTATGACTTCGTAGGAGCCGCCTAAACTTGGGTATTCATTTTTCAACGTATTGAAGCAATGTGGGCAGGTGGTCACAATTTTTTTAACCCCATACATATTGAGTACTTCAATGTTTTGCATGGCTTGCATTTGAAACAGAAACTCATTTCCGGATCTTCGTGCAGGATCGCCGGTGCAGGCTTCTTCGGTACCGAGTACGGCAAAGCTAAGTTCAGCTTTGGTCAAAATCTCACACATGGCGCGTGTGACTTTTTTATGACGGTCGTCAAAAGAGCCAGCGCAGCCAACCCAAAATAGATAGGTAGGACTTTCCCCTTTGGCAGCCCATTCGGCCATGGTAGTAACTTGAAGTTCCATTATTTCTTCTTTTGTTGTGCGCGCATTTGTTCCACGGTCATTCGACTTCCGTCATCGCTCCAGCCTGGAGGTCCAAATAAATATCCTGCGACTTGTTTGATACTTTTGGCATGCATCAGGTCCTTGCCAATTTGCACCCATTCATAGAAGGCAATTTTAGCCGGATTATAGCTCTCAATTTGTTTCGTTAATCCGTAATGAGGGCGGGTACTCTCGGACTGAAATGAACCAAAAATTCGATCCCAAATGATCAAAACACCCGCATAATTCGTATCTAAATAATCTAAATCTGTACCATGGTGTACGCGATGATGGGAGGGCGTATTGAAAAATTGCTCAAACCAATTCGGCATTTTATGAATGAATTCGGTATGAATCCAATATTGGTAAAGCAGACTTGTTTGTTGGAAAAAGAAAACAATAAATGGATGAACGCCTAAAAACGGCAGCCAAGTCCAAAATAGAAACCCACCTGTCAGATTACCTGTCCAAGTTTGGCGTAGGGCTGCGGCTAAATTGTATTTAGGAGATGAGTGGTGGACCATGTGAGAGGCCCAGTAGAAGCGAATTTCGTGTGAGATGCGGTGCACCCAATAATAGGTTAGGTCTTCTGCTAAAAAGGCGAATATCCATACGGGCCACCAATTAAATTGGAAGTCAGCGATGCGCCAATGATTGTAAACGTAAAAGTAGGTGACGAAAGCAAGGCCTTTGGTTACGGTACCCACAGCTAAATTGCCAAGACCTAAACCGATGGAAGTCATGGAATCTTTGGCCTCAATGAAATCTCGGTGCTGTTTATAGGCAAGCCACGACTCGATTAACACGGTTATGAGGAAAAAGGGAACTGCGTATAAGATTAATTGCGGCGTCATAGTTGTTTGATGAAGTCGACAGAGGCTTTAATAGGTAAATCAACACGTTTTCCTAGCACATCTGAGGTAATTACATGGTAACCTGATAAAGGGAAGGCTTGTTCTTTTTTGATTTTGCTTCCTAATTTAGGAAACATGTCGCGCATCGCTTGAACGGAAACGACGTTGTCTTGATGTTCTTCATCTTGGTAGTAATAGGCTAGAAAAACAGGGACTTTGACTTGGCTAAAAGTCTCGTCCGTCATTTGCGTCGTTAAGAAATTTTGAATGGCAACAACACCTTCGAGGCGATAGTGCAGGCTCCAAAAGCTCGTATGTCCTGAGCTCACAGATGGGATATCGCGGAAATCACTGCGCATGACAGCGCGTGCAAGTTGTAATCCCCAAGGATTATCTAATAGTGGTGCCGTGGGATCTTTGATTGCAATACAAGGCCCATAGAGCATAAGTGCTTTGATTTCGGGATGACGCGCGGCTAAGACGAGTGACATCGCTCCACCGAATGAGGTTCCTAGAACAACTACTTCATCACCTAATTTTTTGGCGATGGCATAATAATTTTCGACGCTTTGGTAGAATTTATCGGCCGTTGCTTTCGCCATGGTGGAGTCGGTTGGAAATTCCCCATGGTCTTCGATTCGAGCAAGAACAAGGTTCGAACCAAATGCTTTAGCAACTTCTTTATGTAACGGATTCCCTTCCATTGGGGAGGCTGAAAAACCGTGAATGTAAAGAAATACGGTTTTCGTTTTTTGTGGGTTAGCGGAATCTGCCCAAATAATTTGACCCTGATTATCTGGTTTCAAATTACGATTCGTCGCTTCCTTTACGGAAAGGTAGTTGGCAATGGCAGTGGGATCGTTGGGGATATCGGTCCAGCTTGGCCCCTTAATTTCGGGTGCATCTGGATGTGGGCCAAGGAAATATATGGCCGTTAAGCTTACTAATACAATGAATAATTTTTTCATGATTTAACCCAGTTTAGTCGGTCGCTTGGATTAAACTTCCAAGGGGCCTGATTCGTTTCTATGTTGGCAAACATCGAATTCCATGCCCCGGGGGCATCGGATTGTTCCATAATTTGAAAGCGTCGTAATTCGAGGATGATGTCTAATGGGGACAGTTGGATCGGGCATGCTTCCACGCAGGCTTGGCAGGTGGTGCAGGCGCGAAGTTCTTCGGCGCTAATGTAATTACCGAGTAACACGTTTGTGGATGCGGGGTCTTTTTGGAGTTCTTCCAAACGATCGCGGGTATCCATCATGATTTTACGTGGGGAAAGAAGTTTCCCAGTTTGGTTGGCAGGACATTGTTCCGTGCACCGTCCACATTCAGTACAACTATATGCGTCGAGCGCATTTTTCCAAGTCAGGTCTTTGATGTCTTGTGCCCCAAATTTCAAATCTGGATTGCTGGGTTCACCAGGTTTTCCGAGCATGATATTTACTTCATTAGTCACGTGGGCCATGGAATCCATTTGTCCGCTTGGGCTGATTTTGGAATAGTAAACTGCTGGGAAAGCGAAGAAGATATGGAGGTGTTTCGAATAGGTTACGTAAAGGGCAAAGGCAAGGATGCCGCAAATATGAATCCACCAGGCAGCTTGCTCGATGAGGTGAAGATGACCTGGAGGCAACCAGGATTTCAAATGTTTTGAAATGATGAAATTGTATTCAGGGTCCGCGGCATTCATGGTAAATAGGGCGCCCATGAGAATCAATTCGATGATCAAAATCTGCAAGGCATCTTTGATGGGGAATCCCTTTAATTCAAGATGACTTTCCGCGCTGAGGCGTTTAACTTGATGACCTAAGCGGCGTGCGATAAATACGACACATGCCGCTACCACCCCGCCAGCGAGTAATTCGAAAAAATTAATAATTACGGGGTAAAAATTGCCAAGAAAAGGTGCAAAAATCCGATGGGTTCCGAGCATTCCATCGACGATTATTTCCAAAATTTCGATGTTAATTAAGACAAATCCAAGGTAAATAATTAGGTGCATGATGCCAATAAAAGGCTTTTCAAACATCTTTTTTTGTCCGAATGCAAGCAATAGAACGCGTTTCCAGCGTTCATTTGAATTCGTCACGACAACGGGTTTTGCAAGATGAATTGATTTTGCAATTTGGCCAAATCTTCGGGCGATCAAATAGCCCATGGTCAATAATATGCAAATGAAGAAAAATTGATTCATGCTGATGAGTTTGGGGGTAAACGCTGCCGGGGTCTACGACCCCGGCAGCGTTACCAAAATCCACTACCAAACTACCGCTTATTTATGAGAGAAAAAAATCAACTAGATGATAATTTTTATCAATTAAATTCAATAGGAAAATGAGAATAAGACGCAATTTCGAATTAAAAAAAAGATGAAAAGTTTTATAGATCCCCTCATTGAAAATTGTGTATTTCATGTGTATACACGTGGCATCGATAGAAAACCAATATTTCTATCCGATAGGCATTTCAAATCATTTTTAAGAAAGTATGAACGTTTGGTAAGTCCTTATGTAAATACTTATGCTTTCTGTTTATTGGGTAACCATTTTCATTTCTTAATACGTATAAAATCTAAACAAGAAATTGATAAACTGATCGATCTAAAACAGCAGCCTCCTCGTAAAGTACCCGTAGGGATTTTCGTGAGTCGAAAAATTGGTAATTTATTAAACTCTCATGCTCAAATGTTCAATATTGCCACAAGCAGAACAGGGGGATTATTCGAATCTCCATTTAGAAGAAAACCTGTTGATTCAAGTCAATACCTCACCCATTTGATCAAATACATACATTTGAATCCAGTTAAACATAAAATACATGGGAATTACGAATTCTATCCTTATTCTTCTTATCGAGAATATTTGAAATTCAAGCCAAAAATCGTTGACAAAAATGAAGGACTATTTTGGTTTGGTAGTCTAGAAATTTTTGAAAAATTCCATGAAACGGAAACACCCGAGAAAAAAATTGCCAACTTATTGATAGAATAAATTTGTCTTGAGAACGTTTCAGCAGTAACGCTGCCGGGGTCTGCGACCCCGGCAGCGTTTACCGTAATTCGTTTTTAAGAAAGCGGCCGGTTTCGCTGCCTTTAATTTTAGCAATCTGCTCAGGTGTACCTGAACCGACTAATTGCCCCCCTGCATTTCCTCCTTCAGGCCCCATATCGATGACATAGTCAGACACCTTAACCACATCTAAATTATGCTCAATTATCAAAACGGTATTTCCTTTGTCAACCAGCTTCTGAAGAACATCTAACAGTAATTTAACATCTTGAAAATGTAAGCCTGTCGTAGGCTCATCAAGTACATACAACGTCTTCCCCGTATCTTTCTTCGATAATTCTTCCGCTAATTTGACTCGCTGAGCTTCACCACCCGACAACGTAGTAGCGTGTTGGCCTAAGGTAATATACCCCAAACCTACCTCAGCCAAAGTTTGAACGCGGCGATGAATTCGCGGTTGATTTTCAAAAAATTCCAACGCCTGTTCCACCGTCATGTCAAGCACATCCGATATCGACTTTCCTTTGAATCTAACTTCTAACGTCTCCCGATTAAACCGCTTCCCCTTACATGTCTCGCACTCAACTAATACGTCAGGCAAAAACTCCATCTCTATCTTCTTACGACCAGCGCCCTCACAACTTTCACATCGACCACCCTTTACATTAAAGCTAAAGCGACCCGCCTTATATCCACGAATTTTCGATTCCGGTAATTCACAATATAACGCCCGAATATCCGTATACATATTCGTATAGGTTGCAGGGTTCGAACGAGGCGTACGCCCAATCGGAGATTGATCAACCTCAATAATCTTATCAATAAATTCAAGCCCTGTCATCGACTTAAACGGCATCGCATCTCGTTTAGTACGATCAAAATGCTGCTTCAATTTTAGCACTAAAGTATCATGTATTAACGTCGACTTACCTGATCCTGAAACACCCGTCACTGAAATAAATTTACCCAAAGGCAACGTGATCGATACATTTTTTAAGTTGTTTCCAGTGGCACCTTTCAATTCGATTTGGTGACCATTTCCAAGCCGACGAACCTTCGGAACTTCAATAGCTAATTCACCATTTAAGAATTGAGCAGTGGGCGTACCTAATTTGATGAAATCAGCTGGTTTTCCGAAACCTACCACATGACCACCGTGCCGGCCTGCCCCCGGACCAATGTCCAGAATGTAGTCCGACTCAAGCATCATATCTTTATCATGTTCCACCACCAAAACTGAATTCCCCAGATCTCGTAAATCCTTTAGCGCCTGAATCAACTTCTCATTGTCTCGCTGGTGCAATCCAATCGAAGGCTCATCCATGATGTATAAAACACCTACTAATTGCGTACCGATTTGGGTGGCTAGACGAATCCGTTGTGACTCCCCTCCCGACAATGTTTTCATGGGACGATCAAGCGTCAAATAAGTCAACCCAATCTGCGTCAAAAACCCAACGCGTTTACGAATTTCCTTCAACACCTCCGAACCAATTTGTCGTTGGCGTTCTGAAATTCGAAGTTCCAAACCTTCCAACCATTGTTCGAGTTCGAGCACATCCATTTGGGCTAATTCCCCAATATGCTTACCATCAATTTTAAAATGCAACGCCTCCTTTTTCAGGCGATAACCTCCACAATCTGGACACGTTTTAATGACCAAAAAATCCTTCAACCAATCCTGTGTCTTCTCCGACCCACTCTCTTGCTGCCGCTTTAAGAAATTGATAATTCCATCATATTTCGTGCTCCATTCCGTCCCCACATATTTTTTCGAAGGAACCGGAACAGGCTCATCCGTACCATATAACATCATCTCCACAGCCTCCAATGGAAACTTTTCGATGGGAGTTGAAAGACCTACTTGGAACGGCTTCAGTAATACTTCTAATTGCTTAAATATCCATAACTCACGATACTCACCTATCGGCGCAATGGCTCCACGCACGATGCTCAATTTGCGATCAGGAATGACTGAATCCTCCGTAATTTCCTCGATCACTCCTAAACCATTACAGCAAGGGCAAGCACCATATGGGCTATTAAAAGAAAATGTATTAGGAGCCGGTTCATCATAGGACAAACCCGTTTCAGGATCCATTAAAGTCTGTGAGAAATAATGTACCTGCGAAGCAGCATCCAATACATAAACCTGACCTTTCCCCACCTGCATCGCCGTCTGTAAACTCTGAGACAATCGTACGCGCTCATCATCTGAAACAACCAATCGGTCTACGACCACTTCAATATCATGCACTTTAAATCGATCCAATTGCATTTTCGGTTCGATATCAAGTACTTCACCATCCACACGAACTTTGGTATAACCCCACTTCGCAATTTGGACAAACAGCTCCCGATAATGTCCTTTACGACCCTTAATTACGGGTGCTAATAAGACCACTTTTGCTCCATCAAATTGAGAAGTCAACGTGGCAATGATTTGGTCAACAGATTGCTTGACCATTTTTTGGCCACTCAAATATGAAAATGCTTCTGAACCACGAGCATAGAGCAGGCGCAAAAAGTCATAAATTTCAGTGGTCGTTCCCACGGTGGAACGCGGATTTTTGGAAGTGGTTTTCTGTTCAATCGAAATAACAGGTGAAAGTCCTTCAATCTTATCGACATCAGGCCGCTCCATATTACCTAAAAACGATCTCGCATACGCAGAGAAACTCTCCATGTAGCGCCGCTGTCCTTCCGCGTAAATCGTATCAAAAGCCAAAGAAGATTTTCCTGAACCGGAAATTCCCGTAACAACCACTAATTGATTGCGCGGAATCGACACATCAATATTTTTTAAATTATGCTCACGTGCACCCAATACTTCAATGTGACTAAAACCAGTTAAATCTTTGGGCTGCTGCATCGTATATTTTAAAGTTCAATCAACAAAAGTACAAAAAAAGAGGCTGCCCTTTTCCGGGCAGCCTCAAGAAAAATTGGAATTAATCTTAATTCAATAATTCATCAAATGTTAAGCTCACGTAGTAAATACTTCCAACCAATGGGTTAGCCCATCCAGTTGAATAAAGTTGACCACCTAAGTTATTTCCACCCACTTTTAAGATAGATTTCATGCTAGTCAATTTCTTGCTAACCTGCACATCTAATGTATGGAATGCTGGGATCAAACTTAATTGTTGTTGATTTACCACTTGATTTACAATCGAAGACTGCCAAACAAATTTCTCTTGGTATCTCCAAACTGCACTTACACCCCAACCAGAACCACCGATGTTTCTGTTAGATAACGAAACGTTTGTGCGGTAGTTAGGTGTATTGAATGCCAACTGATAGTTTCCTAAACCTCCGTTGTCCTTCACTTCGTTGTATGAAACGTTTGTACCAACCATCCAGTTGCCACCTAATTGGTAATCCAAACCTAATCCCCAACCTTGGGTAACAACTTGGTTATCTACGTTAGAAGGGAATGAATAAACTTTATTACCCAATACAGAAGGATCTTGGTGCTGTGCCGGAGTTTGAACTACAACCATACCCGCAGAGAAGTTGGTGAAATTCGAACGATACGCATAAAAATCAGCTAATAAACGATCTCCTAAGAAACCTTTGTAACCTACTTCCATCGTACGTACTTGCTCTGGCTTCCATGCCTTAGATGTATATGTTTGTGGCTTCCCTTGCAATACAGATTGTAATGTGTATGAATTACCAGACAATTTATAACGATCTTGAACCACTGACAAACCACCTAATAAACGAGCAGATGGTGTTTGTAAGTCAATGTATTGATCTTGTGTCGTTGGGATACGGAAACCTGTTTGATAAGATGCACGGAAGTTAGAACGTCCTTCTGAGAACACACCCGATAAACGTGGGCTAAATTGTCCTGCAAAGTTTTCGTTCTTATCGTAACGAATCGAACCTGTTACCTTAAATTTATCTGCAAAGAATTTCTTCGCTAATTGCGAGTATGCACCAAATTCAGAAATCGTAAATTCATCTCCATTATCCTTCAATGCGAACAATGAACCTTCTGAATTTAACGCGTATGAACGGTAGTTTGCACCTACAATCATTTCAACTTTGTTACCTAATTTTTCAGTCAAGTTATACATACCTTCTAAGTGGTATAAAGCCGACTTATCTGTGAACTTAGCTCCACGAGGTAATGGGCTCTGCTTGATTGCTTCAACTGCCGCATTAAAACCAGCAGTACCAGGGATTAAACGATTTGCATCAGCTAATGCACGCGCCGTTCCATGGTAGTAAGGGAAACTAGCTTGTGTGCTTGCAATAGCCGTTCCAATTGCTGTCGTTGGGTTTTTGGTAGCAGCTAATGTCGTTTGCAATACAGTTCCAAAGTTTGTCAAAGCCAAACCTGCAAATGTTCCAAAGTATTCTGGATACCAAGCAGTAGAAGGCTTAGCCGCCTCATTTACTAATTGGCCCAATGTACCTGTCGCATAAGCATCACCTGAATTTTCTTGGGTTGTATAAGCACGAACAAAGAAATTAGATCCTTTTAATTCCGCCTTGTATTGGCCCATTGAGAAGTTCTTGATTGAATAACGATCCGCTCCTGTATACAAGGTAGTACCTTGACCATATGAACCTTGTAATACTAACTCAACCTTATCATTGAATCGATAGTGCAAAGCCGCATTAAACTTCATGTTACGATTGTTATAAGAAGCTAAATCGCTTTCAGCATAACCTTGACGTGAAATTTGAACGTTTGGAACAATGTATCCCAAAATAGCAGTAGGTGATAAAGCGCCACCTGTAGCCTTTGAAATTTGATTAATACCCGCTGTTAAAGGGTGAGTAGGCACACCTAATAAAGGTGTCAAAGAAGACAACATATTAACATTTGTCTCATCACCAAAAATACTTACACCGTTGTAAGCCAAATTAGTTGAACGATTTCCAGCACCTAAGCTAGTTCCATTCAATAAACTTTGATCACGGAAATCTGTTGACTGCCAATCTTGCGCGCTCAACATATTAAAGTTCACTTTGTAAGCCCATTTGTTGTTGATCGCTTTGGCATAACGGAAAGAGATATCTCCATTTGGAGTCGTTGCTTCCGTACGGTTAGACGCGTGCATCGCACCCGCTTTCACTTGCGCACTTAATCCTTGATATAAGAAAGGAGATTTTGAATTCATCAAAATGATACCGTTCATCGCATTTGGACCATATAATGCAGAAGCCGCACCTGGCAACACTTCCACACCTTCCAAATCCAACTCTGAAATACCTACGATATTACCTACCGCAAAGTTCAAACCTGGTGCTTGGTTATCCATACCATCGATCAACTGAACTACACGAACGTTACCATTGCTGTTAAATCCACGCATGTTGATGGAAGAGAATGAAACCGACTGCGTACTTACCTCAACACCTTTGATATTACGCAATGCGTCATAAAAAGAAGCTGCTGGAGTTTCACGAATCGAACGAATATCCATTTTTTCGATTGAAACAGGAGATTGCATCACTGACTCTTCGATACGTGAGGCAGAAACCACCACATCTTGTCCCATCAATGCTTGTTCTTTCAAGCTGATTTTCAAATCGGATTTATTTCCAGAAACTGAGATTTCTTGACGCTCATAACCCACCATCGATACCACTAATGTGAAAGGTGCTGGTGTTGTAGTTGTCAAAGAGAAGTTACCATTGGCATCCGAAATAGTTCCGATCACCTTGCCTTTTACCGAGATACTTACCCCGATTAATGGCTCTTTTGAACCCTGGTCAGTTACCTTTCCTCCTACCTTCGTCTGAGCGAAAGCTCCGAAAGCGAAAAGAAAAAGCACCGCAAATAGGGGCATCGTTGAAGTAAAAAGTTTTTTCATAATGTCTATTTTTTGTTGAAACGATTTAGCGTAGGGTTTCTACACTAATACAAATCTAAATCTTTTTAAGAAAATGCCCAATGAATGAACTTAAAAAATTACTAGTTTTTCGGAATATATTTTTATTTGGCCAACAAATCGGTGCAACTACTTGTTACCGTTCACATAATTTAGATGAAGAAAGGTTTGAAATCTTAGTAACTTTACGCGAATAAATTAGCACTAATGCGCAATCTATCCATCATCATTATACTTACTATCTTGGCCATATCGTGCAAACGACCTGTGCCAGCCCAATTGAGTATTCGTTGGAACGAAAGCCCAAAACCTGCAGAGGTAGATTATGCACTTGAGTCGAATTGGGCTTCCTTACCCAATCGCTTCGATGCGGCTGACCTACTACCTAAAAAATCGGCACTAAAAGATGAACAAGCCAATGCGCCCGCTGACGTCTTTTTCATCCACCCGACCATCCTTACCTATCCCCCAAAGAATGAATATCAATGGAATGCTTCTGTCACAGATTCCTATTTGAATCATTTAGTTGACAGCACATCCATCCTGAATCAAGCGAGCATCTTCAATGCCGCAGGAAGAATTTATGCGCCTCGATACAGACAAGCACATTACTTTGCGTTTGTAACCGAACATAAAGAAGATAAAGATGCCGCATTGAATTTAGCCTATGAAGATGTAAAAAAAGCATTTGATTATTACCTAGTACATTATAATACAGGTAGACCCATCATCATTGCTTCACATAGCCAAGGCACCGTTCATGCAACCAGACTACTCAAAGAATACTTTGATGGCAAAGCATTGCAAAAGCAATTAGTTGCCGCTTACATCATCGGAATTGCGACACCGAAAAACACGTTCGCATCAATTCCTCCTTGTCAATCTCCTCTTCAAACGGGATGTTTTATTGCCTGGACCACCTTTTTACAAGGTTATTTGCCTCCATGGCATCCAGGTAAACCCACGGAACTTGTATCTACCAATCCACTTACATGGACACTGGATGAAAATTTTGCCCCGAAAGAACTTAATCCGGGTGGTGTATCCTATGGCTTTAAATGGGTCCGTAATTTTGCCGATGCACAAAATCACCAAGGCATATTATGGACAAATACACCTTATGTATTTGGACGCAGTTTTGTCAAAATCAAAAACTGGCACCAAGCAGACCTTAATTTATTTTACGCACCCATTCGTAGCAATGCGAAAGATCGCGTTTCCGAATTTTTACATTTAGGCAAATAAATATATGAACGAGCATTTTCTAATCATCATGGCAGGGGGTATCGGAACACGGTTTTGGCCCATCAGTCGCAGCTCAAATCCAAAACAATTTCACGATGTGTTAGGTGTAGGCAAAACGATGCTCCAACAGACCGCTGAACGGTATGAAGGAATTATTCCTCAAGAGAATATTTATGTGGTAACATCCGAGGAGTTTGCCGATTTAGTCCAAGAACAATTACCCTACTTATCTCCGGATCAAATTCTAAAAGAACCACAAAGACGAAATACAGCTCCTTGCATCGCATATGCAGCCTATAAAATTGGCAAAAAACACCCGAATGCCACACTAGTCGTTGCACCGGCAGACCATGTCATTTTAAAAGAGGAAACCTTCCGCACCAAGATCTTACTTGCCATTGTTAGTGCTCAAAACAATTCACTCGTCACCTTAGGCATCATGCCGACGCGACCAGATACGGGTTATGGGTATATCCAATTCCAATCAGGAGATTCGGAAGCTAAAACCGTAAAAACATTTACCGAGAAGCCACATCTTGAATTAGCCCAAGCATTTTTGGAGAGCGGTGATTACGTTTGGAATGCGGGTATTTTCGTTTTCACCATCCCTACCTTTAAACGGGAATTAGAAAAAAACTTGTCCAGATTAGCAGAACAATTTGAAGAAGGGGAAGCTTCCTACTACACAGCAGAAGAAAATGATTTCATACGGAAAGTTTATGCCGTATGTAAAAGTATTTCGATAGATAATGGCATCATGGAGAAAGCACAAGACGTCAAAGTAATCTTGGCTGATATCGGTTGGTCCGACCTCGGAACCTGGAAATCGATGTATGAAATCCATGAAAAAGATTTAAATCAAAACGTAATTACGGGAAATGTACTAACCTACGATTCTCAGAATTGCATCATCCGTACTCCTACAAACAAATTAGTTGTCATTCAAGGCCTGAATAATTTCATCGTTGCCGAACACGATAACGCACTAATGATCTGTCCAAAAGACCAAGAACAAGAAGTCAAGAAATTTGTGGAAGCGGCAACTAATCTAGACGTACGCTTTTCTTAAGCGTTAGCCAATTCGATTAAACTCTGAAAGTCAGGAATTGTGTGAATTTCTGGAGGCAAATTGCGTTCAGGTTGTAAAACACTATAGCCTGTCAACATGATTTTGGTATTGGGCATATCAGCGACCATTTGAGCCACATAGGCATCAACAGCATCGGCCGTAGGTTCCGTCGTAAATACACTAAAAATGTAATCCGGTTTGTGAATTTGATAGGCCAAAATCAACTCGTCATAAGGCAAGGATTGACCTAAATAAACCACCGAATGTTTTCTGGCACGAAAGACATAATTCGCAAATAACAAACCAATTTCATGCAACTCACCTTCAGGCAAATACAACAAAACACGTTTTGCATTTGGCTTTAAACTTAAGTCCTGCTGATCGATTGCCGAAATCAATTTTTGACGAATCAAATGACTGATAAAATGTTCTTGCGCTGGCCCAACCGAACCCGAAAGCCATAAGGTGCCAAGACGACGCATGAACGGGTAAATAACCTCCAACATATAATATTCGAACCCATGAGCGTTCACAATATTACGAGTCAAGATCTGAAAACGAGCTTCATCTAAATCCATCATGGCAAGCGTTAAAGCTTGCATATGATCAACATGATTGAATGATGTTTCAGAAAGATGAAGAATATGAGAAACCATTTCTGCATCACTCATTTTTGAGATTTCAGAAATTTTAAATCCTCCTTTTTCCTGAAGCAAAGCAATATTAAGCACTAATTTGAGCTCCTCATCACCATAATGACGAATATTGGTATCGGTACGCTCTGGCTTTAAAATCCCATAACGCTGTTCCCAAATCCGCAAGGTATGGGCTTTAATTCCACTAATATTCTCAAGATCCTTAATCGAAAAAACGCTCATAGCTGCAGGGGTCTATGAATGAAACACACCAATCGTCAAATTGTTATAAATTAAATTGCATAAAAATCCAATGTCCCAAAAAGAACAAGAATTGAAGCGCCGCAATCAATCTGAATAGACTTGATTTTGAGGGTAAATCAGCTGAGATATATACCCAATGAAAGAAAAAGCTAGCCAACCACCAGGCTCCAAAATTTTGTATCGGCACATTATTATGATGCCATTGCCAAAAATCGAAATTCATGGCCACTGGCTCAATCAACAAATCCAACGCAGTCATCAAACCTGCCCCTAAAGCCGCTCTTCCAATCTTACCTCCGACATTCCATTCCTCCACAAGCGCACTTGTAATCATCACCAAAAGCACCCAATTAATTCCAATCGTAATCGGAACATTCAATACCTTCAACCCGAGGGTTTGCCCATAGGCATACTCCCCAAAAATTTGACCAGTACGAACGCCGACCACTTCTAACATCCAAGCTGAAATCGCGATGGCTGCCAGCAAAATATAGGCTTGTGGGCTAGGCTTAGGAAAATACCAGACACAAATAAAGCCCGTAAACCATAAGGTTAAGGGAACTAGCGAAATAAAAGTCGCTGAAACTGCGGGCATATGCATCCCAATCAAACCGGCTGCATACAATACAATCAAAAATCGCTTTAAAAAAACTGGGTTCATAAATTATCTATTTTCTACCAGCCTGTTGGCTTTTGTATTTCAACTCCATCCTTCCCAATGAGCTCCAATGGAAATTGGCATTCAATTAATTTTTCCTTGGAAATCAGCTGACTCGATCTAGCCTCTTCCGACAAACTATCGTTTTCCCGATTAGGAGGAAAAAGCATCACAACTGATTTTTCTTCATAGGTCTCATCGACAGCCTCCACACATGGAGCAAAATCGCTATCTCCTGAAACAAGAAAGGCAACATCATAAGCATCTAAATGGGCATCCATCAACAAATGAGTCGCTAAGTTTACATCCGTCATTTTCTCCGTAGGTGTATCCCAAGAGTGACCACATTTAAAACATGTAATCGTTTTGTTATGGTAGGAGCCATAGATCAAGTCAACTCCAGATGCGGCCAAGGCCTTCAAATAAACATCCTGACGCTCTTCCCGCATCAAATCATGGGTCAAACGAGAAGTAAAAAATTTCACAGCCACTAATTCTTGATTAGAATCCAAAAAACGCTGTATCAATTTTTTCACGTCGAGCCACTTGCAAAACTTCAATCCAGCATCGACTAGTCCAAAATATAGATTGGAGCCATCTATATAAGCAATTACGCGCTGTTTCGGTTTGTCCATGATCAAAAATAAAAAAAAGTCCCGGCTTCTATACCAGGACTTTCAAAATAAACGGGCGGATGATGGGACTCGAACCCACGACCAAGCGCACCACAAACGCCTACTCTAACCAACTGAGCTACAACCGCCATTTAGGACTGCAAAAATACGGAAAGCTTCCAACATTGCAAACCTTAAGACAAAAAAAGCGGGAGAATTTTCATGCTCCCGCCCAATAAATTATTTCTGAGCAGCCAAGTAACGTGCTTCTGCTTTATTCCAATCTATTACACTCCAAAATGCGTCAATGTAGTCTGGACGCTTATTTTGGAACTTCAAATAATAAGCATGCTCCCAAACATCTAATCCAATGACAGGGAATCCCTTTACATCAGCTACATCCATCAAAGGGTTATCTTGGTTTGGCGTAGAAGAAACTGCAATTGATCCATCTTTTTGAGCAACTAACCAAGCCCAACCAGACCCAAAACGCGTAATACCCGCCTTTTTGAATTCTTCTTTGAATGCATCAAATGATCCAAATTTAGCATCTATCGCAGTCGCCAATGTTCCTACTGGAGATCCACCACCGTTTGCCGACAAAATATTCCAGAACAAATCGTGGTTATAATGCCCGCCACCATTATTACGAACTGCGGGAGTTAACGTAGAAATTGACGCGAATAATTCTTCTAATGACTTCCCTTCTAAAGGAGTGTCTTTAACTGCTGCGTTCAAATTCGTCACATAAGCATTGTGATGACGGTCATGGTGAATTTCCATCGTCAATGCGTCAAAATGAGGTTCTAATGCATTATTTGCATAAGGTAAAGGTGCTAATTCAAAAGCCATATCGATATGATTTAGTGTTATATTTTTTTAAACGATTCTAATTCCAAATTTGTTCGAAGCCTTAGCGCTTACGCGAAAAAAATTCTTTAAGCAATGATTCGGATTCTTCAGCCAGGAGTCCACCAACGACTTCAGTTTTAGGATGTAGTACCTGATGACCCATGGCTTGAAATCCTCGCTTTTCTTCATATGCGCCGAAAACCAAACGACCGAGTTGAGACCAATATAAAGCCCCAGCACACATCAAACACGGTTCCAAAGTCACATATAACGTGCAATCTTTCAAATATTTCCCTCCTATGGTTTGAGCCGCAGAAGTAATCGCTAACATTTCAGCATGTGCCGTCACATCAGTCAAAATCTCTGTTTGGTTATACGCTTTGGCAACAATTTTGCCCTGACATACAACAATGGCGCCAACGGGGATTTCATCTTCCTCCAAGGCCATTTCGGCTTGACGGAGGGCTAAACCCATAAAATATGCGTCCTCATTCAGCATCATTAAGCTGGCATTTGAATCACACGATTGCGCAAATAAAAATCCAGAATAACTATCGCTGCCATGGCCTCAACGATGGGCACTGCACGCGGAACAACACATGGATCATGTCTCCCTTTGCCAGAAACTGTTATTTTCTCGCCTTTTTCATTGACACTATCCTGATCCTGCATGATGGTTGCAACAGGCTTAAATCCAACCCGGAAATAAATCGGCTCGCCATTCGAAATACCACCTTGGATTCCTCCTGAATGATTTGTCAACGTCCGAATAGACCCATCTGCTTGTTTCTCAATAATATCATTATGTTGTGACCCACGTAAGGCAACACCATCAAATCCACTTCCATATTCAAAACCTTTGACTGCATTAATGCTCAACATGGCCTTGCCTAATTCCGCATGTAATTTGTCAAATACAGGTTCACCAAGTCCCACAGGACAACCTGTTATGTAGGCAGAAACAACACCTCCAACGGAATCCCCTTCTTTACGAATTTCGTCAATGTAGGTAAACATTTTTTCGGCTAGTTTGGTGTCAGGGCAACGAACCGCATTCGTTTCAGTCAAACTTAAATCTAATTGCTCTACAGGTGTCTCTAATTTCAGCGTTCCTACTTGAGAAACATAGGCTGTAATTTGTACCCCTAATTGTTTCAATACAAGTTTGGCTAGAGCACCAGCCGCTACACGAGCAACCGTTTCTCGTGCCGAAGAACGACCGCCACCGCGATAATCACGTAAGCCATATTTTGCAAAATAGGTGTAATCCGCATGAGATGGACGAAATTGATCTGAGATATGCGAGTAATCTTTGGAACGCTGATCACCATTCCATACGAGCATGGCTATGGGTGTCCCTGTCGTTTTACCTTCAAAAACACCAGAAACAACTTCCACTGAATCGGCTTCTTTTCGCTGGGTTGTAATGCGAGACTGTCCAGGTTTCCGACGGTCTAATTCCGATTGAATAAAGTCCAAATCGAAAACAATACCCGCTGGGCAACCCTGAATCACCACACCTACCGCAACTCCATGTGATTCTCCAAATGTACTTATCTGAAAAATTTTCCCGTATATACTCCCCATATTCGTTATTTTGATGCTTTACCAAAAAGGAAAAGCAAAGTAGCTATCACCAATAGAATCACAAAATTAACCAATTGTCTCCAATTGATCCATCTATTCCAACGAACAGATAAAGAATCTTTCTTTTCGATCTGATTATACACACCACCCGCTTCCTCATCTGTACGTAAAAACCGGTCGGCAGGCTGCCCCTTCACAATTAAAATTGTCGAGGCCCTAAGCGTATCAAAACGTTCTTTGGCCGTATTAAAAAAGATCCAATTAAAATATTTAGCCAAAGATATTTGTCCCGGTTGTTCGGGTGAAATTTTAAAAATGTCCACTTTTTGTCCAATCATTTGGTCACGAATTGGAACGACTGAACGTTCGGTTGAGACCGGTGTAAAATTGACAAAATAATCAGACTCAACTTCTTTATTGTCCCATAAAATACTGTTCCCGTCGCCCACTAATCGAGTTTGATAAGTCACCGATTGCCCTGTTTTGATTGATTTTTGGCTAACTGATTCAATTAATTTGAAATTACCAACGGGCACTTTCCCCGCCAACGGATGCACGGGTAAAGCTTTGGGAGAAATAACGAACGGCGCCGATTTGAAATAAACATTTTTAACTTGGCGCTCTAAGCCTTTACCTGGACTCACCTGTTTCACGCGGAAATTCAACGCAGGTATACGGATCAGATGATTATCCAATGAAAAATAGCTGGCTTGAAAAAAGCGGTATTCCGTATATTTTTTCCCTCGAAATTGAACCTTCAAAACCCGTTCAGATTGCAGTCCAAAGTTTTCTTCCCAACAATTACGAGGACGTATCTGTTGGATTAATTCAGGTATTTGCAAATCATTCCGATCAAATATCAATTCCGTTGTATTAGTCTCTGGAACATAGAAAGACATTTTTATCGTAAATTCTTGGCCAACAAATGGCGTGCGCATGGTACTGCTAACCAGAAAAAATGCGCCATTATTTTTTGTCAACGATTCATCAGGCAATTCAATTTCCTTAGATTCCTCCTCTTCCAACGTTGCACCTTCGGTTACTTGAACAACAAAAGGATCCCAAGGGACTAGCTGGCCATTAATTTGAACATCTTGCGAGGAAACAGCAAAATTACCTATGCCCGTAGGTTGATAATATTGTGAAAATGTCTGCGTCTGAACAACTTGTCCGTTTTGAAATAATGAGGCTTTACTTCTACTTACCCCTAATTTCTTGAAATTGGCGATCTCTGGAAAAAGATAGACGGGTGCTTGATCTGAAACTGGCAGCGTAAAATAAATGACCAAATGATCACTAGTTGTAATCGCCTTATTGCCTACTTGTACCACTAAACCATCTCGGTTTTGAGCATGTAAGTTAATTGCCAACCCGAAAGCCAGCATTATGCCTAGAAGTAGAATGAATATCTGACGCATCCTTGCAATTTACACAAATTGTCTAGGAGAAGAATCGAAAGAGATTTAAAATTAAAACATTTTAAATCGGAAGGATACACCTAATGCTGCGTACCAAAGTTGGCCCACTTGCAAACTTTTGCCACCAGAAACGTCCAATTTTACATCGTCAGAAATGTAATATGCAAGACCTCCGTCCACCCATGTATCAGACAAATTAGATTTGGGGAGTCTGCCGAAAAACTCCACATAGGCATACCCTTTCTCACCCAAAGTGACATTGGGGGCAATTCGGACAATACCTTCGACACCTCCATTGGAATGAAACTCTGTACCCAAGTTATATCCGATACCCCAAGGCCCTTTAATTGTATTTTGCATCGTGAAAACGACTTCACCTAAGGAATGTGGATTCCCATTCCTTTCACTCGCATCTCTATTTTGATTATTTACATGATACTGAACAATGACAGCACTTCGTGGCAACCAAGTATTTCCTTCTGATAAATGAAATTTTGCTCCAGCAGACTCAAATTGAAAATGACCGCTATTTTCTTTCGTTTCAATGACAGTCGTCAAACGAAGTTCGGCCCAATTGACCAAGCCTATTTTCCAAAGTGAGGTAGGCACAAAATAAACAACTTCATCTTTTGACACATGGCGATTAAATCCGATTTCTCCTTGAAAAAAACCTTTACGAACTATAAATGGACATTCAGTTTGATCAGGACGATCTGTCTCTATTCGACCGGCTTGTTGGCCCGAAACATAAAATGAAACTAATAAAAGAATACACCCCCAAATTCGCATGGATGCAAGTTATAAATTTTTAGTCTAGCCTAAAAATTATTTTTTGCTCCCAAAATAAAAACCAAGTGTGCCTGAAAATTCTCCGAATAAAATAGACTGTTCCGCGTGATCAACTGATCGACCCGTGGTGCGAATATCCCATAATTGGGTGTAGCCTGTTTTTAACATGGTATCGAAAAAAAATCGCTTTGACATGTTAAGCCGAAGGCCAGACTTGAAGGATGCACCAGCACCAGCCATATTCCAAAAATGATTTTTACCTAGGGTAAATAATCGTACATCTGATCGCGGTACAACTAAACCGATGCCAGCTCCGTTAACCCAATCTAAACTAAGCCTATTCTTTGACCATATAGGCCGATAATGTTCTATCTCAACCGAGGCATAATTAAACCCATCCGTGTGCTCAAACGTTAAAAAGTCTGAAGAGGCCACTTGAAATTTTTGATGATCAAAGGTTCCCACATACATGGGATTAACTTCTTGGGTTGGCAAAGAAACTCGAGGAGAAATAAACCCTGTTATGGGTACAGTTTGATTATTCACCATTACATATTTCATGTGATCCCAACCAATGCTAATGGATAAATTGTCCTTTAGAAAATACCCAACGTGTAGATTAAACTGTGGAATAGAGAATAAGGCTGGATTGATATATTTGTTAATCTCATGTAAGGGCGTCGGGGCGTCTTTTGCCACCACATTATCCAGGGTAAATTCATACCCGGGTCCCACAAATTTGATGTCAGAATTCGTATATGCTGATCGGTTATATCCCCAAAAAGCAAAAAATGAACCTTTGTGATCAGGAGCGTTTTGAGCCACCAAAAACTCACTAATCAATAATAAACCACTTAGTAAATACTTTCTCATTCCTAATATCCAATCACATCCTTAATCCTACGCAAAATTGCAAAATAATAAGCTGTAAACT
>JACCDS012389493.1_pt1 | contig 23602 bp, 25 predicted proteins | sample 7446441 | NCBI WGS metagenome assembly JACCDS01 (sample SAMN15323445, study PRJNA562643) | freshwater metagenome | isolation source: river surface water | place: USA:Blue River Watershed | collected 2017-08-17 | reverse complement strand
TTAGCCGGGGCCGGGACGCCCGTTTCAAGGTCTCGGTCATCTCGGGCTACCATTTCACCTGCGCCCTGACCGGTTACCGCCTCACCGCGTCCAAGTCTACCTATGTGCCGCTGGAGGCCGCGCACATACATGCCCACTCCAGGCGAGGCCCGGATACCCCCGATAACGGCCTGGCGCTGACCCCGACCGCCCATGATCTCTTCGACGCTGGGCTCTGGACCGTCGATGACAACCTCCGCATCCGCGTGGCCAAGTCCGACATCGCCGAGTCCATCCTCCCCGGCGGCTCGCACTTCAAGCTCGCCGATCTTCACGGTCACCCGCTCTCCTTCGCGCCCATAGCCACTCTCCGCCCCGACCCCGTACACCTCGCCTGGCACCGCCGCGAGGTCTTTGGGTCTTATTAGTCATCGTTATTTGAGTCTGGTACTCCATTTGGAGGTCCAGAACCTTCCTTTACCAATTAGGATGAAATCGGCATCGGTCCGGGTCTTGAAGTAGCCTGATACGTCGCTGTCGGCTCGCGATTCATCGATGTCCATGAGGGATTCGCGTATCAGTTCATCTTTGTCCTGTTTGGCGTCTGTGGTGCCTGTGCAGATATCAAGGCAACAGTTTACCTCACGGTTGGTTCGCGGAGGCCTGGATAAGTACAGTTTCTTTTCTTTACCGAATTCGCTGATGCGTAAGACGGCATCTACCATGGTCGATTTCTTGACATTACCGGTGACGATTTCGAAGCGGTCACCTGTCGTTTCGAGGACAGTGTGGGTGATCTTCGCGAATTTCGCCTTGGTGCCTTTGGCAGGATTCTTCTTGTTGAGATTAAGCGCGGTGATTTTCCCGCGGATAGTCGCGCTGGCCTTGCTGGCAGGCGATCCGGCCTTGAGCTTGCCTGGCTTGTAGAGACGGATGACGTAGTCCCGGTTGGGTTGAAGCCTTGGTTGATCTTTGGTCCCGAGAGGCTTTAGCTTGATGAAAGTGTCCTTTTTCAGTGATGCGAGCAGCCCATCAATGTCATCGTGCTCCATCTCGACGACGAAGGTGATGCCGTCGGTTCCGGAAATCCTTTGTAGGAGCTCGTTTCGTGCCCTGATCCTGCAGCCTTCGAGATGCTTCTCGACGTCCTTGAAGTAGGGATGGTCGCACGGGCCTTCGACCAGCGTCGCGACTTCGATGTTCTTTCTGTGTAGCGCGTTGCCAGTAAGATTGTGACTCCCACACCAAACCTTCGCCGTGACTCCGTCCGAGGCGAAGAACAGCTTGGAATGCATGATCCCGCGTGGGAATTGCGGTTCATACTCACGAAGATATGTGCCGTAATGCACATAGATGTTATGTGGGTATTTCTTGAAGAGTTTGGCCAAGGATTGAGGCGAGGTGGGCTCTTCGAAAGAAAAGACGGCGAAGGACTCGGGCAGCTCGAGGTTCCGGGTATGCTTGATGATGGATGCCAGGCCGGGTTCCGTCAGGAAAGCGCATGCGAATGCTAGTTTCTTGCTGCCATGATCGAGAACTTCGCAGAGCTTTCGTCGAGCGCTGAAGTAGGGCTGTGCGTCGACCAGGGTGATGCTAAGTCCTTCGCTCATGTCAGTATTTGGCCGTTCGGGTTTATTTGTGATTTGCTTTCGACTTGTTCGCCTCGATTTCAGCCTGTAGTTCGCGTGAGCGCTTCTGGCCGAGAAGCCTTGCGGATTCCGTCAGCTTCTTCTCCATTTCGGCGATATACTCGGCGCCTTCCTTCAGGTTTACCCCGGCCAGATTCCAGTAGGCGTAAGCTTCGATCTCATCTTTGATGACTCCGGTCCCGTCGTAATAGCGGTTCCCCATGCTCAGCAGGGCCGGCGGATACCCCAGCACTGCTGACTGTTTGCACAGGCGAAGCGCTTCGTCAGGGTCCTTAGGGACGCCTTGTCCGTAATGGTGACAAACCGATAAGGTGAATATCGATTCCGGGTCGCCCCTTAAAGCTCGGATTTTATTTTGGAGTATCGTTTCTACGCCCTGCTTCGAATAAGGAAGCAGGGATGCCAGGCTTGGCTCTTGTCGCCAGTATAGGAACCAGAGCCGGCAACTGGACTGCACCATCTGTTGCTCTTCATGTTTCCTTTTATAGTGCCATGCCTGTTTTTCGTCCCTGCCAAAGGGGGATTCGTGACGCCAATCACTATAGATCGAGTATAGGTAGTGGCTTGCGACCGAACACCCGAGGTCGGAAGAATCCTTCAACAATTTTATCCCCGAGAAGAAACGACCCATGTCCTTGGTGAAGACGTCCTCGTTTCCTCCCCTGATTACTGATCTTCTTTTGCCCTTTTCGTAGACGTCCGGGTACCGTTTCTCGTAGATCAACTGTAACGATAACTCTAACTTTGCCTGGGTCGAACCCTGGGCGCTCGCGGTTGTTAGGTAATCATGCGCCGATTCAGGGTTGTCGCAAAGTTCTGATAAAAGGAAATATGCGTCCGGTATGTCGACGGCCCAACTATCTTTAACGTATCTCTCGTACCATTTCCTTGCTTCATTGATGTCTTCAACGATTTGGCCTGTTGGATTTTCAATCCGGACGTCTCCATTTAAGTTCCGGAAACCTCCATCGTGATAAAGTCCGATTAGATAATCTATTTTCCTTTCATGACCTTCCTCGGAAGCGAGTTTCTTCCATCCCTCTAGTGTGGTAGGAAGTTTCTGCTTTTCAGCGTGCATCATGTCCAAGGCGGTAACATAGCACTCAATAGCCTTGTCTATATTTTTCGTGGTCCCTTTTCCTTTCTCGTAGTATGTGCCTAGCTGTATTTGCGAATGATAGCTCCCGTTGTCCGCATATTTCTGAGTTTCACTAAACCACTTTTCATCCAGTGTCGCCTCTTTGCATCCTGGGAGTAGGAGCATCATTAGCAGTAAATGCGAAGATTGTGATAATCCTAAGTTTTGCATACTGTTTAAGGAATTATTATTCGCTGGTCATGTTGGTCAAGAGTTGCCCGACTCGTTATGTGGCCGAGCACGGGGTCAGGCTGTTACTCGTGAGGTGCTGATACTAAATACGTCAATTTAGCGCGTTTTGGTATCAGGTTGATTTAGTAGCGGCCTGACGCCTTTGCCTGTTAGCCATCGGATGACCGGGCCAGTCATCCCTGCCTAGGTCAGCGGAGGACGAAGGCGAAGAAGGCGAATACCAGGACGATGACGATCACGAGGCAGCTACAGTAGGGGCCGCAGCCATCGATGCGGCGCTGCCATTTGTCCCGGAAGGCGGCTTCTTCGTCCATGTGCGATGTGGGTTGGTCTGATTAGTTGGTCGCGAAGCGCTGCGCGAAGGGGCTGATGAAGCGCTCTTCGGGCGAGGTATCCACGATGGCGAAGGTGACCTCCTTGAAGGCGCCGGCGAAATCGACGGTCAGGGCACGATGGAAGAACTCGGCGACCTGATGCCCGTCATTGCCGAAAGCTCCGCAACCCCAGGCGCCGAGAATGAGGGAGTCGTGGCCATGGGACTGGGCGACGGAGAGGATCTTGGCGATACGCTCGCGAAGGACAGTCGGTAGCTGGGCGAACTCCGCGGGGCTGGCGTGCTTGGCCAACGGAGCGGCGGAGGTGATGAAGGAGGCGTGGTAAGGGGAGGGAAGCAGGTCGTGCTCGTCATCCCGGAAGACTGGGACGTCCGGCGAGTAGATCATGGCGTCGCTGTAGAGGCACCCGCCCTTGGCCCGGTGGTAGCCATACATGGGCCAATCCTTGAGGGTCAGGTAGAGCGCACTAGACCGACATAGGTATTCTTCCTGGGCGCGGGCCCCGCTGAGGAATCCGCCGCCGGGATGGGTAGCGGAGGCGAAGTTAAGGGAGACGACGTTGTGTCCTTTCGCCTGATGACGGCGATGGGCGGAGAGAGTGGTCTCGTTCGTGACCTCGAATCGCGTCTGGTAGGGACCCTTCTGCGGAGCTGGGTGATCATGCTCAGGCCCGTAGTAGCTGGTCTTCTTCAGGGAGTTGGTCACGTGGGCCGTGATCTCGACCTCGCCGGCCGGGCCGACGTATCGGCCGGCTTTGGAGATGGCGACGGCTTCTTCGCCGAGTCGTACGGCGAGATCGCGGTCAATGCGGGGTTCGAACTGGCTCATGCTGGCTAGGGTTGTCTGACGACCGCCCGAGACAAGCAACCCTAGGCGTCGGTTAGTATATATTTATGTAGAAGAACAGCCGGCCTCTCGGCCGGTTGACAATCCCTGCACGGGGATTCAGGTTGGGTGCAGCATGGAAAATCGCATGTTAAGCGCCTTGGTCGTCGGTGTGTTCGTCACGATGGGTGGCGTATTTTTGATCGCTATGAAGGCCGGCGTCGGATCCGCAGGCCTTGGTTCCATATATGGCGCCAGCCTGTTTTTCGGCATCATCGCGGCGACCCTCACCTTTTTCTATAACAAGCAGCCTGATCACTTGGGCCGTTTCCTCCGAGCCCAGAAGAAGACCTACGCGGGGGCGCTGGCCGAGCTGACTGCAGGACGGAAGATGGGGCACTGGATATGGTGGATTTTTCCGCAGCTCCGCGGATTAGGAACCTCCCATAATTCGACCTTCTATGGCTTGGCGGACGAAGACGAAGCCTTGGACTACCTGCAGCATCCCGTCCTCGGTCAGCGCTATCGCGAATGTGTCGCGGCCGTACACCGGCATCTCTGCCAGGACGGGGTGAGGCCGGAGGTGCTCATGGGCAGCGATATCGACGTCCTGAAACTTCGCAGCTCCTTGGAGCTCTTCCTCCAAGTGGCCCCGCCGATCGAAGAGACCTTCCGCGAGCAAGCACGGGATATCCTGAAGACCCTGGGGTAGGCTTACGAGACTTCGCTCAGCCGCCCAGTTCGCGGCGTCGCTCCTCGCGGCGCTGCCGCTGGAACTCTTCGAAGGCCTTGCGTTCTTCCTCGTCGGAAGCCGGGGTCAGGCCGCACTTGATCGCATCGCTGATGTGCTCGTGTTGGTCGTCCAGGATGTTGGCCAGCGCCATGAGGCAGCGGCGCATCTGCTTCTGGGTGAGCGGGGCGTCCATCAGGGGGAACTCGATGTTGGCGCGCACTTCGCCGTCATCGGGATCGTATTCGAACTGCACCATCTTGGTCTGCCAGCTGATCTGCAGGAGGGTCTGGAAGAGGGCCATCTTATGGAAGGAGCTGGCCGTCTTGGGCATGTTGTAGGCATGCGGAGCCATGAACTTGATGAACTCCCCGCGCTCGACGACCTCGATGATCAGCCGAAGAGATCTACGTCCGTCTTTCGCCTCGTAATGATCGGTCCGGAAGCTGGTCCGGATGAAGGCGTCGCCTTCCTCGTGGTCATACTTGAGCTCCTCGGCGTCGAGGAACTTTTTGATCTCTTCGATACTGGTGGCCATGGTCGTGGGGTGGGCTGGGGTGGGTGAATGCTTATATACCGGATACAAGTCTCAAGCGATTTTCTTCGGAGAGGCCTGATTCCAGGCGGATGCTGCGGACAATCGCGGGGGCCGCCGGTCAGCGCATCGCCGGCAGAAGCTGTCCTCGGTTGAAGTGGCCTGCGTGATCGAAATAAGCCGAGATGCCGAGTCTTTCCCGGACGAGGGCAAGCAGCCTTTGACGGCCTCGCGTGAAATCTTCGTCGTAGCTGACGCCGGGAAGTTGGGTGCGCAGGTTGTTCAGGAACAATCCGACGATCATGTTGATCGGCTTGGCCTTCTCTCCTAACAGCTGCCCGAAGAATCCCGGCCGATCATGGGCCAGGACAGCTGAATGTTCCAAGGTGTAGATCATGATCGGCCGGGGGTGCGGGTGCCGATGGGGGTTGCGGCTTTCGCGGTAGAAGCAGCTGGCCGACATCAGGTAACGAAAACCGATCAGATGGACGGGCAGCTTGGACGACGGTTCAGGATTGGCTTCGAGGATGACGTAGAAGTCGTCCGCGGCCCACACCTCGGGTCGGCAATCGAACTGTCCGTGGCCGCTGGCGATCACCGGCCCGTTGCCGATCACTTCGACGATGGGTTCGAAGACATGGGATGCCCTGCTGACGCAGGCGTTGGTCTTCTTCAGGTGGGCCAAGGGGGTGTGATGGGCCGGTTCGGCGTGCGAGTAGGCGCCGGTCGAGGTGAAGAGGTTCGGCCGTTTTTTCGTCAGGGATTTTCCCTTGGAGATGAGCTTCTTTCGCGTCTCTCGCGCCTCTTTCAGGATCGCCTCGGCTGACCTTGGTTTGCGGACTTTGGGCTTGCGCGGTTTGTATGGCCGATCGGCGAACTTCTTGCCTCCGCTTTTGCGCACGGATGACGATGAGCCGGAGGAGGTGTCACGTTTTCTTTCGGAGGTCATCTTGTGATCAAGCGGGCGGCCGCCGGTGGGCCGTGGAAATGCTTCGGTAACGATCCATGTTGGTGAGGGTGAGGCTGTTCGTCCGGATGTCCTTGTTCCGATGGTCGAAGTGGACGTACATCTCGCCGAGCTTGTTCACCGCGAACCAGGCAAGCGGGTCAGGATAGTCCATGGTCAGCACCTGTTCGCACCGGTCCTTGGTGGCCTGGTCGTTGGCAGCGTAGGCCTTGAGCTTGAGGACGACGCTTTGGGCTTCGTCCCTTCGGTTCACCGACATCAGCATCTCGGCTAGCAGCAGGTTGTATTCCGCGAGATCCGCATCGCTCGTTTTTTTGCATTCGCAGGCTTCGAAACTATCGTGGGCGATCCTGATGGCATCATTGGTCCGGCCGATCTCGTGGTAGACCCAGGCCAGCATGTGGTGTGAAAGTCCCGCCTGACCTCTCATGTCGAAGGCGCCAAAGGCGAGAAGATCGGAGCACTCAAGCTTATAGCCGGACTCGTAGAGGCCTGCGGCGAGGGTTAGAAGGCGGGGGATGAGGCCTTCATCAAAACGCAGGCAACGTTTGGCGGCGGGGAGTTCGCCGGCATCGAGGTGACGGCGCATCGCCTGGCAGAGGGGGTCATCGATTCCCTTCGGATGAATCCATCCTTTGGCGAAGGGATTGCGGCTGACCTTTATCGGTCTGGTCGCCGGAGACGCGGGCCAGTTGGGCCCCAAGGAAAGGGGCGTGAGCTGCCAAGGATGGGCGCCTGAGCTGCCTCCGGTGTTACGATATTCACATTCGTGGAGCAGCCTTGAGGCGGGCATGTACCCTAGGCCGTAACGTTGCATCAGGCCAGCATAAGCCCGATGCCGGGTGATCTGGGCGACCTCCTTCAAGGCATGCTGCTTGAAGTTCGCAGGGACGCCCCGGACTCCTTCGGTCACGAAGCTGTCACGGATAAAGTCAGGAACGCAGGGTTTTCCTGTAAGTTCCTCCGCCACAAGCCCGGACAGGAGGCCAGCCGTCGCCGCTTGTTGAGAATGCGGACCTTTTCTGCCGATTCCCGCATGGCCGGTGAGGGCTCCTGACAGATGGGCGAGCATCATCGTTCTCCAGGCGTCGGATGAGCCGTTGAGGGCGGCTACGAAGATCCGCCCGATGTCCTTGGCGAGCTCCATTTGATCGGCGACATCGAGCTGATCATAATGAAAGAAGATATCCTTCTTAGCTTCCAGTTTCGAGGCGTGGAGTCTCGTCGCCGAGTTGGGACGGCCAAGGCTGGCCAGGATCCTGACAAGCCGTTCGATTTCAGCGCGGGCCTCCGGTACGTCGGCGAGGGTTCGTGATTCCTGGCACATGAACTCGAGGGCGGTCAGGGATTCGTCACCGAACCAGCGGGGAGAACTCCGCAGGAAATTCACGAATTCCGCCCGTGAGGCTTCCTCCGGTTGTCCCCCTGATTTCTTTTCGGTCTGGCATAGATACCAGGCCTTGGCGTGGCCGTACTCGGCGGCGATGCTCAGCAGGTTGGCGCGGAGCGAGGGGCTGACGATGTCGTCAGAGTGCTCCACGAAATGGTCGACGGCTTCCCGGACGCCATTTTCAACCGCGGCGACGAGGTTAGCCCGGCTGCGTGCCATGTCCTTGCAGCCGACGGCCGCGACGATGCTCGCGGTCCAATAGGCGGGGGTGAACCCGTCACGGGCCAGCATTTCCAGGGCGTTGACGCAGCGATCGGCGGATCCGCCGTCCTGATATTCATAGCAAGTCCGGAGCGTGGTGAGGAAGAGCGCGATCGAGCTCTCTGCCTCAGGGCGAATCCATTTCGGATAGCCCATCGGGTGCTGACGAAACCCGAGGTGCAGGTGATGGAGCGTAACGTAAGCTTCGCCGACGCCCGCCTTGGCGCATGCCAGGATACGGTCATAATTCTGCCGGTGTGAGCTGTCGGAATGCGGGTTGTCCTTGAGTTCGGACTGAAGCCAGTGTTCGGCGATCCGGAACTGGCAGAACCTATTGCCCGCCTTGGCGCCTTTATCAAGGTGCTGCAGGGCGCGATCGAGGTCGAAGTCTACGCCGTTCGCATCAAGGTAGGCGCTGCCGAGTTCCGCCGAGGCGTCGGCATCGCCTGCGGCTTCGGCGGCCCTCAGGTATGTCAACAGCTCGGCGCCTAACCGGCGCTGGCCGTAGCGGCTGAAAAGGGTGGGAGAGGGGAGGTTAGCCATCGTCGGAATCAGAGGGGGATGATCTCGCGGCGAAGCTCATCGGCCCGGCTCTTGGCCTGAGCCTTCTGAAGCGGGGTGAGTCTGCCTGAAAGCAGCGCGATACCCTCGTCCGCCTGCGGTGCTCGGCCGGCGGCAAGGAGTAGCCATGCCAAGGATTCGATCAGGTCGATGGGGGTGCCGTGGCCAAAGAAGTACATCTGCGCGACCGTCACCATGCCCTTGGGTTCATCCGCTAGCGCGCACTTCTTCATCCATTCCAGGGCCATGGTTAGATCCCTAGGCACGCCGTTACCATGGAAATAGGATAGCCCGATGTTGGCCATCGCCGGCGGATGGCCTTTGGCGGCGGCTTGTCGCCATAGCCGGTTGGCCATGTCGATGTCGGTCCTTCCTAGTTCGCCGTTGGCATGATGGACACCGTGGTTGTAGAGACCCTCGGGGTCCTGCAGTTCTGCCGAACGTTTGGCCCAGTAATGACATTTGGCACGGTCGCGTGGCACTCCTTCGCCCTGTCCGTAGATCCATGCGAGTTTGTTCATGGCGTCCACGTCGCCGGTTTCGGCGGAGTTCAGCAGGCGGTTGATGTCGATGCTCATGAAGGTAAGTCGTCCGTATCTACTAGTCTGGCAATTGCTACGTGGGGTTGATCGTTGTCAGGCGTGAGACCTTGGTTGAGTTTGGGACGGAGGCCGAGACGCATGCTGTCTCAGCGACGCGGTCGGCGGCGCACGTTCACGCCTAAGTTACCCGCCAGCTGCCGTAACAGCACATGACAGGCTTTCTTGGGGGCGTGGACGCGGGCAAGGTCCTGGCAGTCGTCGACGATGGCCTGCATCCATGCTTTGTTAAGGCGAGGGGCGGACCGATACACCGCTTCAAAGGCCTCGATGATGGGCTTATCATCTTCCATCGGAACTTTCATGGCGTAGCGGACGAACCGTTTTTGCCGGCGGCGTTCCTCGGCCGTCTCGCAGATCGTCGCTTCCAATCGTCCCGCCTGTTCGCTCAGAATCTTCTGAGTGGTCGCCGAAAGCCTGGTCTTGCGATGATGGTAGGCAAAAGCCTGCGCATGCCATCGTCGTATCAGCATGCCGTTGGCCTGCATCTCGGCGTTATCGATGGGGGGCGGGGGAGCGGCCTGTCGGGTCATGCCTTGGCCACCTTCGACAGAGGTCGACAAATCTTTCAAGGTGTCGAACAGCCAACTGGCCACGCTGATGACTGTGCTGATACGCAGCATGACGGGGTAAATGATTAACCTTATGTGGGCAGATGCGCATGTCGACCCGCCAGTTGATTGGCTGACTATGGGATTTTATTAAAATTCGCCGATGGCCTGACCGTCTTCGCCACAGGTTTTCGAGGAGATCGGCAAGGCAGGATGATTGAAAGCATTGCCTGTGGCCTAAGGTTAACACATGACAACTAAGTGTTAACATTTTATTGACGTCGTGCTGTGGTTGGTTTTGTTGGAATAAACCCGACAAATAAAGACTAACCATCGAAACCATGTCCGCAGCCTCCTCAAGTTTCCGCCCAGAACTGTTGAAGTTCGAAGGCGATCTGGCCCCGGTGAATGAGGTGCTGGCGCTGCTGCGTTCAGCTGGCGGCCGGCCGTACTTCATGGGGGGTTGCGTCCGCGACGCATTGTTGGGTGTCGCTTCCAAGGATTTCGACATCGAAGTCTTCGGCCTGAGCGTGGCCCAGATTCAGGCCGTCCTCTCGAGTCGCTTTGAGGTGATCTCGGTCGGCGCGGCCTTCGGCGTCATCAAGCTGAAGGACCTGCCCGTCGACGTCTCCGTCCCGCGGCGCGAGAACCGTATCGGGGCAGGGCATCGCGATTTCGAGGTGTTCGTCGACTCGACGCTCACGCCGAAGGAAGCCGCGGATCGGCGTGACTTCACGATCAACGCCATCGGCTGGAACGACGAGACCGGTGAACTGCTGGATTTCTATGACGGGGAGAAGGATTTGAACGAAGGGGTGATCCGCCATGTCTCGGCGAAGTTCGCCGAAGATCCGTTGCGCGTCCTGCGCGCGATGCAGTTCGCCGCGCGATTCGAATTCACGGTCGCTCCCGAGACCGTCGCCTTATGCGCCACCCTGCATCCGCACGACCTGCCGGCCGAGCGTCTCTACGAAGAATGGACCAAGCTGGTGCTGAAGGGACGCAAGCCGTCGCTGGGCTTGAAGTTCCTGCGCGAGTGCGGCTGGCTGCGGTATTTTCCGGAACTGGCCGCGATCGTCGACGTCCCGCAGGACCCGGTCTGGCATCCGGAAGGCTGCGTCTGGACGCATACCCTCCATTGCCTGGACGCTTTCGCGAAGAAGCGGGTCGGCGAGCCGCGCGAAGACCTGGTCGTCGGTTACGCCGTGCTTTGCCATGACCTGGGCAAGGCCGTCACGACGGTCATGTCAGAGGGCCGCTGGCGCGCGCTGGGTCATGAGGAAGCCGGCGTGCCGATCGCGACCAAGTTCATGGGCCGCCTGACCCGTGAACAGGCCTTGATCGATGAGATCGTCCCGCACGTCGCCAATCACGACAAGCCGTCGGCCCTTTTCCGCGCCCAGTCCGGCGACAACGCCGTACGACGCCTGGCCTTGAGGGTGGGGCGCATCGATCGCCTGCTTCGCGTGGACCTGGCCGACCGGCAGGGACGCCCGCCGCAGGTGGTCGGCGATACCACCGAGCATGGCGCCTGGCTGATGGCCAAGGCGCAGAGCCTGAATCTGGACAAAGGCGTGCCGAAGCCGATCATGCTGGGTCGACATCTGGTCGCCCGCGGCCTCAAGCCCGGCAAGGATTTCAAGCGCATCCTCGATGGTGCCTTCGAGGCTCAGCTGGACGGCAAGTTCTCGGACGAAGCCGGCGGCAGCGCCTGGCTGGACGCATCCTTGGCGTGAAAATCGCGTCTGGTCTATTGCTCAGAATGTCCGCAACGGCATGCTTGGTCCTGCTCTGAGTTCCTGAGAGCCGCCTTCATCGGTGTTTTCCAACGTAAGGTAAGCCACGCCGTTTTCGTCGTAACCTAGGGTGAGCTTGATGGCGGCGTCAGGCCTTAGCCTAGGAGGCGTTATGGTTCCGATGATCTCCACGAAGTCCGGATCGCTCTGCTCGCTTCCGGCTTGGGTCAGCCGGATGGGAGGGAAGTAACCGGCCCCATCCGCATGTAGTTCAAAGCTCCGGGAGCAAGGCATGGGGAGGTCCTTTTTGATGATGGTACGATTCTGCAGGGTGCCCGTGAGCCAGTCTCGGATGATGAGTCCAAGATAATGAGGAGATACGTCGACCACCTTGAGGGACTGCTGCGTCATGTGTTGCAGCGTGTTATGCTGGTCAGAAACAAACTTCTTGGCGGCCAGGAGCGCGGCGCCAAGGGCGATGATTTGGCTTGGGGTCGACCGTGGCTGATGAGTGGTGTGTCGAGTCACCGATTGCACGATGAGGGTGCGGAGTCCCTCGTCGCAGGCGTAGAAGACGCCATCGAGTTCCCTCGCCGAAATTCCGGCGTCATCCAGCGCCGTATCGACGGCCAGCTCAGCCTGGGTCAGGAGCGCGTGGCAGGCCGCGGCGAACTCCTCTTGGCTGATCGCTATGACGAGCGGGCCATGTTGTGCTGAAACGACCCTTAAGCGCGCTTCGGGCCGATGATTGAGCGTCTCGCGCAGTCTAGGGAGATCCCAATTTGAGAAACCGCAGTCTATCATGAACTCGTGCGAATCTTTCTGGTCTCCGGTTTTACGCACATACTCCTGGTGGATGAGTTGGAACAGTTTTCCGTCGAAATCCTTGGTGCCAAGCCGTTGCACGCCCATGTTGCTGACGATGCTGATCGAATCCTCCTTTGCGTCGAAGACGGAAGCTTCGAAGGAGCCTTGTCCTAGCCGATACCATAGGTATCGGCCACGGAGCTTTTCCTGCGTGGAAAGGTACAGCGCCGCGGCCGTGGGTTCGCTGACCAGCTTCACGTCGGGAATTCCCGCTTGCTGGCACGCGCTCCGCATGGCGTTCCTGAAGTGCTGGCTGGCGCCTGCTGGCAAAGCGACACATGCGCCTCTGAGCGGACCGAAAACATCCTCCACGCCGCACCTTAGGTATCTTAAGAGCGCTGAGGTGAGCAACGTCGGCGATGGATCGCCCTCGGGTGAACCCATCTCACGGATGAAATCAGCGAAGACCTTCGGAGTGCCGGTGCCGATGAACTTGCTGGCCTCTCGCCCCACGGTCGCCTTGCCTGCGCCGTCGAGCATGACCACCGACGGCGTGGAAACCTCTGCTTCGGGGTTCATGACTATCTCCGGCCTGCCGGCCTCGTTGAGCCTGGCTACGGAAGTCTCGTAGACTCCGAGCTCTATCCCGATGAGGACAAGGTTGTCGTTGCGGTTGTTGAACTCTCGAACCGTCATGCGCTCAGGCGATTTCGGGACAGTCCGCGCCCAGGGACAGCGGACCGACTTCCCGGAAGTTGTGACGAGGCACTCCGAGTCGTTCGCATGCTCCCGCCATCAGGTGCTCCAAGGCGGATGTATCGGTGAAATCGTTAGGCAGCTTGCCGTCATTGCTGCGTCCGTTGGCGAAGAAAACGGCGGAGAACACTTCCGCGGGCTCCTTGGCCTTGCCGACGAGCGTATCCCAGAGTCCGCGGGATTTCATCTCACACGTGAATTCCGTGTATTCGAGGCAGAAGACATAGATCGGGCAGGACGAGGGGCCGTGCGGATTCCGTGATTTACGGTAGAAGACGGAGGCGGCGTAAAGATACTCGATGGGAATAGGGTCAATCTGCTGCTCGCCGATCATCTGCGTCATCTGCTTGACGGCCAGTGGGTAGCCTTCGAAGACGACATAGAAGTCTTCGGAGACCAGGATGCATCCTTTCTGAGGTCGCTTCGTGAGCTTGCTCGTGAAGGAGACGGGCAGGTTGCGGATGACGCTTGAAAAGGCCATCGGCAGAGTCGGCATCGCGAATAGATCGATGAGGTCGTGTGGCATGGATTCGCGGTAAAGACGGGACTTGCGGAAGGCTGCGGTCAGGGAATCTGGGCGGCGGCTTGTCTGCCGAGCTCGATCTGGCGCGGGGTCATCGTGCCGGCCAGATGGCGAAGATTAGCTTCGGACTGGGTGCCGCCTTTGCGGATGGCGACCGTCCATAGCGCGTAAGCGCGGACAGGGTCCTGCGGGACGCCGTCGCCGGTGGCATGGAGGATGGCCAGGCTGTCGAGACAATGCGTATCCCCTTGGTCCGCGCCGAGCTTGAGATAGCGGGCGGCGAGCGCGCTGTCCTTGGGCACGCCATCTCCGTTGATGCATTGGAGCGAGAAGTTGAACTGCGCCATCGGGTCGCCTTGGTCGGCCGCCGCGCGGAACCAACGGGCGGCCTGCGTCATGTCGCGTCGGAGGCCTTGCCCGTGGGAATACTTGATGCCAAGGTTGTACTGGGCCTTGCGGTGCCCGCGTTCGGCGGCTTGCTGATACCAGCGGGCGGCCTCCGCGTGGTCTTGAGGGTGATCTTCGATGACGTCGTAGAGGTTGCCGAGGTTGCACATCGCGTCGGCATGTCCCTGGCCGGCGGCAAGCTTCCACCAATGCAGGGCCTGCCCATAGTCCTTGGGCTTACCTTGTCCGCGGGCGTAAAGCACCCCGAGCCTGGTCTGGGCCACCGGGTCGCCCGCCTTCGCCCGGGATTCTACTCCCGAATCATCGATCTTTGAATAATGGTCCATGGTAGGTTCAGTCCAGATAAGGCGTACGTTTGATGGATAGGCGCAGCACCTCCGCGCGGGAGCGGGCGGCGGACTGCTGGGCGCTGCTTAGTTCGGATTGGAGGTTGCGCATCGGCTGGGCCGCTTCGTCGGATTGTTCGCTGGCGAGAAGGTACCACGCCAACGCCTCGATCTTATCTTCGGTGACGCCACGTGCGAGATGGTAGAGCTGACCCATCATCACCATGGCGCGAGGTTCGTCGGTGTTGGCAGAACGGAGGAACCATTCCCGGGCTTGCACGTAGTCCTGAGGAACCCCGTTGCCGTAGTAGTAGGAAATCCCTAGGTTGCCGAGCGCGGCGTAGTGGTTCTTCGCCGCGGCCTGTCGCCAAAGACGGCAAGCCTCGGCCGGGTCGTTCTTGCCGAGGTCGCCGTTCACATGGCACACGCCGAGATTATAAAGGCCTTCGGCGTTGCCTAGGGCGGCCGAACGCGCGTACCAGCGCCTGGATTCGACGCGATCGATGGCCACGCCTTCGCCATGCGCTAGTCGCCAGGCCAGCGCATTCATGGCATAGGGGTCGTTCTTGGCCGCCTGCGTCTGTAACTGAGCGAAGGTGGCTTTTTCGTAGGAGAAGGCGGGGTCGCGCATGGCTTACGCAAGCATCTCCCATTCCGAGCCCGTGGCGAGGTCCATCATCTGGGTGCCGTCATCGTCAAGGCACATCCAGACCTGAACGCCGCTCTTACGGTTACGGTATTTGCCATAGCGCAGCTGCTCGGCAGGGCGGACGGCCATGCCGACGCCGTCGCTGTTCACGATGACTCGCCAGTCAGGGTCGGAGCCTTTCTGCATGGTGATGGCGATGCAGCGCATGCCGGCACGGGCGGCGCAGGCCGAGAACAGCGCCTGGGCTTCGTTGGAGCCGTCGGGGGAACGAGTGAGTTCCGCGCCGGCTTCATAGAACGCGGTGATATCGCCGGATCCCAAGGTCGGCTGCATTTCCCTTACGCAACGGCTGATCCGTTCGTGGAACGGCTGGCGCGGGCCTTCGAAGTAAGGCTGCATCCGTTCCTTGAGGGAAGGACCGAACAGGGAGTCGAAAAGTCCCATGGACGTCAGATCTGGTCGACGATCTCGCCGGTCTTCGTGTTGCGGAACTTGCCGTTGGGCAACATCTCGAAGGTCACGTTCACCTCGTCGGAGTCGAAGATGTACTGGTAGAACTGGATCTTTTTCATCCGGGGGAACGCGGCGAACTGATCGGCGCGCCCCTCACGTTCATTCGACTCGCGGAAGATGCGGACGCGGACATCCTGCCGATAGGTGCCGGCATGGTACTGCGCGCGGGTGGTCGGATCGGCGAGGCAACGGTAGCCTTCTTCGACCAGATCCAACATGATGCCGCCTTGGCGGCGGGCTTCACCGATCACCGATTGGTAGGCCCGGTCGATGTCCGCTTGGCTGCTCTGGGGGCTGGCGTTGAGGAACAAGTAGTATTCGTTGTAGTCGCGCATCGGGGTGGGGTCTTGTCATCCTCCCGTCGGACAGGGCTCCCCGCAATTGTATTGTATTTTTTAATGTAAAGATTTGGTAAAAAACACCCACCCGCGGCAGACCAGGTTGACCCCGGAGCGGGCTCGTCCCAGGCTGTCGTCCTATGAAAAACCCGGGGGAACTAATCTGCATGGTGCTGGCCGGCGCTTTCGTGTTGGCGGTCATCAACGCCAAGGCGGAGCGAGCCGGCGGTTGGGGTAATTACCTCGGCGGTTGCTTGGTCGGCCTGGGAGTCCTGTTCGTGATCGGTCTCCTCGTCAAAGCCTGCAAGGCGATCACCTGACGATGGCCGCCAATCCTGACTACCTGGCCTTTTCGACCCGCCGCCGCATCACTGAGGCGATGCGGCGAGGCGACGAAGAGTCCCGTTTCCGGGTAATGATGGCCTGGACTTATTTCGCCATCGTGCGCGAGACGATGCTGGCCACCTGGCCTGACCGGTATTCTTTCCGGGCCGGGTTCCGACGGGAGAATACGGACGTCGCGGCCTTCGCCAAGCAGCTCGCCGGGGCTTATCTGTATGATTATGATGTCGGCTTCGGCGGTCCCGACGATCTGTCAGGTCCGTTGCTCGCATTCTTGCGCGAGGAGACGCAGGCTTTCGCCGTCTGGGCGGAAATCTCCCTCGGACACAAAGGCATGGATCTTTGGCACGCCCCGCATCCTTTGATCCCCGCCGTCACCGCATGGTATGACGATTTGTCCCCATCGGCGCCGCGTCAGCGCTGGTTCAAGCCTGTCTGCGCGGAAGCCCGTCACGCGGATTTCTTCGCGGACATGGCCGCCTGGCAGGTCGACGACTAGCCAGGGTTTATGGTGTTGGCACCAGGGGCGGCCTCGGGGTACATGAGGGCTTTGTTAGGGCTTTCATGAACACCTACGCCATCATCGCATTAGGATTGGTCGTCCTCGGCTCAGGCGTTTACTTGTATCTGCTTTGGAAGGAGACGGCCGAGGATGCCCCGCCACCCCCGCCGCCCCCTCGGGCTGAGCGCCGTCCGCCGCCTCCGCCGGCGTCGCCGCCGAAATCATCGAAGACCGCCGAGCAGGTTTTCCGGGAAACTTTCCCAGGAGTCCGCTTCGAACCGATCTCCAGCAAGCCATTCCGGGTAAGGGCCGAGGCCTGCCAGTTGCGCGATAAGAAGAGCGGGGAAGAGCAGGCGGGTTTCCGTATCGATGTGTCCGGGGGCATCGAAGTAGCCGGGGAGACGATCGTCGACCTGATCGTGACGATGGAGGATGTAAGCGACGGATCCTCCCGGCCTGTCTATGCCACTTTGGAGAAGTATCAGGATGAACAGACCGGACAATTCGTGCTGCGCAGTTCTCTTGGCAAGGTGTCTTTCCCCGGTAGGCCGGACTCCGGTTGGACCTCCGTCGGCGTCGTCCCTTTCACGAATATCCGAGCTCCGAAATCAGGGCGTCGCACTTTGCGCGTGAGCTGCATGGCGGTCCCTTCATCGGTCTCAGGGCTCAGCGTCATCGATGAGCGACTTCGGGCCGGCTTGTTCGCCGCCGCGACGACCCAGCTTGACGTATCCCTTGTGCGCAAAGGATATGTCGAGCAGCGCTTCGCACGGCAGAACGCGGCGGGATTGGTCGTGTGCCTAGGGCATGCCTTTGCGGCGCGCGTTCGCCGCGACGCTTTGCTGGCTGAGCCGGTCATCCGTTCCTGGATGCGCCGGCACCTCGATCAGCTGAAAGGAGAGGACGCCAGCCTGGTGGCGCGGACGCAGGCCTCCCTTGAGGCGGCGGCGACGATGGCCCAGCGGGCGCGTTCCGACCTGAGGGTGGTCTGCCGCGAACTGTTGACCTGGGAGGTCGCCGGCATGCCGCAGGAGGCGTTGGCTCTCTGCGTCCAGCTCGGCAGGGTCGACGACGTCGTTGCTCCCGAAGTCATGGCCGAGCTCAAGGGGCTCTGCCGTGAGCTGAACCTAGGGTTGGAGGAACTTAATCGTCACGTCGACGCATCGAAGGCGGGGGAGGGTGCGTCGCGAGACCAGGAATATGCCAAGCTCGTGGGGCTGGACCTTGGCTGGGACTCCGGCCGCATCCGTCGTCACCTCCTGGATCAGTTCATGAAGTGGAATTCCCGTCATCCGAAGGATGCCGCCGAACGAGACATGATCACGCGCCGCCTCGAGGCCATCGCCAAGCTGAGGCAGCGCTATCTCTGATCGCCCCGGGGCCTCAGGAGGCCGGAGGGACGATCATGATGCCTTGCTGTCGGCTGAGTCCGTCCAGCTGCTGGAGAAGAGGCTTGATCTCGTCGCTCGTGGCGGCGACCGACTGCAGGTAGACCCGCGTGTGTCCCGGCGCCAGTTCGCAGGCTTCCTGCAGGGCGAAGAGCAGCTTTTCGTTGCTGACCTTCTCCCGCTCGCCTTGAGGGGTTTCCTCGATGATGATGCTCAGGCAGCGTTTGATGATCTCGTCGGGGGCCGCGCAGAGCCCATGGCGAAGGTTTGAGAGGCGAAGCTTGATGCCGCGGGAGGCGACGAAGGCGCAGAGCCAGCCGCATAGCTTGTTCAGTTTTTCGGAGATCAGCTGGTTGGCGTGATGGTCGAGGATGCGGTCGAGTTCGGTCCCGAGCGAGGCATTGACCTGGGCGATGGGCTCACCGCCCGACTGGCCGATGGCGGTGCGGTAGGCGTCCGAGCCGTAGAACTGGATCAGCGCCTTGGCGCGCATGCCGGTGGGCGGGTGGGTCGAGCCGAGCCACATCGCGGTGGTATCGGCGGACTTGGAGGCTTCCCGCCACTGGGCGATGACGGCCGTCGCGTCCATGCGCAGATGCTTGCTGGAGAGTCCGCTCAGGCTCTTGAGTTCGGCCGAAACCATCTTGTCGACGCTGCGGCAGGCGATCAGGCCGATGCGGTCCATCGTGAACTCGCTGTAGCGCGAGATCATGCAGCCTTCCAGGTTGGGCGTCAGCTGGCGGACATTGGCCTCAGGGAACAGGTAATGACCGAGTTCATGGCCGACGACATAAGCGAGTTCGTCGCGGTCCGATATCTCGACGAGATAGGAATTGAAGATCAGCTTGGCCCGGCCGCCGTCCAAGCTGCTGAAGGCGTTGTTTTCGTTCTTCGGCCGGACGTAGACGTCCAGGATTTCCCGGGGGAAGCCGAGGTTATGGCAGGCGAGCTGCACCGCGTCCTCCATCGTGGGGGTGAGCTCGGCCGTCACCCGGAGCATGTGCGAGGATATCGAGCCATCGCGTGGCGTCGCGGTAACGGCCAGCTCCTTCGAGAGGCTGCTCGGAGGAACCCTGAACAGGCAGGGGGTGAGGCGCTCGCGGCAGAGCTTCACCTTCGCTTGCGCGTCATCCATATTTCTTCCGCAGACGGGCCACGGCTTCGATGCATTCCTGGTAGCGCTGACGCTTGGCCGCATCGCGCTCGGTGGTCAGCATGCTGTTGTAGCGGGCGAAGATCTCGCGCAGTTTGCGCTTAAGTTCGGCCGGAGGGAGCTTTGGATCCAGGCCGATGAGGAGCTCATCGCTCAGTTCGCCGTCAGCGCCCGCGGTGGTGGCTTCCGGCGTGTGCTTGTCGGTCAGGCCTTGGAGGTCCTGGGCGGAGATGCCCAGTTGCTCGCCGATCTCGCGGAGCAGGCGCATCTCGGAGGGATCAATGACCCCGTCTGCCGCCATGATGATGGTGCAGAGTTCCAGCGCCTCGTAGGAGGCGTTGCGCACGGGGGACGCGCGGAGGGAACTGGCAGCCGACCTGATGTTGAGGGTGCGGCCGGCGGCCTCGGCGACGGCGGTGGTCATCGCCGCGTTCAGCTTGGCTTTGGCGCCGGCCTGCTCCGAATCGTCCAGCCGTTCGACCCTTTCCTTGAGCCAATTCTTGATCGCGGCCGCCTCGCTGCGGGCGAATTCACCGTCGGCATGGGCCATCGCGATGCCTAGGCGGAGGGAGAGGGTCAGGGCCTCGAGCCGCTTTTCCTTCCACTCCTTGTAGCCGGTCTCGTTGTGGGTGATCCTGATGTCACACGTGGCACCCAGCAGGCTCTTACGCAGGTTGGGGGCGGTCTTTTCCGCCATCGAGCAATAGAAACGGAGGTTACGATTGCCGCTCCGAGGGAAGGTGAGGGCGTCGAGCGGAGCGACGCCTAGCTCGACCCAGTTGGCATAACCTTGGTCGGGCGACAGCATCCCAACATTTTGCACGTTTTCGAAGGTGGGGTGCTCGTGATGCTGGAATCCGGTGATGCTGCAAAGAATGGGCTCACCTTCGGGGTCGTCGGTCACATCTTCCGCCCAGGTGACGAATTGGACCTCCATCGTGCGATGAACCGGGAGCAGGCCGCGTCCTTCGATGGAGATGACCCTGATGTCCTTGTTGGCGCCGCGCATGGCCTGCGACGCCCTGATCTCGAAGCGTCCCATGCTCGGGATGTTCCGTCCCCCGCCGCCGTAACCACCACCGGAAGAGGAGCCGTAGCTGCTTCCCGAGCTGTTCCCGGAAGAGGATGACGTGCTGGACGACGAACTATCGCCGGAGAAAAGATTTTTGATCGCTCCGATGATCCCCATGAGCATGAAAAAGCCGCAAATGAATTCCATGCAGGCTTACTCGAGGGTGTAGTCCTTGATGTTCACGCCGCCCCCGGCCGGCTTGGAGCCGCCGTTGGATCCGGACTTGTCGATCGGGGGAGGGCTCAGGGTCTTGCCGGACATCACGTCGGTGATGGTGCACTGCATCACGCCGTTCGCATCATAGGTGTAGGTCACCTTGATCTCGGTGTCTTCCTTGACGAGCGGCAGGTCTTTGAGGTGCCCGACCCAGATGATGTCGACGAAATCCGGGTCGGATTGCTCGGCGCCTGACTGGGTGATCTGGACCTTGATGCTTTCGCCGTGATGGATGCCGCGCGAGAAACTCTTGGTTTCGGTGCAGGGGAGGGGGCGATCCTTGGCGATGATCGTCTCGACCATGAGCTTGCCGCTCGCCCGGTCGCGGAAGGTCGTGCCGAAGAAGTGCGGGGTGACGTCCTGGACCTTCTTGGCGCCGACGGCGACCGTCTGAGCGCCGGAGAGCTTTCCCTTGTTGCGGATGGCGGCGTACATGCAGGCGCCGAGCGCGACCGAGCCGACGGGGTCACGGCTGATGGGCTTGATGCCGAGATGGCGTTCGACGCTCTGCGCGACGGCCGGGACGAGGGTGGATCCGCCGGCAAGGAAGACGCCGGCGAGGTCCTTGGCTTCGATCTTGGCGTTTTCGAGGGCCGTGTCGACGGCCAGTTCGGCCTGCGTGATGAGCGTGGAGATGGCTTCGTTGAATTCGTTGCGCGTGATCTCGGCGCGCAGCGTGCCTCGGTCGGTCTTGAGCGGGACGGAGACGCGTTCGCGGCTCGAAAGCGTGACCTTGAGCTGTTCGACGTCCCAGCGGGTCAGCTGGAGCTCGCTCATCGTTTCTTTGCCGTTGAACTCGGCGCCGGTGAGTTTGGAGTACTTCTGTCCGATCAGACCGATGAGCTTCTCATCCAGGTCCTTCCCGCCGAGACGCTGGACGCCCATGCTGGTCAGCACCTTGATGTCGTCGCCATCGACGTCGAGGATCGTCGCGTCGAAGGTGCCGCCGCCAAAGTCATAGATCAGGTACTTGCCTTTGAGCTTCTGGGGCGAGCTGCTGGCATAATAGATCGCCGCGGCCGTCGGCTCGTTCACCAAGGCGTCATTGCCGAGCTTGAAACCGGCTTCCTTGGCGGCGTTGATCGTGTTGGCGCGGGCCTCGTCCGAGAAGTTGGCGGGAATGGTGATGATGACCGCGTCGATCGGGCCGTTGTTGGCCTCGAAGTGTTCGCGGATCTGGCGGAGGACCAGGGCGCTGAAGTCGCGCGGATGCCAGTCCTTGCCGTGGACCTTGTGGACCACGTTGGCGTCGCCCATGTCGCGTTTGAATTCGATGAAGATCTCGTCGTCCTTGGCGACGCCGAACATCTTCTTGGCTTCGGTGCCGACGATGACGGAACGTTCGCCTTCGAACCAGACGGCCGAATGGGTGAGGAGTTCGCCGTCCTTGTTCTTGTAGATGATGGCTTCGCCGGAGTTGCTCAGGTGGGCGAGCAGGGTCGTGGACGTGCCGAGGTCGATGCCGATGATGTTGGCCATGGTCAGAGTTTGTAGGCGTGGATTTTGGAGGGGGAGATGAAGTGGGGGCGGTTGTCTTCGTCCTTGGCGTAAAGCCCGGAGCTGACGACTTCCTTGACGGTACCGGCAAGTTCCGGCGAAGGGGCGCTTTCGCTCCGGAGGATGACGAAGGATCCTGCTGGCAGCGAGGCAATCGTGGCGCCGACCTGGATGGAATGATGCTCCAGCCCCAGGTCGCCGACGGCGGACTCGATTTCCTGGCGGAGCTGTTCGACGGCGTCCGCGTGGGTCAGCTTGCCTTCTTGGATGAGTTTCAACGTGAACGATAGCGTCTCGTTGACGCTGGCCAGTCGCGAGAGGCTGCGTCGGAATTCGCGTTCGGTCAGCTTGGTCTGCAGGTTGTCGATCAGGGCCTCCTTGCTTTTCAGCTGTTTGGTGAGCTCGACCACGGCGTCCTGCAAGGATTGCCTATCCGGCACGAGCGTTTCTTCGGAGCGAGAGGGGGCGGGGCTTTCGGGGGCGGCGGCCGGCTCGCTGACATCGTTGGCGAATTCGTCCGTGTCGTTAAAGTACAGGCCGGCTGTCCACCAGAGCACGAGGCCGGCGGGCATCCACATCATGACGCTTAATCCTAATTCTGAGCCTACCCAAGCGGATAAGCCGAGACCGATCGCGCCGAAGAGGAGAGAGGCGAGCCAACGAGTCATGTTCAGAGTTTATAGGCTCGCAGCTTGGCTGGAGCGATAAAGACCTGCTTGCCGTTCTCATCGCGCAGGAAGACCGCCTCGGTGACCGCTTCTTTGACGGTTCCGGCAAGGTCCGCGGAATCCGGCGTGACGGCGCTGAGGATCGTAAAGCTCCCGTTGGGTAGTTCAGAAATGCGCGTGCCTGCGGTGACGTGCATGATCTCGAGGCCGAGGTCATCGATCGCCGCTTCGATCTCCATGATGAGCTGGCTGAGCGCCTCCCTGTCGGCGATCTTGCCTTCTTCGTTGATCTTGCGGGTGAACTCGGCGGTTTCACGGATGGTGGCTAGCCTGGCCAAAGCGTTGCGATGATCGCGCCGGATGATCATGTCATGAAGTCGCTGGGTTTCTTTTTCGCGGATACCAAGGTCTTTGGCCAAGGCCGCGACGGCGCCGTCAATGTTGCCTGAGTCGTTCGTCGGCGCGGCGATGAGAGGAATGTCCTGGGTGCGGTTGCTGAGCCGCAGCAGCTCTTGCCTAACCTGGCTGATTTCGGTCAGAAGCACGGCCGAAGGGCGGTCGGCGCTTGCCTTGATGAGTTCGGCGTTCTGATCCTCAGTCTCAGCGTACTTAAGGTAGCAGAGCAGGAAGCCTCCAAGGGCGATGAACAACAGCAACATGGACCGTTGTCCGCCGTTTTCGGCATATTTACCGCCGGCAAGAAAAGCCAGGGCTGCGACGACCAGCAGCGCGGCGATAATCAGGTAGGTCTTCATCTTGGGGTTACGCATATCAGTTATCGGAAGGCGGCTGTTCAAGCCTACTTTGGTTGTAATCGTATATTAAAAAAGACATCCTGCGGGCTGGATGTTTCGCGCTGGCGGGGGGCTGGGGAGCGGGCAAAGTGGGGCGGTCGTATGTTCATGGGCATCGCACAGTATTTCGCCGGGGTCGGGCGGGCCATGCGGGTCCGTTCCGGCAAAGGGGAGGCGCATGCCGAGAGGTTGAAGGCTTACG
>JACCDS011618097.1_pt1 | contig 23620 bp, 22 predicted proteins | sample 7446441 | NCBI WGS metagenome assembly JACCDS01 (sample SAMN15323445, study PRJNA562643) | freshwater metagenome | isolation source: river surface water | place: USA:Blue River Watershed | collected 2017-08-17 | reverse complement strand
GTCAGCTCCGAACCGTCCATCTTGAGTGCGTCATAGATCTTCGGCATCGCATCGCGCGGGAATTCAACGTCAACCACCGCACCGATACACTGAACGATTTTGCCTTCAGCCATTTTCGTTCCTTCAAATAAAAATTGGATTTCGTTTCAAATACGCTTGTTCGGGTGCGCGCCTTACACGGCTGCGGCACCTGCGACGATCTCGGACAGTTCCTTCGTGATCGCGGCCTGACGGGTCTTGTTGTAGACCAGCTTCAGCTCACCGATCACGTTACCGGCGTTGTCCGATGCAGCTTTCATGGCGACCATGCGCGCCGACTGTTCCGACGCCATGTTCTCGACCACGCCCTGATACACCAGCGCTTCGACGTAACGCAGCAGCAGTTCGTCGATGACGGTCTTCGCATCCGGCTCGTACAGGTAGTCCCACGAGTAGCCATGCACCGGCTCCAGCTTTTCGCCGGTCAGCGGCAGCAGCTGGTCGATCACGGGCTCCTGCTTCATCGTGTTCACGAAGCGGGTGTAGCACATGTACACAGCGTCCAGCTCTTCGTTGTCATACTTGTCCAGCATGACCTTGACCGGGCCGATCAACTGCTCCAGGTGCGGCGTATCGCCGAAGTTGATGCACTGCGCGATGACCGGGGCGCCGATACGGTTCATGAAACCGTAGCCCTTGTTGCCGATCGTGACCACCTCAACCTTGTTGCCGGCTGCCTCCAGCTCCTTCATCCGGTTCGTGACCTGACGCAGGACGTTGGTATTGAGGCCGCCGCATAGGCCCTTGTCGGTGGTGACGACGATCAGGCCGATCTTCTTGCTCTTCTCATGCTTGATGAGGAAGGGATGCGTGTACTCCGGATTGGCCTGCGCGAGATGGACGGCGACGGTGCGGATCTTCTCGCTGTACGGACGGGCATGACGCATCCGCTCCTGCGCCTTGCGCATCTTGGATGCGGCGACCATCTCCATCGCCTTCGTGATCTTCTTCGTATTTTCTACGCTCTTGATCTTCCCGCGTATCTCTTTACCTGCAGCCATGCAAATGCTCCTGTAGCCTGGGTTGAGATCAGAACGTCTTCTTGAAGTTGTCGATCGCCGCCGACAGCTCGGCCTCGTCTTCCTTCGACAGCTGCTTGGTGTCTTCAACACGCTTGAGCAGCGCTGCGTTGCTGGTCTGCAGGAACTTGTGCAGGTCATGCTCGAAGCCGAGCACGTCACGCACTTCGATATCGTCCAGGTAGCCCTTGTTGACGGCGAACAGCGACACGGCCATCAGCGACACCGACAGCGGTGCGTACTGCGCCTGCTTCAGCAGTTCGGTCACGCGTGCGCCACGATCCAGCTGCTTGCGGGTCGCTTCATCGAGGTCAGAAGCGAACTGCGCGAACGCGGCCAGTTCACGGTACTGCGCGAGGTCGGTACGGATACCACCCGACAGGCCCTTGATGACCTTGGTCTGTGCAGCACCACCGACGCGCGACACCGAGATACCGGCGTTGATCGCGGGACGGATGCCCGAGTTGAACAGCGAGGTTTCGAGGAAGATCTGGCCGTCGGTAATCGAGATCACGTTGGTCGGAACGAACGCCGACACGTCACCCGCCTGGGTCTCGATGATCGGCAGCGCGGTCAGCGAGCCGGTCTTGCCCTTCACTTCACCCTTGGTGAACGCTTCGACGTAGTCGGAGTTCACACGCGCAGCGCGCTCGAGCAGACGCGAGTGGAGATAGAACACGTCGCCCGGGAACGCTTCACGGCCCGGCGGACGGCGCAGCAGCAGCGACACCTGACGGTAAGCGACGGCCTGCTTGGACAGATCGTCATAGATGATCAGCGCGTCTTCGCCGCGATCGCGGAAGTATTCGCCCATCGCGCAGCCCGAGTAGGCCGACACGTATTGCATCGCGGCCGATTCGGAAGCCGACGCGGCGACGACGATGGTGTAGTCCAGAGCGCCATGCTCGTCCAGTGCACGCACCACGTTCTTGATCGAAGATGCCTTCTGGCCGATCGCGACGTAGATACAGGTAACGCCCTGGCCCTTCTGGTTGATGATGGTGTCGATTGCGACCGCGGTCTTGCCGGTCTGACGGTCACCAATGATCAGCTCGCGCTGACCACGGCCGATCGGCACCATGGAGTCGATCGCCTTCAGGCCGGTTTGCAGCGGCTGCGACACGGATTGACGTGCGATCACGCCCGGTGCGATCTTTTCGATCGGCGCGGTCAGCTTCGCATTGATCTGGCCCTTGCCATCGATCGGCTGGCCGAGGGCGTTGACCACGCGGCCACGCAGTTCCGGACCGATCGGCACTTCCAGGATGCGGCCCGTGCACTTGACGGTGTCGCCTTCGGAGATGTGTTCGTAGTTACCCAGGATAACGGCACCGACCGAGTCGCGCTCGAGGTTCAGCGCCAGACCGAAGGTGTTGCCCGGGAATTCCAGCATCTCGCCCTGCATCGCGTCGGACAGGCCGTGGATGCGGCAGATACCGTCGGTCACGGAGATCACGGTGCCCTGGTTGCGGACTTCGGCACCGGCGCCGACGCCCTGGATCCGGCTCTTGATCAGCTCGCTGATTTCAGACGGGTTGAGTTGCATGTTAGCTCCTGATTGGGTGAGACCGGCCCGCGGACCTGTCTCGCAATGTCAAAATTTTTTCTGCGCTGATCAGGCCGCCAGCACTGTCTGCATGTGCTGCAGACGCGCCTTGACGGAGGAATCCAGCACTTCGTCACCGACGGTCACGCGCACGCCACCGATCAGGCTCTGGTCGACAGACAGGTGCGGGACCAGTGTGCGGCCGAATTTCTTCTGCAGCGCAGCCACCAGGTCAGCCACTTGTGCTTCGCTCATGGGGAACGCGCTGACGATCTCAGCGTCCGCCGTGCTCTCGTGCGCATTCTTGAGGGCGCGGAATTGCTCCTCGATTTCGGCGACCAGCATCAGGCGGCCGTTATCGGTGAGCGTCGCGACGAAGTTCTTCACTTCGTCGTCGATGTTGCCCTTGAGCGCTGCGAGAATGGTGTCGCGGATGGCGGCGCGGGATACGCGCGGGTCACCGTTCAGTGCCCGGAACTCGGGCACCGCGGTGACCTGTGCCAGCTGGGACAGAACATCGGCCCATGCGTTCAGCCTGGACGGCAGCGCGACGCGGAACAGCGCCTCGGCGTACGGACGTGCAATCGTTGCGAGTTCTGCCATGATTACAGCTCTGCCTTCAGTTGGTTCAGCAGGTCGGCATGCGCATTGGCGTCGATCTCGCGCTTCAGGATCTGCTCGGCGCCCTTGACGGCCAGCGTGGCGACATCACCGCGCAGTGCGTCGCGCAGGCGGATCGCTTCGGCAGCGGCTTCGTGGCGTGCGGCCTCGATGATGCCGGCGGCTTCTTCGGACGCATGCTTCTTCGCCTCTTCGATGATTTCCGAAGCACGACGCTCGGCGTCGACGATGCGCTTCTGCGTCTCTTCGTGCGCCTGTGCGAGTTCGACTTGCACGCGCTTCTCGGCGACAGCCAGTTCGTGGCGGCCGCGGTCGGCAGCAGCCAGGCCTTCCGAGATTCTCTTTGCGCGCTCGTCCAGCGCCTTCATCAGCGGCGGCCACACGAACTTCATCGTGAACATCGCGAGGATGAAGAAGACGACGAACTGCGCAAACAATGTTGCGTTCAGGTTCACGGTTATTTCCTTCTCAAATTGACAGACGCCGGGGAGCGTCCCCGGCACGATGAGAATTCAGGAATTAGCCGGCGAACGGGTTTGCGAATGCAAACATCATCGCGATACCAACACCGATCAGGAATGCAGCGTCGATCAGGCCGGCGAGCAGGAACATCTTGGTCTGCAGGCTGTTCATCAGTTCCGGCTGGCGAGCCGAGGCTTCGATGAACTTGCCGCCCATGATGCCGATACCGATACATGCGCCGATAGCACCCAGACCGATGATCAGACCGCAAGCGAGAGCAACGAGAGCGACGTTAGTCATGAAAACTCCTTAGATAGTCAAAGTCAAAAAAGTAAAACCGGATACTGCAAAAAGAAAACCAACACTACGTCGAGGCAGCCTGGTCAGTGACCTTCGTGCGCCTGGCCGATATACACCAGCGTCAGCATCATGAAGATAAACGCCTGCAACAGCACGATCAGGATGTGGAAGATCGCCCAGACCGAACCTGCAATCACATGCATGCCGAAGCCCCACCAGGTGGCGGTCGAGCCCAGCAACGCAATCAGGAGGAACACCAGTTCACCGGCGTACATGTTGCCGAACAGTCGCATGCCGAGCGATACGGTCTTGGCGACGAATTCGATGATGTTCAGGCCGAGGTTGGCGATCCACAGCGCCGGGTGCGCGCCGAACGGCGCGCAGAACAGTTCATGGATGAAGCCGCCGATGCCCTTGATCTTGATGTTGTAGTACAGCATCAGTGCGAGCACGCCCAGAGCCATGCCCAGCGTACCGTTCAGGTCGGCGGTCGGCACGATACGGAAATGCGGATCTGCACCGAACAGGCGGAAGATGCCGGCAAACAGGTCGACCGGCAGGAAGTCCAGCGAGTTCATCAGCAGCACCCAGACGAACACGGTCAGCGCCAGCGGCGCAATGAACGCGCGGTTGCCATGGACGATGTTCTTCGATTGCTCTTCGACCATCTCGACCACCAGCTCAACCATGGCCTGGAAGCGGGTCGGGACGCCGGCGGTCGCCTTGTTGGCTGCACGGATCATGAAGAACAGGCCGACCACACCCATCAGCACCGACCAGAAGACGGTGTCCAGATTGATGACCGAGAAGTCAACAATGCTGTGCTGGTGGGAAGTCTGGAGGTGTCCGAGGTGGTGGACGATGTACTCGGAGGCGGTTGGCGCGTGGTTTACTGCGCCTTCTGCTGCCATTTCAGCTGCCATGTCAGTGCCTAAATAATAAGATGATGTAACTTTTCAGCGCGATGATGAAGGCGGCAAGCAAGGCCAGCCAGTTCAGATCGCGGTACCACCAGACGACCGCTGCCAGCAGGCCGACCGTCAGCAAAATCTTGGTGAACTCGCCGAAGAAAAACGTCAACGGGCTCAGGGTTCCCGGCCGCTGCGCGCCGACATAGAGGCGCAATGCAAACAGGCTGTTGGGCACTACGCAACACAGGCCTCCGAGCAGCGCAGACAGGAAGGCGTGCCATCCAGCCAGCAGACCGGCAACGGCTGCAGCGACCAGAGTCACTGCCAACTGGGTCAGAACCAGACGCAGCATCGGTCGTTTCAGGCGGGCCAGGGAACTGTTGACGGCACTCGCAAGACTGGCTTGCATGTACCGCGGAGTTGTTGCGACTTTGCAGGGATTTTGTAAGCTTTTGTCAGCTTTCCGTAAGCCACCAGCAAAGCCCCGGAATTATACGGGGCTGCAGTGATGGACGTCAAACTTTTCCATAGGGGAAAATAGCTGTTCCATGTGATCGTTCATCGGTTTTCTGCGGTGGGCACCGCCCGCTTTACTTGATGAACATGGACGGCACAACGCACCGACTTTCGCCGCACTGACTTCCGCGCGACCGACCGGCGCGACATGCCGTACACACGACATCCTGCGTCAGCGTTAATTCGCGTTGGCTTTCAGTCGGGCGATCACGCCGTCAAGCTGATCAAGGTCGCCGAACGCAATCACCAGTTCGCCCTTGTTCTTCGCGCCGAGCTTGATCGTGACGGCGGTGGCAAGCGCATCGGACAGTTCCTCTTCGAGGCGCAGCACGTCGCGCGATTTTTCCTTGCCCATGCCGCTTTTGCCCGGCGCATCGTCGGTGGTCGCGCGCACCACGAGTTTTTCGGTCTCGCGCACCGACAGGCGCTTCGCGATCACCTGGTTGGCGAGCGCGATCTGGGTTGCAGAGTCCACCGCCAGCAGTGCACGTGCATGACCCATGTCGAGGTCGCCGGCCATCAGCATCGCCTGCACCGGCTTGGCCAGGTTCAACAGGCGTAGCAGGTTGGACACTGCGCTGCGTGAGCGGCCGACCGACTCGGCCGCCTGCTCATGGGTGAACCTGAATTCTTCGATCAGTCGCTGTATGCCCTGCGCTTCTTCGAGCGGGTTCAGGTCTTCACGCTGCATGTTCTCGATCAGCGCCATGGCGGCGGCACCCTGATCGTCAACCTCGCGCACCAGCACCGGCACCTCGGTCAGGCCCGCCAGCTGAGAGGCCCGGAAGCGGCGCTCGCCCGCAATGATCTCGTGTGTGACACCGGCCTTGCCATCGCTGATGGGCCGCACCAGGATCGCCTGCAGCAAGCCTTGCGCGCGAATCGAGTCGGCCAGCTCATTGAGTGCGCCCTCATCCATGCGCGTGCGGGGCTGGTATTTGCCGGCCTGCAGCGCCGTGACCGGCAGCGTGGCGGTGGCATTGGCTGCCGAGGTAGCTTCCGGCGTCAGATCAGGAGAACCGCCGAGCAGCGCTTCGAGGCCGCGACCGAGGCCCTTGGGTTTTTTGGTGACCATGTGTGCAATGAATGTGGAATCAGGATTCAGTGGGTGGCCAGCGCATCGATGCGCTCGACCAGTTCCTTGCCGAAGGCGATGTAGGCCTGGGCGCCCTTCGCAAGCGGATCGAAGATCACGCCGGGCACGCCATACGAAGGCGCCTCGGCCAGTCGCACATTGCGCGGGATGATGGTCTTGAAGACCTTGTCGCCGAAGTGTTTTTCCAGCTGCAGCGACACCTGTTGCGACAGCATCATGCGCGGGTCGAACATCACGCGCAGCAAGCCGATCACCTGCAGGTCGGGGTTCATCTTTGCGTGCACGATCTTGATGGTGTTGACCAGATCCGACAGCCCCTCGAGCGCATAGTATTCGCACTGCATCGGAATGATCACGCCATGCGCGGCGCACAGGCCATTCACGGTCAGCATGGTCAGAGCCGGCGGGCAGTCGATCAGCACGAAATCATGGTCATCTGCCACGGCAGAGATCGCTTGCTTGAGCCGCATCTCGCGCTGGTCGAGATCGACCATCTCGATTTCGGCCCCGGCCAGGTCGCGGTTCGACGGCAGCACATAGAACTTGCCGGAGTCGGACCACTGGCGCGTAGTACGAATGTCGGCCATGCCCAGCAAGACCTGGTAGACCGAATTCTCGAGCGCTGACTTGTCGATGCCGGCGCCCATGGTCGCATTGCCCTGTGGGTCGAGGTCGATCAGCAGCACGCGCTTGCGCAAATTCGCGAGACCGGCCGCGAGGTTCACTGCGGTCGTGGTTTTGCCAACGCCCCCCTTCTGGTTGGCAATGCAAAAAATCTTGGCCATATGGTTTACGCCCTTTTTATTGTGCTGCTGCGTCGGGTACGTCAATCAAATGTTTTCCGGAAGGCGCGACTGGTTACGCAACTTTCCGGTGCTGCTTCAAACACGCTCTACCTGTACAACATGTCGCTCCGCGTCCAGACCCGGCACCTGCAGTCTCAGGTCTCGCACGATGCGCCATCCTTCGGGCAGCGCTTCGCGCTGCGTGGTCTCGGCCTGCCCTTTCAATGCGAGCAGGCGGCCGCCCTGTTCCAGCAAGTGCCCTGACCAGCTGACGAAATCGCCGAGCTCCGCAAAGGCGCGTGACGTAATCACGTCGAATTTTTCGGCGGGCGTGAACTGCTCGACACGCCCGGTGTTGACTTTCACGTTCGCCAGTCCCAGCTCGGCTTTTACCTGCGTCAGGAAAGCGGTTTTCTTGTGCACGGTGTCGATCATCTCGACCCGCATCTGCGGCTGAGCATGGCGCGCCCAGATCGCCAGCACGATGCCCGGCAGTCCGCCACCCGAACCCACATCCAGTACATGCCGCGCGCCGTCGAAGGCGGGCAACGCAGCCATGCAGTCCAGCAGGTGCTGCGTCAGCATGTGCTGCGGGTCGCGCACGGCCGTCAGGTTGTAGACCGCGTTCCACTTGTGCAGCAAGGCCAGGTATTGCAGCAACTGCTCCAGCTGCGGGTCGGGCAGATCGAGTGCCAGCGCCTCGGCGCCGGCGCGCAGGCGCGCGCGCAGCGCTGCATGATCATGCAAGCTCATTCAGGCGCCCGCGCTTTCGTCGGTGGCTGCGAACTGTTTGAAACCGCCCTTCTTCAGATGCACCAGCAGCAGCGAGATCGCAGCCGGCGTCACACCGCCGATACGCGACGCCTGTCCCAGTGTCTCCGGCTTGTGGCGCGCCAGTTTCTGGCGCACCTCGATCGACAACGCGGTCACGGCCATGTAGTCCAGCTCAGGCGGCAGCTTCAGGTGCTCGAAATGCTCATGCCGTTCGACCTCTTTGGCCTGACGGTCGATATAGCCGGCGTACTTCACCTGGATTTCGACTTGCTCTGCGACCGCCGGATCGAGTCCGGGATTGTCGAAGCGACGCCCGTCGACCGCTTGCAGCGTCATCAGGCGGTCGTAACTGACGTTCGGGCGGCGCAACAAATCAGTGAGCGCATACTCTCGCTCTATGCCTTTACCTAACACGCGCTCGGCTTCCGCTTCAGCGATGATGCGGGGGTTGACCCAGGTCGACTTCAAGCGCTCGAGCTCGCGCGCGATGGCCTCCCGGCGGCGCTCGAACACCTCCCATTGCGCATCGCCGACGCAACCCAGCTTGCGGCCGATCTCGGTCAGCCGCAGGTCGGCATTGTCTTCGCGCAAGCTGAGTCGGTACTCGGCTCGGCTGGTAAACATCCGATAGGGCTCCTGCACCCCCTGCGTGACCAGGTCATCAACCAGCACGCCGAGGTAAGCCTCGTCACGGCGCGGTACCCAGGGTTCGCGTCCCTGCGTCTGCAGCGCGGCATTCAGGCCGGCCAGCAAGCCCTGCGCGGCGGCTTCTTCATAGCCGGTGGTGCCATTGATCTGGCCCGCGAAGAACAGGCCGCGGATGGCCTTGGTTTCCAGTGACGCCTTCAGCCCGCGCGGGTCGAAGTAATCGTATTCGATCGCGTAGCCGGGACGCAGGATGTGCGCGTTTTCGAGACCCCGCATCGAGTGCACGACGTCGAGCTGCACATCGAAGGGCAAACTGGTGGAGATGCCGTTCGGGTAGAACTCGTGCGTGGTCAGGCCTTCCGGCTCGAGGAAGATCTGGTGCGCATCCTTGTCTGCGAAGCGGTGAATCTTGTCTTCGATGGACGGGCAGTAACGCGGCCCCACGCCCTCAATGACGCCGGTAAACATCGGGCTGCGATCCAGTGCACCGCGAATGATGTCGTGCGTGCGCTGGTTGGTATGCGTGATCCAGCACGGCAGCTGCTGCGGATGCATGTCGGCCGAGCCCATCACCGAGAACGCCGGCACCGGATCCAGGTCGCCTGGCTGCTCGGTCATCACCGAAAAATCAATGGTGCGGCCGTCTATGCGGGGCGGCGTGCCGGTTTTCAGCCGCCCCTGCGGCAGTTTCAGCTCTTTCAGGCGCGCCGACAGCGATGCGGCCGGCGGGTCGCCCGCGCGGCCACCTGCGTAATTGTTCAATCCGACGTGGATTTTCCCGTCGAGGAAGGTCCCGGCGGTCAGCACGACCGCCCGCGCACGGAAGCGGATGCCGACCTGGGTGACTGCGCCGACCACGCGGTCGCCTTCGACCATCAGGTCGTCGACCGCCTGCTGGAACAGCCACAGATTCGGCTGATTTTCGAGCCGGCGGCGGATTGCGGCCTTGTATAGAATCCGATCCGCCTGCGCGCGTGTTGCGCGCACGGCCGGGCCTTTCGATGAATTCAGGATCCGGAACTGGATGCCCCCCTCGTCGGTCGCAATCGCCATCGCGCCGCCCAGCGCATCAACTTCCCGCACCAGATGGCCTTTGCCGATGCCGCCAATCGACGGATTGCAGGACATTTGCCCCAGCGTCTCGATGTTATGCGTGAGCAGCAGCGTTTTTTGCCCGGTTCGAGCCGCCGCAAGCGCCGCCTCGGTGCCGGCATGACCACCACCGACAACGATGACATCAAATAAGCTGGGGAAATCCATGAGATGAGACAAAACCTGGGGGGTGCGGAGCGTGGATTATAAAGGGATTTGTTTCACGTGGAACGCTGCGCCCCACCCTTTGACCGCAATTCGCTGCCGATTGCCCGCTCCCCACCGATCATGTCGGGGCGGCGTTCCTAGGGCAAACTGTTTCACGTGAAACCTGGGTCAGACGCCAGCCGGGGTTTCGCCGGCCATCCCATACGGAATCCTCGGCCAGCGCCGAGCCCGCCCCGCGCTGCTGCGCCGATACGGTTCCAGCGCGGTCCCAACCCGCTCCAATGTGATCCCAACACGATCCTGATGCGATCCCGATACGGCCATCTGAGGCACGGCCCTGATACAGCCCCGACACGAGCCCGAGACGGCGTCGATACCGTCCTCAGAACCCGGCCAAGCCTCCGTGACCGTAAGCATCCATCCCGGTCTTCAGGATCAATGCCGCCAGTACCCACAAGAACAGCACGCGAATCAGCCGCGAGCCCCCTTTCAGCGCCAGGCGCGCGCCCAGTATCGAACCGGCCACATTGCACACGGCCATCCAGAGTCCGAGCTGCCACAGCGGTTGCGAGGTCGGCAGGAACCACGCCAGTGCCGCGACGTTGCAGGCCACATTGACCAGCTTGGCCAGCGCCGATGCACGCAGGAAGTCCAACCCGAAACCGCGAATGAACGCGAAAATCAGGAAGCTGCCGGTGCCCGGGCCAAAGAAGCCGTCGTAGAAGCCGATGACTGCGCCCACCAGCACCGCCCTCAACTGCTTGACCCGCCCGGTGCAGCTCGGCCGGTACTCGGTGCCAAAGTCGCGCCGGCGCAGTACATACAGCGCCACCAGCAGCAAAATGACCGGCAACAGCTTGCGGAAAATGTCGGGCGGAAAAATCGTAATTGCATACGCGCCGGCGAACGCACAGACGAGTGCAGCGGCCGAGGCCGGCAACACAATCCCCAGATCGATCGCTATTTTTCGCGCATAGCTGCGCGCGGCGAAGGCCGTACCCCAGACGCTGGAGAGCTTGTTGGTGCCGAACAGTGTGGGCGGCGCAAGTTGTGGAAAAGCAGAAAACAGCGCTGGCACCTGGATCAGCCCACCGCCACCCACCACCGCATCGACCAGCCCGGCAAACAGCGCTGCCAGCCCCAGCATCAGCCAGATTGAGGTGTCGGGAATCATGAAAAGATGGCGGGGTGTTTTTTGTTAGTGACCACTATCACCAAATGCTTTGGCTAGCCCTCGCTGGGGTGCTTCCGCCCTGCCCTGCGCCCAACCATTACGCATTGTCCGGCATCGTCCGCTTACGCGGCAAGCCGCCGCACGCAAGCCGGAAAGCGGCCCGGGGAACCGGGCTCGATACCTTCTGCATGTCGGGCGCGGTCAAGGACGCGGTCGAGGGCGTCGGTGGGTAAGGCTTTGTGGAAGCCATTGCTGGCCGAGCATCGCCTTTGCCGATTATGGGGTGATACCAAGCGCACCCGGCGCATCAGGCATCAGGCACTGCGGGCCAAGGCTGGTCAGGTGGCGCGCATCAGGTCCGACGCATGCTCGGCAATCATGATGGTCGGCGAGTTGCAGTTGCCCGAGGTGATGAAGGGCATCACTGACGCATCCACCACGCGCAAGCCATCGACACCGCGCACCCGCAGTTCGCTGTCCACCACGGCCATCGCATCATCAGCGCGCCCCATCTTGCAGGTACCCACCGGATGGAAGATCGTGGTGCCGATATCGCCCGCTGCTTGCGCCAGGTCTTCATCGGTCTGCCATTGCGGACCCGGCTTGTATTCTTGCGGCGCATAGCGCCGCAGCGCCGGTGCGGCCGCGATGCGGCGCGTCAGCCGCAGCGAGTCGGCGGCTACCTTGCGGTCTTCCGGCGTTGACAGGTAATTGGTCGTGATCTTTGGTGCCGCATAAGCGTCGGCGCTCGCAATGCGCACATGACCGCGCGCCGTCGGTCGCAGGTTGCAGACACTGGCGGTAAATGCCGGGAAGCGATGCAGCGGCTCACCAAAGCGATCCAGCGACAGCGGTTGCACGTGGTATTGGATATTGGCCGTCGGCTGCGATGGATCCGACCGCGTGAACAAGCCCAATTGCGACGGCGCCATCGACATTGGACCACTGCGATTGAACACATATTCGAGACCGATGCGCAGCTTGCCATGCCAGCTGTTGGCGAGGGTGTTCAGCGTCTTCACGCCCTGCACCTTGAACACCATGCGGATCTGCAGGTGGTCCTGCAGGTTTTCGCCGACGCCCGGCAAATCAACATGCGGCGTGATCCCGTGCTGTGCGAGCAATGGTGCCGGCCCGATGCCGGACAGCTGCAGGATCTGCGGCGAACCGATCGCACCCGCACTCAGCACGGTCTCGCGGTTTGCCTGCGCATGCCAGCGCTGGCCGCCGCCGATGAATTCGACACCGGTACAACGCGTGCGCCCATGCTCGGTCGTCAGCGTGAGCTTGTGCACATGGGAGCCGGTCATGATGGTCAGGTTCCCGCGTCGCATTGCCGTGCGCAGGAACGCCTTGGCGGTATTCCAACGTATCCCGCTCTTCTGGTTCACATCGAAATAGCCGCAGCCTTCGTTGTCACCGGTATTGAAATCATCGGAGTTCGGGATGCCTGTTTCGCACGCCGCGTCGCGGAATGCGTCGAGGATGTCCCAGCGCAGCCGCTGCTGCTCCACCCGCCATTCGCCACCCGCGCCATGGAAGGGGCCGCTACCGGCGTGGTAATCCTCGGTGCGCAGGAACAGCGGCAACACACGATCCCAACGCCAGCGCTCATCGCCGGTCACCTCGGCCCAGCGATCGTAATCGGCTTGCTGGCCGCGCATATAGATCATGCCGTTGATCGACGAGCAGCCACCCAGTACTTTGCCGCGCGGGTATATCAGGCTGCGACCATTCAGGCCGCTGTCGGCCTCGGTACGAAAGCGCCAGTCAGTGCGCGGATTGTCAATGCAATACAGATAGCCCACCGGGATGTGAATCCACAGATAATCATCCTTGCCGCCGGCCTCGATCAGCAATACCGATGTGTTCAGGTCTTGCGTGAGCCGATTGGCCAGCACGCAACCGGCGGTACCCGCGCCGATGATGATGTAGTCATACGTGCCGGCCGATTGTGTGCCTGGCGGAAGATGTGCAAAGTCTGCCGAATGTGCCGACGCTGCGGCGCTGCCCGATGCCATCGTCCCCCCGCTTACTTCGCGACCGGCATCGTGAACTCGGCGCCTTTGGCGATCGATTCCGGCCAGCGCTGCATGATGGATTTGTAGCGGGTGTAGAAACGCACGCCCTCCTCGCCATACACATGCGCATCACCGAACAGCGAGCGCTTCCAGCCACCGAAGGAATGCCAGGCCATCGGCACCGGGATAGGCACGTTCACGCCCACCATGCCGACTTCGATGCGGCGTGAGAATTCGCGCGCGGTATTGCCATCCGATGTGAAGACCGACACGCCATTGCCGAACTCATGCTGGTTGATCAGCGTGATCGCAGCTGCCAGGTCCGGCACGCGCACCACACACAACACCGGACCGAAGATTTCTTCACGATAGATCGTCATGTCCGGTGTCACCTGGTCGAACAGGGAACCGCCGAGGAAGAAGCCGTGCTCATGGCCCGGCACCGTCAGTCCGCGACCATCGACCAGCAGCTTCGCGCCCGCCTGCACACCTTGCTCGATATAGGACACGATCTTCGCCTTGTGGGCCGCGGTCACTACCGGGCCCATCTCCGCATCCGGCTCCATGCCATTCCGGACCTTCAGTGCCTTCACGCGCGGGATCAGCGCATCGACCAGCTTGTCAGCCACACTGCCGACCGCAACCGCGACTGAAATCGCCATGCAGCGCTCGCCGGCCGAACCATACGCGGCGCCGATCAGTGCATCGACCGCCTGGTCGAGATCAGCATCCGGCATCACCACCAGGTGATTCTTCGCACCGCCGAGTGCCTGCACGCGCAACGGATACGGACCCGGGCGACGACTACCCTCGTGATAAATATATTCAGCAATCGGCGTCGAACCGACAAAGGACACGGCCTTCACATCCGGATGCTGCAACAGGGTATCGACGGCAAGCTTGTCACCCTGCACCACATTGAAGACGCCGTCCGGCAAGCCTGCCTGTTTGAACAGATCAGCCAGCATCAGCGAAGGCGACGGGTCACGCTCCGACGGCTTCAGCACGAAGGTATTGCCGCAACCGATCGCGACCGGCGCCATCCACAACGGCACCATCACCGGGAAATTGAACGGGGTGATGCCTGCGGTGACCCCCAGCGGCTGACGTAATTGCCAGTTGTCGATGCCACCCCCGATGTTGTCGGTGAACTGGGTCTTCAACAGCTGCGGCAGCCCGCATGCGAATTCGACGATTTCCAGCCCGCGCACCACCTCGCCCTTGGCGTCGCTGAACACCTTGCCATGTTCGCGCGTGATCGCTGCGGCCAGCGCGTCATGGTGTTTCTCGATCAGTTCCTTGAACCTGAACAGTACACGCGCACGTTTCAGCGGTGCTGTCTCTGCCCAGGCCGGTGCCGCTGCCGCTGCCGCCGCGACGGCCGCATTGACTTCGTCCGCACTGCCCAGCGCGACCTGGGTCAGTACCTCGCCGGTCGCCGGGTTGTACACCGGCTGGCTACGCCCGCTGCTCGAGGGCACGACCTGGCCATTGATGAAATGGCTGATAGCAGCTTCACCTTGTCTCATCCGTCATCCTTGTTATGGTGGGTGTTGCTTTACCGCTTGTGTGCGCAGCTTACGTCGGATCAGCCGCGCGATCCAATGAGAGATCTTCAAGCGAAACATCAACTTTACACATGATTAAGCTTTGATGACGGGCACCATCGTCTGCCGCGTTCAGCCGCGTGGCGGCGCAACCTGGTTCGAGCGCACAAGCTGTGCCCGCGGTGCTGTGGACGAGGCTGGGGATAAACAGCAGCGAAGAAGTGGATAAGCAGCCCAAATGGCGCCGACCTGATTTTTGTCCAACATCTGTCCTTCGCAGCCACAATAGCTATTCAGGATTTATCTTCACTGCAAGCGCCTGACCTACCAAAGGAAAATGGACTTATCCACAGAATCGGGGCAGCCTTATCTATTACTACCAACTATAAATACAAGCTTTAAAGAACTAACTGATGTGAAATTTCCATCAGCTTTACAGAAGCGATCTGTGGATAAAGCTTGGGATAAACAGTGGAGGGTTTGTGGAAAACCGACGCAGCCAGCGGTGTTGCTCGGTGATGCAAACACAAAAAGAGCCGGTCATGCCGGCTCGGTAAGGTGGGAACATCGGGCATCCGGTAAATCGACATGCCGGACTTCCTGCGGAATGGCTGTCAGTCGGGGTCTGCCGAGCGTGCCGCCAGTCGCGACAACACACCACCGGAATCCGTGAACTGCTCGCGCAGCCAGCGGTGGCCGGGACTGCGGGCATCGCGCTCATGCCACAGCATGTCGATGTGCACTTCCGGCAGACTGAAGGGCAAGGTTTTCGATATCAGGTGCCTGGTCATGCCGGTGGCTTCGATCAGGTGGCGCGGCAGCACCATCAACAGATCCGACGCTGCCACCACCTTGCCCGCCGTGAAGAACTGGTTCACGGTCAGCAGGATGCGCCGCTCGCGGCCCAGCGCCAGCAGTGCATCATCGACCAGGCCACGCGCGCGACCCGAGAAACTCACCAGCAGATGGTTCGCATCACAGTAGCGATCCACGGTCAGTTCCTTGTCGGCCAGCGGATGGTCCTTGCGCATCACGCACACATATTGACCTGCATACAGACGCTCATGGCGGATCGGTGTCTCCGTTGCCCCCTGCAATTGCGCGACCACCCCCGGGAAGAAACCGATTGCCAGATCGATGTCGCCGCGCAGCAGCATCGGCCGTGGTTCACGCGTCGTCAGTGGCACCATGCGGATATCAATGCCCGGCGCTTCACTCTCGATCAGCCTGACCATCGGCGGCAACAACAAACCTGCTGTTGCATCTGCCATCGCCATACGGAATGTCACATTGGCTTTCGCCAGTTCGAAGCTGCGCGGCGCGACCGCCTCTTCGAGGTCGGCCAGCGCGCGGCGCACCGCAGGCCAGATGGATTCAGCGCGCGCAGTCGGCTTCACGCCATGCGCGGTGCGTATTAATAACTCATCACCGAGCGCATCGCGCAGGCGCTTTACCGCATTGGATACCGCCGGCTGCGTCATCGCGAGCCGGTTGGCGGCGCGCGTCAGGTTTTGTTCGGTCATGACTGCGTCGAATACGCGCAGCAGGTTCAGATCCAGGGTCAGAAAGCTCATCGCCGTCCTCCATACGAGAGACAGCCACTAGATATACCATAAATCTATTACAAACATAAATAATTAAAATTATGTTTATATCTCACCCGGGCTTATACTGCGGTGCAGCAAACGTACCCGTGGAGCCTTTCATGCAGAACTTTTTCGTCGCCGCATCCGATACCTTCAAGCCCTTCTTTTTCAGCTTCCAGAACCCGTTTACTGCGATGCTGAAGAGCCAGACCAGCGCCGCTGACCAGGCTGAGCAGGATCGTCTGGACACCGCCAGCAGCCTGCGTCGCATGGCACGTGAAGTCGAGTACAGCCAGCCCGGTCTGGCCGCGGAACTGCGTTACTACGCGTCGCAGTCCTGATTCGTCATTCGCGAGCCGCACGCAGGCGCGCGAAGCGCCGCCCGATCAGCCACACGCCTGCGCCCGCTGCTGCAATGATGTGGGCAGTACCGGCAAGCGCCAGCAACACGCCACCGACGGCGACACCGATCGCCTGACCGAGGAAGAAACAGGAAGCGAAAGCCGCCACTGCGGCGCCGCGCCGTTGCGGCGCCATTTGTGTGGCATTGATCTGCAGCGTGTTGTGCATCATGTAGAAGCCGAGCCCGAACAGGAAGCAAGCGGGCACCGCCAGCCACCACACCGGCGTATAGGCAATCACGATCATCGGCAGCGCCATCATCAGCGCGCCGTTTCGTATCAAGCCCACTTCCCCGAAGTGCTTGATCAGTTGGCGCGAACGCATTGCAAATGCGAAGCCGCCAAAGCCGAACAGCATCACCAGTCCACCAGCAGCTGTCAGCGACACATCGTGCACCGTGTGCAGATGCGACGGCACGAAAGCCAGCGCGCCGTATACCAGCACGCCTTCGATCAATACGGTCGCCAGCACCTTGCGCGCCCACGCTACTTCCAGCACCTTGCGGAATTCACTGATCAGCCGCATCACTGCACCACCTTCACCCCGGTGCTGTTGCTTCGCATGTGCTGGCAGACGCTGGTTCATGCGCACCAGATAAAGCCCGGTCGCGAAAAACGACAGCGCGATCAGGAAGAACGGCGCGCGCCAGTTCAGATAGTCGGCAGCGAAACCCCCCAGCAGAATCCCGAACGACAGCCCGAGAATCTGCCCGATCAGAAAGCGCGCCAATACCGACTGCCGGTCTTCATACGCAATCACGTCACCGATCCAGGCCATCGACAACGGAATTACTGATGCGCAGGTTGCGCCGGCCAATGCGCGCGCGACGAGTAGTGATGAAAAATCAGGCACCAGGCCGCAAGCCAGCGCTGTGATCGCACAGGCCAGACTGCCCCACGCGATCACCAGGTATTTGCCATAGCGATCCCCCAGTGGCCCGAACAGCAGTTGCGACACGCCGTACGCAAAGCCAAACACCGTAACCGTCATCGCTGCGGCGCCCAGCGTGATATCGAAATCCGCAGCCAGCCGCACCAGCATCGCATCGGTCACGCGCATCGACATACCACTGCCGAAAGCGCCGAAAGACAAGGCGATGATCGCCGTTGATGGGATTGCGGCGGAGGGCGTAGCGCTGGAAGTGGCGGGGTCTGCAGCTGGTCGGGTGGTCATGACATCGAACGGGAAAAATCAGCGGCGGTACATCGAGTGTGGCGAGCCACGGCGTGATTAGGTGACGAAGTTGTGCGGTGAGTTGTGTGGTGCATGGTGTCGAAACTACAGCGAACGCTGACTGCTGAAGCTACGCTGCTCACCCGTGATCGGATCGCGAAACGCAATCGAGCGCGCCAGCAACTTCAATGGCGAAGAAAAATCATCGCCCTTGCAAGGCAGTGCCACCGGATAGAAGCCGTCATTGACAATCGGGATGCCCAGTGACTGCATGTGCACACGCAGCTGATGCATCTTGCCGGTGGCAGGCATCAGGCGGTACAGCGCATGCGTGCCGCGTCGCTCGATCAGCTCGATGCGGGTAAACGCATTCGGTTCACCGTCCACTTCGCGCACACGGAAAAACTGTTCATCGCGCTCGATACGGCTGCTGATCTCGCGCGGCAGCGACAAGTCATCCCGCCATGGCGCCAGCGCTTCATACACCTTGTGCACTTGCCGCAACCGGAATAGCGCCTGCCACGAGCTGCGCGTATTCGGGTCCACCGAGAACAGCATCACGCCGGCCGTCTCGCGGTCCAGCCGGTGGATCGGCGTCAGCGTCGTGATACCGGTCTTGCGCTTGAGCCGCACCAGCAAGGTCTCATGCAGAAAACGCCCGCCCGGAGTCACTGGCAGGAAGTGCGGCTTGTCGACCACCAGCAATTGCTGATCCTGGTACAGGATGGTTTCGTCAAACGGTATCGGGGTTTCACCGCTGCGCTCACGGTAATAGAAGAGGCAGGCGCCGCCCCGAAACGCGTCGTCATATGCGACGGGCCGCCCCTGCTCATCGACCACATCGCCGCGGCGCATGCGATCGCGCCAGCTGTCGGCGCTGACCATCGGGAAGCGATGTGCGAGATACGCGCCCAGACTGTCCCAGCGCTCGTGGGGCAGCCAGGCAAAGCTGGGGGCAATGCCGTCTCGGACGGGCAGCGGACGTGAAAGCTTCATGCACGGGCAATTCGGTGATTGATTGCATCATAACGCTGATGCACGTCTGGCCTGCATTACCGAGATACAAAGCCCGCCTGCTGCACCTGTCTCGCGCGTCTGAACGTCGCCGCCAGCCTATGTCAGCCAGCCTATGTCAGCCAGCCTATGTCAGCCAGCCTATGTCAGCCGACGTCAGCGGATGATCACGGAATGAAAAAAGCGGCCAGCATTGCCGGCCGCTTTGGTCTTTGGTATTGCCCCGATCAGCCCGGGTACACGCCGAGCCGCCCGATGCGCACAGACTCAACCCGCGAGTCGTTGCGCGATGCGTGCCTTCACCTGTTCCAGTGCAGGCGGCAAGCGGTGCCGCAGCTTGTCGAACAGTTCGTCATGCAGCGCCAGTTCAGCCTGCCATGCATCGATGTCGATCGACGTAATGCGCGCATAGTCATCCGCACCGAATGCGATGCCATCCCACGGCAGATCGTCATAGCGCGGCGTGACACCGAACACATTCTCGTCGCCGCCCGCGTTGCCGGCGATGCGGTCCAGCATCCACTTCAGCACGCGCATGTTGTCGCCGAAACCGGGCCAGATGAACTTGCCGTTGTCATCGGTGCGGAACCAGTTCACACAGAAGATCTTCGGCATTGCAGTGCCCGAGTTCGCGACGCGCTCGCCAATGGCCAGCCAGTGCGCGAAATAGTCACTCATGTTGTAGCCAATGAAGGGCAGCATCGCGAACGGATCGCGTCGCACCACGCCCTGCTGGCCGGCGGCCGCCGCGGTGGTTTCCGAACCCATGGTCGCGGCCATGTACACGCCCTCGATCCAGTCGCGCGCTTCGGTGACCAGTGGCACTGTGGTCGAGCGGCGGCCACCGAAAATGAAGGCCGAGATCGGCACGCCGGCCGGATCATCCCATGCCGGGTCGAGCACCGGGTTCTGCGTGGCTGATACGGTAAAGCGCGCGTTCGGGTGTGCCGCCTTGCGGCCGGTGTCGGCAGCGATCTGCGGCGTCCAGTCCTTGCCCTGCCAGTCGATCAGATGGGCCGGCGCTTCCTTGCTCATGCCCTCCCACCAGACATCGCCGTCATCGGTCAGCGCGACGTTAGTGAAGATCACGTTTTCCTTCAGCGACGCCATGCAGTTCGCATTGGTCTTCGCATTGGTGCCGGGCGCCACACCAAAGTAACCGGCTTCCGGGTTGATCGCATACAGGCGGCCGTCCTTGCCCGGCTTGATCCACGCAATGTCGTCGCCGATGGTCGTGATCTTCCAGCCCTTCAAACCCTCGGGCGGAATCAGCATTGCGAAATTGGTCTTGCCGCACGCAGACGGGAATGCAGCAGCGACATAATGCTTGTCGCCAGCCGGTGATTCAACGCCGAGGATCAGCATGTGCTCGGCCAGCCAGCCCTGGTCGCGGCCCATGGTCGATGCGATCCGCAGTGCAAAGCACTTCTTGCCCAGCAACGCATTGCCACCATAGCCGGAACCGTAAGACCAGATCTCGCGCGTCTCGGGATAGTGAACGATGTACTTGGTCGAATTGCATGGCCACGGCACATCGGCCTGACCCGCTTGCAGCGGCGCGCCGACGCTGTGCACGCAAGGCACGAACTCGCCATGCTCGCCGAGCACGTCATAGACGGCCTTGCCCATGCGGGTCATGATGCGCATGTTGACCGCCACATACGGCGAGTCCGACAGTTCGACGCCGATGTGCGCAATCGGTGAACCCAGCGGGCCCATCGAGAACGGCACCACATACAGCGTACGGCCGCGCATGCAGCCTTCGAACAGGCCATGTAGTGTGGCGCGCATCTCGGCCGGAGCCATCCAATTGTTGGTCGGGCCTGCGTCTTCCTGTTTTTCCGAGCAGATGAAGGTACGGTCTTCGACGCGTGCGACATCCGACGGATCCGAATTCGCGAGGTAGCTGTTCGGGCGCTTGGCCGGGTTCAGCCGCTTCATCGTGCCGGCGGCGACCATCTGCGCGCACAGGCGGTCATATTCTTCTTGCGAACCATCGCACCAGACAATCTGGTCCGGCTTCGTCAGGGCGGCAATCTCGGCCACCCAGGCGATCAGCTTATGGTGTTTGACGTAATCGGGAGCATTGACCGGCGTGATACCGGCCATGGCGGGCTGATTCATGAAAACTACCTCCATGCAATGAAGCTTGCCTGGCCGGCAGGATCGTCGTCAGCTTGTGGCAGCCCGGGAGCCGCTTCCGCGCAATGGTCAGCGCTGTGGACGGCGGGCATACGGCGGTCTTGTCGAATGCGGCGATAGCACCGCATCGCACGGTCGGCCGCGGATGTTGCCGCCGTGCGTAGGGCACAGCTGTCTCGGATTAAAATGAAAAGCAAATGAAAACAGGTGGGCGCGATTTTACTCCCGCCACCCCTGCCACCAGCCTGTTTTCGGTCAAAACACTAGGGACAATAGGTCAAAAGCCGAAGCTAACTGCTGGCAAATTTCCCTAAATAGCCGCCAAAATTCCCTAAAGCTCCGGAATTCTAGAAATTCCTCACCAGAAGGCCTTGCTGCGCCCCATGAAGATCATCAGCGTCAATACGGGCCTGGTTGCACCGCTGTTCGTGCAGGCCGGTGGCCATTCCCAGAGCGTGCATTCGGCCATCCGGAAGCAGGCGGTCAGCGGCAAGGTTCTGGTGAAGCCGCTCGGGCTGGCCGGCGATGAACAGGCCGACCTGTCGGTGCATGGTGGGCTGGACAAGGCGGTCTATGCCTATCCGGCCGAGCATTACGCGTTCTGGCAGGCCGAGGCCGAACGTGTGTTCAAGCGGCCCGTCATGCTCGCGCCGGGCAGCATCGGTGAAAACCTGACCACCGAGGGCTTGCTCGAGCGCGACTTGTGGGTAGGCGACCGGCTGCAGGCGGGTGCGCTGTTGCTGGAAGTGACCGAACCGCGCCAGCCCTGCTTCAAGTTCGGCGCGCGCATGGGCTATGCGCATGCGCTCAGGCAAATGCTGCAGTCCGGCTACACGGGTGTGTATCTGAAGGTCGTGCGGCCGGGTGAGGTCGAGGCGGGCCAGCCCTTGCAGCTGATTGCCGGTGCGCGTGAAGTATCGATTGCGTCGATCAACGAGCGGCGCCTGAAGGGGCGCCAGCGGGATCTGTTTTAGACAGCCCGTCATTGCCGGTCGAGCTGCCGCCGACCTGAAGTCCCGCTTGACTCTGGCGTCCGTGCTGCGCGTGGCGCCACAGCCCGCCCCAGCCCGGTGGCCAGCGCAGCGCCGGTCCTGCATAGGGCGCGACCTGGCTGCGCAGCGGGATCACCGGCAAGTGCGCCGGCGGCGCGCCGTCATGGCTGTCCCAGCCCAGGGTGAAGGTGTAGTTCGGCAGCAGCGCGTCGCACACTTCCGCAAACCACGCGGTATGGTCGTCATCGCGGCCCAGCGCGCGCGACAGGCCGTGCGGATCGAAGCGCGCCAGTGCCTGCAGCAGTTCATGCGCGCTGGCGCCGGGCGCATCACCCCAGCCCAGCACCGGGTTCAGGTTGTACTCGGCGCCTGACCCATACCAGCCTTCGCGCCACGGCCGCGCGACCCAGTTGCGCGGGCCGGTAAACAGATGCCAGCGCCAGTGCAGCCCCGACGGTTTGGGCCAGCTGTACAGATACAGCCGCTGGTAACCGGCCTTGTGCAGCTCGCGCATCATCGCCATCAGCCGTCCGTGCGGCATGCGCTCCGGCGGCGAGCGGCGGAATTCGATGGGCTCGCCATCCGCATGCTGCACCTGGTCGCAGGACAGGTTCAGGTCCAGTGTGCGCCCCTCGCCACCGAAGCGGGCCGAGATCCAGCCCGTCATCAGATTGACGGCCGTGATCACGCCATAGCCGCGGTAGCGGTGGAAGATGACAGTGCCGGGAGCGATGGGCTTCATGATCGCGTATAAAAAAAGGTGCCACGGACGGCAAAAATCAACGCAGCGGCCAGTGTAACGGCAGACGCGGACCGACAGAAAAAAGAATATTTGTGCGCTGGTCGGAACTATTCAGACCTTCTATACAGCTTGTCTGAATACGATCATGACAATCCGGCATGTGATTTCGCGCAGTGCGTCGCGCGAACCTAGCATGCAAGTCCATCTTGTCTCGGATGGCGGGCAGCCCGGACGTTTCCTCGCCCAGGCTGCCCAGCAATTTGGGAGTGGGTCGCTGGCGTCCCACTCCATTTTTTTGCCTGCCAGCGTCGCGCGCTATCATGCGAAAAAATCCTGAGTCCCGATCCCATGAGCCTGCGCATCATCGCCACCGGCGGTACCTTCGACAAGCACTACGACCCCCTGACCGGGAAGCTCGACTTCCGCGACAGCGTACTGCCGGCTGCGCTGCGGCGCGCACGCATTGCGCAACAGGGTGAACATGGCTATGTGTTCGAACCCCTGCTCGCGCTGGACTCGCTCGACATGCAGGACGAACATCGACAACACGTGCTGCAAGCCTGTCAGCGCGCGCCCGAAGATCAGATCGTCATCGTCCATGGCACCGACACCATGCGTGATACCGCGGCCGTGCTGGGAGCCGCAGCACTGCACAAGACCATCGTGCTCACCGGTGCGATGGTGCCCTACCTGATCGACGATTCCGATGCATTCTTCAACCTCGGCTTTGCATGCGCGTGCGTGCGGCTAGCCCGCCCCGGCGTTTACATTGCGATGAATGGTCAGCTGTTCGATTGGGACAATGTCCAGAAGAACCGCGAGCAGGGATGCTTTGAAACTTTGCGCTGAG
>JACCDS011737957.1_pt1 | contig 23664 bp, 13 predicted proteins | sample 7446441 | NCBI WGS metagenome assembly JACCDS01 (sample SAMN15323445, study PRJNA562643) | freshwater metagenome | isolation source: river surface water | place: USA:Blue River Watershed | collected 2017-08-17 | reverse complement strand
TCGCCTTTTTTATCTTGGATAGCCGCGATAATGGTTTTGAAAATTTTACTACTGCGTGTTAATTGAGTCGGAGATTTTTTACGATCTTTTAAAGAAGAAAGAGGTTCCAATAGTTCTAATAATTTAAATGTTGAATGCCTAACTTTACAAAAATAGCAATTCTTTGTTACCTGCCACACCAATTATCACATTAGGAGCGCCGCTCATCGAACTGCCTTCGATAGATAGTACCAATATCTATGCCATGGAGCAAATCAAAGCGGGGAAAGCCATATCTGGCAGTTGTTATAATACCCCTTTTCAAACCCATGGGAAGGGACAACATGGAAGGATTTGGGAGAGTGAAAAGGGACAAAACCTACTTTGTAGCTATGTTTTGGAGCTAAAAAGCTTAAATCCAAGTAAAAATTGGGGACCGGAAGACCAAAAAGGCCTTTCTGCAGCAGTGGCCATCGGGGCAAAAGCCTTTTTTGGAGCACATGCTGGAGAAGAAACCCTTATAAAATTGCCGAATGATATTTATTGGCGTGACAGAAAGGCAGGGGGAATATTAATAGAAAACAGCCTTAGAGGAACAGAATGGACCTGGGCGGTAATAGGTATTGGATTCAATATCAATCAAACCAGTTTTAGTACAGATGCACCCAATCCAGTTTCCTTAAGACAAATCACTGGAAGGCAATGGGAAATTGCTAGATTGCAGACCGAATTAAGTAAGGCATTAACTGAGAGTATACAAAATTGGATACAGGTTGGTGAGGAAGCGACAATAGAAAACATGAAACCATTATGGACATCAAATTAACACAATACACAAAGGGAGGAGGATGCGGTTGTAAATTGGCCCCTATTGCACTCTCGGAAATTTTAGCAAGTCATCAAGTTGGAAAAGAAGTATCACAATTATTGGTAGGTAACGATAGTAGAGACGATGCAGCTGTTTATCAGATAGATGAAAAAAATGCCATCATTTCTACTACAGATTTTTTTATGCCTATTGTGGATGACGCATTTTCTTTTGGGGAAATCGCAGCAGCCAATGCCATAAGTGATGTGTATGCGATGGGAGGAAAACCCATTTTTGCATTAGCCGTTTTAGGATGGCCATTGGCCACAATTCCTGCAAGTGTTGCGACACAAGTAATGGAAGGTGCACGCAAGACCTGTGCGAAAGCTGGTATTGTCATTGCAGGCGGACATAGTATCGAAAGTCAGGATCCAATTTTTGGATTAGTAGTCAATGGAATGGTGACTATAGAGAATTTAAAAAGAAATGATACAGCAAAAGAAGGTGATTTGTTGTTGTTAACAAAACCAATTGGTGTGGGAATTTTAGCTACTGCGCAAAAAAAAGAATTAATCACCGAACAAGATTTAACTAAACTATTGAATCAATTAACTACCATCAATAAAGTTGGAGAGCTATTAGGAAAAATAGAAGGGGTACATGCTATGACAGATGTAACTGGATTTGGATTATTAGGGCATTTACATGAAATGATGGAAGGCAGTGAGTTGCAGGCTTGTATCAGCTATGAAAAAATTCCAATTCTAGATGAAGCAAGAACCTATATTGCACAAAAAGCAATACCAGACGCCACTTCAAGAAACTGGAACGCCTATAGTAAAGAAGTGAAATTTGAAACTGGAGTAAATGTAATGGAGGCATTTCAATTATTACCCGATCCTCAAACCAATGGAGGTTTACTAATTGCAGTTGCTCCTGATGCAGTGCAAGAAGTACAAACTATTTTGAAAGAAGCTGGAATTGAATTGGTGGAACCAATTGGACATTGTACAACAAATCAAGAAAAGAGAATAACTATTCAAAAATAAGGTGACCCTTGTTTTTAATTTGTTCGGGAGTTAGCTCTGCAACTAATTGCACGCCTTTAATATTACGAATGGTTTGTAAGATGTCATTTACTTTTTCATCTTCAATCCACTCTCCTCTTATCCACCAGATAAAATCCATGTGTTTTAATTCTGGCAATAAATATTCACCATCAAATTGATTGTGGTATACAAAGTGTTGAATGCTTGTAGAAGGCTCAGTGGCTTCATACATTGAGAAATAATAGGTTCTATTTTTTCTCTTCAAAGCAATTTCGTGATTGGGATTAAACCTAAACTCAAAACCCATGTATTGATTGAGTAAAATACAAAACTGATAATTTTTAATAGGTGCAGTAATGCCTAGAATGCGCGAGCCTTCAAAGTCGCTTTCATTAATCGCATCCTGATCTAAAATTAGTTTCGCACTCATTTAATCAAATTTATAAAAATTCAAAACATTAAAATTGAATATCAAAACTCAATTCTTTTGCATCTCTTTTAATGACTAAAGTGGTCTTATCCCCTTTTTTAAATTTACCCAAGGCTTGCATATAGCTCATCACATCAATCAATTTATAATCGCCTACTTGTAATAAAACATCGCCTTGCTTTAAACCAATCTTCTCTCCTAATTTACCCGCACTTGAACCTTCAATTCTAACACCCGTACCTGTGAAAGCGTAGTCTGGCATGACTCCCAAGCTTACAGAAAACTTGGTGCTCTTGCCCATAGATTGTTCTCTGGTTTTTAAGAAATCAAATTTACCTAACCCGTCAGCTGCGTGCACGATGTCTTGTACATAACGCACTACCGCTGCTTCCCCAGCGTAATTAATTTTATCTGCGTCATCTGTAGATTTATGATAATCAGAATGACTTCCAGTAAACATAAATAAAACAGGCATGTCTTTTCTATAAAAACTAGCATGATCACTTGGACCAGTACCAGCACTATCATAATGTGTAATTAAATCGGTAGAAACATTTTTTAAAATAGAAGACCAATTAGCAGAAGTGCCATAACCACCTACGGTTAATTTACGCGCTGTGTCATATCTACCCACCATGTCCATATTAATCATGTAGTTAAAATTAACTTGCATGGTTGGATGATCTAACCAATATTTACTACCCAACAAACCTAATTCTTCACCAGAGAAATGAATAATTAAATAGTTATTGTTCTTAGGAGATTTTTTCGAAAGTCCTTTAGCCAATTCCATCAAAGCCGCAGTACCACTGGCATTATCATCAGCACCGTTATGAATATCATTGTTTAAATCCAAACCGTGTTTGTCTTCGTTATATCCTAAGTGATCCAAATGCGCACCCAACACCACCGTGTTCGCTGCATTGTTATTAATAAACGCAACAACATTGTGTGCAGTTCTTTTAGGATGATCAAATTGAATATTCGCTTCCACTTCGTAAGTGCCTGTTTCATCTTTAAAGAAGCTAGCAAAACCTTCTTTGGTAAAATACACTACTGGTAAATCTAAAGTTTTTGTAGTATCATATTTATTAAACTGAATATTATCAACCAAAGAACTATTATTGAATAAAAATAAAGCAGTAGCGCCTTTAGCTTTTACTTCGGCAGTGGCTTTATACAACCAATCGGTTAAATCAAAATGAGGATTGCTTTTATTATCTTCCAAAACTTCTCCTAAATCTTTAAACCAAACTTGTTTAGCTTCATTTAAAACAATCGCAGCATCAGATTGAAAAGCGCCCGTGCCACTATTAGACAATGGGAAAAAATCTTTATTAATAACAGGTACTTGATTATTGATTTCTAAAAAAGCATTGCTTGCCCATTTCTTACCCTCATCAATAGGGAAAGACTGAATAAAACCATTCTCCCCTGCAGGCTTCAAACCTATTTTTTGATAGTTCCTAACAATATAGTCCACCGCTAATTCTTCTCCTACCGAACCAGCTCTTCTTCCCTCCAACGCATCACTTGCTAAATATTGAATATGCTCTTGCAAATTTTTGATCAAATTCTTGTCTGATTTTTTGATTTTTTGAGCAGATGCCAAAAAAGGCATACATAGGGCGATCAGAATAACGGAAACTCTCATAAAGGCTGATTTATGTCACAAAATTACAGCTTTTCAATTTCTAATTTCGTAAGTAACGCATAAACTTAAAGGGTAGCTTTGCCCACTTATGAAAGCCGGCATACATATAGCACTTGTGGGTAATCCCAATAGCGGAAAAAGTTCGCTATTCAATGCTTTGACCGGCTTACATCAGAAAGTGGGAAATTTCCCAGGCGTGACGGTAGATAAAAAAACCGGCGACCTATCCGTTGGACCTTATGACACTACGCTAATAGATCTTCCAGGTACCTATAGTTTTTATCCAAAGAGAGAAGACGAATGGGTAGCGTATAGAGTATTAATGGGTGTGGATGAGCAAGTAAAAACAGATGTTATTTTACTGGTGGCAGATTCGAGTAACCTAAAAAGAAATTTATTGTTTTGTTCTCAGATCATTGATTTGAAAATTCCAGTGGTACTAGCATTAACCATGAATGATTTGGCTGCTAAGAAAGGAATTAAAATTGATGTTGCAGGATTACAAGAAGATTTAGGTATTCCAGTGGTTGCAGTGGATGCAAGAAAGAATAAAGGATTAAGTGCGTTAAAAGAAGTGATTAAAGAAATCATTGAAACACCAAGATCTAGAACGCAAGAAAGTTTTATCGACAATAAAAATTTAGCAGTAGAGGCGATTGATGAATTTAAAACATTGTATCCTACGCATAGTGATTATGCAGCATTGCATTATTTAATGCATCATGAAACCTTTCCACTAGAAGCAGAAATGCAAGAAACGATTGAAAATATAGAGATCAAGCACAATTTCAATCATACCAAAACTCAGGCAGCAGAAATTTTACAAAGGTATACGCGCATTCAACAGATTATGAAGCGTCGTGTGACTGAGCCAGACCCAACAGAAAAGAAAAAAAGAACAGACCGATTAGATAATATATTCTTACATCGAATAGGAGGATATTTTATTTTATTGACTGTATTGTTCTTGTTGTTTCAATCTGTTTTCTGGATGGCGAAATTTCCGATGGAAGGGATTGAATGGATTTTTACAAACATTACTACTTATTTAAATACAGTATTGCCAGCAGCATGGTGGCAGGATTTATTAGTGAATGGAATAATTGCAGGAATGGGTGGCATCGTAGTATTTGTTCCACAGATTATGATCTTGTTTGGTATTATTACTTTGTTAGAAGATACAGGTTACATGGCGCGTATTAGTTTTTTAAGTGACAAACTTATGCGTAAAGTGGGATTGAATGGCAAGAGCGTAATGCCTATGATCAGTGGCTTTGCTTGTGCCGTACCTGCGATTATGAGTGCTAGAAATATTGAAAATAAAAAAGAAAGACTCTTAACCATATTGGTTACGCCATTCATGAGTTGTAGTGCAAGATTGCCCGTGTATACTATTTTGATTTCATTAGTGATTGACGAGAAAATGTATTTTGGATTTTTAAGTTTACAGGGATTAGTGATGATGGGATTATACTTACTAGGAATTGTGATGGCCTTACTGGCAAGTTTTGTATTGAAGTTGTTTATCAAAATTAAAGAGAAGAGTTATTTTATTTTAGAACTTCCAGTGTATCGTGCACCTAGATGGGGTAATATTGGAATGACCATGCTACAAAAAGCAAAGATATTTGTCACCGATGCAGGAAGAGTGATTATGATTATCAGTATTGTATTATGGTTTTTAAGTAGCTATGGTCCATCACAAAAAATGGATACCCTACAAAAAAATTACGAAGCTGCAGTACAAGCTAATCCAAGCAATACAGCTGTTATAGAAAAACAATACCATACCGATAAATTAGCGAACTCTTATGCTGGTATTTTAGGAAAACAAATCGAACCAGTGATTACACCATTGGGCTATGATTGGAAAATTGGTATTGCATTAGTGACTTCTTTTGCAGCAAGAGAAGTATTTGTGGGAACCATGGCCACATTGTATAGTGTGGAAGAAGATGACAATACAAGTTTAAGAGAAAAATTAAATGCAGCTGTTTGGCCTGATGGAAGAAAAGTATATAGTTTGGCAGCAGCATTATCACTAATGATATTTTATGTGTTGGCAATGCAGTGTATGAGTACACTCGCTATTGTAAAAAGAGAAACCGGCACATGGAAATGGCCGGTTGTACAATTTTTTATGATGACAGGATTGGCTTATTTAATGAGTTGGGGAGTGTATGTAATTGCTAGTTAAATTATAATCCAAATCTGGCTTTATCAACATTAAAATTTTGAACGATTTCGTTACTCGTTAATGCTTTTTTATAAATTCTACAAACAGCCAAATTCCCTTTTAATAAATAAAGACCAACACCTTCTCCAGAACCAATTAATAAATTATTAAATGCTGCAATAGTATTATACCCTTCGTTTTGAGTCAACTGCTGAACGCCATCCACATAAACTCTTGTCATTATAGTAGATCCTTCAGTAGCACCTGTAAATACAATATGTTTCCATACACCATCCGGTAACGCATATCCTCCCGGGCTTCTATCATTTCTCGTCCCCATATTCCAGAAAAATGTACCTGTACTAGTCGTACCAAACCTATAATTTGCTGCATTATCTGAGACCCAAAACTGAAAATCATTCGTTACAACTCTTTTATACCATACTTCTACTGTAATCCCGCTACTGGGCGTAAAAGTAAAATTACTCAAGGGGCTTTTTGTGATTGTATTAGTACTTGACTGACTAAATAAAAAGGAGCCACCATTGGTATTCGCAAATGTATTGGCCAAAACCGAAGGAAGCGTTACATTGTTTGCGTTACCGCTAATGTCATTCCAAGCAGTTCCTGATCCACTATAACTATTTGTTTTCGCAGCATCTAAATGCAAAATTGAACCAGATACAATGACATTAAAAATTGATTGATCAATAGGTGTATAATTATTGTTATGAAAATTTCGATTCACTTGTGCATTAAGATGATTCACAAAACAACACCATAATAAAATGAAGTAATATGTGAGTAGCTGTTTTCTCATTTTATGGAATTTTTTTGCGTGAATATTATTATTAGTTAAATGACTAGCAAAGGTTTCATTTATCGAATATACATTTCCACTCTTGCACTTCTATTGATTCCTTGTGTAACTCCCGCACAACAAAATGTGTAAACATCTCCTGAAGAATAACTATTAGAAAGTCCAATACCACTACTTGCATCATTCGAAATTTGATCTTGCTCATTATTGAAAGAAAAACCCCATCTCACTTTATGACCTGTATTGGCAGTATAATTAAGCCCATAAAACATAAATCCCCACTCCGTACTGAATACGGTATTACTAAACCCACTAAAATTGATCCCTACATTAGAATTAGTACCGGTTTTAGTTTGATAAGTAGTTGCAGTGGGCGTTTGAGTAAAGAAATTAATTAAAGTTGTTCTTGTGCCACCATTAAAACTGTTTTGTAACCAACTCCAATTGTTTAAATTATCAATGCTACCACTCTCTGTAGAACTATTTGGAATATCTGGCCATAAAGCCATGATATCTTGGGCAGGATAGTAATTCATGACATCAAATTTAGCATCAGCATCATTTCTAGTCACATCATCAGGATTCAAGGTATTTGCAGTATACCAATAATTTGCATCAAAATTAAAAGTGGTTGAATTAAAAGTAGGACTGGTACCCCTTGTAGTTTTCATCGCCATCATCCATCCACCCCCATCATATTTACTATTCATTAAACAATACACAGGCTTCACACCAATCGTTGGTAAATTGATATAGTATACACCATCTGTCACATTCGGATAAGCATCTTTAATGGCCTTTGCACTACTAGCAGCTCTTGCAATGGAAGATCCATCAGGAAATTTTGAAATATTGTCAAGCGGTGTATAATTATTGGAATTAAAGAATTTATTGACCTGCGCATTCGCATCAAAATAAAAACAACCAAATAGCAAGAAGAAGCTGAATAGTTTAATTTGATTTCTCATCTTATGGTAATTTTCTCTTAATTGTATTGTAATTCTGTATAATTTCGTTTTCTGATAAGCAACGTTTATAAATCATCACAGCGCCAATATCTCCCCACCAATAATTATCCGTTTTGCCAATTGACTCAGCTGTTGTAGTAATATATTGAGCAAGTGGCATTGCAGCTGATCCTACATTTACACCGTTCAAATAATAGGTGGTGGTTGTTTCATTTTGAGTTGCTGCGAGCACAACCCATTGACCTGTAGTGATAGGCAAATAATTGCTAAATGTGCCGTAACTGCCTGCAGAAAAATGCATTTGATATCCGACTCCATCATGATATACATAAAAGTTAAAATTTCTTTCACCGGCCGAACCAAATAAACCTCTAAATAAACTAGTCCCAAAACTGGCATCCATTCTTGCAGCTACCATTATAGTTTTACCGGAATAAGGCGTATTTAATTTAGCAGAATTGATACTTATATATTGACTACCTGTCCCATTAAAATTGAACCGCCTAGGTGTAGTATAATAAACTGGTGCAGGAGAAGAAAATGTGCCATTGTTGTTGTTCAAACTTAAATCTTTTAAAGTTGAACCACCACTGTAGGATCTATTAACTGCTGGATCGAGATACATCAATAATCCATCAGTAGCAATAGTAGTATTTAATTTCCCCTGAATAAAATTACTTGTAGATGAGGTCAAACCAAAATTATACATTGTTCCTTCTATTATAGCTCTTTCATCCCATAGTGTAGTAATACCTGTATTTGATTTACCAGCAAAACCTTGATTACATTTATAATAAGCAACTAAATTTGCTTCATCCCCATATAATTCTTGATTCATACTTGCCGCGATTTGTGTCTGTGTTCTTACTGTAAACCAAATCCTTATATCATCTAATGCTCCATTAAAATAATTGACGCCGGTTTGCATACCCCCAAAACGCAAAATGCTAGACGCATCTAATGACAATCGATTAGAGCTTGTACCAGTTTGATCTAAAACACCGTTGATATAAATAGCTAGTGCGCCAGTAGATTTTGTTCTTGTCACTGCAATATGCTTCCAGGTTCCATCATTAATACTCGCATTACTAAAAATAGTATAATCTGTGTTGCCTGTTCCAAATGCCAATTTGGAACCGCATAACGAAGTGCCAAAATCATTGGTACTTCCCCCTACCTCTGCATCAACAATGCCAATTCCATTATACCAATTTCCACCACTTGTTCCTGTTTGTGTTGTTTTAATCCAATATTCAATTGTGAAATCGTCAAAAATAGGATTTAGAATATCGACATAGTCATTCACACCATCAAAATGTAATGCATTGGCAAATTTAAATACATGATTGGCTGCATGTAAAGGAGGTAAAGTAATTTGGGCGCTAATAGATTGACTATACATGCCGAAAAATAAAACCAAAATAAAAGATAAGATTTTAAACATAAGTTGCTGTACAAATTTTAGAAATAACGAATTGCCCTTACAGCACAGGGTCTAAATTTACCATCATCCCCCCAGCTCGATCTTCCGCCCCAATTATACTTATATGCTCTATTAAGATCAACTTCAGAAGAAGACCAATATTCATAATTTGGAAAGCTTGGGAAATAATCTCTGTTGGTGCCAATTTTTTCTAATTCTTGCTTTGTTGGTAATACCCAATCACTATAACCTTCTTCTACTAAATCATAACACAGTTTAGCTGCATAAGTTCCTGAGCCTTGAACTGAAACAATTGTATTTGTATTTGCAGTTGCATTGCCAATACCTTGATTAGTTGCACTAGTTAATACAGCAACTCCATTGTACCATTGCACTGCATTAGTGATATTATTCTTTTGAATTATAAATCCATGTATCTCTCCTGCTACATAACCAGCTTGGCCCGATGTAAAAATATGAGCAATATAACCCCCTTGATATGCATCTCCCAAACCCAATGTTTTAAATCTAACATTTTGACTGTAAAAAGTTTTATTCCCAATAATGACATATGCTCTGGCAAAATATTTTGTAGCACCTGTTAATCCAGTTAAAGAAAAACTAAATGCATCAGGCACAATAGTATTACTTACTACTTTTGAATTTGATGTAGTAGGGTTGATACTTGTTCCATAACAAACTCCATATTCATCTATGTTCACAAAACTTGTTGGAATCTTTCCAGATATAGTGGCAGTGGTGAAACTATTACCAACTGCTTTTAACTCTTGAATAAGAGGTACTGGTATTTTTCCTCCAACCCAATTTGAGGCATTACCGGTGAGAGCAAAATTATACAAACTATACACTACTTGAAATTGTCCAGCAACATAATTAATGTTATAGTTCGAACTAGAGAAAGTACCTCCTGTAGCAGAAGATGGCGTAATTGTATAATAACCAACAGCATCATTGATCCCCGTACCGCCTGAGGATGCTAATGAAACAGACCCCACAGTTTCATTATTCATTAAACCAGTAGCGGTGAAATATTTACTACCCGTTCCTAAACGAATCGAAGAACCATAAAACTTCTGAAAATATCTAGCTGTAATTGTTAAAGTTGCAGGTGCAACATAACTGGTAGAGGCAGTCACTGCCGCATTATCTGCACTTGTAGAGGTTAAAACAATATTACCATTTAAATTACCAACGGCTGCTGTCTTTTTAATTCTAACATATAAAGGTTGATTTATATAGTGACTAGCTGTAGGATACATTTTTGTAGTATCTGCAAATCCTGAACCCGAATTTACAGAAGTTTCAAATCCAGCCGGTGCAGTAACTAATATATAATCAATGATATCATTACCCTGAACTACAAAGTTGGTATTTATTGAGGCTGATCCATAAGTAGTATTTAGGCTTGGAATGGTAGATACTCCTAATGTAATGGTTGGTTTTTTAACAGAAACTACTAGTGTTGTGACTTCACTCCAGTTGATGGAACCATCTCTTTTATAGTTAGCAGCTCTAATTCTAACAGAGGCATTATCGATTAATTGGGTTGGTGTTCCTGTAATTTGACCAGTAGTTGTACTAAGGCTTAAACCGGTAGGTAGTGGGTCTAATGCCTCATATACATCAGCTGCGCCACCTGAATTTGTTGGAACCAATATAATATTACTATAGTTAATATAAAAAGTAGCGGGATTAGTATAGGTTATAGCTGGAGGTAATTTTGTAATATTAATATTAACTGCATAGGTGTAACTACAAATACCCTTGGTATAATTATAATTAATAGTGTAGGGTTGACTAGTACTCAAACCCGGAGTAAAGGAACCATCTGCGCTGTTAAAAGATAAACCTGTCGGCGTGAAAGAAAAACTTCCATTTAATGGACCATTGATATAATTTACTTTTTTCAGATTCATGTCTGATTCATCAAAATTAAAAGCACCATAAGAAACAGTAGTAAAAGCATCTTGAATAACATTCACCGTCACTTTAGCTGTATTGATACAACCTACTCCAGAACCGGTTCCAACTACTGTATATGTTGTAGTGGTAGAAGGAGAAGCAATAGGATTAGCAATTAAAGTATTGTTTAACCCAGTAGCAGGCGTCCAAGTATAATTTGTAGCTCCTGTTGCACCTAAAGTTGTAGGTGTTCCTGGGCAAATAGTAATATCTGCACTCGCCACTACTGCTGTACCTGTTACTACACTAGTAGAGGGTGTTAAACTTCCGTTGCCATAACCTGCACCGTCTCCTCCAATATAAAAATTATTTCCAACTGGCACACTACATACTGCTTGTAATAAAATGGATTTAGGTGAATTTGACTCACTGATACCTCCTGTATAAATCAATTTTGTGTAATCTAAATTAGGAGTACATGCAGCTTGTGTTAATAAAGACCTTGGCGCAAGTGTAGATCCATTTCCACCAGCATAAATTAGTTGTGTAAAATCATAATTGGGAGTACAAGCAGCTTGTATTAAAATAGATTTGGGGCTATTAATTGATTCAGATCCGCCTGCATAAATTAATTGAGTATAATCATAATTTGCAATACAAGCTAATTGTGTTAAAAAGGATTTTGGATTATACCCAGACTCTACACCACCCTTGAAAATATTTTGATAATCCAAAGCGCCACTATTTGTGCTACAATCATTGGTGATTTCAATAGTAGCAGTTATAGTATTATTACAAGTTCCATAAGTATAGGTTACAACATAAGTCCCAACTGTACTTGTGCTAGGATTAATTAATCCGCTACTTGTATTTATTTTTAATCCGGTAGAGCTAGCACTAAAAGTTCCACTTGTTATACCAGTAATGATGGGCTCTTGTAATGTCGTATTGGTATTACAAACCTTAGTGGGATATGTTAAAGTGGTCGTACTATTATTTCCGAGCACAGTTATCTTAACACTTGCAACATCTCTACATCCTGTATTAGTACCTTGTGCAGTTACAACATAAGTAGTAGTTGCACTTGGGGAAGCAATTGGATTTCGTACAGAAGCATTACTTAAGCCTGTACTTGGACTCCAACTATAGGTTGTTGCTCCTGTGCCTGTTGTATTCAATGTAATACAATTTCCATTGACTATAGTAGTATCACCAATGGTAGCAATAAATGGTCCAGTAGTATTAGCGCTAGTGGTAGCTAAAAGATCGCTTCCTGCATTACTTGAGGAGTTTCCTCCTAAAAATATATTCATCACATCTGGCATAGGACAAGCCGAGTTAGCAATTCCTAAAATACCAGTACCACCCGCATTCCCTCCTTTATAAATTAATACTGATTCATCTAAAGTATATGTACAAGCAGTATTAGCAATAGATAATTTTGCAGTACCACCCGCATTCCCTCCTTTATAAATTAATACACTATTATCAATAAATAAAGGACATGCAGTTGCACTAATGAGCAGATTAGATGTACCCGCTGCATTTCCACCAGTATATTGACTCCAGGAAGGAGACACTATACCTAATACGCATAACAATATGATGAAAAAATGTTTCAATTCAAATTGATCATTAGAAAGTTCTTACTCCTCTTCCTCCTGAATGCGCTACAGTTCCATCATTAATTGTTGTTCCTGCATAATATGTTCTATCTGAAGTCTGAATAACAGTAGCGCCATAGTTTCCAAAAGAACCTCCTTTTACATAATTTCCAGAATTAGCACCGCTAAACATGGGCCAACCTGTAGTATTGGCATGTCCATTTGAACCAAGGATACCATCTCCATTAAGTGTTGTAAAATTTGAATAATCATATCCAGCGCCACCAACTACTTGTTCAAATACATTTCCACCCATATCTAAAATTCCATAATAAGTAGCTGATGCTAAAGTTCTTGTTGAATTAGTAGTTGTTGCATAACCCGAACGATAAGGCGCCCAATTTGCATCGTCCCAATTGTATAAACATAAGCCTTCGCCAGACTGAGCAGGTTTTTCTGAAATACTACCTGCGGTATTGTTATTGAATGCTTGCGTGATAGTCGTGTTGCCCCATGGATACTCATTTGCTACAGGATTCAATGTTCCTCTACAAGCTTTTTCATATTCGAATTCAGTCATAGGCCTTAATCCTGACCAATCTAAATAGGCAGTTAAGTCTTTCCACCCTAGATAAGACACAGGTGAATAATTGGCGTAAGTTGTGTTATAACTAAAAACTGCAGGCACCGTATTGTATGTTCCAGCTGTGGTAACTGTTAATGCACCTTTGTTGACTGCATTACAAAAATTTGATCCTAACACATTTGGATAACGTCCACCCCATTTTTCTAATCTTGCAGCTTGTTGATCGTATGTTAAACAGTTAAGAAATTCTGTGTACGCAACCATACTTAACTCATACTTCATACACCAAAAACCATTATAACCTAAAGGAAAAGTAGAAGGAAGATTGCCTGGACAACCGTAAATCGGATTAGAAGTATAGTTAGATGCAGAACCCAATCCATTGCTTTGAGTAGCAGCATCAATATATAATGCTGTTGAAGCATTATTCCCCCCAGAAAAATTACTAGTATTGTTAGCTCGTCCATCACCTAAATAAAAGCCGCCTTGTGGTACATATACCATTTCAGTTCCAAATACTTTGAAATTATCTGTAGCAGATGTTGTGATTGCTGGTTTAGTGGTTAATGATGTATTCAAAGCTAAAGTAATCGTATGTGTTCCAACACTTCCAATGCCTGCAGCTGATCTTCTAATAAATACGCCCATACCATCAGCAACCGCGTCAACAGTCAATAAATTAGTACCTGAAGCAGAAGTAGTATGATCACTGGATGTTGTACTTAGTAAAGCGGAAGCCCAAATATTTGTATTTGAGCAAGCTTGTCTTTTAACAAATACCCAAACACCATCCCAATTACTTGGACCTGTTGTAACTTTCCAGCTATTATCCCATGCAATAGTAAAACTAATTGTCTTACTAGCGTTGTCATACACAGGTGTAGACATTACTAAATTATTAGACCACACTTTTGTAGTACATAAAATGGCAAATACTATTATTATATATTTTTTCATAACAATGATTTTAAATTAAAATGAGCGAACGCCTCTACCACCCATAGATCTATCTTTATAATCAGATCTATTTGCATTATTTCCACCAAGAAATTGTCTATCCGAAATTTGAAATTGCGTATAGTTACCAGCACCAGTATTAAAGAAGCCACCTTTAAGGATAGTTCCTGAATTAACTCCTCCTTCTGAGGGCCAATTAGCAACATTGGCAGCACCATAGGCAGTTAAAACTCCATCACCATTTACAGTGGTGAATGTAGAATAATTATACCCATTACCACCACCTATACATTGTTCATACACTTGACCAGCCATGTCTAAAATGCCATAATAAGTAGCACCCGCCTGAGATCTATTGGTAGCAGCACCCGCCGCAAAACCAGAGCGAATAGGGCCTCCATTCCACCCACCACCATGACAATACCCATCTGCCACTGCATAAGCTGCAGTTGCAGAGTTATTACCATTATTCATATAGTTAATTGTGGTACTTCCCCATGGATATTCATAAGCCACTGGATTTAAAGGACCACGACAAGCTTTTTCATATTCAAACTCCGTCATTGGTCTTAATCCTGCCCAATCTAAAATGGCGGTTAGATCTGTCCAGTTTAAGTGTGTTTGTGGTATAAATGGATATGCGCAATAAAATACTGCTGGTACAGTATTATATGTACCTGCAGTAATTACTCTTGTATTAACATAGTACCAATTTTCATCAATATAAGAGTTCACCACATTTGGAAGTCTACCCCAAGGTGCTAATACTCTTGCTTGTTGATCATAGCTTATAGTATTTAAAAATTCAACTACTAATCCTTGTTGAATTTCATATTTCATGCAATAATATCCATTATATCCAGTAGGGAAAGTACTAGGTAATGGAACAGAACAACCATAGGCTGGGTTGGAAACATAGTTACTATAAGTACCTAAGCCATTTGCTTGTACCGTAGCATTAACTAATAATGGCTGATTAGTTGATGCAGCTGAAAAATTATTCGTATTAGTAGGTCTTCCATCACCTAGATAAAATTGTCCTTGTGGTACATATACCATCTCAACACCAATCACTTCAAAATTATCACTATTACTTGTTGTAATGGAAGGATTTGTACTTGCTAACTTTAATGTAATAGTTTGTGCAGCTACACTACCTACAACATTGGTACCAATTCTTCTAACAAATACCCCCATTCCATCAGATACAGCATTTACCGCTACAACACTTGATGTAGATCCACCTGTTTGTGCTAAATGATCAGAGGAAGTGGTGCTAACTAATTGATGAACCCAGTTGTTATTCCCGGAACAATTTTGTCTTTTCACAAAAATCCAAACAGCATCCCAATTACTTGGACCAGCACTAATTGACCAGCTATTATCCCAAGCAACCGTAAAGGTCAATGTTTGATTAGACGAAGAGTATGTCGTAGTACCAATTGTTAAATTGTTTGCTTTTGATGAAAAAGCAAAACACAATAGACAAACTACTAAAAAACTAAAATTTTTCATATTGTTATTTTATAAATTGAATATTAAAAAGATCTAACACCTCTTCCGCCTGTCGCCCTATCCCTAGTATTATTAGCGTTGGCTGCTTGACCAAGATAAAATGACCTATCAGATACTTGAAAATAAGCTAGTTGATTATTGTTGTTATAAAAAGCACCTCCTTTATAAATTGTACCTGAACTTGCACCACCATTAATTGGCCAACCTGCAATATTTGCTAAGCCACTGCTAGTCAAAGCTCCATCACCATTCGCAGTAGTAAAAGTTGCATAGTTATATCCACTTCCGCCTCCTACACATTGTTCAAAAACATTACCTGCTAATTCCATAATACCATAATAACTTGCACCAGCTTGTACTCGATTTGAAAGTGCAGTAGCTGCAAAGCCTGAACGCATAGGACCGCCATCCCAATTGTAATGGCACAATCCATCATTCACCATATTCATTTGTTCACTTGCGGTATTGGCATTACTCATCCCACCAGAACTTGTATTAATTATTTTAGTACCCCAAGGATACTCATAAGCAACAGGGGCAATACTACCTCTGCATGCTTTTTCATATTCGAATTCTGTCATTGGTCTCAAACCTGACCAATCTAAGTAAGAGGTTAAATCTTGCCAATTTAAATATCCTGCAGGCAAATATGCATTGTAAGTATTAGTCAAACCAAAAACTGCAGGCAAGGTATTATCCGTTCCAGCAGTAACTACTTTTATTTCTTGTCTGTAATTATTTGCTGCATTACTAAAGTAGGTTCCATTTGCACTAGGCACTCGACCGGACCATACACCAAGTCTAGCTTTTTGCTGATCATAGCTTAGGGTATTTAAATAATCTACCATTTGCTGCTGACTAATTTCATATTTCATACAGTAAAAGCCATCATATCCTAAAGGGAAAGTATTAGGTAGTGCTACAACATTTCCATAACTAGGTGCACTCACATAATTACTATATACTCCTAAGCCATTTGTTTGAGTTGTAGATGAAATTAATAATGGGGAATTGGTGTTTCCATTTGAAAAGTTGCTTGAATTGAAAGTTCTTCCATCTCCTAAATAAAAGGATCCCTGCGGTACATAAACCATTTCAATACCAATTACTTTAAAATTATCAGAGTTTGTACTTGAACCAATTAAAGCAGGATTGTAGGTGCCAGATAACTTCAATGTAATGGTACTAGTAGTAGCTAAAGATCCTATTGCATTATTTGCAGAACTTTGTCTGTGTACAAATACTCCCATGCCATCAGATACTGCATCCGCTACTAAACCGTAGGAGCCAGTTACTGAATGATCACTAGATGTAGCGCTTAATAAAGCATGTGACCAAATGCCATTAATACCACAAGGTTGTCTTTTTACAAAAATCCAAACTGCATCCCAATTACTTGGGCCGGAATTTACCCTCCAACTATTGTCCCACTTAATCGTAAAACTTAATTGATTATTGGCTGAATTATAAGTAGGTGTTCCAATTACCAAATTGTTAGCTTGAACCAATTTGGTCAAAAACAACATTAAAAAGAATAAATAAAATATTTTTTTCATTTTGGTTTAATTAATTGCTGAATTATACAATCCTCTTTCATTCGTATTTGTTCCGCCTGCCTCACCTTGATCAAAACGATAATATAATTTTAATGAGCTAAACAAGTTAGGGTCAAGGGTTGAATACATGTATTTTTGAATATCTGCTTTAGTCCTCACTACATTCCAAATACGCAATTCATCAATAGTGAAATTGCCATTTTCTCCTGTACCATCTACATTAGATCCTAATCTAAACATGGTAGGCAAATTAGATGTAGCTGTCACCGTGTACACCCCTATTGAAGTTGCATTTTTATATATGGTTAATGCTGCTGCATTTTTAACAAGCGCATAATGAATCCAAGTGTTTGATTCCATAGAGCAAGGTGTCTGCCATGATGCATCACCACCTAAATCTGTACATAAAATTTTTAAATCTGTACTACTTTTAGCAATATGTAATGCATTATTATTGTAAGAGCATAATATTCGATCATTATTGTCATCCGTTCCGGTGTTCTTAATCCAAAATTCAATTGTAAAATCTGTAATTGAATCTTGAACATACACTTGACCTATTCCATAAGTATTGGTTCCATTGAAATTTAACGCATTACCAAAGCTGGTGGTTTTATATTGTAATGGTTGCAATTGAGGCAAAGTAATTTGAGCCCACAATGCAGTAGAAGTAAAAAACAAAATAAATATTATTACAAACTTCTTCATTAATTATTGAATATCTCCTGTTAACAATACTGTTCCACTTGTATAACATAATGCCGTTGCAATAGAGTAAATACCAGAAGTAGAGGAGTAATTATATCTATTCACAGTACCTGAAAAGTTCACAACAGAATTATCAGACTGCAAAATCATACAAGTAAATCCAATGGGTAATGTACTACCATCAAATGTAATTGTTGGACCACTTGTACATACAATCACTTTACCATTATAAGTAAGTGCATTCGTCCCATTGATTGTTAAAGTACTTGATACATTAGCAATAGCGGCATTAAAACCAGCAATAGTTGCTGAACTTGAATTAGCAGACAAACCATTAGCCACCGTAACAGCATCAAAAGTTTTGGTACCTGCAAAAGATTGGGCTGAAGTATTCACTACGCCTTTTACTGTGGCACTAGCATCAGGTAAATTAAAAGTATGAGTTGAACCACTACTAACTATATTAAATCCATTACCCGTGCCAGCAGCAGTTCCAGTTGCAAATGTTTGAGTAGATCCAGTCAAAGTATTTAAACTACTTAATCCTGAACTTACCGAAGTCAAGATACCCGTTGTTGGATCTAAATTTAAACCAGACCCAATTTCAATTTCACCAACTGCTCCAGTTGATGCACCCTTATTTCCAATGATTTTTTTTGCACCAATTTGCTGAATTTTTGCAAGGGTAATATTGGCATCAGCAATTTTTGAAGTTGTCACTGCATTATTACCAATTGTTGTAGCAAGACTTCCAGCTGTATTAGAAATATCTCCCGTAAGTGCAGGAAAGCGAGCAGCAGATAGCGTTCCTGTAACATTTGAACCAGATAGATTTACTGCATTAGTTGTGATTGACTGTCCACTAATTGAAACATAATTTTCACCTGTAATTGTCACATCACCCGTATTGGTGCCACTTACATCCGCATTGTTGGATACTGTAAGTACTTTATTAGTTGTACCACCACTCATTGTAAATCCAGTGGCTTGCGCAGCTAGTGTAAGACCATTAATGGTCTTATTGGTCATCGATTCAGTACCTGATAAGGTTGCAAGCGTACCAGATGTTGGTAACGTAACATTTGTAGAAGCAGATGTTGAGGTTAATGTTAATTTATTACCAGAAGTAACAAAATCTCCACCTAATGTAATGGTTTTAGTTCCATTGTTTACACCAGTGCCTCCTTGTGCAGAAGATAACGCAGTTGATAAGCCAGTTAAAGAAGTAATATTTGAATTCGCTCCAGCTGTAGCGTAACTAGTAGCATCTACAGAACCATCTGCTTTTAAAAACTCCGTATTTGCACCCGAAGGTGTTTTGATAGTATTAGCAATAAAAGTACCTCCAACGGTTCCATTTCCACTAATATTGAAACTGGCATTGTTTTGTATGGTGCTTCCATTTGCAATATAAGAACCACTTCCTGCCGGAACATCTGCTGCCGTTAAAGCTCTAAAGCTTGGTGCCGCAGCAGATCCAGAAACAGGACCTGCAAAAACCAAATTAGCTGCAGCAGTAGCTACACCAGTACCCCCTTGTGCCGGAGTGACCAATGCATTTGTTGTAAGTATAGTTGTGTTAGCATCGGGTAATGTGTATACTTTCTCTGAACTAGTTGCTCCTGTGAATTTTGTATAAGCATTTCCAGTCCCGCCATAAGTTGATGTAATCACTTGAGCAAGATTTGCAGTGCCATCAAAACTATTTCCATAAATAGATCTTGCAGTTGCTAGTTTTGTAGTAGAAGCTGCATTACCAGCTAAATTTGCAGTAATTGTGCCTGCACTAAAATCACCATTTGCATCACGAGCAACAATTTGACTTCCAATATTTTGTTCTGTAGCGGTTGTTGCACTATTAGCAACTTTACCTGCAGTAGTGATAGCTGCTAAATTTGCATCAGTGATACCTGCATTTCCTGATAAATTAGCATTGGTTAAACCAGTGATTGTATTATCTGTAGCACTAATTGTTTTATTGGTTAGTGATTCTGTACCAGCTAAAGTAGCAATAGTACCGCTAGTGGGTAAAGTCAATACAGAAGCTGCGGTTGTTTTTAAAGTAATTGCACTTGCATTTGATCCAGTAGTTCCTGTAGTAGTAAATGCTGCTCCTGTAGAAATATTTCCACCTAATGTGATTGTTTTACCTGTATTATCAATACCTGTACCTCCATTTTCTGGATTAACAATTCCCGTAATTTGACCACCAGAAAATGTACCACCTGCAATGGCATTTAATTGTGCAACTGTAGCTAAGGTTCCTGAAGTTGGCAACGTCACATTTGTCGCGCCATTCGATGTGAAAGTTATACTATTTGCTCCTGAGGTTACTAAATTTCCTCCTAGCGTTATTGTTTTACCTGTATTATCAACACCCGTACCTCCACTGGAACCTGGTAAAATGCCAAATACGGAAGATGCTGAAATATTTCCAATTGCCCTAGTTACATATTCTGTATTGGCAATGGTACCATCATTTGAACTGACAATGGGAGTAGGTACTTGTGGAGCACCTGTAAAACTAGGACTAATTGCACGTACAACATCTCCTGTACCAGTTGTTGCAATTTCTTCAATGATGCCAGCGCCAGCACTAACTCTACCTAAAATTTTATTAGTTGCACTTACATTTTGAATCTTATCGTAAGTGACATTAGAATTTAAAATTTTAGCAGTGGTAATTTTATTTGTTCCAATACTTGTGATTCCTGTATTGTTAATTGTTACATCACCAGCCATGCTAACTTTTGCAGCTAAATTATTTACATCACCTACAATTATTTTACCGGCATCTAATGCAGATCCAATAGAAGAAACACCTGAAATTGTTAAATTTGACACATTAGTTATTCTTCCTTTTGAATCAACTGTAAAACTAGGCACTTCAGTTGTTGTACCATAGTTACCAGCAGTAACTCCAGAACTAGCTAATGTGGTTGAAAAAGTACCTGTACCTGTACCTGTAACATCTCCTATTAAATTGATGGTTTGATCACCTGTATTAATACCACTAACTGTTGCATTATCTTCTACTGTCATCGTTTTACTATTGGTTCCACCTTGAATGCTAAAACCAGTAGTTAAAGATGTGGGAGTTAAACCATTAATGGTTTTGTTGGTAAAATTCTCCAGTCCAGTTAAACTAGCAATGGTACCAGAAGTGGGCAATATTAAGGTAGTAGGTGCAGTCGTTTTTAATATGATTGCACTTGCATTCGATCCTGTAGTACCTGTAGTAGTAAATGCTGCACCAGTATTGATATTTCCACCCAATGTGATTGTTTTGCCATTATTTGCTATACCAGTACCACCATTAATACCAGCTACGACACCTGTAACATTTGTAGCATTACCTGATAATTCAGCAGTGATCGTGCCCGCTGAAAAATTTCCATTTGCATCTCTTTTCACAATGGTATTAATATTGTTGTTTTCTGTTGCAGCATTTGCTAACAAAGTAGCAGCATTAATTGCAGATGCTGTAGAGCCACCAACACTTGCAACAGAAGGTGCAGTTGCAGTTCCTGCTAAATCTCCAGCTAATTGTACTTTACCTTTCACTAAAGTAGTTGCATCAGGGGTTGCAGTACTCACTGTACCATCAACATAATCTTTCACTGATTTTACTGTTGGATATTTTGTATTAGAAGTGGCATCAGAATTAATATTGGTACTTTTATTACTTAGATCCTCTTTAAGGTCAAGCGCTATTTGTGCTGCTGTACTAATAGGCTTTGAAGCATCTGATGTATTATTAACATTTTCTAATCCCAGATTTACTTTCGCATTGTTTACAGATGTAGCTCCAGTACCTCCTTGGTCGATACCCAAAACACCAGAACTGGTCAAGCCATTATTTGCATCGGTAAACACCGGCTTAGAAGCTGTTAAACTAGATACGATAGGTTGAGCACCAAAAGTGGTAACACCTGTAACACTCAAAGTACCTGCTACAATTGCATTATTGGCAAAATTTGCTACGCCACTAACAGATAGATTATCACTTAAGGTAGCAGCACCAGTAGCCATTAAGTTGCCACCTACAATAAGGTTATTATTAAATGTTTTTATTCCAGCAATAGTTTGATCACTCGTTAAGTCTACAAAGTTTTTTGTATTAGAACCGGTACCACCATTGGCAATAGGTAAAACACCTACCACACCTGAAGTCAAAGGAAGACCTGTAATATTTGTTGCTACACCAGCAGAAGGAATGCCTAAATCAGGAGCATTAAAAATTGGTGAATTTGAAAGAACAACATTACCGGTTCCTGTTACTCCAGATGCATTTGCTAAATAGTTTAATTGAGTTGCTGTTGAAGTAACATTTGTAGCTCCAATTTTAAATGGAGAAGGAATAGTTACGACCCCTGTAAAAATAGGTGAAGCAATTGGTGCTTTTAAGTCAATTCTACTGGAAAGTGAGGCTGTATCTGTTTTCAATAAATAAGGTGCAACAATACCAGCTACATCACTATATTGAACTCGCTGGTTGATTGCAGCTGTATTAATTGCAATATTAGACGCGTTGATACTAATGTTATTTGCATTACTAGAAATTTGAGTAGTATTGGTTGCAATATTAGTAGCATTCGTATTAATTAACCCTCTTAATAATGTAGAGTCATTAATGATTTTAGTCATTAATGTGGTTGAATCCGCATGGATTTTTTGGAATACCGCAGTTGAATCAACTGTTGATTTATTTTTTGCTCTTACAATCTCAGCATTCAAATTTGAAGCAATTGTATTTTCTGCATTTGTAGCCCTAGTAATTTCAGCAGCCAAATCTCCTCCAGAACTTGCGCTTAATGCATTAATCCTATTAGATAATGAAACCGTATCTCTTGCAAATCTATTAGACAACATTGAAGCAGTGTCAGCAAGATTTACTTTTAAATTTAATCTAGCATCTGATGCTGTCTTATTGTAATATTTAGACAACATGGCTGCTGTATCTGCAACATTAACTTTCGTATTGATCGAAGCTTCTGTGTTGGATTTAATTGCATAAGCTGAAAGCATCGTTGCAGTATCCGTATAATTAACCTTTAAATTTAATCTAGCATCTGATGCTGTCTTATTATAATATTTAGACAACATCGTTGTAGTATCTGTAAAATTTACCTTTAAATTTAATTTTGCATCTGATGCAGTCTTATTGTAATATTTTGACAACATCGTTGCAGTATCCGTAAAACTTACTTTAGTATTGATGGAAGCTTCCGTATTGGATAAAATCGCATATGGAGATAGCATTGTTGCTGTATCTGTGACATTTACTTTTAAATCTAATTTAGCATCTGCTTCAGTTTTATTATAATATTTCGATAGCATTGCAGCCGTGTCAGCTATATTCACTTTCAAATTTGATCTAGCATCTGCGGCAGTCTTATTGTAATACTTAGACAGCATCGTTGCAGTATCTGCAATATTTACTTTTAAATTCGTTTTCGCATCTGTTGCAGTCTTATTGTAATAATTAGACAGCATCGTTGCAGTATC
>JACCDS012036023.1_pt1 | contig 23673 bp, 11 predicted proteins | sample 7446441 | NCBI WGS metagenome assembly JACCDS01 (sample SAMN15323445, study PRJNA562643) | freshwater metagenome | isolation source: river surface water | place: USA:Blue River Watershed | collected 2017-08-17 | reverse complement strand
TGTAGCTAAAGTAAAAATCAGTTTTTTCATGACGTTCAGCTTAAAATTTGATTTGAATACCACTCATGATAGAGCGGGCTTGCGGATACATACCGTAGTCAACACCTGCTGACAACACATTTGATGAGCCAAGATCTGGATCAAAGCCCATGTAGCGCGTCAAGGTAAGTAAGTTGTTAGCCGCGACATAAATTCTTAATGTCTCCACATGGATTTTTCTTGCTGCACTGGCAGGAAGGGTATAACCAAATTGGACATTGCGGAGTCTTACAAAAGAACCGTCTTCTACATAGTAAGAAGAGAAGAGGTTATTGTTTGTAGCGCCGGTAGTTAGACGAGGATGCTCGTTTGTTGAACCTGGGCCTGTCCAGCGGTCAATTACGTATGCCAATTGGTTGGCAAATGGCTGCTGGCGCTCGTAGTTGCGGATAATTTCTTGACCAATTGCTGAATAAACATTTCCGGAAAGGTCGAAGCTTTTGATTTTGAAGTTAAAAGCAAAGCCCATCGTGAAGTCAGGAATTGCTGAGCCAAGATACGTTTTGTCAGAATCATCTGAGAAATTGATCTTGCCATCGCCGTTTTGATCTACAAAGATGAGGTCTCCTGGTTGAGCACCTTCTTGAACAACGGCAGCGTTGTCAATTTCTTCTTGTGTTTGGTAGACACCCGCAGTTTCGTAACCGAAGAAGTAGCCAATTTCATAGCCAGCTTGGAAGCGTGTTGCGACATCACCTCCAACGCTAAAGCTAGCTCCTGGAATGTATTCTACACCCGTTGGCACACTCACTACCTGGTTATTAATTGAAGTAAAGTTGAAGCTGAGGTTAGTTTGTAAAAGGTTTTTAGCATCTGACTTGTAAGCGACTTCAAATTCCCATCCTTTGTTAGAAACGTCACCTGCATTGATAATTGGCGGGTAGCCACCTGGTCCGTAAGAGCCTAAAAGTGCAGAAACATCTGGTTGGAATAATAAATCAAACGTATTCTTGACGAAGTAGTTTGTTGTGAAGTTGAGCACCTTTAACCAAGTAAGATCAACACCAACATTGAATTGACGCGTTGTTTCCCACTTTAAATCTGGGTTGGCTGGTCGGCCGATCGCAATACCTTGGGTGATGAGGTCATTGAAAACATAAACCCCTTCACCGTTAAGCAATGCGCGGTAAGCAAAGTTTGGAATTTGGTCGTTTCCGGAAACACCATAACTCATGCGGAGTTTTAAGAAATCGATGCTTTTGCTCTTGAAGAATTCTTCGTCTGAGATGAGCCATGCACCTGAAACAGTAGGGAAGATACCATAACGGCTATTTGGGCCAAATTTGCTTGAACCATCGCGGCGTAAAATCCCAGAAATCAAGTATTTTTCTTTGAATGCGTATTCACCTCTCAAGAAGCCAGAAACAAGTCTTTCAGTAAATTCCCAAGAGTTGGTATTGTTTAGAAATCCGCCTTGTGCTGTATTGGCAGAAATATCTGCATAGGCCAGTGAGTTATTCGGAATACCGAAAGCCACGCCACTCAAAGACTCTCCGTCTCTTTTAAAAACAGAAGCACCGAGTGTTCCTTTGACAGTATGATCCTCTCCAAAAGTTTTGTTATAATTCAAGAATGCTTCGTAGTTAAGATCAAGGAAAGTCGAACGCTCTTCATATACAGCGGCTCCACGGTCGATAAAAACACTATCAGCAATTTCCACCTGTGGTGACTCTAAGTCTGCATTAGCAGCGGTGTTAGCGTATTTACCATCGCCGTACCATACTAGCGGAGAAAATACTTTGGCATCGACCATTGCGTAGTTGTAATTGAAGCGATTGGTCAATGATAAATGCTCGTTGAATTCATAGATAAATTCTTCTTTTCCAACGAATTTATTGGCCGTACTCCAGTTGTATTGATTCTGAATTTGGGCAATAGGGTTGATGATGTCGCTCACTTCTTCCATGTAAGAGAAAGTGTTTGGCCCACTGTAAACGGGTTCGTTCGGGAAGGCATTAATGGTGTTGTAAAGCACAGACCCGATACCGTTTTCTGGCAATGTACTGCGCATGTCTGATGAAAACAGAAGCACTGAATTGAGTTTGAGTTTGTCAGACATATCTGTGCTAAAATTCATGCGTGCATTGTAACGACCGAAATTAGATTTATCGCCACCCACAATTCCATCTTGGTTGAAATAGCCCAAACCAATCGAATAACGTGTATTTAGTGTGCCCCCGTTTAATGAAAGGTTATGGCTTTGAACTGGTGCTGTGCTGAAAACTGAGTCTTGCCAGTTGGTGCCCGTTCCAAGGCTGGTATTGGAAAAAGGCATGGCCTGACCCCCAAATGCGAAGGCTTCATTTTTAATCACGGCATATTCCTCTGCAGTCAATAAATCTAGACGGCGAGCAGTTTGTTGCATCCCGTAATAGCCGTTGTATTCAATACTCGGTTTGCGATTTATGGCGCCATTTTTCGTTTCAACAATGATGACACCATTTGCTGCACGCACTCCGTAGATACCTGCAGTTGCATCTTTTAAAACGTTTATTGACTTGATATCAGCTGGATTTAAGGCATTTAATCCTTCTGAATCATAAACCACGCCATCCACTAAAATAAGTGGATCATTGTCACCGAAAGTAGACAAACCACGAATGCGAATATTTGATGAACCACCCGGAGAACCAGAGTTACTCGAGATAGTGACCCCCGAAACCTGACCTTGAAGGGCTTGATCCATACGGGTCATGTTCATTTTTTCGATGTCCTCACCTTTTACTTTGGAGGTAGCACCTGTTAATTCTTTGGCTTTTGCTGTTCCGTAACCAACTACCACGATATCTTTGGTGTCTTGTGTTTGTTGGTCTAGCTTTACCGTAATATTGGTTTTGCCAAGCAGTGCAAATTCAAGTTTTTCATAGCCCATCGCAGTAAATACCAATATGGCACTATCCGGATTGCTAACCGAAATTTGAAATAACCCTTGCGCATCGCTGAGAACGGGTTTACTTGTATTTTTTACAAGCACTTTGACATATGGAATACCTTCTGAGCGTTCATTGAGAATGGTTCCGCTAACAGTTTTGGCCTGTCCATAGACTTGCGAGACACCGATGCAACACAGCAGTGCCATGACGAGTTTTCTGATCATAGTCGTTTTAGTTTTAGAGTGGGTTAAATATAGAAAAAAATTAATTATTGTAAAAAGAACAATAACAATTGTAATTGTTCAGAAAATCAGTGTTTTACAAAAAAAGAAACGGAGACACTCCTCTCCGTTTCCTGATTATTAACCTGTTTAACGCTTCTTTTAGAGTGAAAGCGAGACTCGAAGATACAAATATTATTGTAAAAAATACAATAAGTCAAAATTTCTACATTTTGAAACTATATCCGACGTCTTTTTTAAGTTCTGTATATGTTGTTTGATCGAAAGAAAAAAGTTTGGCTGGTCTGTGCTTGACGTTTTGTTGTTTTTCGTTAAGCGCAATAAGTGGAATATTTTTGATTTTCTTTCTGAAGTTGGCTTTGTCCATTTCTTGCTGGAAAGCGTATTCGTAGAGTTGTTGAAATTCACTGAGGGTAAAACGCTCGGGCAATAAATCAAAGCAGACAGGCTCGTTCAGGAGCTTTTGCTTCAGCATTTCATAGGTACTTTCCAGGATGTGGTTGTGATCAAAAGCCAAAGTAGGCATTTCGTTCATGGATACCCAACTGATGTCGTCGGCCCAAGACGAGGCCTTCACATGAAAATCTTCAATGCGTACTAAAGCAAAATGTGCAATGGTAATGACGCGTCCTTGTGGGTGACGGTTTGGATGTCCAAATGATTGAGATTGATGCATTTGGATATGATCCAAGCCGGTTAATTCTTTGAGAATGCGTTCGGCAGCTACTGGAAGATCTTCATCGGGGTACACAAGGTCTCCAGGGATAGCCCAATAATTATCATAGGGCTCCATCGCTCTTTTAATTAATAGCGCCTTGATTTCGCCTGCTTCGTAGCCAAAAATGATGCAGTCAACAGAAAACGCAGAAGTAAAAAAGTCGTTGAATTCTATTTTATACATAAGCTTAGTGTCCGGCTCCAGTACTTTCAAAAGTTTGAATACCCTTGCTTTTTAAAATAGCAGAGCTGCGAATTGCAAAATAAATCAAATAAGCAAAACAAGCAACGCCCACCCAATAAGATTGTTGAATGCCGAGTAGGTTGTCGTCAGCTAAGGTGCCTTGTGCTAAAGTAACGAAACCACCACCCATAATCATAAGAATGAGTAAGCTCGATGCCGTATTGGTACGCTTACCTAAACCGGCAATCCCTAAAGTAAAGATGCACGGCCACAAAGTACTGCAGAATAAACCAACTGAAATAAAGGCAAATACGCTTACGTAACCCGAACTAAAAATACCGATGATTAACGCTAAAGAACCGAGTGTTGAGTAAAGCACAATTTGACGCACTGGATTACCATTTGAAATAAAGTCGGCGGCAATCAATACAAACACTAAGCCTAGATAAGGTGTTAATGCTGAAATATCAGAGCCACCAATAGTATTGGCAAGCGCAAAAATTCCAAAAGCCACCAGCGGTAAAATCACACCCATCATGCGGTTAAATGTTTTTGATTTTTCAAATACACCAGCTGCAGAAGCCCAGCGACCAATCATCATACTGGCCCAAAACAACGATACAAACGGAGCAACTTCACTTTCTTTTTTGCCTAAATGTTGTTTCATGAATTCAGGTAGGTTACTGGCAGTAGCTACCTCAACACCTACATAAATAAAAATGGCAATCATAGCGAGTAGCACTTGCGGTTCACGAAGTGTACTCCATACTTGACCAGGCTCATTGGAGCTATCTTCGCCAATGCGATCAGGCAAGTTTGAAAACTTAAAGAATAAAGCTGCGAGGACAAATACTGCACCTAGCACCAAATAGGGTATTTGAACCGCATTTAAATCTAATTCTGAAGGGCCGCTTGGGCTGCCAAAAATGGCAAAAGAAACGATGACAGGCCCAATGGTTGTACCGAGGTTATTGATGCCACCAGCCATACTGAGGCGCACGTTGCCTTTAGCGGGGTCACCCATTTGAATGGCAAGTGGATTTGCTGCCATTTGCTGAAAAGCAAAACCAATCCCAACGATAAATAAACCGCCAAGAAGCATCGGGAATGATCCGCCGTTTGAAGAAGCCGGGATAAACAATAGGGTTCCGAGTGCAGAAACTAATAGTCCTAATGCAAGTCCGTTGCGGTAACCAATTCGGTTGAATAAATCTCTTTTGAGTATGGAAGATGCTGCAAAATAGATGAGTGAACCTACTGTGTAGGCAACATAGAAGGTGTTTTGAATCCAGAGCACTTTACTTTGTGAAAGATTTAGTGCTTTCTTGAATACGGGGATAAGAATGTCATTACTGGCGGCAACAAAGCCCCAAAAGAAAAAGATGACAATCAGCGTTGCGAAAGCGCTGTAGTTCGTTTTTTGCATGATATTGGTTAAAGTTTTGGTCCAAATTACAATAATTTGGTTTTAACCGATATGTTGCTGCAGATTTTTTTCTTGGTTGAGTTGGAATATTTTCGAAATGGTCGCGACTATTGATTTGGTATCAAATCCGCAGTCAGCCCAGAGTTCTTCTTGGGTTCCGTGATGAATATATTCGTCAGGAATGCCTAGTCTGATGACTTCTGCTTGATATTTTTGATCGACCATAAATTCAAGCACAGCAGAGCCAAAACCTCCCATTAAACAGCCGTCTTCAACGGTGATGACCTTTGAGAATTTAGCGAAGACTTCGTGTAAAAGAACAGTATCAAGTGGCTTGACAAATCGCATGTCGTAATGTGCAATTGAAACGCCTGAATCTTTGAGTTGTTGGATAGCTGCTTGCGCAAAGTTTCCGGGATGCCCAATGGTTAGAATGGCGATGTCGTCACCGGCAGTAACTTTTCTTCCTTGACCTACTTTAACTTCTTTGAAAGGGGTTTTCCATTCTGTCATGACACCGTTTCCACGTGGGTAACGAATAGAAAACGGCCCTTGGTCTGGTAATTGGGCGGTATACATGAGGTTACGCAGCTCTTCTTCATTCATTGGAGCGGATACCACCATGTTTGGAATCATGCGCATGTAAGCGAGGTCATAGGCGCCATGATGTGTGGCACCGTCAGCACCTACCAAACCACCGCGGTCAAGGCAAAAAACCACATTGAGATTTTGCAAAGCAACGTCGTGTAAGACTTGGTCAAAAGCGCGTTGCATAAAAGAAGAATAGATATTGCAGAACGGAACCATACCTTGGGTTGCTAAGCCAGCACTGAAGGTTACGGCATGTTGTTCGGCAATGCCGACGTCAAAAGCACGCTTTGGCATGGCTTGCATCATGATGTTCAAGGAACAACCAGAAGGCATTGCGGGCGTAACACCCATGATTTTTTCGTTCTTTTCGGCTAACTCAACGATGGAATGGCCAAAAACATCTTGGTATTTAGGCGGTTCTGGTGATTTTGGAACAATCTTGACGATTTCACCAGTTTCTTTGTTAAAGACGCCTGGTGCGTGCCATTTTGTAGGATTTCCTTCTTCAGAAAATTTGTAACCGGCACCTTTTCTGGTGATGCAATGTAAAATTTTCGGACCAGGGATATCTTTGAGATCTTCTAGGATTTTTGCTAAACCAATGACGTCATGGCCATCTACAGGGCCAAAATAGCGGAAATTAAGCGCTTCAAAAAGGTTAGACTGCTTGAGTAGCGTGCCTTTCAATGCATGAGACACTTTGGAAGCAATGGTTTGGGCATCTGGGCCAAATTTGGAAACTTTTCCTAATAATTTCCAGACTTCATCTTTAACCTTATTGTAGGTATGTGAAGTGGTAATGTCAGTTAAATATTCTTTGAGCGCACCAACATTTGGGTCAATAGACATGCAGTTGTCATTGAGTATGACAAGCAAATTGGCGTCTTTTTCGAAGCCAGCATGATTCATCCCTTCAAAAGCTAAACCTGCTGTCATGGCGCCATCGCCAATAACTGCAATGTGCTGACGCGTTGTTTCGCCTTTGTAATGATTGGCAACAGCCATACCGAGCGCGGCAGAGATGGATGTAGAGGAGTGCCCTACACCAAAGGTGTCGTATTCAGATTCAGAGCGTTTTGGAAACCCCGAAATACCACCTTTATTGCGGTTGGTATGGAATTTTTCGCGGCGACCTGTCAAAATTTTGTGTCCGTAAGCTTGGTGCCCAACATCCCAAACAAGTTGATCGTGAGGCGTATTGAAAGCATAGTGCAAAGCCACTGTGAGCTCCACTACGCCTAAAGATGCGCCAAAATGGGAGTTCCCGATTTCAGAAATAACATCGACGATGTATTGTCTTAACTCTTGGGAAATTTGAGGGAGTTGTTCTTGTCCGAACTTTTCACGTAAATCACTCGGGACGGTAATTTGGGATAGTAATGGACCGGGTGTGTACGGATGGTTTGACATAGTAACAAAGTTAAGCGTTTCGGTAGCTAAAGAAACATCTTAACGCAGAAAAAGTTCAGTTAGTGTCCTTTGCTTGCTTTCAAATTGTTTTTTTCTAGGGCAAAAACAAAGCCGACAAAGAGCACCACGAGCATGTTGTGTACAAAATGGTTCAGGATACTTTTTTCAAATTGAACCTGGCTTCCAATCCAGAAAAGCACAAGGCTTGAACCCAAGTAAAGGAAGAATTTTTTAAGGTTGTATGGTATTGGATAGTGTTTCTGGCCCAAAAAGTAAGAAAGTGTCATTTGTAACCCATAAACAATCAGCGTTGCCCATGCACTGGCCATGTATTGGTATTTCGGGATGTAATAAACATTGATGGCAATGGTTACTAGTGCTCCGGCTATGGTAATATAGGCGCCATATTGTGTTTTTCCGCTGAGTTTGTACCAAATACTTTGATTGTAATAAATACCTAAGAAAACATTGGCAATCAATAAGATTGGCACCACTTTTAAGCCTTCCCAATAAGCTTCTTTTTGAATAAAGTGCTTGAAAATGTCCAAATTCAGACTCACCATTAGAAATACCGCGCAAACCATTGCCACAAAAAGATTCATGACCTTCACATAGATGGTGTTGCGGTCTTGGTTTTGCATTTGTCGGAAGAAAAAAGGTTCAGCTGCGTAGCGGTAGGCCTGTAAAATAATGGTGACGAGCATGGCCAATTTGTAGCAAGCGCTGTAAATACCTACCTGTGATTCAGCATAGGTTAAAGATTCTGGAATAGACGGGTCGTAGAGTAAATGCTTCAGTAAAATTCTGTCAAATGTTTCATTGATGATGCCGGCAAAACCTGCTATGACGAGCGGCACTGCGTAAATCCACATGCGTCTATACAAGGCCCAATCTTTAATAAAGCGCACTTTAAAAATATGATCATAGAGTAGGATGGGCTTGGCTAAAGACGCCACAAGATTGGCAAGTAGAATGAATAAAATGCCTTCTTCAGGACGTTCTGCACTAAAAAAGAAAATCATGGCAATCAGGTTAAGCCCAATATTGAGCCCGATGCTTAGCATTTGGATGCTCGCAAAACGCAAGGCTTTTTCTTCAGCACGCAGTTTGGCAAGGGGCAAGGCAGTAATGGCGTCAATCATGACGATACTTCCCAACAATACGACATATTCGTTGTGGCCCTCAAAAAGCAATGCATTAGCGATGTCATTATTGAAAAACAACAGCGTGGCGTAAAAAATGATATTGACCCCAACAACCGACCAAAAAGCGGTATTGTAGGCCTTTTCTTTGTCGCCTTCGTTTTGTAAAAAGCGAAAAAAAGCAGTTTCCATGCCGAAGGTGAGCAGCACAATTAAAAAGGCCACCCATGCATATAGCTCAGAGATGACTCCGTAGTCGGCGGTTTGCGCGAAGTAGTAAGTGTGAAGCGGAACTAGTAAATAGTTGAGCAAGCGCCCAACAATTGATGGTAGGCCGTAAATGGCAGTTTGCCCAGCTAGTTTCCGAATCGGGTTAGCCATTAAGCATTGAAGTTTGGCTTGCGTTTTTCTAGAAATGCGGTAGTGCCTTCTTTGAAGTCTTTGGTGCCAAAACATTTGCCAAATTCTTCAATTTCAACATGATAGCCATTGACGCCATCTTGAAAACCAGCATTGACGCATTTGATTGCTGCGGCAATAGCTAAAGGTGAATTATTGACAATCTTGGCAGCAATGGCTTCACAATGCCCAATGAGTGCTTCTTGTTCGACAACAGCATTGACTAGACCCCATTGTAGGGCTTCGTCTGCATTGAGCATGCCGGCTGTAAAAATGAGTTCGTTGGCTTTACCACGACCAATCAGTTGTGCGAGGCGCTGCGTTCCTCCGTAGCCTGGTATAACACCAAGTGAGGTTTCTGGCAAACCCATTTTTGCGTTAGAACTTGCAATTCTAATATGTGCAGACATCGCTAATTCTAGGCCACCACCTAGTGCAAAGCCATTGACGGCAGCAATAACAGGTGTAGATAAATTTTCAATGAAATCAAACAAAGAATCTTGTCCGTGTTGCGCCAATTCTCCGCCTTGTGCAATATTAAAGTCTGCAAATTCTTTGATGTCTGCACCTGCAACAAATGCTTTTTCACCACTGCCAGTTAAAATGATGGCTCTAACACCCGCATCATCATTTGCTAATTTGAGTGCATCGTGCAGGGCTGCAATGGTATCTTTATTGAGCGCATTGAGCTGTTGTGGGCGGTTTATAGTGATATAGGCAATTTGATTGCGAACTTCGGTCAGGATAAGCGATTCCATAGTCATAATTTGAGTCGTAAAGATAATTAGAATAATGTTGCTTGCGGTCTAGTGTGGCAAGCTGATTCTGAATGTTGTGCCTTTTTCGGGTTCAGAATACAAAACAAACACTTTGCCTTTGTGGTATTCTTCTACAATGCGCTTGACCAGCGTAAGCCCTAGGCCCCAGCCGCGTTTTTTTGTAGAGTAACCCGGCTCAAAAATGGTTTTGAATTGTTTGGTCGTCAGGCCTTTGCCCGTATCTGAAATATCAATATGGACCCACTCAGCCACTTCTAAAACTTCAATGCGCAAAGAACCAATTCCTTCCATCGCATCTACAGCATTTTTGCATATATTTTCAATGACCCATTCAATCAATGAAGCATTGTGTTGCACCATTAACGGCCGCTCGCCCTTCAGTTCAAACTGGATATCCACTTTTTGAGAGAGCCGTGCTTTGAGGTAATTCAAATTGTTTTCAATAGTTTGCGCAAGATCCGCTTCAATGAGCTTTGCCCCAGAACCAATTTTGGAAAAGCGATCTGTGATTTTTTCCAAACGCTCCAAGTCTTTGTGCATTTCTTTCGGAATCATGGGGTCAATATCTTGCTGTTCAAGATAAGCCACCCAAGCCATCATGGAAGACAACGGCGTGCCGAGTTGATGCGCTGTTTCTTTGGCCATTCCGGCCCAAACTTGATTTTGTTCTGCCTTGCGATACATGGAAAATAAAAGATAACCAATGAGAACAATCAGGCCAAGTATCCCAAATTGAAGATATGGCAACCAAAAGAGTTGCTGCACTTCTTCACTGTCTTTTAAATAGAGCAATTTACTTTCTCCGTTATAGGTCAATTTTGTTGGCGGATACTGTTTGGCCATTGCGGCCATTGTTTGGGCTAATTTCTTTGGCGCTAAGGCTTTCTTTGGCAAATTACTAGCAACGACTTTTTTATTCTGAGGATCGTAGAGTAAAACAGGCAGCAAATTCTTTTGGTCGGTGAGGTCAGCATTGAAAGACTGAATCAAAGAGTCTGAATGTGCTTGTAAACGCAAAAGTTCTTTTGAAAAGCCATGGCAAAGCGTCATATACATGTCTTCAAAGACCTGAATTTTGTATGAACGTCCGTCTGAAATCCATTTTTTAGCTAAAGCAGCAATGGCGGTTTTATCTATACTCGAATCTATATTTCTAGATTGAGAAATACTGCCGTCGTCATTCAGTAAAATAAAGGGAATGTCTTTGTTGGCTTCAATAATATCTAGCGCAAAATCTACATCCTGACTCATGCTCAAATCAGAAGCATCTAGCAGTGTTCGGTTGGCGCGCACCACGAGCTCCATCTTTTGTCGCTCCTTTTCTTGGAGTGCTGTAAAAATTTTGCTGCTTAAATCGACGAGTTCTGCTTTTTTGCGCAGTGCTATGGCCCATTGTTGCGCTTTGTTGCGCTCGCGCATTCCAATTTTACGGATGCTTTGATTGGAATAAAACAAGCTTGCCCCAACGATCAGTAAAGAAAGCAGAATGAGTAAAAATTTCCAGCGTTGTTTGGAAGCGTAGAGGTCCATCAGACGAATTTAAACAAAATTGAGCGCAAACCTAAATGAGTACTTTATTTTCAATTTGCTCACAAACGTGCTCAAAGCTGAAATGTTGTTTGAGTTGTTCAATATTTACTGTCGGAAAAGCACCTTTGAATACACGATCGATTTGCTCCGATAAATCTTCTTGACTCTGATTTTTAAAAGTTAGACCGCCGCCGTATAATTCCAGTAATTCTGAGGTTCCGCCGGTATTAGAGCCAACCACCGGGCAGCTGGTGCCAAGCGCTTCAAGTGTTGCCATGCCAAAAGTTTCGAAAGCAGAAGGCATGATGATTAAATCGGCCGCGGCATAAACAGCCTGCATATCATTTTGAAATCCAGCCCAAATAACGCGTTTGCATTTAGGATGTGCATTGATTTTGCTGCGTAAGGCGGTTTCAAAAACTGGTGACTCATCTGCTGTACTAGCCCCAACAAAAATGAGGTATTCGTTTTCATCTTTTCTTTTTGAAAACATATCCCAAACAAAGTCTTGCCGTTTTTTTGGATCAAGGCGCCCAACAACAATTAGCAATTTGGATTTTTCTGGCCACTTGAGTTGGAGCCGCGCAGTTTTCTGATCCGAAATAGCTTCAGTTGAAAAATGGAAGCCGGAAGAGATTAGATTGATTTTGCTATTGCCGGCGCGGGCCTTTTCTTGGACTTGTTGGACTAAATAGGGTAAGGGGCAATTCCAAGTACTAAAAAAAGCATAACGCAGGGTTCTAAACCATTGTGTTTTTCTACCACCGAGCGCCATTTCCATAAAATAATGCACCTTGATTTTTCTAAAAGACAAAAAAGCGATGCTTGCTGCAAGGCTCATCTCGCGGCTGTTGCGAAAGAACAGATGTTTTATATTTTGCTTACTTAATTTCCGAGCAATTTTCCAGGCAAAAAACCATTGGTAATAAGTTGGTTTTTTTTCGAATGTATAATAAGGTAGGTTTTGTTGTTGGGCTTCAAAAAGCGTCGCGCTATTATTCAAGGTTAAAATCAGCACCTTGTGTCCGCGGTCTTGCATGGCTTTTGCATTACGTATTTGATTCATTTCTAAACCACCCCAACCTTTTGACAAACACAAGTAAGCAATCTGTTTCATATCAAGCGCTGCGAAAATAGCTAGATTTAAGGTAATTTTGCTACATGAATCAATTGAAGCAATACTTACTCAAACCTTGGTTTGTTTTTGTCCTGAGTTTTTTAAGCATCGCCTTATTGCTCATTTTTATTAGCCCAAATTTATTTGAAGGAGAAATCGTCTATGAAAGAGGAGGGAAGCAATATATTCTTCAGGCCCCTTTGAGCTTGGCTTATTTTTTAGGCATGGGTTATGAACCTTCAGAAATGACCGAAGTAGTTGATTTTTATTTGACCAAACGCGGTTACATGTTAGCCTTTAGTTTGCTATTTGGCTTCCCGATTTTGTTTGCATATCGTTCGCTTTTAGAAAAGAGAAACCGCAAAAATAAATAGGCCTTAAGCTAGAGCGCCAAACTCATTTTTATAAAAACCAAAAAAGAAAAGTTTATAACTATAAACTTTTGGTACGACCACCATCAACTGGTAGGTTGATACCATTAATATAGGAAGCTTCCGCCGATACAAGGAAAGCAACAGCAGCTGCAACCTCTTCTGGTTCAGCAATGCGCTTCATTGGACTTTCTTGCCCCATTTCAGTTAAAATTTCTGCCACAGATTCTCCGGTTTTATTCGCTTTTACGCTGGCAATTTCTGTGAGTCTTTGGGTGTTGGTAGCTCCCGGAAGTACATTATTAACAGTTATTCCGAAACCTCCAAGTTCGTTGGCTAATGTTTTACTCCAGTTGGCCACTGCTCCGCGAATGGTGTTAGACACACCTAAATTAGGCAAGGGTTGCTTAACTGAAGTCGAGATGATGTTTACAATTCTTCCGAAGCCCGCAGCTTTCATGTGTGGAACCAAAGCTTGCATTAAGATATGATTACAAATGAGGTGTTGGTTAAATGCGGCGAGGAACTCAGATGGCTCTGCATCTACAATGGGACCGCTTTTTGGACCACCTGTGTTGTTAATCAGGATTGTAGGCGCTGTGTTACTAGTTAAATAGGTCGCTACGGCGGCTTTCAAAAGTTCAGGCTGCGTAAAGTCTGAAATGAAATATGAATGTTGTTGTCCTTGAGAAGCATCAAGGGTAGCAAGCGCTTGCTTGAGTTTATCTTCGTTTCTTGCTGTCAGACAAATAGATAGTCCATTTTTTGCCAATTGTTGTGCAATGGCCAGACCAATACCTTGAGTTGAACCGCAAACAAGTGCGTGAATTTGAATTTTTTCTTGCTTCATGCCATCAAAAGTACATGAAAGTCATAAAAATTGTCAATAGAATTTAATTTTTGTTTTTTAGATATTTAACGATATATTTGCGAATCTAGATTTTAAAACTTCTATAAAATGCGTATTTCTACTAAACTTAAATCACTACACATCCTTGCAGTTGTATTGATGCTATTGAGTACGAGCAACTTGTTGGCTCAGCTTACTGGCACCAGGACAATTCCTGGAAACTACGCTACCCTTACTGCAGCAATCGCAGACCTGAACACTCAAGGCGTGGGTACAGGAGGTGTAACGTTCAACGTTGCATCTGGTTACACAGAGTCAACTACCGCACCGTTAACAATCACGGCTACAGGTACGGCTGCCAACCCAATTGTTTTTCAAAAAACAGGCACGGGGGCTAACCCAGTGATCACTAGAACGGATGCTGGTACCATCAACTCAACAACACTTGGTGCACAGGCAGATGCGATTGTAATTATAGATGGTTCAGATTTCTTGACTTTCAATGGCATCAACTTAACTGCTGCTGTAGCATCTTCAACAACAACTGGTATTGAGTACGGTTTTTACCTACGCAAGCTGAGCGGAACAAATGGTTGTAAAAACGTAACCATTACAAATAGCACCATCACTATGAACCGTGGTACAGCAGGTGTAACCACTGGTATCATGTCTTCTAATAACGATGCGCTTTCTACAACAACAAGTGCTACAGGTATCACTGTAACAGCTATTGGCGGACGTAATGAAAACCTAACTTTCACCAATAATACCATTCTTGATTGTCAAACAGGTATCTATGTAAGAGGTCACAACGATGTCTCTCCATTTGATCTATACGACAACAATATCAACATCAACAACAACACCATTCAAAGACTTGCAGGTGTTTCTACGTCTACAGCTTATGGTGTTTACATGATCTATTATGAAAATGTAAATGCTAATAACAACACTATTAACAATATGTCAAATGGTGGTGTTGCAGGCTCAAACTTAATTTATGGTTTAATGTTTTCTACGACTTCAGACCATGGAAACCTAAATGCCAACAACAACAACATTAACCTTACTACAACATCTGGTTCGAAATATTCAATTTATAGCTCTGGTAGTTCAAACACCGGAACAATTAACATCAACAATAATACTTTAGGTTATGGTGCTGCTAGTACAGGGTCAACTTATGGTATTTATCGTTTCGGAACTGCCGCAACAGCCAACATGAACGGCAATACAATTAGTTCATTTACCCAAACTTCAGGTATCTTCTATGGTATCTATAATACAGGTAATGGTACTACTTCAAACAACACTATTGCTGGTTACACTATGGGCGGTTCTTCTTCTCAGTACCCATACTATTTGGCTAACGTAAGCATGACTGCTTTTGGTAATACCATGACTAACATCAACTATACTGGTACCGGTACTTTCTTTGGATTCTTTATCGGAAGCGGTGCAGCAGCGTCTTCGTTCTACAACAACACAGCGTCTGCTATTTCTTGTGCAGGAACAACCTATGGAATTTACGCTTCTTTCCCTGCCGGAATGAATGTCTTTAATAACTCAATTACTGGTCTTACTACTACTGGTGCATCTAACCTAAGTGGTATCTACTCTATAGGTGGTAGCGGTATTATCTACAACCGCAACAAAATTGCGAATCTTACGGGTACTAACGCCGGTAGTACTGTTTTTGGAATCAATGTAATTTCTGGTTTTTCTACAATTACAAATAACGTAATTGGAGATTTAAAAACGCCAATTGGTAGCTCAACCACTGCTGATATCATCCGTGGTATTTCGATTACAGCAACAGCTACCTCGACCTCACATACAGTAGATTACAACACAATCTTCTTAAATGCCACCTCTACCGGAGCTAGTTTCTCTACAACTGGTATTTTCCATACATCAAGTGCAACTGCTACAACAGCTGACCTTACGTTAAGAAACAATATCGTAATTAACTTATCTGCAACTACCGGTACGGGCGTTGCAGCCGCATTAAGAAGATCAACGGCAACGCAATTGAACAACTTTAATTTGGCATCAAATAACAACATGTTATTTGCTGGGACACCAAGTGCTACACGTGTAATTTACATGGAGGGCACAGCTGTTCAGCAAACACTTGCCAATTACAAAACTTTAGTAGCGCCTCGCGATGTATACAGCATGACGGGTGAAGCCTTTACTTACGGAACAGCCGGTTCTTTCTTTATTAGTTTGACTCCATCAAGTGCTGACTTCTTAAGACCAGTAGCTGGAATTAGTACTCAGGTTGAGGGTGGTGCTGTGCAAATCGCGAGCATCTCTACTGACTACGCTACTGCAGTTCGTGCTGGTAATGCCGGTTACACTGGAACAGGTGTTGCACCAGACCGCGGTGCTTTTGAATTTAACGGAACAACAACAGCTCCACAAATCACCTTTACTTCTTCAAGCCCTTCTATTGCTGTCGTTTCTTGTACTGGTGTTGCACACACACTAAACATGAATATTGCATCTTTAGGTAGTGCAGTAACTTCGGCTATTTTAAGTTATGCATTCAATGGTGTTGCTCAACCAAATATTACACTTACCAATACAAGTGGAACCACTTGGTCAGGCACTATTCCAGTTGCGTCACCAGTAAATGCTACTGTAACTTGGTTTGTTGTTGCAACAAATTCAGCAGGAAGCACCTTGTTTAATGGTGCATCTTATGCCGATGCGCCTTTGAGTGGCGTTACAGCAGCAGCAATTGCTACACCAGCTACTATCTGTTCTGGTCAAAGCACAAGCCTTGAAGCAACTTTCAATACTCCTTTAGCTACTTATGATTCACCAACAATGGGTAGCCCTACAACTGATGAAGACATTGCAAACGTAACTATTACACAAGGTGCAGTTACGCTTCTAAACAATACTTCACCAGTGAACTCGCTCAATGGAACCATCGGTGCTGCTTTGGGTGTACCTGGCGGATTTGCTGATTACACGAACTTAGCGACAATTGATTTGATAGGCGGACAGACTTATTCTTTCTCTATTTCAAGTCAAACTGCCAATTTGCTCAATACTTATAACAATTCATTAGCGATATTTATCGACTGGAACAGAAACGGTTTGTTTACTGATGCAGGCGAGATGGTTTATACACCACCGTCGACAATTATGGGCCCACATACGCGTACAGGTTCATTTACGGTTCCTATTTGGGCCTTCGGAAAAATGAGAATGCGTGTTGTATGTTTGGAAACGCTGATTTCTAGTTATGCTACTCTTTCTTCTTTTGGAGAGCGTGAAGATTACATGCTTAATGTTGTTGGTTCTGTTGCCTGGACACAAGGTGCTACTAACTTGGGTTCAAACAACCCGTTAGCACAAACTTTAACTGCAACTTCATCATTTAATGCTTTGGTTGGAACACAAGGTTGTACCGTTGCTGCACCTGCAGTAACTGTAACTGTAACTCCTTTGCCAACATCACCTGTTGTAACCAACTCTACACACTGTGGTTTCCAAATTCCAACGGCAAGTGTTGCTTCTGTAAACGGTGGCGGTGGTGCTGGTTCTTTCAATTGGTATACAAACGCAGCAGGAACTATTCCGGCACAAGCTCAGAACTTTGGCCCATTGGCAGTTTACTGGACTAATAACTTTACAAGTTCCACTTTAACAGGTGCTTCTTTATCGGAACTAGCAACAATTAACGCTGGGCAGTTAGTTCTCCATTCGAATCTTTTAAATCAGGCTGGTGGTTTTACAGTTAATGCTGCAGGAACTAATACTGACAAACATGAGATCTCATTTAAGTACATCAATACAGGTGCTAGCCCAACCAACACTGCAGACGGTATGGCATTTAGTTTTGGTGACGACGCAAGTGCACTTGCTAGTTTCCCAGCTCCTGAAAATGGTACGGGTACAAAACTTAAAATTGCTTTTGACTCTTATTCTAATACAGGAGGAAATGTACCGGGTATCTATTTAATGTATAACTGTGATGTACTTCACCAAAACCCAACGACTCCAGGAGTATTAGCATATAATGCTTCAACTTCTTGGATTACTGCAACATCAGATGTTTTGATTTCAATCAACAGTACAGGTGTTTTGAACATGACAATCAATGGTACGCCGGTATTCACAAACGTTCAACTTCCAGCTGCCTTCTTAACAGCAAATAAATCTAACTGGTCTTATGTATGGCGTTCACGCTCTGGCGGTATCTCATCCGGATCAGCTATCGATGATGTTTTAATTAGAAGAGGTGTTATTGCTGCGGGTCCTACTACTTTCCCTTCAGTGGTTTCAACCACAACAACTTTCTATGTTACTGAAAACGGAAATAATGGATGTGCGAGTGCAATTGTTCCGGTTGTTGTAACCGTAACTCCTCCTCCGGCAATTAATATCGCTACTAGTGTTACACCTTCACTTTGTTTAGGCGCTAACATTACCTTAACTGCTTCGTCTACTGCTTCACCGGTTTATTCATATACTTGGAATACACCAACCTATGCTGGATCAGGTATGTCTGCTCCTTCAACAGGCGCTACAAGAGCCTTGACGCCAACAGCTGCAGGTACTTATACGTATACTGTTACTGGTGTCAATGCAAACTGTAATAACCAAGTTACTCAAACAGTTGTTGTTAACCCTAATCCAACTATTACTTTAGCTCAAGCATCACCTGCTCCAATTTGTTCAGGTTCAACTTTGAACTTGGTTGCTCAATCAATTCCTTCATTGCCAGGAACTGCAGCAATAGGAAGCGGAACTTTATCAAACACAAGTTCTTCTTATCCAAGTGCATTTGGTAATTACTATTGGGGTGCTAAGCAACAGTTCTTATTTACTGCTGCTGAGCTTACGGCTCAAGGTCTATTACCAGGAAACTTAACTTCTGTTGCATTTGATATCACAACAGCAAATACAACGCCGCTGACCAATTACACGATCAGCATGAAAAACACAACAGTCACTCAATTAACCACTGCGTTTGAGACGGGTTTAAGCACTGTTTTCACCGTACCTACTTATACGCCAGGAACAGGCTTGGGTTATGCTAACAATAGCATCACTTTCCAAACACCATTTAACTGGGATGGTACTTCAAACATCGTCGTTGAAATTTGTTTCAACAATGGTTCTTGGGTTGGTAATGCAGCAGCGCGCTACACAGTGGCGTTTACAGGTGCTTGCCACTGGTTAAATCAAGATGCTGCAGGTGTTTGTGCTCAAACCTCAGGTGGTACAGTAAGTGCTAACAGAACAAACATGATGTTTGGTGGTAATATCGGGACAAACTTAACTCCAACTTTTAACTGGTTATGGACAAGTTTAGGTGCTACTACAGCAACTACAACTACTGTTTTAACAAACAACACAACTGCACCCGTAACGCAGCCGGCGTTCCAAGTAAGAGCTACAAACCCAACCACAGGATGTTTCACTAATGCTTTAACAAATACAGTTGTGGTTAATCCACTTCCAATTGTAAATGCTGGTGTAGATCAATTAATCTGTTCTAACAACCCAACAATGCCTGCTACACTAACTGGTTCAGCAACATTTGGTACAGGATTGAATTACGTTTGGAGTGGTCCGGTAGCGGGTGTAACAAACGCTGTACCTTTCCAAATTGGTGCAACAGGAACTTTCGTAGTAACTGGTACTGATGTGAATGGTTGTGTAGACACAGATGACGTAGTAATAACATATTCTACTATCCCAGCAGCAAATGCTGGTGTTGACCAAACCATTTGTTTGAATCAAACGGCAACATTTGCTCCAACAGGATTGGCACCATATACGTGGACTATGACAAACTATGCTGGTAGTGGTATTTCTGCTCCTGTAACTGGAACTTTAGTTGTTACACCTACGGTACCTGGAACTTATACTTACCAAGTCAACGTTCAAAACTCAGTTGGTTGTACTAACAACGACCAAGCAGTCTTGACAGTAAACGCTTTACCCGTTGTTAACGCTGGTGTTGACCAAACAGTTTGTAATGCATCACCTGCTACATTAACGGCTTCTGGTGCTATTACTTACGCATGGGTTACTACTCATCCTAACCTGTCCGTTTCGAATGCAACACCATTCTTCCCGACACAAACTGCTACTTACACTGTAACAGGTACAAACATCAACGGTTGTCAGAACCAAGATGTTGTTGTAGTGACAGTAATTCCACAGCCAATAGTGAATGCTGGTTTAGACCAAACAATCTGTGCTGGTACACCGGTAATTTTGAATGCGACAACTACATTGGCTTCTCCAACTGCAGTTGTGAGCCCATTCACTTGGACAGGTGGTTATGCAAATAACTCACAGTTTGTACCTACAGCGTCTCAAACATTGACAGTTTCTGTTGTCGGAGCAAATGGTTGTACAAATCAAGATCAAATGTCTATTACAGTATTGGCGTTGCCAACTGTAAATGCTGGTGTTGATCAAACGATCTGTTCTGGAACCGGTGCTACGCTTACTGCAACTGGCGCTGCTTCTTACACTTGGACAAACAACGTAATCCAAGGCGTTCCTTTCTTCCCAACTGCGTCTCAGATTTACACTGTAACAGGTGTGGGTGCAAACGGATGTACAAATGTTGACCAAGTTCAAGTAAACGTTTCTACTGGCCCATCTGTAACTGTTTCAGCGCCACAAACGGTTTGTTCGAATGCAGCTGCTACATTTAGTGCAGTTCCACTCAACAGCTTAGGTGGTTTCTGGACAACAAATGGTAATGGTACAATAACACCTAACATTTCAAGTGCAGCCATTACTTATTTGCCAGCTGCAAATGACCCTGTAGTAGTTACCTTGACTTATGTTGCAACAAATGCTTGTGGCAGTTCTTCAAGTGCAACCAACGTGAACGTGTTGCCAATTCCATTAGTAAACGCTGGCCCAGATCAAACTATTTGTGAAGGTTCATCAGTAGTATTGAATGCATCTGGTAATGCTAACGTTACCTGGTTAACACCAAACGTAAGTAACGGTCTTGCATTTGTTCCTACAGCAACTACTACTTACATTGCTACTGCTACAGGCTTAAACAACTGTACAAACCAAGATCAAGTTACGGTTACTGTAGTTGCACTTCCTGATGTTAATGCTGGTGATGACCAAACAATTTGTGCCGGTTCTGACGTAACATTGACTGCAACTGGTGCTACTGCTTACCAATGGACAGGTGGTATTTCTAACGGTGCTGCATTTGCTCCTGGAACAACTGCTACTTACACGGTTACTGGTACAACGGTTAACGGTTGTGCTGGCACTGACCAAGTAACAGTATACGTAAACGCTACTCCAGTTGCAATTGCAACTCAGGTTGGTGATGTAACTATTGCTGCTACTCCAGGATCATACAACTACCAATGGATTAACTGTGCTACGGGCACTGCTGTACCAAATGCTTCTTTTGCAACATTCAATGCTTTAGCAAATGGGACATATGCAGTTATCGTAAGTACACCACAAGGTTGTTCAGATCAGTCTGATTGTATCACTATCGATGCAGTAAGTGTTGAGCAATTGGCAGAAATTGCTATGAGTGTTCAGCCTAACCCAACAGTTGGTGAATTAAGCATCTCAATGCCTACAGATCTTACTGCTACTGCTCAAGTTTTTGATGCACAAGGTAAATTAGTTATTGACCAAACAAATGTATCAAATGGTTCAACTTTGAATCTAATGAACATGACTACTGGTGTTTACATGATCCGCATCACAGCTGCAGATTCTGTACAAACATTCAGAGTAGTTAAACAATAATTGAAACCTATTCAATATTCGAAAGCCACCCCCCGGGGTGGCTTTTTTGTTTTACATTCCTTATCTTTATGACCTTAAAATCTTATCATGAGAAAATTCTACGCAAAAATTTTATTTCTCGTTTTTTCAGCCGCCAGTTCAATGGCAGTGGCTCAATATTGTACCCCTACTTTTACAACGGGATGTACTGTCGGAGACCAAATCTTGAATTTCAGTACAACAGGTGGCTTAACAAACATCACTAATAATGCCTCTGGTTGTAGCGCAGGAGCTTATTCTTATATCACAAGCCAGTCTGTTACACAAATTCAAGGTCTTGACGTAACGTTATCAATGCAAGCTGGCCCAACTTGGGGTCAAGGATTTAAAGTCTGGATAGATTGGAATAATAATCAAAGTTTTGCAGATGCTGGTGAGTTAGTTTATACATCACCAGGGTCAGGTGTGGCTGTTAATAATGCCATTGTAACAGTTCCCTTTTCTGCCGCTGTAGGTACCAAGCGCATGCGCGTGCTCTGTAATTTTGCCGGTGTCCCAACAACAACGAATGGCTGTCCAGTCAACCAGACTTATGGTGAATGTGAAGACTATGATTTTGTTGTAGTTGGCTCAACAGCATGCTCTGGAACGCCATTAGCTGGAACAGCACAAAGCACATCAATATCTGTTTGTCCATCTGTGAGCTACACGCTTTCTTTATTAGGTGCAACTCAGGCAGCTGGTCTCACTTACCAGTGGCAATCTGCACCAAGTGCAACTGGTCCATGGACCAACATACCTACAGGTACTACACCAAGTTTTATAACCTCACAAGTTGTAAATACATGGTACCAGTGTATTGTTACGTGTTCAGGTGCTAGCGCAACATCAAGCATTATTGCTGTAAGTACAAATAGTTTTCTCGATTGTTATTGTACAAGTACCGCAACGAGTGCTACTAATACCGATATCTTAAATGTCACAGTAAGCACCCTCAATAACACTTCTACGTGTGGAGTAGCTGCTCCTGGTCCAGCCTCTGTTGCTAGTCAGTATTCAAACTTTACTACTACAGTGACTCCACCAATCTTGGCATCTGGGGTATTTTATCCATTTTCTGTTCAAGTCGGAACTTGTGGCTCAAACCTCAATAACTGGACAAAAGCATGGATAGACTTCAATCAAAATGGTTTATTTACAGATCCAGGAGAAGAGATTTATTCATCACCGACATTTACACTTGGACCAAACACGCAATCAGGTGTAATTTCAATCCCATTAACAGCTACCCAAGGCATCACGCGCATGCGTGTCGTCACAAATCAAACTACTGTTGGTACGGCTGTGACTCCTTGCGGCACATACTTCGCAGGTGAAACCGAAGACTACTTTGTTCAGATTGCCCCACCACCGACGTGTCCTCAACCTCTTGCCCCAACATTAGTTAGTGCTACTTTGAATAGCGCCACAATAAATTGGGCCCCAGGAGGTTCAGAAACACAATGGCAAATTCAGTATGGCACTCAAGGCTTTGCGTTGGGTACAGGCACAACCCTAAATGTGACTGCATATCCTCACACAATTTCTAGCCTTACGCCTTATAGTTTTTATCAAGCATATGTAAGAGCAATTTGTGGTCCTGGGGACACCTCGTTTTGGACGCCTTCGGTTTCATGGAATACATATGACCAAGGTCAATACATCACCTGGGATAACACTTGCCCAACGGGTGGTTTTATAGATATTTCTACTACCGGAACAAACGCTAATCTTACAGATGATTCTGAGTTAGGCATTACATTGCCCTTCCCTGTCTTGTATCAAGGGATTCTATTTACTAACATGACCATCGGAAATAATGGTGGAGTTGTTTTAGGCTCAACCACAGCTCAGGTTGGCTATACCATGGTTGCAGGAACTGGCCTATATCCATTTGTTCAAGATTTAGGCACGTCAATAGCGCCAAATGGTGTTTTCTATCAGCAAGTAGGTACATCGCCGAATAGTAAATTTGTGATTCAATGGGAGAATATAGGTCACTATGCTTTTCCAGTTCTTCCCGACGGTGCTACTTTCGAATTAATCATCGACGAGGCTACACAAGAGATTTACTATGTTTATGATGATGTGATCATGGGTAACCCAACAACGTGGGATTACGGTGCGGATGCTGAGATTGGCGTTCGTGGCCCACAGAACATCAATGTATCTATGAATAGCCAGACGTATTTACAAAACAACAGCTGTG
>JACCDS011539344.1_pt1 | contig 23688 bp, 23 predicted proteins | sample 7446441 | NCBI WGS metagenome assembly JACCDS01 (sample SAMN15323445, study PRJNA562643) | freshwater metagenome | isolation source: river surface water | place: USA:Blue River Watershed | collected 2017-08-17 | reverse complement strand
CCGGACCAGAAGGACCTGAAGGCCGACAAGGTCAGGCGCGTGATCGTGTGCTCGGGCAAGGTCTACTACGACCTGGCCAAAAAACGCGAAGAAAAGGGTCAGGACGATGTGGCCATTTTGCGCATCGAGCAACTCTACCCGTTCCCGCACAAGGCCTTTGCTGCCGAGCTCAAAAAGTACCCCAATGCCACCGAATTGGTGTGGTGCCAGGACGAACCGCAAAACCAGGGTGCCTGGTTCTTCATCCAGCACAACATCCACGAGAACATGCAAGAGGGTCAGCGCCTGGGTTATGCCGGTCGCGCCGCATCGGCTTCGCCCGCCGTGGGTTATTCGCACCTCCACCAAGAGCAGCAAAAGGCCTTGGTCGAAGCCGCGTTCGCCAAGCTCAAGGGGTTCATCCTCACCAAGTAAAGCACGCGGACGAGGCGCCGCGCCAGGACCTGGGCCGCAAGGCCCGGGGCCGGGCAGGGCGCAACCCGAACCCCAGCCACTCATACCTACCCCCCTTTTTTAGACCTCAACCCAAGAGACCATCATGCCGATCGCAGAAGTCAAGGTTCCCCAGTTGTCCGAGTCGGTGGCCGAAGCCACCTTGTTGCAATGGAAAAAGAAAGCCGGCGACACCGTCGCCGCCGATGAAATCCTGATCGAAATCGAGACCGACAAAGTCGTGCTCGAAGTTCCAGCGCCCGCCGCCGGCGTGCTGACCGAAATCGTGATCGCTGACGGCGGCACCGTCGTCAGCGACCAATTGATCGCACGCATCGACACCGACGGCAAAGCCGCCGCTGCCCCTGCGGCTGCACCCGTTGCGGCGGCTCCTGCAGCCGCCCCGGCCGCTCCCGTCGCTGCCGCCCCGGCCGCTCCCGTCGCTGCCGCCCCGGTGTCCAATGCCAAAGCGGGCGTGGCCATGCCCGCCGCTGCCAAACTGATGGCCGACCACCAATTGGCCGCCGGCTCGGTGGCCGGTAGCGGCAAGGACGGTCGCGTGACCAAGGGCGATGTGCTGGCCGCTGTGGCCGGTGGTGCCGCTGCACCGACTGCGCCTGCCGCCGTGATACCGACGGGCGCCCCCAAAACGGCTTTGCCCCAGGTCAGCGCCCCAGGTCTGGACTTGGGCGATCGCCCTGAGCAACGCGTGCCCATGAGCCGCTTACGCGCCCGCGTGGCCGAGCGTTTGCTGCAATCGCAAGCCACCAACGCCATCCTGACCACCTTCAATGAAGTCAACATGGCACCGGTCATGGAAATGCGCAAGCGCTTCCAGGACAAGTTTGAAAAAGAGCATGGCGTCAAATTGGGCTTCATGAGCTTCTTTGTCAAGGCTGCTGTCCATGCCCTGAAAAAATACCCGGTGCTCAATGCCTCGGTCGATGGCAACGACATCGTCTACCACGGCTACTTTGACATCGGTATTGCGGTGGGTTCCCCGCGTGGCCTGGTGGTGCCGATTTTGCGCAACGCCGACCAGATGAGTTTTGCCGACGTGGAGAAGAAGATCGCCGAATTTGGCACCAAAGCGCGCGACGGCAAACTGGGTATCGAAGAGATGACGGGTGGCACATTCTCCATCTCGAATGGCGGGGTGTTCGGCTCGATGTTGTCCACTCCCATCATCAACCCGCCGCAGTCGGCCATTTTGGGCGTGCACGCAACCAAAGATCGCGCCGTGGTCGAAAACGGTCAGGTGGTGGTGCGGCCCATCAACTACCTGGCCATGTCCTACGACCACCGCATCATCGACGGCCGCGAAGCCGTGCTGGGCCTGGTCGCCATGAAAGAAGTGCTGGAAGATCCTTCGCGCCTGTTGTTTGACATCTGAGGCACCGCACCATGAGCAAAACATTTGACGTCATCGTGATCGGTGGCGGCCCCGGCGGCTACATCGCCGCCATCCGCGCGGCCCAGTTGGGCAAAAACGTGGCCTGTATCGACGAATGGAAAAATGCTGCCGGCGGCCCGGCCCCCGGCGGTACCTGTACCAATGTGGGTTGCATTCCGTCCAAAGCGCTGTTGCAATCGTCCGAGCATTTTGAGCACGCCAACCACCACTTTGCCGACCACGGCATCAGCGCCAAAGACATCAAGATCGATGTCGGCCAGATGGTGGCTCGCAAAGACCAGGTGGTCAAGCAAAACAACGACGGCATCCTGTACCTGTTCAAAAAGAACAAAGTCAGCTTCTTCCATGGCCGCGGCTCCTTTGTGGGCAAAACCGATGCCGGCATCCAGGTGCAGGTGACGGGAGCAACAACCGAGGTGTTGACCGGCGCTCAAGTCATTGTGGCCACCGGCTCTACCGCACGCGCCTTGCCGGGTGTCGACTTTGACGAATCCACGGTTTTGTCCAACGACGGCGCCTTGCGGCTGGGCTCTGTGCCCAAAAAGCTGGCCGTCATTGGGTCGGGCGTGATCGGCCTTGAAATGGGCTCGGTGTGGCGTCGTTTGGGTTCGGAAGTCACCATTTTGGAAGGCTTGCCCACCTTCTTGGGGGCCGCCGACGAGCAAATCGCCAAAGAGGCCAAAAAAGCGTTTGACAAGCAAGGCTTGAAGATTGAGCTGGGCGTCAAAGTGGGTGAGGTCAAGACCGGCAAAAAGGGTGTGTCGATCGCCTACACCAATGCCAAGGGCGAGGCGCTGGTGCTGGAAGCCGATAAACTGATTGTGTCCATTGGACGAGTGCCTAACACCCAGGGCCTGAATGCTCAGGCCATTGGCCTGGTGCTAGACGAGCGTGGTGCGATCGTGGTCGATGGGGACTGTCGCACCCAGGTGCCTGGCGTCTGGGCTGTGGGCGATGTGGTGCGCGGTCCCATGTTGGCGCACAAAGCCGAGGAAGAGGGCGTGGCCGTAGCCGAGCGCATCGCGGGTCAGCACGGGCATGTCAATTTCAACACCATCCCGTGGGTCATCTACACCAGCCCCGAAATCGCCTGGGTCGGCCGCACCGAGCAGCAACTCAAAGCCGACGGTGTAGCGTACAAGGCCGGAACTTTTCCGTTTTTGGCCAATGGCCGCGCCCGAGCATTGGGCGACACCACCGGCATGGTCAAGTTTTTGGCTGACGCCAAGACCGACGAGATCTTGGGTGTGCACATCGTCGGGCCGATGGCCAGTGAGTTGATCGCCGAGGCGGTGGTGGCGATGGAGTTCAAGGCCAGCGCCGAGGACATCGCCCGCATCTGTCACGCCCACCCCTCGTTGTCTGAGGCGACCAAAGAGGCGGCGCTGGCGGTCGACAAGCGCACCCTCAATTTCTGAGTGCAACATCCCCTGCCCCTCCGGAAGAGGGGGCAGGGTTGCGGGGCAGGCGTGCAGGATCAAGGTGAACCATTCACAGTCTCCTGCACCTGAAATGTCTTTCGGGCTCAGGCAAAATCATGCTCATGTCAGTCACCGAAAACTACCAGCAAGAACTTAAAGCCAGGGGATACGCCAGCGACCCGGCGCAATTGGCCGCAGTGGCAGCCCTTGAGCGTTGTGCCAACGACTGGGCCGCATACAAAGAAAAGCGGGCTAATCGCCTGAAAAAAATTATCAACCATCCCGATATCCCGCGTGGGGTCTACATGTATGGCGGGGTGGGGCGCGGCAAGAGTTTTCTCATGGACTGCTTCTATTCGGCGGTTCCGATTGTGCGCAAGACCCGCTTGCACTTTCACGAATTCATGCGCGAAGTGCACCGGGAGTTACGCGCCTTGCAGGGCACTGTCAACCCGCTCGATGTGCTGGGCGCCAACATCGCCAAGCGTTATAAGCTGATTTGTTTTGACGAGTTCCATGTGGCCGATATCACCGACGCCATGATTTTGCATCGATTGCTTGATTCTTTATTCAAGCACGGCGTCGGTTTTGTCACCACATCCAATTTCAAGCCAGACGACTTGTACCCGGGCGGGTTGCACCGCGACCGCATTTTGCCGGCCATCGAATTGCTCAATCAGCAACTCGAAGTGATCAATGTCGATGCCGGAGTCGACTATCGGCGCCGCACCCTCGAGTCAGCCGACCTGTATCACACCCCTTGGGGTGCGGCGGCCGATGTTGCCATGACCGAAACTTTCAATCGCCTGGCCGAGTGTGGCGACGAAGATCCGACGCTGAACATCGAGTCGCGCGTCATCCACGCCCGCCGTCGTGCGGGGGGATTGGTGTGGTTCGATTTCAAAACGCTGTGTGGCGGACCGCGCTCGCAAAACGATTATCTGGAGATCGCGAGCCAGTTCCACAGTGTCTTCCTGAGTGATGTGCCTCACATGCCGGTGCGCATGGCCTCCGAGGCACGTCGCTTCACCTGGCTGGTTGATGTGCTCTATGACCGGCGTGTCAAATTGATATTGTCGGCCGAGTGCGAGCCCGAGCAACTCTACACCGAGGGGCCACTGGCGCACGAATTTCCCCGTACCGTGTCGCGCTTGCAAGAAATGCAGTCGGCCGAGTTCTTGTCATTGCAACGCCGCACCGTGGACACCTCACTGACATGACGACATACAAATCGCGCTCAGAGGGTGGGTGGATGCGCCATTTGATCATGGCGGGTCAAGTGAGCCTGATGCTGGCTGTCCTGAACGCCACGGCCTCACCCGAGGTACAAACCCAACTCGAGCAGGTCAGAGCTGAGAAAACCCGGGGTGAGGCCGGTTTTGATGAGCTTGATCGACAATGCCATCAAAAACTCAATGTCAATGACTGTCGCCGCGACGTTCAGCTGAAACGCTCTGAAGTCCTCAGGCCCCTCACGATGCGCCAGCGCGACCTTGAGGCTGAATTGCGAAAAGAGCGCGCCCAAGAGCAGCGCGCCAAAGCCCAAGAAAGGCGCGAATCCCACGAACAACGCCAACGCGATCGGACCCCTAAGCCTGATTTTCCCCTGCTTCCCCCGGACAGTCCCAGGCAACCATGAGCACCGCGACCGATTTGCAAGACATGGTCCGAGGCGTGTTTGAGCCTGACGGAATCTTGTCTCGAGTCGATTCGCATTTCAAACCCCGCGCAGGTCAAACCGAAATGGCCCTGGCCGTCGCGCAAACGCTGTCCCAGCACGGGTCCTTGGTGGTTGAGGCAGGCACCGGGGTAGGTAAAACCTTTGCGTATTTGGTGCCGGCTTTGCTCAGTGGCCAGAGGGTGCTGGTATCGACCGCCACCAAAACATTACAAGACCAGTTGTTTGCCCGTGACCTGCCGTTGCTGGCCAAAGCCTTGGGTTTGCCTTTGCGTTTGGCTTTGCTCAAAGGACGTGCCAATTATTTGTGCCTGCACCGGCTCGAATTGGCGCGACAAGAGGCTTTATTGCCCGACAAAGCCAGCGTTCGTGCATTGGCCAAAGTTGAAAAATGGGCTCACGGCACACGCACGGGCGACCTGGCCGAAATGCCCGGCCTGGATGAGCGTTCACCACTGATCCCTTTCATCACTTCCAACCGCGACAATTGTTTGGGCAGCGAATGCGCCCATTACAAAGACTGTCACCTGATGAGCGCGCGAAAAGAAGCGCTGGGGGCTGAAGTGGTGGTCATCAACCATCACCTATTTTTTGCCGATTTGTCGGTACGCGAGTCGGGTGTGGCTGAGTTGTTGCCCACGGTCGATGCGGTGATTTTTGACGAGGCGCATCAGCTCAATGAAACCGGGGTTAATTTTTTAGGTCACCACCTGACGAGCAACCAGTGGATCGATCTGGCACGCGACTTGTTGGGGGCCGGTCTTGGTCAAGCACGTGGTGCGGCCGATTGGACTCAACTCAGTGCCAGCCTCGAGAAGGCCGCACGCGATCTTCGATTGGTCTTTCCTCACGAAACTGCGGGCCGTCTGGCCTGGGCCGAAGAAGCGCCGCAGGGGGTCGAGGCCCATGCGTTTGTGACAGCTTGTCAGCAACTCACCCATGTTGCCGGCACTTTGCTGGAGGCTTTGGAGCCGGTGCTCGAAGTGGCTCCGGATTTTGTCCGCTTGCAAGAGCGACTGATCGAGCAAGTGGAGGTGGCTGAGCGGTTCTTGTCGCCGGCACAGGCCGGTTGGGTGCGCTGGGCCGAAGTGGGCAGCGGGGTGCGCATCACCGAAAGCCCGCTCGATATTGCGGATCTGTTCAAGAAACAACTTCAAGCCGGGATCTCTTTTGAGGAAGCCCTGGATCAAGACGCTCCGGATCAGGCGCAGTCCCCCAAGTCCTGGATTTTCACCAGTGCCACCCTGGGGCACAACGAGGGACTGACCTGGTTCACCGAACCCTGCGGCTTGCAAACGGCTCGGGTCCTGCGGGTGCAAAGTCCGTTCGACTACAAGCGTCAGGGCGTGTTGCTGGTTCCCAAAGACATGGTGCCCCCCCAAGACCCGGGGCACAGCCAGGCGGTGGCCCAATTGGCCGAGCAGGTCGCGAGGTTGCTGGGTGGGCGCACGCTGGTTCTAACGACCACCTTGCGGGCATTGCGCCAGATTGGTGACCACTTGCAGCAAACGCTCGGCGAAGAAGTCGACGTCCTGGTTCAGGGCCAAGGTTCAAAGCGTGAACTGATGGATCGATTTAGAAGTGATGGCCAGCCCCAGGGGCGGGGTTGTGTGTTGGTGGCCTCGGCCAGCTTTTGGGAGGGATTTGACGTCCCGGGTGACGCGCTGCAAGCTGTCGTGATTGACAAATTGCCCTTTCCGCCACCCAATGACCCTTTGGTCGAAGCCCGCTCCAAACAACTCGAGGCGCAAGGTCGTCGCCCCTTTCAGGACTACTTCATACCGGAGGCGGCGGTGGCCCTCAAGCAAGGGGCAGGGCGCCTGATTCGGCGCGAAACCGATCGCGGCGTGCTGGTGGTGTGCGACAGCCGTCTGGCCAACACGGGTTATGGCAAAACCCTCATGCAGGCTTTGCCCGATATGTCCCGCATCTCGTCGACCGAATTGCTTTTTGAGGCTTTGCGGCGCTTGCGCGCCAGCCGCTGAGCCAGCATGTCTTTTGTGCGAGTGCAGCCTGACCGAAAGTTTGGCAGGCCATCTTAGGGGCTGCTCAACAGGAAAGTGCAGCAGGTCACCACCATTTCCACCACGGGGCGGCTGGTGGGCGAGGTTGCGATAACTCGGGGTAGTTCAGAGCCAACACACGTCGCGTGTCATCGCGCAGTTGGTTCATGCCTAAACGGTCGTAGCAATCGACCAGCAACTCCAGCGCTTCTCGTCTGACGGGTGTGTCGGGGTATTCCTGCAGGGCGACTTGCAGACGGTTCAGGGCTGCCACATAGGCGCCGCGCTTGAAATAATAACGAGCGACATTGACTTCGGATTTGGCCAGGTTGTTGACCATGTAGTTCATCCGCAGTCGTGCGTCTTCTGAGTATTTGGAGTCAGGGAAACGCGTCACCAACTCTTTGAACGCCTCAAACGAGTCTTTGGCTGCCTTTTGATCCCGATCGGCCATGTCTTGTTTGGCCAAAAAATTCATGAACCCGGCCTCATCGTTGAAATAGATGATGCCTTTGAGGTACAAGGCGTAGTCCATGGCGGGACTGGCCGGATGGATTTTCATGAATCGGTCAAGCGCCGAGGCGGCCAAGGCGGTGTCTTTGTTCTTGTGGTAAGCGTAAGCTTTTTCCAACTGCGCTTGTTGGGCCAAGACGGTTCCGGCGGCTCGGCCTTCGAGCTTTTCGAACATCGACGCAGCTTTATCGTATTGCAGACTGCCCATGAGATCGCGGGCCTCGGCGTAGAGTTTGTCCACGCTCCAACCGGCGGTGGGGTCTTTTTCGGTGGAGGCGCAAGCAGCCAGCAAAATGGCAACGAGAAGAGCGGATAATCTGGATCGAATGAGCACACAGCCCCCCTTTGATGGCAAGTCACCGACATTATCGGTCATCCCTGACCCTTGGGTCGAGTCCGGGCCCGGGGAAGACGCTGTCGTGGAGACCCGTGTGATACAGGTCCCCCCGGAGCAGCATGGTGAACGTCTGGACAAGGCGCTGGCTGGGTTGTTCCCCGAGTTTTCGCGCAGTCACTTGCAACAGTTGATCGCTTGCGGTGACGTGACCGACTCCCTCGGACAAGGCTTGCTCAAAGCAGCTTTGAAAGTCAGGGCAGGTTCTGGCCTGCGCGTCATGCTCAGACCGACCGAAGAAAGCCAAGCCTACACCCCTCAAGCGATGCCGATCGAGAGCGTGTATTGCGACGACCATTTGCGTGTCGTTCACAAACCGGCCGGACTGGTCGTTCACCCTGCGCCGGGTCACTGGAGCGGGACTTTGCTCAATGGTTTGCTGGCGCTCGACCCCATGTCTCGCCTGTTGCCTCGCGCTGGTATCGTGCATCGGCTGGACAAGGACACCAGTGGCTTGATGATGGTGGCGCGACAGCGCAGCGCCATGGACATGCTGGTTCAGGCCATTGCCGAGCGCAGCGTCAAGCGCGAGTACCTCGCGCTGGTCTGCGGGACGTGGCGCCATCCGCCGGGGACCGTGTTTGATGGCGCCATAGGGCGCGACCCCAAAAACCGTTTGCGCATGGCCGTTTTGCCCGACCACGCCAGCGGCGCCAAGCCGGCACGCACCCAAGTGGATTTGTTGGCCCAAGGCGCTTCGCATGCTTTGCTGCATTGCCGCCTGGAGACCGGACGCACTCACCAAATCAGGGTGCATCTGGCTCATGCCGGGTACCCTTTGGTGGCCGACACCGTCTATGGCGGTCACCCCCTGGGCACTTTGAAGCGTCAAGCCCTGCACGCCTGGCATCTCTCGTTGCGCCATCCCATCACCCATGCCGAGCTGTCCTGGACCGCTCCACCCCCCGGCGACCTGGCCGAGGTGTTGGCCGAGCAGGGCCTGGGCTACAATTTGGATCAATGAACACCCAGCAAGCCCGGCGGATTCTCGAGACCGCCCTCATCTGCTCCTCCCAGCCATTGCCCATGCGTGATCTGCGGATGCTTTTTGGTGACGCGCTGGGTGCCGATACCCTGCGTGATTTGCTCGAAGAACTGGCGCAAGAATGGTCTCTCAAGGGCGTGGAGTTGGTGCAGGTAGCCAGCGGTTGGCGCTTTCAGAGTCGCCCCGAAATGCGCGAATACCTCGATCGTTTGCACCCCGAAAAACCCCCCAAGTACACCCGTGCTGCCCTGGAGACTTTGGCCATCATCGCATACCGCCAACCGGTCACCCGCGGGGACATGGAGGACATTCGGGGCGTGACCATCAACAGCACCGTGATCAAACAACTCGAAGATCGGGGCTGGGTCGAGGTCATCGGCCATCGGGAAACGGTGGGGCGTCCTGCCCTGTATGCCACCACCCGGCAGTTTCTGGATGACCTTGGGCTGACTTCGCTGGATCAGTTGCCGGCCCTCCAGGATCCCCAAAACCCCGGCGGAGGCTTACAGGCGTTGCCCGGATTTGAGTTGCTCGACGAAGCGTCGCCCGGGTTCTTCGACCAGCAGCCTGTGGAGCAGGCATCGCCCTCTGAGGAGCCCGACCAGGAGGTCGCGCCCGATGGCCAACAGCCGACAGTGACCTCATGAAAGGCGTTCGCATCGACGAGCTGGTGTCGGGCACTTTTGACCAGGAGCAAGAGCATCCTGAGCCGGGCAAGCGCGTGCTCACGCCCGAGCCTGAAGCCCCGAAACTGCATAAAGTGTTGGCCCAGTCTGGCCTGGGCTCCCGCCTTGAAATGGAACGCCTGATTGCCCAGGGTGCTGTCAGTGTCAACCAGCAACCGGCACATGTCGGCCAACGGGTCAAGGCGGGCGATCAAATCAAGGTCAATGGCCGGCTGGTGCGCTGGCGTGCCCAGGCTCCGTTGCCCCGGGTATTGGCTTATCACAAGCCGGTGGGGGAAGTGGTCACTTTGGACGACCCCCAAAACCGACCGACGGTGTTTCGGAATTTGCCACGCATGCAACATGGCAAGTGGCAGTCGGTGGGGCGCCTGGACCTCAACACCGAGGGCTTGCTGTTGTTTACCGATTCGGGGGAGTTGGCCAACCAGCTCATGCACCCGCGTTTTGGCACCGAGCGTGAGTACGCAGTACGCGTGTTGGGAGCCCTGTCGGTCGAAGAAAAGCAGCGCCTGACTCAGGGCATTGAACTCGAAGATGGCCCGGCTCAACTGATTTCCATCGAAGAGGGCGGCGGCGAAGGAGCCAATTGCTGGTACCGGGTGACGATTGCCGAAGGCCGCAATCGCGAAGTTCGCCGACTGTTTGAGGCGCTGGGTCATGCGGTCAGCCGCCTGATCCGAATCCGCTACGGCGCCATGGTGTTGCCCCGCGGGCTCAAGCGTGGTGTCTGGATGGAGCTCGATCACGCCGATGTCGAGGCCCTGATGCGTTCGGCCAAACCGGGTCCGCGCATCGCCGGCGCCTCCAAAACCCAGCGAGCGGTGGGGGCAGACAGTTTGGCTCGCCAGCGCCAACGCCGCAAACAGCGTCGCAAGCCCTGATCTTCATGCCCTTCGGGTCTGAAAGGGGCCGCCACTTGCTACAATAGGGGGTTAATTCACAGGAAAACCATCATCATGAGCATTGAACGCACCCTCTCGATCATCAAACCTGACGCCGTTGCCAAAAACGTCATCGGCCAGATTTACGCCCGTTTCGAAGCCGCCGGCCTCAAAGTGATTGCTGCCCGCATGGCTCACCTCTCTCGTGCCGAGGCCGAGGCTTTTTACGCCGTTCACAAAGAGCGTCCTTTCTTCAAAGACCTGGTCGATTTCATGGTTTCCGGTCCGGTCATGATTCAGGTGCTCGAGGGTGAGAACGCCATCCTCAAAAACCGCGACCTGATGGGCGCAACCGACCCCAAGAAGGCCGCCCCCGGCACCATCCGTGCCGATTTTGCCGACAGCATCGATGCCAATGCCGTGCATGGCTCCGATGGCCCCGAGACGGCTCGCAACGAAGTGGCCTTCTTCTTCGCAGGCCTGAACATTCACAGCCGTTGAAGCTGGGCGGGTTTGACCGCCTTGCCCAAGCCTCCAGGACCATGCGCGTCAATCTCCTCGATTTCGACCGTGATGGCCTGATCCGCCATTGCTCAGACTTGGGTGAAAAACCTTTTCGCGCCACCCAGTTGTTTCGCTGGATTCATCAGCGGGGTGTGGTTGATTTTTCCAACATGACCGACCTGGCCCAAAGTTTGCGTAGCAAACTCTCGGCATCGGCACATGTGCATGCACTACCTGTCATCTCCCAACATGATTCGGCGGACGGCACCATCAAGTGGTTGTTCGATGTGGGCGATGGCAACGCCGTCGAGTCTGTGTTCATTCCGGAAGACGACCGGGGGACGCTGTGCGTGTCTTCTCAGGCTGGTTGTGCCGTGGGGTGTCGCTTTTGCTCCACGGGTCATCAGGGCTTCAGTCGCAATCTGAGCACCGCTGAGATCCTGGCGCAGCTCTGGCATGCCGAGCACTTCCTGCGTCGCCGCCAAGGTTCTGATGAGCGCGTCATCAGCAATGTGGTGATGATGGGCATGGGCGAACCCTTGCAGAATTACCACGCCTTGGTGCCCGCTTTGCGCACCATGCTGGATGACCACGGTTATGGCATCTCTCGCCGCCGCCTGACCGTTTCGACTTCGGGAGTGGTTCCCATGATCGACCGCCTGGCGCAAGACTGTCCCGTGGCGCTGGCGGTATCTTTGCACGCACCCACCGATGAGTTGCGGGACACCCTGGTGCCCATCAACCGCAAGTATCCCCTGGCCGAACTGATGCAGGCCTGCCTGCGCTACCTTGACGCTGCCCCGCGTGACTTCATCACCTTCGAATACTGCATGCTCGATGGGGTCAACGACCAGCCCTCGCACGCTCAGGGCCTGATCGACCTCATGCGGCATGGGGCAGGGCGGGGCGTTTCGGCCAAATTCAACCTGATCCCCTTTAACCCTTTCCCGGCTTCTGGTTTGCGGCGTTCGGATGCTCGCCAAGTTCAGGCCTTCGCACAATGTTTGCAAGACCAGGGTTTTGTGACTACAGTCCGAAAAACCCGGGGGGACGATATCGATGCGGCCTGCGGACAGTTGGCAGGCGATGTCAAGGATCGCACCGACGTCAGCAAACGCATGACCCGTGCCCCCATCATCATCACACCCAGCACCCCGTCTCACCATGACCACTGAAGTTGACACCGTCATGCCCCCCGCAGGCGCCACCAGCGCAGGTGCCTTGCTTAAAAAGGCCCGTGAAGCCAAAGGCATCCACATTTCAGTGATGGCCACGACCTTGCGCGTGCCCCTTGAACGCATTCGCGCTCTGGAGGACGACCGCTGGAATGACCTGCCCGATCTGGTGTTTGCACGTGCCTTGGCCATGAGCGTATGCCGTCAACTCAAAATGGATTCTGGTCCGGTGTTGGCTGGCATCCCTGACCCGGACCCCCTGCGCTCGGTGCGTGTCACGGCGGCCATCAGTGAACCGCTGGGGGGCGTGGTCAACCGGTCCCAATCCCCCTCCAAGATCTGGTTGGCGTTAGGCTTGTTGCTTGTATTTCTGTTCCTGTGGGTCGCTCTGAGCATGCAGGTCGGCAGTGACAGCCGGCCCAGTACTTCGGTGGAGGCGACAGGATTGCCGCCCAATCCGGCGCCCGAGGTCGTACCTTCTTCGGTCCCGGAACCACCGGCCGATGCCAGTGCTGCGGCCAACCCCGTCCCAGCTGCAGCCAATGTTCCGGCTCAGGCCCCATGGGCCGCACCAGCCACCCCTTCCCCCCCAGTCACTACCATGGGCACACCCGCTCCAGCCGCACTGAAGCCATGAGCCATCCTGACTCCAACCCGATTGCTGTTGCCCAGCCGGCCAAGCGCAACTCTTTGCAGGCCACGGTCAAGTGGCAAAGTCGCATCGTCACCATCGGCGGCGATGCCCCGGTGCGTGTGCAGTCGATGACCAACACCGACACGGCCGATGTCATCGGCACCGCCATTCAGGTCAAAGAGTTGGCCTTGGCAGGGTCTGAGGTGGTGCGCATCACGGTCAACAACGACGAGGCCGCCAAGGCGGTTCCGGCGATCCGGGAGCAGCTCGACCGAATGGGAATTGATGTGCCATTGGTCGGCGATTTCCACTACAACGGTCACCGCCTTTTATCCGATTACCCGGGTTGCGCCCAGTCCTTGTCCAAATACCGCATCAACCCCGGCAATGTGGGGCGCGGTGACAAGCAAGACAAACAGTTTGCTCAGATGGTCGAAGCTGCCCTGAAATGGGATAAGCCGGTGCGCATCGGTGTCAATTGGGGCAGTCTGGATCAAGACTTGTTGGCTCGCTTGATGGACGCCAACGCTGCCCGGCCCGACCCCTTCGAGTCGCGTCAGGTCATGTATGAAGCCCTGATCACTTCAGCGATTCAGTCGGCCGAGCGCGCCGTGGCCTTGGGCATGCGCCCTGAGCAGGTCTTGCTCAGTTGCAAGGTCAGCGGCGTTCAAGACCTGATTGCGGTCTATCGCGAGTTGTCCCGCCGTTGTCGTTACCCCTTGCATCTGGGGCTGACCGAAGCCGGTATGGGCACCAAGGGCACGGTGGCTTCTACGGCCGCCCTGTCCATCTTGCTCCAAGAGGGCATTGGCGACACCATCCGTGTTTCACTGACTCCACAACCTGGCGAGTCACGCACCCAGGAAGTGGTTATTGCGACCGAAATTCTGCAAGCCCTGGGTTTGCGGGTGTTCGTGCCCAGCGTCACCGCCTGCCCGGGCTGTGGTCGCACCACCAGCACCACCTTTCAAGAGCTGGCCAAGCAAATCGATGACCATTTGCGAGCCCAAATGCCTGTCTGGCGGGCGCGCTACCCGGGGGTCGAAAACCTCAAGGTGGCGGTCATGGGTTGCATCGTCAACGGTCCCGGAGAGAGCAAGCACGCCGACATCGGCATCAGCCTGCCTGGCACAGGCGAGTCTCCCGCTGCACCGGTGTTCGTTGATGGCGAGAAGGTGGCCACCCTGCGGGGCGAGGGCATCGTGGGCGAGTTCCATCGCATGGTCGAGCAATACATCGAAAAACGTTTCGGTAACACAACCGTTTCATCCTGACCTCTGAATTTCCATGGCTGAAAAACTGACCGCCGTCAAAGGCATGAATGACCTCTTGCCTGTCGATACACATGCCTGGGAGTGGTTCGAGGCCCTGGTGCGCGACCTGATGCGTCGCCACGGCTATCGCAACATTCGCACCCCGATCGTGGAGCCAACGGCATTGTTTGTCCGTGGGCTGGGTGAGGTCACCGACATCGTCGAGAAGGAAATGTATTCCTTTGAGGACCGACTCAATGGCGACTCGCTGACCCTGCGCCCCGAGGCCACTGCGGGGGTCGTGCGGGCCACGGTCGAGCACAATTTGCTCTACGAAGGCGGCAAACGCTTGTATTACATGGGCCCGATGTTTCGCCACGAGCGGCCCCAAAAGGGACGCTATCGCCAGTTTCACCAGATTGGCGCCGAGGCGCTGGGTTTTGGGGGAGCCGAGGTTGACGCTGAACTGATCCTGATGGCGCACCGCTTATGGCAAGAGCTCGGTTTGACCGATGTGCGCCTCGAACTCAATAGCTTGGGTCAGCCCGCCGAGCGGGCACAGCACCGGGCAGCCCTGATCGCTCATTTCGAGGCGCACGCCGATGCCCTCGATGAAGATGCCCGCCGACGCCTGCACAGCAACCCCCTGCGCATCCTGGACACCAAGAACCCGGCCATGCAGGCGGTGGTTGAATCCGCCCCTCAATTGATCGATCATTTGGGCCATGAGTCCCGATCGCATTTTGATGCGCTGCGTGCCATTCTGGATGCCAACGGCGTCACCTATCGCATCAATCCGCGCCTGGTCCGTGGCATGGACTATTACAACCTGACCGTTTTTGAATTCATCACAGATCGACTGGGTTCTCAGGGGACGGTGTGCGGTGGCGGTCGTTACGACTACCTGATTGAGCAGATTGGCGGCAAACCGGCCCCCGCCGTGGGCTGGGCTTTGGGCGTCGAGCGGGTGCTCGAGCTGGTCCGAGAGGCAGGACGGTGGCCCGCCACCCCGGTGCCAGATGCTTATGCGATCGTGCCTGACGCTGCGCACTTGCCCCAAGTCATGGCTCTGGTGCAGCACCTGCGTGGTGCTGGCGTGGCGGTACAGATGCACGCCGGGCAAGGTGAGGGCATGGGCAGCATGAAAAGTCAATTTAAAAAGGCCGATGCCAGCGGGGCGCGTCATGCGCTGGTGTTTGGCGAACAAGAAATGCAATCAGGGCGACTGACCCTGAAGGCATTGCGCGACGGGCAAGGCGCCCAGCAGCAAGTCGAGATCAGCCGTTGGCCCGAGTGGGGGCCTTCGCTGATGCAGTCACCGGGTTCGGGCTGACCCTCATGAAACGAGCCACCCCACAGACCGCACGCCTGCACCACAGGACCTAAAATCAACGAACGCCGACCGGAAGACCCAACATGGCCACTCAACTCAATCTTGAAGAACAGGAACAGCTCGACCAGATCAAGCATTTCTGGCAACGATGGGGCAACCTGATCACCTGGGTCCTGATCCTGGTTCTGTTGTCTTACTCGGGCTGGAAGGGCTGGAAGTGGTGGGAAATGCGCAACGCCAGCCAAGCCGCCGTGCTCTACGACGCTGTAGATCAGGCCGTGCGACAGGGTGACATGGCCTTGCTCGAGCGCTCCTTGGGCGACATCCAGAAGCGTTACGCCAGTGCGGCCATCACTCAGCATGCCTCTTTGCTGGCCGCTCGTGTCTATGAATCGAAGGGCTCGTCCGACAAGGCGCAGGCCGCTTTGAGTGCCGTCGTGGCGCACTCTCCCGATGAGGGCCTGACGGCTCTGGCCGCTTTGCGCTTGGCAGGTCTGCACATGCAAGCCAAGGACTGGGCGGCAGCCAAAACCAACCTGGATCGCAAAGTGCCAGCCAGCCTGCAACCGCTGTTTGACGAAGCCTTAGGCGACTGGTCGGCCCTGCAAGGTCAAACCGAGCAAGCGCAAGCGGCTTACCTCAAGGCCTGGAAAGCCCACACGGCGGGCAGTGATGGCCGACGCTGGCTCGAAATCAAATTGGCTCCCATGGGTGTTCAGCCGCAGGAGAAGTCATGATGCCGACTCGCTGGCTTGCACGCCTGGCCCCATGGGTCGCCTGTCTGGGCCTGCTCACCGCCTGTGGCGGGGTGTCACGCCCCAAGCCGGCAGAGTTGGTCAATGTCCCGCTGGCTCAGAATGTCATCACGGTGTGGTCCACATCAGTCGGCACGCTGCCCCCGGGCCTGTGGCCAGTCTTGACCCCTCAACACATGGTGTTGGCCAATCAGGCGGGTGAGTTGATCAGTCTCAAGTTGTCGGATGGCAGCATCAGTGAAAGACTGACCCTCGGACAGCCTTTGTCAGCAGGTGTGGGCAGCGACGGCATCCGCCATGCGGTTGTGACCCGACAAAACAATTTGTGGGTGTTCGCCGGCGGCAAACCTGTTTGGCGGCACACGTTGCCGGCGCAAGTGTTTACCCCGCCACTGGTGGCGGGTGAGCGTGTGTTTGTGTTGCTCGCCGATCGATCGGTCATGGCCTTTGATGCTCAATCCGGAAGAAAGCTTTGGAGCCAGTCGCGCCCCGGCGAGCCCTTGGTGTTGCGCCAACCGGGCACCCTGATGGCGTTTCAAAATACCTTGGTGTCCGGCTTGTCGGGACGATTGACGGGATTTGATCCGACCACGGGTCAAGTCGTTTGGGATGCGCCGTTTGCCAATTCCCGGGGGCTCAATGACCTCGAGCGTCTGGTCGATGTGGTGGGGGCGACGCACCGGCAACAAGATACCCTCTGTGCCCGGGCCTATTTTTCCCAAGTGGCTTGTGTGGATGCATCCCGTGGCGCGGTTCTGTGGGCGCGCAATGCACAGGGCGATCAGGGTTTGACCGGTTTTGCCGATCGGGTGGTGGGCGTGGAGTCCAATGGCCTGGTGGTGGCGTGGCAGCGCGCCAATGGTGATCGGTTGTGGGAATCCGATCGCCTCAAATACCGGCGTCTGAGCGCCCCGTTGGCCACCTCGAAAGCGATTTGGATTGGCGATGAAGACGGGCAAATCTTTTTGCTCGATCCACAAACCGGTCAACTGAATCATCGCTTTCGCATCGACGGTTCCCCTTTGGTCGCCCCTCCGCTGCAACGGCAAGAGATGGTTTTTCTGACCACCCGCAATGGCACTGTGCGTGCTGTTCGCCTGCCCTGAGATCGTCTGGACCCTCATGAAACCCGTCATTGCCCTGGTCGGCCGCCCCAATGTGGGCAAATCAACCCTGTTCAATCGCATCACCAAATCCCGCGATGCGATCGTGGCTGATTTCGCCGGGTTGACCCGTGACCGTCACTACGGCAATGCCCGCCTTGGGGGGCATGAATTCATTGTCATCGACACCGGTGGCTTTGAGCCCGATGCCAGCAGCGGGATATTCAAGGAAATGGCACGCCAAACCCAACAGGCAGTGGCTGAATCCGATGCTGTCATCTTTGTGGTGGATGCCCGCGAGGGCTTGTCGGCGCAAGACCACGACATTGCCAAATATTTGCGCCGTCTGGGCAAGTCTTGCTTGTTGGTGGCCAACAAGGCCGAGGGCATGCAGTCGGGGCCCCAGTTGTCCGAGTTTTACGAACTCGGTCTGGGTGAGGTGCTGCCCATTTCGGCAGCGCATGGTCAAGGCATCCGCAGCATGCTCGAAGCGGCCTTGGATCCCCTGTTGGCAGGCCATGATGTCGAAGAAGATGCGACTGCCGAGGATGGCGTCATTCGACTGGCTGTGGCCGGAAGGCCCAATGTGGGCAAATCGACCTTGATCAACACCTGGTTGGGGGAGGAACGCCTGGTCGCTTTTGACATGCCTGGCACCACACGCGACGCCATCAAGGTTCCATTTGAAAAGGGCGGGCAGAAGTACGAACTGATCGACACCGCCGGCTTGCGTCGCAAAGGCAAGGTCTTCGAGGCAATCGAAAAGTTTTCTGTTGTCAAAACATTGCAGGCGATCGAATCGGCTCATGTGGTGTTGTTGCTGCTCGACGCCACCCAAGGCATCACCGATCAAGATGCGCACATTGCCGGCTACATCCTCGAAAGTGGGCGCGCCGTGGTGTTGGCGGTCAACAAATGGGATGCCGTAGATGCCTATCAACGCGAGTTGTTGCAACGTTCGATCGAAACCCGTTTGTCTTTTTTGAAGTTTGCTCGCATTCACCTCATTTCGGCGAAAAAACGCCAGGGCCTGGGGCCCTTGTGGCAGTCCTTGCAAGCCGCCTACAAAGCGGCCATGTGCAAAATGCCCACTCCTGTGCTCACCCGTTTGTTGCAAGAGGCCATCCAGTTTCAATCGCCCAAACGTGCCGGCATGTTCCGCCCCAAACCACGCTACGCTCACCAAGGGGGGATGAACCCGCCGGTGATCGTGGTTCATGGCAATTCACTCGAACACATCACCGACAGCTACAAGCGTTTTCTGGAAGGGCGCTTCCGCAAGGCTTTCGACCTCGAAGGGACCCCTTTGCGGATCGAAATGAAAACCTCTCACAACCCCTATGCCGACTAAAGTCTTTGCAGAGTGTGGTATGGTTAGACCATCATCAACCCGCTGAACACGGAGCATATCGTGACCAATAAAGGACAACTGTTGCAGGACCCTTTCCTGAATCTCCTGCGCAAAGAGCATGTTCCCGTCTCCATTTATTTGGTCAACGGGATCAAGCTCCAAGGTCAAATCGAGTCCTTTGACCAATATGTGGTGTTGCTGCGCAACACAGTCACACAAATGGTTTACAAACACGCCATCTCTACCATCGTGCCGGGTCGTGCCGTGAATTTCTCGGTCACCGATTCGGGCGAGTCCTCTGCGGCTTGAGCGAGAACCGTTCTCAAACTCCGACTTCCGCCTTGTTGGTGGGGGTTGATTTGGGTTTGCCGCATTTCGACCACGAGTTGTCCGAGTTGTCCGAGCTGGCGCGAACGGCCGGGCTGGAGCCTGTGGCTAGACTCACCTGCAAAAGACAGGCACCAGATGCCGCACTGTTTGTCGGAACCGGCAAGGCCGAAGAAATCAAGGCCCTGGCGCAACTTCACGGGGCGCAAGAAATCCTCTTTGACCAAGCGCTGAGTCCGGCGCAACAACGCAATCTCGAGCGCACCTTGGGGTTTCCGGTTTATGACCGAACGTTGGTCATCCTGGAGATTTTTGCCCAACGCGCGCGCAGCCACGAGGGTAAATTGCAAGTCGAACTGGCCCGTCTGCAATACCTCAGCACCCGATTGGTTCGGCGGTGGTCGCACCTGGAGCGCCAGCGCGGGGGCATCGGCGCTCGTGGTGGCCCCGGTGAAACCCAGATCGAGCTGGATCGCCGCATGATCGGTGAAGCCATGCGGCGCACCAAAGACCGCCTTGAACAAGTCAAACGGCAACGCCACACCCAGCGGCGGCGACGCGACAGCAGCGCCCACTTCGGGATTTCATTGGTCGGGTACACCAATGCGGGCAAGTCGACGCTGTTCAATGCCTTGGTCAAGGCGCGCGCCTATGCGGCGGATCAATTGTTTGCCACTTTGGACACCACCACCCGCCAACTGTATTTGGGCGACGCCCGAGGCCGTGGGCGCTCGGTTTCTTTATCGGACACGGTAGGGTTTATCCGCGATTTGCCGCACGGCCTGATCGAGGCCTTCCAGGCCACATTGCAAGAAGCGGCCCAGGCTCAGTTGCTGTTGCACGTGGTCGACGCCTCCAACCCCGATTACTCAGAGCAAATTGACCAAGTCCAGTCCGTTTTGCGTGAAATTGGCGCCGATCAGGTCCCCCAGCTGCTGGTGTTCAACAAACTCGATGCCCTGCAGCCTCATCAGCGCCCCTTGTTGCAACGTGACCATTACCTGCTTGAGGGGCGCCCGATCGAGCGAATTTTTGTCAGTGCTGTCAGCGGTGAAGGATTGCCCCTACTGCGACAGGCGTTGGCAGAGCGTGCATTGCCAACCCCGGCTGAAAATTAGGCACAATCAGAAACATTGATCTCGGATACACCGACATGAGCACTTTCACCAGTCAAATCACACGGGGATGGTCCCGCTTGCGAGGGGTTTTCAGCCTCAATGATGGCCGTTGGGGTCGAGGCGATGGCAATGCCAATGCCAATGCCAATGGCAACGGCCCTGAGCAATCTCCCGAGCCTCCCCATGAAAACCGGCCTCAACGACCCTCGTCCGGACCGCCCGACCTGGACGATTTGTGGCGCGATTTCAATCAGAAACTGGGGCGTCTTCTGGGTCAGCGTGGGGGTCGAGGCCACGGGGGGCAGGGCGGCTCCGGAGAACCTCCGACCCCTCCATTCAAGGGAGCTGGCATCGGCGCCGGCCTGGTCGGGGGCGTGTTGCTGATCTTGTGGCTGGCCTCGGGTTTTTTCATTGTCCAAGAAGGTCAGCAAGCGGTCATCACCCAGTTTGGCAAGTATCACTCCACGGTGGGGGCCGGTTTCAATTGGCGCATGCCTTGGCCAGTTCAACGCCATGAAGTGGTGTTTGTGACCCAGATCCGATCCTTGGACATTGGTCGCGATACAGTGATTGCCGCGACGGGTTTGCGCGAATCGGCCATGTTGACCGAGGATGAAAACATCCTCGAGATCAAATTTGCGGTGCAGTATCGCCTGACCGATGCCCGTGCTTATTTGTTCGAGTCCAAGAATCCGATCGACGCAGTGGTTCAAGCCGCCGAGACAGCGGTGCGCGAGGTCGTGGGCGGCATGCGCATGGATGCCGCCTTGTCTGAAGACCGCGATCAGATCGGCCCCCGTGTGCGCGCACTGATGCAAGTCATTTTGGATCGATACAATGTGGGCATCGAGGTGGTGGGGATCAACTTGCAACAAGGCGGCGTGCGTCCTCCCGAGCAGGTTCAGTCGTCCTTTGACGATGTGCTCAAGGCCGGGCAAGAGCGCGAGCGGGCCAAGAATGAAGCAGAGGCTTATGCCAACGACGTGATCCCCCGCGCAGCCGGTACCGCTTCGCGATTGCGCGAGGAGGCCCAAGGCTACAAGGCCCGCATCGTGGCCCAGGCGCAGGGTGATGCACAACGCTTCAGATCGATCTTGACCGAATACCAAAAGGCGCCCCAAGTCACGCGTGACCGACTCTACATTGACACCATGCAGCAGGTTTACACCAATGTCACCAAAGTCATGGTCGAGAGTCGGCAAGGCTCGAACCTGCTGTACCTGCCACTCGACAAGATCATGCAAATGACCGCTGCCGGGGGCGTCGCTGAAAGCGCGGCAACTGTTGCTTCGGGTTCCGGCTCGACGCCGCCCAACTTATCACCCTCCGGGGTTGACAGCCGTGGCCGCATCGATGGCCGGCAACGCGATCGCGACGCGCGCTGAAAGGACACGAACATGAATAAACTGGGTTTTTACATTGCAGCTGCGCTGGCAGGTGTCGTTTTATTCACCTCTACCGTTTTTGTGGTTGATCAACGCCAATTTGGCGTGGTGTATGCCCTGGGCCAAATCAGCCGCGTGATCACCGAGCCCGGCCTGCATTTCAAATTGCCGCCGCCTTTTCAGAACGTGAACTACATCGACAAGCGTTTGTTGACTCTGGATAACGCCGTCACCGAGCCGATGCTGACGGCTGAGAAGCAGCGCATGGTGATCGATTGGTATGTGCGCTGGCGCATCACCGACCCTTCGAGCTACATCCGCAACGTGGGGCTCGATGAGCGTGCCGGTGCTACCCAACTCAGTCGGGTGGTGCGCAACGCCTTCCAGGAAGAGATCAACAAACGCACCGTCAAGGAACTGCTTTCGGTCCAGCGTGAGACCCTCATGCAAGACGTCAAACGTGAGGTGCAGGCCAAGGTCAAGGGCGAAAAGCCTTGGGGCATCGATGTGGTCGACGTGCGCATGACGCGTGCCGATTACGTTGAGACCATCACCGAGTCGGTTTATCGGCGGATGGAGGCCGAGCGCAAACGGGTCGCCAACGAACTTCGCTCGACCGGTGCGGCAGAGGGTGAAAAAATCCGCGCCGATGCCGACCGCCAGCGCGAGGTGATTGTGGCCAATGCCTACCGGGATGCACAAAAAATCAAGGGTGAAGGTGACGCCGAAGCAGCCCGGCTTTATGCCGACTCATTCGGCAAAGACCCTCAATTCGCCCAGTTTTACCGCAGCCTTGAAGCCTACAAGTCCACTTTCAATAAAAAGTCAGATGTGATGGTGATCGATCCATCGAGCGACTTTTTCAAGGGGATGCGCAGTTCGGGTGGCAAGTAAGCCTCTGCGCTCTGCATGGATCTCAATGACCTGCTGGCCACTTTGGGGCTGGTGCTGATCATCGAAGGGCTTTTGCCTTTTGCCGCACCGGCTCGTTGGCGTCGCATGTTTCAAGACATTTTGAAGCATCACGATGGACAAATCCGCTTTTTTGGCCTCATTTCGATCGTGCTCGGGCTGATTTTCTTGTTCATCTTTGGTGCCTGAACGTCCGGATAGCCTGCCGGGTGGGTAAAATCCCTCTCTTTATTTCGTCCAAAGTTCGTCATGTCCGCCTGGGTACTCCCGGATCATCTTGCTGATGTTTTGCCCGCCGAATCCCGGCGCCTTGAGGAATTGCGCCGCCTTTGGCTGGATGCGGCACGTTCCTTTGGCTTCGAGTTGGTCATGCCACCATTGCTTGAGCACCTTGAGTCGTTGCTGAGCGGTACCGGAAGTGCCCTGGACTTGCAAACATTCAAACTGGTCGACCAACTTTCGGGACGCAGTCTGGGTTTGCGCGCCGACACCACTCCACAGGTGGCTCGGATCGACGCCCATCTGCTCAACCGGCAAGGCATCGCCCGTTTGTGCTACTGCGGCCCGGTTCTGCACACCCGGCCTGAAGGGCCGTTCGCCAGCCGTGAGCCCCTGCAACTCGGGGCCGAACTGTACGGCCACAGTGGGCTTGAGGCCGACCTGGAGATCTTGGATCTGGCCCTGCAAGGATTGAACCAGTCTGGCTTGAGCGAGTTGCTCATTGACCTGGGCGATGCCCGCATTGTGCCGGCGATTTTGGCGGATCAGGATCTTTCCGAAGCGCACCGCGATGCCCTGATGGTAGCCTTGGCTGCCAAGGATGCCTCTACCCTGGAGTCCCTGTCCAAGCCTCTTGCGTCCCCCGTCCGACAAGCCCTCAGGCACTTGATCTGTACCTACGGGGGAGCCGAGGTTCTGACCCAGGCTCAAGAGACCTTGAGTGCATGGCCAGATGCCCTGAAGGCTCTCGAAGATCTGCAGTGGCTGGCCCGTCATCTGGACCAACGGGTTCAGTTTGATTTGGCCGATGCCCGTGGTTATGCCTATTACAGTGGCATCAGATTTGCCATCTACACCCCCCAGGTTCACGAGGCGCTGGTCAGGGGGGGGCGCTACGACGAGGTGGGGGCTGTATTTGGACGCCGCCGTGCTGCGGTGGGTTTCAGTCTGGACCTCAAAGCCTTGGTGGCCTGTGTTGCTCCTGCCGCCCACCATCCCGCCATCCGGTCGCCCTGGTCTCAAGACCCCGCCTGGCGTGCAGCCATAGGCCGTTTGCGCATGCGAGGCGAGACCGTGATTTGCGTGCTGCCCGGTCATGAAAACGAAACCGATGAATTCGCATGCGATCGTGAACTGGCTCTTGAAGCCGGTCAATGGATCGTCCGTCCCCTTTGATTTTGAAGAGAAACAGGCATGAACATCACCCGAGGT
>JACCDS012315630.1_pt1 | contig 23692 bp, 25 predicted proteins | sample 7446441 | NCBI WGS metagenome assembly JACCDS01 (sample SAMN15323445, study PRJNA562643) | freshwater metagenome | isolation source: river surface water | place: USA:Blue River Watershed | collected 2017-08-17 | reverse complement strand
CGCTGAACCCCAAAAAACTGCTGCTGACCAAGTGGACGGCGGTCAAACCTGTGGCCAAACAAAAGCACTTTTTGGTCAGTCGGGTGATTCAACCTGAGCAGCCTACCGACCCGATTGTGTCTGTGGAGATCGAGGCGGTTTTCTCAAAGGCCACGCAGGTCATTGCATGGCGTGAGCTTCAGGATGATAGTTTTTGGCGGCAGGGTTGGGGTTGATGCGTGCGTGGGAAATATGGTCTTACACGTGTTGATCGCCATCATGCTATTGACTTGAAGTCAGCAAGTGTCGCCTAACTCGACAGCTTGCCTTCATTAAGTTTGATCCAAAGCAAAAAACAGTTTATTTGTTCGGAGCTTTGTACTTGGCTGCTTTGGCACCAGCATTCGCCATCGCTGTTTTCATAGCTTTGGTTGAAATTAATTCTTCCACTTGAATCTCTGTGAACGCACTGCTTGACATGGTGATCATTTGCGCTTCAGTAATTTGCTCAGCAGATCCTTCAATCAAACAAACTATGCTGCCATTTGAAATAGAAAAAAATATTTCATGTGTTTTGATACCCAAGGATTTGAAAAGAGCTTTTGCAGCATCGCCTCTATCACTTGGGGCTGCTAGCATGCCCTGAAAAGCTGTAGGGGTGTAACGAGAACGAACAAGATATAAAGCCATAATTTGTCTCCTCCTTAAATGGGTAATTGGCGCGCCAAGTTACTGCGAATCCAACTACTCAAACCGCTGGCCGTTCCTTTTGCTTGCCATGCTTGAAATGCTGGATCTGCGTACACAGCATCTGTGCATTTGCCATAGGCTTCATAACTGTCGTAGCGAGTGGCAAAAACCATGTTGCCAACCTCTCCTGCCGAAACAGCCCAGATTGAAACTTCAGCACCATGCTTTCGCCAGATGGCGGCACTTTCTGCCACCAACTCCATTAACTTGGCCATGTCAGCACCGGGGTTAGGTTTGAAAACTACTTGAGAAATCATTTGCGCCATGATGAACCTCGTAAGTTGAATATTCGCGCTTCAATATGAAGCACGGAAATAATTAAACGCCGTTGGAACTGGCAATGGAATAGATTTCGTCAAAAATTTCACTCAGGTTTACCCTTAAATTTCACCAAATCATCAACACTTTTCACTGAGCTGTTTGATGATGACGGTCGAAGTTGATTGGACTGATTGATCAACCGTTGTTTGTACGCTTTTCGTATGCATGAAACTCTGAATTCTTTGCGCTGTCTAAGGGTGCAATAACGCCGTCTTTCGGCGCTGTAGAAGCATTTGCTGGTGTCGCAGTTAATGCAGTTGAGGGTGGCTGCACGAACTGCTGCCTATTGGCCAACTGCTGATCCTGAGTAACCCTTTGTGGGGGTTGGGTCGTCGCCTGCTGGGGGTTGGCTTTGGGCTCTGGCTTTTTGGGTTGTGGCGGCTTGGGACTTACCTTGGCTGTGCTGATTTTTGGAGCAACCCCTTTGCGACCCTTGCGAGGTTTCAACTTGGCTTTGGCAGCTTTGGTTTGAGCTTCCCTAGCCTGTTGCTGACGCTGAGTCTCAATTGCTTGCCAAACATTGTCATTGACTAATTTCCACAAAGCCATTTGCTCTTCGGCACTGGCAAATTCATCGATTCGCATCGCAGTCTCCTTTTGTTTTATTTATCGAAATGGAAAACCTGCATCAACGGGACTCAATCCATTTTTCTGTATCGGTCATGCGCCCTGCAATAAATTTAATCTCGATCTTTATGGGCAAAGGAAATTGAATGAATTTCATTTATCTGTATATCGTAGAACGAGACAAGCCAATCAGTGCGACTAGCTGTCTCAATCTGATCAAAAAAGAGTTTATTCGGTCCTAATTTTTTATCTCACAAACCCCTCCCGCAGCTTGAGACTGGCCGTTTCCAACTGAGCGTCTAACTCCCCTGCTTCTACGGCCTGCTTAATTAGTTCCAGTGTGGGCACCAGTTCAGCCATGGTGGCAATTTCAATGGCAGTCTTACCTTTGCTGAATTCGATTTTTTTGGCGCCGTAATGGATGTGCATGGCGACTTTGTTGGCGTCAGTGATCCACCACCAAGCACGCACACGGCGAGGAATTTCCACACTGCGGCGACTGCCATCCGGGTCCATGACAGAACGGAATCGGGTCATGGTGAACTGCGTGCCCTCTGCTTGGGCTCGGGCTAACTGAATTTGTTCCCACAACTTGCGGGCCAGCTTCATTCGGCGAAACGCTTGTGGGTTGTTGCCCACGGATTTCTTGGCTGCTGTGACCTTCAGGGTTTGCAGAAGGGGCATGGGAGTTGCTGCTGTAGACATGTGCTTTCCTTTCAAATAGTTGCAAAGCACAGGTAATTTTGTTGTCGACCACCTGATTTGGGCAACCGACATGAGTTGGTATCCCGGAACTTTGGAAGGACTCTAGGTTGACCGGAAAAAACCACTTTTTTGCAGCTGAATTTAGGGTGGGGATAAATAAAAGTGACGGGCAGATCGAAGAACAGTTGAAGCCCGTGATCACTACCGAAAAAAAGAGCAGCGCCCTCAGGTGTATGGCGCCCTAGACCTGGACATTGGTGTTCGCAGGGACGGAAATTCCGAGCGGTAGCGGAGACTTGTTGTCACTACCCGTGAAGGATGTTGTTGGCGGTTGCTGGCCAATTGACGCAAGAAGGAATATCGAGCACAAAGATTGTGGGGCGTGGCCCCGCGAATCACGAGCAAGCCCTGCTTTACACGGCAACTTGCGAACCCTGCGACTGTTGGCACTTCGGCTATCGCAGATGTTGCGTTTCATTTGAAGCTGCACGTAAAAGGAGACCGCGAAACCGCCCTTACCCACTTGGGTTGTGCTGAGGTGCTGTGGTAACGAACTCATCGAAAGAGCGTTTCCCTTGAACTGAGCCTGTGTACAGAAGGCTCAGTGTGGGTTGAATCTATCGAAAGTCCCAAGTCAGAATATCAATCAATCACGATTCAGCATTGTTTCGTGAATTACATCTGTATTCGCAGTCTGTAGTTCAAGTTCAAGTGAAACTGATGTGATGAGCAAATCACTGAGCTCTGCAAGAGCGAAAGGGATTGCGAAGTCACAAGCGAACGTCAGTTCGCTCTACATGCTGTACTGCGATGCCACATCGGTACAGGAAAGCCAAAGACACAAATGGCATGTCACGACGTGGGAACAGGTGTGGAACCGACACTTCTTGTTGATGCTCTTGCTATGAAGTGTCGGGTGAACCGACAGTTTGCGATGCGGACCTGAATGAATTAGCCCTGGAAGTCATGCAATTCTGAAGGATCACTTTCGACCCATAGCGGACATAGGGCAGGACGGCTTAGTTAGGTGCCTCTGGCCGCTTACAGACTTCCATTGCCAAAGCATCCTATCTGCGGATGCCGAGCCCCTACCAATTCTGCAATCAAACCGATCAATTCGCCCACTCGTAACTCGTTGATCTTGTTGACCTTGGCCGAGGGCTCTTGAGGATTTCGGCCCGTTTACGGGCGTTAGGAATGCAGAGTGAAATGGCTGATGGTGCGTTGGGCTAGATCCGCAAGTCTCCGCAACAACCTGCAAAACACGGGTCAACACGCGCGATCGCCCGTTCAGGTCGTTATGGGAGAGCAGATTTTGACAAGTGTTCCATCAGGACAGCGGACGTATGAAACGGTTTGCTCCCAGGGTTTTACAACCGGCTCCCTGATAGAGGTCAACCTTCGGCTATTGCCTTGGCATTTGCCTCAGCAACGTTTTCCGTCACCAATGCGACCTACATCACCGGCGGTTGATCGGATTGACTGGAAGGTGCCTAGTCGCTCCCTCAGGTAAAGGTACAGCTTCCGTTTTATGCTCAGTATTAGGCACTGTAAAAATAGCGTGAGATTAGCCCTTGCGGACCGATTCGATTTTGCGGGGCCCATTGGAGATGCTGGTGACTACGCCGTCTCAGAGTCGCCTGCGTAGCCAAGCAGCGTTGACAGACGCACGGCAATTTCGCGCCCGATTTCCTCGGTGTCTGGAATGCTAGGACTTTGCGGTCTGTCCAGTCTCTCGTAATAGGGCACAGTCAGGGCGGCCATGACCTCTCGACCATTACCAAAGATGGGATAAGAAATGTCTATGGAACCTCGGACACGGGTGCTGGGCGATGTAATCACCCCGTTTCGTCTGACCTCTTCGATCTGTTGAAAGAGATGAGCAGCATCGATCTCCAATTCACCATGAATACGGACCTGTGCCGCGAGCATGCGAGTCCGCTCTGCGTCATCGCGAAAAGCCAATAGGACTTTTCCAGATGCGGTATCGCTGAGCTTGCCTAACGCACCCACTTTGGCGCCCATGGTGAACGGCCCAGGCGCATCCACTTGGGCCACCACAAGCAACTGACCGTCATGGTAAGTACTCAAATGGCAAGACTGATAGGCCCGGCCAGCCAACTCCCGCATGAGGGGCGTTGCTGTAGCAACCAAGGACCTTAGTGGCTGTTGCCGATGGGATAGCTCAAGCATCTTGAGGCTTAGGCGATAACGATCATCACCATCCAAGATGAGGTAACCCCGCTGTTCAAGAGTCAACGCCATCCGAAAGATTTCACTGACGCTCCGTCCCATAGCCTTGGCAAGGCTGCTCAAACCCATGGGCTGTTCAGCGCCTGCGAGGACTTCCAAAACATCTAGCCCTTTTTCGAGGGCCGGTGCGGTGTATTTGGGCGTAGATTTATCAGTTGGCATGCTTAATCTTTCACTGGTAAAAATAATATTTTATCAAAGAAATTTTCAATAGTGTTTATTGGAAATTTTTTCTGTATTGGGGTGGAAATTATACTTAATCAAGGGTTTACCATGAATTTTTCCGGGGAATGCGCCGGTTAAGATAGCTCATCTGACAAAGATTTTTTTGCAGATAAAATAATTTTTCATATACAAAGTGACATACAGTTTTCAGTTCAGAGACGTCTTGGCCCAGAAAGACGCAATTTTTGATGGTCTGACGATCACCTTGCAGCTTAGTGCAATCACTATTGGCTTGGGATTCATCTTGGGAATTACCGTAGCGGTGAGCTTGGTCTACGGAAGCGCCTGGCTACGCGGCTTAGGAAGGGCCTACGTCGAAGTCATCCGAAACACGCCGCTCATTGTTCAACTGTTTCTGATTTTTTTCGGTTTACCGGGCGTGGGCATCGAACTTGACGTGATGACGGCGAGTGTGCTGGCTTTGACCATCAACCTTGGAGCCTACACCGCAGAGATCGTTCGCGCCGGAATTGAAAGTATTCCCAAGTCACAAATTGAAGCCGGGGTCTCCTTGGGACTGAACAGGCGACAAATTTTCCGCCACGTGGTGCTGATTCCCGCGCTGAAAAATGTCTACCCATCGTTGTCGAGTCAATTCGTGCTGATGATGTTAGCCACGAGCGTGGTATCGCAGATTTCGGCGCCCGACCTATTTCACACGGCTTCCATCATCCAGTCTAGGACCTTTCGGGATTTCGAAGTTTACATCGTCGTCTCGCTACTGTACTTGGGTCTGACGCTCCTGTTGCGTGGCGGATTTAGCCTCTGCTATCACTTGATTTTTCGAAGAACATGATTCGTGAACTTTCCCTCACCGACGTTTTCTATCTGATCCTCGCGATTCGCTGGACCATTGGGTTGACCCTTCTGGCCTTGATAGGTGGCGGCGCCATTGGCTTGTTGGTCGCGGGCATGGGGGCATCACGGTACAGGATACTGCGCGGAATTGCTTTCGGTTACGTGGGCACCGTGCAGGGCATCCCGCTGCTTGGATGGTTGTTCATCTTTTATTTTGGCCTGTCCATTTGGGGCTTCAAGCTCCCACCCCTAGTGGCGGCCACTCTGGGCTTTTCTATTTATGCCGGTGCCTTCCTGGGGGAAATCTGGCGAGGTGCGCTGATGGCGATCCCCAAAACTCAATGGGAAGCAGGCGTCTCGATCGGATTGTCTTACTTTCAGCAGTTGCGGTACGTCATCATTCCGCAGGCTTTCCGCATAGCTATTCCGCCTTCAGTGGGATTCGTAGTCCAACTGATTAAAAACACCTCACTCGGTGCTGTCATCGGCTTCGTGGAGTTGACGCGTGAGGGCCAACTGACCACGGCGGCCACCTTCCAGCCCTTTTCTGTCTACTTGCTCGTGGCCATGATGTATTTTTGCTTGTGCTTCCCCCTTACCCGTTACAGCCGAATAATTGAAAGGAAACGACGTGTCGTTCGTTGAATTGAAATCCGTGGTCAAGCGCTACGGTAGCAACACCATTCTGCAGAATGTCGACCTGAGCATTGAGAAGGGTGAAATCATCGCGGTCATCGGCCGATCTGGCTCGGGGAAAAGCACCATGCTGCGGTGTATCAACGGCCTTGAGCCCGTGCAGGCAGGCGAGGTCTGGGTCGACGGTGTCGCGGTGCATGATCCAGGTGCTGATTTGCGTGCACTTCGCGCACGCGTGGGCACAGTGTTTCAGAGCTACAACCTGTTTCCGCACCTGACAGTGGAGCGCAACATCACCTTGGGCCCCATGATCGTCAAGGGCGTGCCGGGTGCTGAGGCAGCCGCCTTGGCACGTGTGGCGCTGCGCAAGGTTGGCCTCGAACAGAAGATCGGGGCTTATGCCGATGAACTTTCAGGTGGACAGCAGCAGCGGGTTGCCATTGCTCGATCTTTGGCCATGGCACCGAACCTGATGCTGTTTGATGAAATCACTTCAGCGCTCGACCCGGAACTGGTGGGCGAGGTTCTGCTGGTGCTGGAAGAAATGGCAAGTGAAGGTATGACCATGTTGCTGGTTACCCACGAAATGAATTTCGCCCGCCGCGTGGCGAATCGGGTTGTTTTCATGCACCACGGCAAGGTCTGGGAGCAAGGGCCAGCCAAAGAATTTTTTGCTAATCCGAAGACTCCGGAATTAGAGAGCTTTCTCAGTGCAGTGTTGCACTGATTAGCTAGGGAAATTTTGCCGTTACTTCCCGGCAAAGTCGTCATGCCAAATTGGTTGGGCGAATAAACAGGAAGGCTTTTTGGTATCAATTAGGAGATAGTGATGTTGAAAAAATGGACACGTCATATAGCCGTCGCCTTGCTGTCGCTTGGCCTCGTCAGCAATGCAATGGCCGATCGTTTTCAGGAAATCTTGACCGCCGGTGTCATTCGAATTGGTGTGCCAGTGGATGTGCCGCCCTTTGGTACTCAGAATGCGAACCGTGAAGCAGAGGGCTATGACATTGATGTCGCCAATATGGTGGCCAAAGCCTTGGGCGTGAAAGCAGAGCTTGTACAGCTCACTGGTGCCAATCGCTTGCCCTTCCTGCTTACCGACAAAGTCGACGTGGTGATCTCCATCATGGGTCTGACACCAGAGCGCGCCAAGCAGATCATGTTCAGCGCACCCTATGCCAACACATCACTGGCGGTGTATGGTCCAAAAAATATTGTGGTCAAGTCGGCCAGTGACCTCGGTAAGTTCAATGTTGCAGCAGCCAAAGGCACTGCCCAGGAAATGGCCCTTTCCGCCGCCAATCCTAAAGCTAACATAATGCGTACGGAAGATGATGCCACTGCCATTTCGGCATACGTCACTGGCAAAGCCCAACTCTTCGCCTCCAACAGCGTGGTAGTCCCTGCACTGGTCAAAATGAACCCGAAAAAAGAATTTGACCTCAAGTTCAACATTCGAAACAGCCCGGCTCACATGGGTGTCAAAATGGGAGAACACAACTTAGTGAGGTGGCTCGATTCTTTTGTGTATTTCAATACCCAGAATGGCGAGTTGGACAAGTTGCACCAGAAATGGTTGTATCGGAAGATGGATCCCATGGGGTCCCTGTGACAAAAAGTCATCGGCCCAGTGAAGTCCGCTGGGACCGGATGACAGCCCCAGACTTGGTGCGCGCGGCGCGTATGAAGACTGTGGTGATCATCCCGCTGGGCGCTACTGAGCAGCATGGTCCCCACCTGCCAACCCAGGTCGACTGGAGACTCGCCTACGAGATTTCGAAGCGGGCAGCGCAACAAATGCGCAGCCCGTTCAGCGCCCTGGTCACGCCAGCAATCCCCTTCGGCATGTCGGAGCACCACATGTCCCTTGGTGGCACGCTGACCCTGAACTACGCGGCCATGTCCGCGGTGGTCGGTTGTGTGGTGCGATCAGTAGCCCGGCATGGTTTCCGTCGCATCTTTGTGATGAACGGCCACGGTGGCAACATCGCGGCACTGGAAACAATCATCACTGAGCTGACAGTGGAATTGCAACTACCCTTAGCGGCGGGTACTTACTGGCACATTGCCGAGGCCTCGATCGCCGACATTCTCACGCAACAGGAGGGTGTGCTGCACGCCTGTGAGGCCGAGACATCCATGCTACAGGCACTCTCACCCGAGACAGTCAAGCCTCTCAAAAAAACACTCCGGACGCCCCTGGTACCAGGTCTCTCGGCGATCCCTGGAGTCAATCCAGGCATTTACCGCTGGCAGCAACTCAGCACTCGTTCGCACCAGGGGCTGATCGGTGAAGCTTGGGCCGCCAGTCCTGACAAGGGCCACCGGCTGCTGCAAGCTATCGCCAACGATGTGGCCCAGGCTCTCTCCGTGCCGGCCCTTTGGGATGCCCCCATTTAGACTATGAAGAAATTACTATGAGTACAACGGTATTTAGCGATATTGACTGGGATCGGAACGGCAAGCAGGTGGGTACGCTTTACCTGCCCCACTCTCCCGATGACGATGCCTGGGGTGTTATCCCCTTCCCCGCCGCGTCGATCAAAAACGGGCAGGGCCCTGTGGTGGTGGTGTCAGGCGCCGTCCATGGCGATGAGTATGAAGGGCCGATCGTCATCGCCGAGTTGATGCGCCAGATCCAGGCGAGTGAGGTGGTTGGCCAATTGATTTTGCTGCCCACGTTCAATGCTCCAGCCCTAAAAGCCGGTCGCCGCACCTCGCCGATCGACCACCTCAACCTAAACCGTGTCTTCCCCGGAGACGATCACGGCTTGCCGACGCAGCAAATTGCTCGGTATGTGACTGACCAGATACTTAGCCGCGCTGATTTTTACTTGGACCTTCACGCCGGGGGGCGCACGCTATTCATTCAGCCCAGTGCCCATGTAGTTATGGCAGACGGTATGCCGCCAGACCTCATCGAAGCCAACGCCCGCTTAGCCGAGGTATTCGGGGTTGGCATCACAGTACAAACCAGCAATATGGGTGACTACCGCACTGCGGCCGGCTATGCCACGTTGAAAGGCATCCCCACACTGGCGGCTGAAATGGGAATGGGTGGTTGGGTCACTAGCGACTCTGTTCGAGCTACTCGCGAAGCAACGCACAGATTGCTCAAGCACACCGGTGTGTTGCCTCACATCGCCACCATGCCCGGTGAGAAGACGCGCTGGACGCGTATCAATGGCGGGAAAGCCTATGTGTTTGCCCCGATGGATGGTTATTTCGAGCGCCGCTTCAAACTGGGCGATCGTATAGAGGCGGGTCAAGTGGCTGGTCTGATGCACAACCTTACCCGTCCCAGTCTGGAGCCTGAGCCGGTGTTCTTCCAGTCAAGTGGCGTGCTTTATGCGCACGGCCTCATCGGTCATGTGCGTGCGGGGCAGAACTTGGCGGTGTTGGTTGAGGACGTACCTGAACCCGTTTAAACGTGCGGATGTCTAAATTTGATCCATAACTTAGGAGAAATTCATGCTAACGGTTGTCTGTGAAAAGCCAAACAAGTTACTCGCCCAGAACCGCGACATTCCAACTCTTGGTCCAGATCAAGTACTGCTGCGTGTCAAGCGCGTAGGCGTCTGCGGAACCGATCTGCACATTTTTGCTGGCAATCAACCCTACCTCCAATATCCAAGGGTCATGGGCCACGAGTTGTCTGGAATTGTTGAGCAGGCGCCAAGTGGAAGTCACTTGGCAGCTGGCGATACGGTTTATGTCATGCCTTACATCTCTTGCGGGACATGTATAGCTTGCCGTCAGGGAAAGACCAATTGCTGCGTCAACATTCAGGTTCTGGGCGTACACCGCGACGGCGCGTTCACCGAATATCTCAGTCTGCCACAGAGGTTCGTCCACAAGGCTGAGGGCGTTACCTTGGATCAAGCCGCAATGGTTGAATTCCTTGCGATAGGTGCCCATGCGGTACGTCGCTCCAAAGTACAGCAGGGGCAGCGTGTCTTGGTGGTCGGCGCAGGTCCAATCGGCATGGCCGCGATGATTTTCGCCAAGATGCGGGGTGCCACTGTCACGACATTGGACGGACGTCTAGATCGACTGTCGTTTTGCACCATGCATCTCGGTGTGAATGCTGCAGTGCAGTTAGGCCCTGATGACGAGAAGCAACTCTCGCAATGTACTGATAACGAGTTCTTCGACGTGGTGTTAGACGCCACAGGTAACCCTAAAGCCATGGAGCGTGGCTTCAAGTTCGTAGCGCATGGCGGTACCTATGTTTTGATTTCAGTGGTTGGTGCGTCAATCACATTCTCTGACCCGGAATTTCACAAGCGTGAAACTACGTTAATGGGCAGTCGCAATGCAACTACAGAAGATTTTGAAACTGTGCTTAACGCATTGCGCGCTGGGTTGATTCCGGACAAAGCGCTCAACACACATCGGATGACCCTGGCGGAAGTACCCGAAAATTTCCCGAAACTACTCGACCCGTCGCAGGGGGTTATCAAGGCTATCGTGGAGTGCTGAGACAAATGGGCCAGCCAATCCTGCAGTTCGGCACCAGTCGATTCCTGCAAGCACATGTTGATCTCTTTGTTTCCCAGGCGATGGACGCTGGGCAAGCACTGGGCGGTATCACAGTAGTTCAAACCACAGGCAGTCCTACAAGTGCCGAGCGAGTTGCAGCTTTTTGCAACGGTCAGGGTTATCCAGTGATGATTCGCGGTCTGTCACACGGAGAACGGATTGATCAATTGTTGACGTGCAAATCAATTCGCATGGCTTTGGATGCGAATGCTGATTGGCCATTAGTTGTGGATCACATGGCAGGTGACGTCACGGTGATCATCTCAAATACCGCAGATCGAGGCTATCAGATAGATGATCGGGACACAGCAGATTTGATCGGCCAAACGGCAAGAGTGCCTCGCAGTTTCCCTGCCAAACTGGTTGTTCTGCTGGTACATCGTTGGGTTGTGAAGCCAGAGGCTGAATTGTCGATATTCCCATGTGAGTTGGTTGAGCGAAACGGAGACACGCTTAGAGATGTGGTGTCTCAACTGGCGCGGAGGTGGAACCAGCCTGACAACTTCATTACCTGGTTGCATGATCATTGTGTGTGGGCCAATTCCTTGGTCGACCGAATCGTTTCGGAAGCCATCAAGCCGGTAGGTGCAGTTGCAGAGCCTTACGCTTTATGGGCGATTGAACGACAAGAACGCTTGGTCTTGCCCTGCACTCATGAGTCAATAGTGGTCACGGATGACCTGGAGCGATTCGAGAGATTGAAACTGTTCTTCCTTAACGCAGGCCACACCTATCTTGCGCAACGGTGGCTGACCGATGCGCGAGCGGTAGACGAAACAGTAGCGCAGGCAATGAATGACCCGCTTCTTCGCGCCGATCTTGAGGTACTGTGGGCAGACGAAGTTTTGCCAGTTTTTCAGAACTTGGGGCATGGCGTGGAGGCTCTGAACTACTTGACAACCGTGCGTGAACGTTTCCTCAATCCATACTTGGCCCACAAATTAGCTGACATCGCACAAAACCATGATGAGAAGAAGCAGCGTCGGCTGAGGCCAATCGTCACGCTTGCAGAGGCCACATCGCCCGATCTCAAGCAGCCACTCCTTCGTTCAGCCTTGGCAAATATCACTTAAAAAATTCTCAATAACGAGACGTCATGAATTCTGCCAATCCATTTCTCATCTGTTTAAACGATGCGGATAACGTAGCCGTAGCAAGGGTTGCTCTGTGCGTCGGACAGAATATTGTTCTAGGGGGTAAATTCATTACCGTGCGAAAACCTATCGCAGCGGGTCACAAGCTGGCACTTGAGTCTATCGCGGTGGGTCAACCTGTTCTTAAGTATGGACAGATCATCGGTCTGAGCACTCTTGATATCCAAGCTGGTGATCATGTACATCAACACAACGTCGCAATGCTCAGCTCCCAGCCGGACCATGGTGTGGGCAAAAAATTCCACCCAACTGCAATTGAGGCGGTCACGGCTAGTTTTGAAGGAATAGTGCGGGCTGATGGACGGGTCGGTACCAGAAATTATCTTGGTGTCATCTCTAGCGTCAATTGTTCTGCTACTGTCTGTAGACACATTGCGCAGTCCATTCAGGAGTCCACGCTTCGTGCGTATCCAAATGTGGACGGGGTTGTCGCGATAACCCATGGCAGCGGATGTGGCATGTCGGGTGCTGGTGAAGCCTTGGAATTGCTTCGCCGTACATTGCGCGGATATGCTGATCATCCGAATTTCGCTGGCGTGCTCTTGGTCGGGCTTGGATGCGAGGTCAATCAGCTTGCACCACTGGTTGAAACCTTGGGCAGCCGAGACCCTGGATTGTTTGCTACGTTGACAATTCAGGACGAAGGAGGAACCCGCAAGACGATTGATGCAGGGGTGGCAATACTGCAAGATATGCTGCCGATTGCCGACCGCTCGATCCGCACGACCGTAAGTGCCAGGCACCTGACTGTCGGTTTGCAGTGCGGTGGTTCAGATGGTTATTCCGGCATCAGTGCAAATCCTGCGCTTGGTGCCGCCGTAGATCTGTTGGTTCGACATGGAGGAACCGCAATCTTGTCGGAGACGCCTGAGATATACGGCGCAGAACACTTGCTGACTGCGCGTGCAGCAAGTTCTGAAGTAGCGGAAAAACTTATGAGTCGTGTGCGTTGGTGGGAAGCGTACACGCACAAGCACGGGGGTAACATGAACAACAATCCTTCTCCCGGTAACAAGGCTGGTGGTATCACCACGATTCTGGAGAAGTCGCTGGGGGCAGTCGCAAAAGCAGGGAGCGGCGGTTTGATGGCTGTCTATGAATACGCTCAGCCAGTCCATGAACATGGCCTCGTGTTCATGGATACACCCGGATACGACCCCGTGTCTGCGACCGGACAAGTGGCTGGAGGCGCCAACCTGATTTGTTTCACCACAGGACGTGGGTCGACGTACGGATGCAAGCCTACACCCTCATTGAAGCTGGCCACACATACTGCACTGTTCAAGCGTATGAGTATGGACATGGACTTTGATTGTGGTGGCATAGTTGATGGGCATATGACCATTGCACAGGCAGGGGAACGCCTCTTCGATTTGATGCTGTCAACTGCCTCGGGTCAGCGTACAAAAAGCGAACTGCATGGCCTCGGTGACAATGAATTTCTACCGTGGCAACTTGGGGCGGTAATGTGAATCCGACTCTTGATTTAGTGACAGTCGGCGAGGCAATGGCCTTGTTGATCGCACAAGAGACTGGTGCGCTGTCCAGAGTGACTGATTTCAGTCGGGCTACTGCAGGCGCTGAACTCAATGTTGCGGTTGGTATCAAACGATTGGGGTTAAGCGTCGGATATATCAGCAAAGTGGGGGCCGACAGCTTTGGGGAGCATTTGCTTGCATTTTTGGATCAGCAGGGTATCGATCGCAAGCACGTTCAAATTGACCCCGACCACTCTACTGGGTTCATGCTCAAGTCACGTGAGGTAGACGGCCGCGATCCAACCATAGAGTATTTCCGACGAAATTCGGCGGCCAGCTATTTGTGTCTTATCGATAATCCTGTCGACTATTGCCTCGCATCTCGGCACCTGCATCTGACTGGAATCAGTCCGGCACTGTCGACCGGCCTGAGAGAACTTGTATTTGAGATGTCCAGGCTCGCCAGGGCTCAAGGACGAACGATTTCGTTCGATCCAAATCTACGGCCACGACTCTGGCCTTCGCAGGCTGCGATGGTGGAGTGTATTAACCGGCTTGCCGCTTGCGCGGACCTTGTCATGCCGGGTTTGGCTGAAGGTCAACTCCTGACTGGACAAAGTACTGCGGAAGGAATTGCAAATTTCTACTTGGAGAAGGGGGTTAGCCAGGTAGTTGTAAAGCTAGGATCCCAAGGAGCTTTTGTTGCCAGCAAAGAGGGTTTTGCAACCATTTCTGGATTTGAAGTTGAGACAGTTGTTGACACGGTTGGCGCTGGCGACGGCTTTGCGGTAGGGGTTATCAGTGCACTCCTTGAGGGAATGTCGCTGAGCGAGGCTGCGCGGCGAGGCAATGCTATTGGTGCTCGCGTCGTTCAATTCCCGGGGGACTGCGACGGGTTGCCAAATCGAACACAGCTCGACGAATACGTGCGTCGAGGATCACTTTCATCCGGTGTTGTTTTTGTTTGATCGGTGGTGAGGCACCATTAAAGGTCAATTGAACCTTGATTTTGTAATGACTCATCGTAAGAGTGCCAGATATTCCATGCAGTCCATGCCCATTCATCCGGTCATCGCTCAAGCACTGGCAGCGACGGAAGACCTACGCCCATATAGCGAAATGCCAATCGCAGAGGCGAGGGCACAGGCAATGCGGTCGTTCGTGAGCACCCAGTCGAAAATTCCGGTGCAGTCGGTGTACGACACCGAGTTCACAGGCCCGGCCGGAGCAACGCGGGTACGCGTCTACACGCCACCAGGCACAGGCCCACACCCATTGGTTTTGTACTTCCATGGCGGGGGCTTTGTGGTGTTGGGGTTGGATTCGCACGATGAACTTTGCCGGCGCCTTTGCGTCGGCAGTTCCACGGTTGTGTTATCGGTCGACTATCGATTGGCACCTGAACACAAGTTCCCTGCGGCGCCAGACGACTGCCTGGCCGCTACCCGCTGGGCCGTAACTAATGCGGCCGAGCTCGGTGCGGACGCAACCCGCATGGCCGTAGCGGGTGATAGCGCTGGTGCTTGTCTGGCTGCCGTAACGGCCCTTCGCCTGCGCGACGAAGGCGGCCCCCCCTACCTGTGCGCCCAACTACTCTTCTACCCAGTTACCGACTATCCGTCGCAACCGCCCCGGTCCTACTATCGCTATGGCAACGGGTATGGTTTGACCAGTAAGACCATGAAGTGGTTTTGGGAGCAATATCTGCCTGCCCAGTCTGCTGGCGCACATCCCCATGCTTCGCCACTGCGATTCGAAAACCTGGCAGACCTCCCTCCTGCCTATGTTGTTGTGGCCGAGTACGACCTGTTGCGGGACGAGGGCGAAGCGTTCGCAAGCCGCCTCATCGCTGCTGGAATTTCAACAACAATGCGCTGTGCCGGCGGCTTGAACCATGGCTTCCTTAAATACGCCGGTGCGATCGAAGTTGTCGACGCTGAGTTCGAGGCAGCATGCGACTGGCTACGAGGCACGCTCGAACGCCCTCCAACTTTGAAACCAATCTAGGCCGAATACGCCAGCGCAGTACCTGATAAAAGCCCTGCCGTCAGCGACTGAGCGATATCCATCAATCCAACACTAGCCCATCGGAGTAATCCCAGGGGCTTGCGCGGCAAGTGATGCAGACAGGTATTGGGCATGCAAATTGTTGCGCGGACTGGCTCTGCTAGTCCGTTTACGTTGTCCAGAACATTAGGTCGTGGCGGTTCAGTGGCAAAAATTGTTTATCACTGTCTTACTCTTGTTAGATAGTTTTAGATCACATCGCTATCGCTCTGGTCTCGACTTTGAGGCGGCCAAATGTTTAGGCTGGACATAGGCTGGAAACGACCGCCTCGAAGAGGCTTTCAACTTCCGCTTCTGGCCGTGAACAGCCGCCGATCAGTTCAACTGGCTGTCGTTTTACACGACACTTGCCATCAGCCAGTCGCACCTTCCAGCTTCGCAGTCACAGCTTTTTTACCCGTCTTGCGGACGGCAGCGATGGCAGCAAGTTGGCCTGCACGAGGCTTGGTCTTGTCCGTTTCCCAGTGATAGCAGCGCAGACAATAAACGCCTTAGCCATAATTTCCTCTGCCAGCCTAACGGTATTTGAAGTCGACTCAGACTATTTTCCCGATTGAATTTTGCGTAAAGACTGATCACATACGGTTTGCACTGCGCTGCCAACCAGTAAAGATCCAATCCAAGCCAGGATCAAAAAAGAAAAAGCTGCGCGTTGTCCATGCAAGTCGTAGCTTTCCCAAATACCGCTGACGACGACGATGACAGCAAAGTGGCTCACGAATGTGCTGTAGGAGACGTCGCTCAGGTAGCGGATCGCTCTAGCCATCCTGGTTTTGGTGCTGGACCATCGGACATGCGAAAACCCATACAGACAAAGTGCAGTCGCCAAAGCGAGAATGGGCCGCGCTCGGGGTTCTGTAATCCAGTCTACCAACAAAAGAGCGCTGGTGATCCAAAACCATTTGCGCGCACCCGAACTCTCACGTGCCCAACTTACGAGCACTCCCAGACCGTAGGCAGAGAGATAGTAAATCCCCCATATATCGAGAACGCCCGATTTGCTGAATACATTTATGGAAACTACCGTTGCGCATGCGACCAGTATGGGCGCATTCGTTTCCGACAAAGGGCGTTCAATTCGTCTGGATACTCTCGCCAAAATGACAAACAGTCCGAACAACTGCAAATCAATGGCGACGTACCAGGCTCCTGCCGACATCGACTCGATGCCTAAAATATCTTGCAGGACAAAAAGATGTGCCAGAAAGACACCGATAGTGGGAAGGGGCGATAGCCATTCTTCGTGGTTTAACTCATGCCCCAGCACGAAAGTAGCCAGCATTACTAGCAGAAGTGAGACTGCCAGTTGCGGCGCCAGGCGCAAATAACGTTTCCAGATCAGTGGAGCAATGCCAGGTCCAGCTTGTTTACTCAGGGATTGGGCAGTCAGGAAGCCTCCTACCACTAAGAATGGCTGCACTGCGAGACGGCCTTCTTCGTAGATCAACTCTACCAGTCTGGGCCAAGCCAAAACGAGCCAGTCTGTCATCGGCGCATATTGGCTGAAATGATGCAGTACGATGACTTGGGAGCCAACTGCCTTGATCGTGTCGATGGCTGCAGATCGGTTCATGTTCAGGCTGCTTGGGCGTCCACCAACAGGTCGGCTGTTGACAGTGCGTAGCTGACTTGGAGCTTCATGTGTGAATTTTAATTTGTCGTGAGACGGGTTTACCCTTGTTACAAAAGCGGGTAAATTGCTCACTCTAAAAATTATCACTGAGTCCCAACCAGTGCATCGCGGAGACAAATCAATGGGCGTGATCATCACCGAGCCTAAAGGCATTGGTATCCGTTTGCCACCACACGCCGACCCAGATCGATTAGGCTACCAAGTCACTCGTTTTCTGCTGAGACTTGGCGCGCATGAATGGTGCAAATCTGAACTTATAAAAGGATCGAAAGGTCAGGTTTGGCAAGTGCGCCTTAGGAAATCTATTGTCTCTAAGTTGTTGCCAGGCCATGACAGTCTGGGGCTACGTCAGCGTTTGGCAAAATTGTCTTGTTTACGAGGCGACGATCTACTGTTTCAAGAGGTGTGGGTAGCGTTGCTCAGCGCGCCGTCGAGGATCGATTTCACTGACATAGAAGAGCTGGAGTCGCATCTGAGAATTCGCTGCAATATTGCGCGTGCTGCCGAAAAAACTGCGCTGGCATTAAAAACGGATGCAGCCGAGAGGCCTAGCGACTTCTGGCACGATGAACCGGATATGGGATTTCTGCTCAAGCCGGGAGTTCACCTGACAGACGCTTTGATCGCTGCCACCCAGCCCGAACGCACTGGCCGTCTATATGACTTCTCCTGCTATCGCGCAACCGAGTACGTTATTTTGCTGGGTATCGCGCAAGAGGCCAGAAATACAAATCCTGAGCTTTATGAGTTGCTGGAAAGCACGAGCCGATCAAGGTGCATCAAATCGGGCATGTTTCATGAAGTTTTTTTAACTGAGTATGGAAATTTAGATGAGCCGGTCCCCATGAATTACTACGTGCCTGGCGACAGAGTCTGGTTTAAAAATCCCGATGAGCACTCGTCAAATGCATCTGGCTACGAAGGCTCCTGGGTGATTTACCTCGGGGGTGGAAAGTTCAGTAATTTCTGGAAGCGCGATGCCCCCTACACATTGAATAGCAAGATGCTGGAGGTCTACCACTGGCGCCACGGCGTACGTCTGGACGATCCATGCACAATGCAAATGGACGAGCATTTGGTGGAGAACAAGGTCGCCGCGACCCGGGCCGATCCCGTCAAAAAACAGAGCGTGCTCAAGCGGATGGCTCGCTACCGTGACCCCATGGGTACATACAGCGAAGGGGGTTGCATTGACGCCAGTCGTGAATTTCCTTGTGGATTAGACCAAATTACTGCCAAACTTGTGTCACACCGGTAGTTTTTACAAAAGTGATGCTCAGTTGTGAATCTGCACCGAGCACCACCACCCAAGGGAAACTTATTTGATCGAGCAACTGTTATGACCTTGATCTGCTCTTAGAAATATTGACTTGAAGTGGGCTGTCCTAATTTAACCAAAATACACTATGTCTCAATTCAATTGGCCAAACACAAAGTGTCGGGTTGACCGACACTTTGTGCCCAGTGGAAAAAATTTTTTTGCGAGATCTCATATCCAAAACTCCACGCTAGCGACTTAAGGGAGGCTAATTGATTAAAAGAATTCCAACCCATCCAGGTGCAGTTTTACGTGAAAAAGTACTCCCAAACTTATTGGGGCTGAACAAAAGTGAATTTGCAGAAATGCTTGGCGTATCTAGACAGACACTATATGCCCTCTTGGCTGAGCGAACAAAGGTCACTGCAGAAATTGCGCTACGTCTAGGAACCCTGCTGGGTAATGACTCTTACTTTTGGATCGACTTGCAGACAAGATTTGACATGCGGCAAGCGCAGGTTAAGTTGCATGACGATCTCAAAAAGTTAAAGCCGCTGCGCCAGTTTCCAGAAGGTTAGACTTTTTACTAGGTGGTTCACTCTGCTTATGTAGAGTATTCCTCATAGCAAAACATAACTTAAGCCCGCAATTCCGAATCTGTAATCAAGTCCGCTGGCATTCCCCCAAATCAGTAGACAAATAATGATGTCAAAACTGAATTGGAGAATTGGAAATGCAAAGGTCGAAATACACAAACACGCTTGTGCCAGCTGCAAATGTTGCGGGTGCAGCCTCCTAGAGGCTACCGGCTTGACGCAGGGGTGATGAGTGATTTGAGCTTGGTCCGCTACCGGGGTTACAGCGAATTGAGGGGATCTCAGCTGCTGCATGACCGATTGCGCGTGGAGTGCCAGAAAGAGTTGGTGCATGGCGTTCACCTGATCGTGGTCCAGAGCGAGGATGGCAGCTTGGTGGTGGGTGACTCGCACCATTACGGTCAGGCTATGCGGCCTTTTGCCAGCCGAGAAGTCGAAGATTTGATCCTGCACGAGATGCAACGCATGCTGTGTTTGGGACACTACCAAATCGTCGAACGGTGGACTGGCATTTATCCGAGCGGCCCCCAAGACGCCTTGGTCAAAGATGTATTACCGGGTGTGCAACTGGTCAGTGTCACCAGCGGAACGGGCATGAGCACCTCGTTTGGCTTGGCCGAAGAAGTGGTTCAAAAGTGGAGCGCGACATGATGAAAATCAAAGGGGTTATTTTTGACTGGGCCGGAACCATTGTGGACTTTGGCAGCCTGGCGCCGATGGGGGCGTTTGTTGAATTGTTCTCAAGGCACGACATCGACATCACCATCGCAGAGGCCCGAGTGCCCATGGGCTTGCCCAAGATCGACCACATTTTGGCTTTGGGACAAATGCCCAGCGTGGCCAGCGCTTGGGAACAACTGCATGGGCGCGCATTCACTCACCAAGATGCCCAGAACCTGCTGCTTGAATTTGAGCCCATGAGCGCAGCAGCGGCCCTGCAACGCAGCGATTTTGTGCCTGGGTTTTTAGCCGTCTACAACCAACTTAAATCACAAGGCCTGCGCTTTGCCACCACCACGGGCTACACCCGAAAAATCATGTTGCCCTTGATCGAGAAAGCGCGCGCGCTTGGTTTTCACCCGGCACTGGTGGTGTGTTGCGACGATGTCTTGCGCAGCCGACCCGACCCGATGGGTGTCGAGGCCTGCCTGAAGGCCATGCAATTGGAAGGGCACGCGCGCCAAGTGGTCAAGGTCGATGACACCGCCCCAGGACTGGCCGAAGGCTTGGCGGCAGGCTGCTGGACCGTGGGTGTGGCCGCCAGCGGGAACGCTCTGGGTTGGTCACTCGAACAATGGTTGGCGGCTGGTGAATCTGAAAAAATACAAGCTTTGTTACCCGCAGTGGACTTGCTGAAAACGGCAGGCGCACACGAAGTCATTGACAGCGTGGCCGACTTGCCATTGGCCATTGCCCGCATTGAAAATCGCATTGCCCAAGGTGAAACCCCTTGAGTTGACATGACCCCAACCTCTTTGCACGCGCAGGCTTTCTGGCATCAACTGGACGCATATCATCGCGACTGGTTGTTCAACCGTGCACAACAGCACCAACAAAAACCGCCCAATGACTGGGTGGCTTGGTATAGCGATTCCAGATTTTTAGGATGGGTTTCTCAAGCAAGAGCTGAGCAAATGGTGGTTCTTTTGCCGGGTTGCACCTTGACGAACTCCACTCTGGTATGGTCGACATCACATCAAAACTGCCTTCAGCGCAGCCATGACTTGCAAGCTTTTTTGAAGGACCAAGCGGCAAGAGGATGTTTGTCGGGTTGGCGCGATGAGTTTTATTGCCTATGGGAATCACCGACCTTGCCCCCAAATCCGCAAATACCGCCTTGGCTGTGTGTGGAGCGCGCAGGATTTCGCCATTTAGGGCTGATGAGTCACGCGGTTCATATCAACGGCTTTTGCGCCGATGGCAGTTTGTGGTGTGGACATCGGGCCCATGACAAACCCACTGACCCTAGCTTATTTGACAGTTTAAGTGCCGGCGGTTTGCCAGCCGGTGAAGATGCCTTGTGCACAGCGCATCGTGAACTGAAAGAGGAAGCAGGATTCACCTGGAGCCCTCAGCATGCCATGAGCTGGGCAGGTGGCGTGCGAACCCAAAGAATCGAATCCCAAGGTTGGCACGATGAAATTTTGTGCGTATACAACTTGGATGTTCCTAACACCTTCAAACCTCTGAACCAAGACGGCGAGGTTCAAGGTTTTTACCGATGGCAGCCGGGCGAGGTTTTAGATCGAATGCAAGCGGCTCAGTTCACACATGATGCCGTGCAAGCTCTTTGCCAAGGCTTGGGCCTTCACACGCACAGCAATAAATGATCAGACTTTATGTTGATCGGGTCAAATAGTACATATTTGGATTTTTTGTATCCCTTTTTCCAATCACCCTCCTAACCTAATTTGAATCTTGGATTGAGTGTTTTGAAAAAAATTTATGAAAAGTCAAATAAATGTCGTGTTACAACTCGAGTGTTCGTGAAAAACCGACGCTTGTCGTTGAACCTCTGGAGATAAAGTGTCGGTTAAACCGACAGTTCATGATCTGGGGCAGAAATTCGTGAGCTAAATCCCACATCTGCAATTCAGCATCAAGCTCCTAAGTTAACAATGGCGCAAGCGTCAGGACTAAAACCGCCCTACAGCATGCGATCACTCTTGCCCTGCTACTCAGGCTGCTGGCACAAGAGAAAAACGCTTGCAGGGCTTGCTTTTGCAGCAAAAATTTTGGGCACTGAAAGAGTGCGTGCGGCCATAGAAAAATCTATGAAAACATTACTTTCTCAAGATTTCTCCGGTTCAGCGTTGAAATCATTGAAGAAATTTTCGAGCAAAAAGTTATCCACAGATTGTTCGCTCTCGTGTGCTTGACGCCGTCTTGGTAGCCCGACGGCACATCGGGTTTCAGGTTGTCCAATTCCTTCGTTGAAAACATACTTAAAGCACACAAAACATGTGATTTAGGAGCAGCGAAATGGCACAAGCAAAGACCCTAACCCCCGACGAACTGGAACATGTGCTCACATTCATCGGCACCAAGAAATATGCTGATCGCAACCGTTGCATGTTGCTGCTCACCCATTACGCCGGACTAAGGGTTGGGGAAGTGGCTTGCTTGCGCTGGATGGATGTGGTTAACAGCGATGGCTGTGTAAAAGAAGAAATCAGGCTGCTGCCTGACATGACCAAGGGGCGACATGCTCGCACAGTGTTTGTCAGCAAGAAGCTGCGCGAGGAATTGCAAGCTTATGTGGCTCAGACCCGCTGCATAGACAGGTCCTACCCCCTCTTTGCCAGCCAAAAGAGCATCAAGAGCGGGTTTTCAGCCAACAGCCTCAGCCAGACACTGACGCAGTTGTACGTGTCAGCTGGCATCGAGGGTGCCAGCAGCCACAGTGGTCGGAGGTCCTTCCTCACAAACCTTGCCAACAAGGGCACGGCTATACATTTGCTAAAGACGCTGGCCGGCCACCGGAGCATTCAAACCACAGCTACCTATCTTTACAGCAGTCCCGCACAGTTGAAGGCTGTTGTTGAGCTGATTTAAACGGCCTGCGGAATGATGATTTATGGCTGCTATGAAGAATGCCAGCGCGAAGGCTTCCAAATATGAAGCCCCCATCAAAGAATAATTTATAGAAGTAGGCGGCACATCATTCGCCAAGTGTCGTTTAGAAAGACACTGGATTAGTTACTGTTGCCTGCTTTCTTATTCAGTTTTAACAATGGGCATCAGCCCTATGGACTTGTGGCCGCCTTGGGTGACTCTGAGGGATCGATAAAGCACCATTATTTCAATCTGACGGCGACCATTGCTGCTGAGCAATTGGTTGAACGTCTGACAAAGAGACGATGACCTGCTATGCCAGCAGTTTCTGAACAGCCTCCAATAGTTCTTTGCTCTTAAACGGTTTCATGATACTGGCACTGGAACCTGGCAATCGAATATCGTCAATGCCAAGTCGGCGCATCACAGAGCCAGGACTGCCCGAAATCACAATGATGGGAATGAAGGGATATTTGACTCGAGCCATTCTGACAAACTCGGCACCATCCATTTTCGGCATTACGAGATCGGTGATGATCAAAGACACTGGAACTTGTTCAAGCCAATCAAGTGCTTCAATGCCGTCACCAGCCCCGATGACTTTGTAATCATGGGTTTCCAGCATTTCTTGGACTCCTTCGCGGAGCAAGACTTCATCTTCAACAAGCAGGATGGTGTTCACTTCGGAGCAAGGTCAAGCCAGAGAGTTTTTGATTTGCATAGATGGTAAAGCATCACGGCAATTGATACTGTCTAAATCTGACTTTAGCAAAGAAGAAAAGGGTACAGATTGGCTAGGTTTTTTTGAGAAGGGGAACATGCTAAAAGCAAGCATTAGCTTCTGGCAATGTTTTGAATCGCTAACAAGTTCAAAGTTCAGAGCTACTTATTCCAACCCCATCGTTCCATCTCACGTCGATCACGAGCCATTTCGGCCTCAACAGAGTCTTTGGGAAGTTGACGTAAGCATTCTTCCATGGCTTGTGGATCGAGCTTTTCAGCCTTTGGATGCTCTGACCGCACTTGAGGTGATTTGCCATCCCACGCAAACGGATTTCGGAAAACAGGTAGATCCGGCAGGCAGTCATCCTTATAGCTCGGCGGATCATCTGATGCGAAGGGCGTGAACGAAATCGTTTTCTCAAAAATAAGCGGTTTTCCAGTTGGCGTCG
>JACCDS012003362.1_pt1 | contig 23695 bp, 18 predicted proteins | sample 7446441 | NCBI WGS metagenome assembly JACCDS01 (sample SAMN15323445, study PRJNA562643) | freshwater metagenome | isolation source: river surface water | place: USA:Blue River Watershed | collected 2017-08-17 | reverse complement strand
CGTGAGGTGTCTCTTTTATTAAGAAGACCACCAGGACGTGAGGCATATCCTGGAGACGTTTTCTACTTACACTCTCGTTTATTAGAGCGTGCTTGTAAAGTGATTGCTGATGATGATATTGCAAAAAATATGAACGACTTACCAGATTCTTTAAAAGGAATCGTAAAAGGTGGAGGTTCATTAACCGCTTTACCAATTATCGAAACACAAGCGGGAGACGTTTCTGCATACATCCCAACTAACGTAATTTCGATTACAGACGGTCAAATTTTCTTGGATGGAGATTTGTTTAACTCTGGGGTTCGTCCTGCAATTAACGTAGGTATTTCGGTATCTCGTGTTGGAGGTAATGCTCAAATTAAATCCATGAAAAAAGTATCAGGTACTTTAAAATTAGACCAAGCGCAATTCCGTGAATTGGAAGCGTTTGCTAAATTTGGTTCTGACTTAGATGCTGTTACTTTAAACGTAATTGAAAAAGGAAAACGAAACGTTGAAATTTTGAAACAAGGTTTGAACGAACCATTTACAGTAGAAGATCAAGTGGCTATTATCTACGCGGGGTCTAAAAACTTATTAAGAAATGTTCCTGTAGAAAAAGTAAAAGAATTTGAGAAAGATTTCTTAGAGTTCTTGAACAACAAACACAGAGACACCCTTGATGCTTTAAAAGCTGGAAAATTAGATGACACGATTACGGATGTTATCGAAAAAGTAGCAAAAGAAGTTGCTGCGAAATACAATTAATCAATATAACAATATGTCAATGTGTAAATAACTGTGATTTACACATTGATAAATTGATAAATTTTCATATTTAGAATGGCAAACTTAAAGGAAATACGTAATAGGATTACTTCCATTTCATCTACGATGCAAATTACATCGGCAATGAAAATGGTTTCTGCGGCAAAGCTAAAAAAAGCACAAGATGCGATTACAGCAATGCGCCCTTATGCCGAAAAATTAACGGAATTATTACAAAATCTTTCAGCAACCTTAGATGGTGATGTAGGAGGAGATTATACAGCACAACGCGAAATCAAAAAAGTTTTGGTAGTTGCCATTACTTCTAATAGAGGATTGTGTGGTGCATTTAATTCAAATGTAATTAAAGAGGTTAAAAACCGTACTGATTTTTATGTCGGGAAACAAGTTGATGTTTTTGCGATTGGTAAAAAAGGGAATGATATTTTAAGTAAATCTTCTAATGTTATTGCAAACCAAAGCGGTGTTTTTGACGATTTGACCTTTGATAATGTAGCTTCAATCGCTGAATTATTAATGCAAAAATTCATTGCTGGTGAATACGATCGCATCGAATTGGTATACAACCAATTTAAAAATGCGGCAACTCAAATTATTCAAACAGAACAATTTTTGCCTTTAGCCCCAATTCAATCAGAGGCTTCGGCTGCTTCAGGAGATTATATTTTTGAACCTTCTAAAGAAGAAATTGTATTGACATTGATTCCAAAATCATTGAAAACACAATTGTATAAAGGGATTAGAGATTCATTTGCTTCTGAACACGGTGCTCGTATGACGGCGATGCACAAAGCAACAGATAATGCCAAAGAATTGAAAGACCAATTGACATTGACTTATAATAAAGCACGTCAAGCAGCAATTACTAATGAAATCTTAGAGATTGTTGGTGGTGCTGAGGCGTTGAATGGATAGTGCCTTTCAAAAGAAATTACAAGAGCCTCGCATTGCGGGGCTTTTTTAATTCATTTTTACAACATACATTATGGAAATTAAAGAACTTACTACATTAGAAGAAATGCTAGCTCAGTTTGAGTTAGTGCAGCATTTGTATAGCAATAATTTTACTTTAGAAAAATACAAAGCGTATTTAACCGAAATGCTTCCTCATAACTATATTCAAATCGCTGTGTTTGAAGAGGGACAATGCATTGGACTTTCGGGTTTATGGTCTGGAATTAAATTATGGTCTGGGCGGTATTTTGAGATAGACAATTTTATTGTGCATCCCGATCATCGTTCCAAAGGAGCAGCTAAAATGATGACCGATTATATCAAAACAAAGGCAGAAGCAGCAGGATGTACCATGATTGTATTGGATGCTTTTACAGGAAACTTTACAGCACACCGTTTTTATTATAACCAAGGCTATTATCCTAGAGGATTTCATTTTATTAAAACCCTAAACGAAGGAGGATTATCTTAAAAAGGCTGTTAACAAATCTAATTTCAAAACCCAAATTAAACCAAAGATTTCGTTATTTTTGTTTTCATCAATACCTAAACTAGACCAACTTGGGATTATATAAAAGTCTTTTTAAACAAACAGCCATCTATGGATTAGCTACGGTTTTGCCTCGAATGTTGAGCTTTTTACTCGTGCGTTTGTATACAAAGGTTTTACCCACAGGCGAGTATGGAGAAGTGTCTATTGTACTCTCGTGGATGGTTTTCTTCAATGTGGTGTTGTCGTACGGAATGGAAACGGCTTTTTTCCGATTCTATAATTCAGAGACCGATAAAGAAAATGTGATAGCAACCTCGACTATTTCTATTTTTTGGTCGTCTATTGTTTTTCTTTTTGGCGCCTTAATTTTTAGAGGAACTTTGGCTTCTTTGGCCAATGTAGAAGTACAGTATATTACGTATGCTATTTGGATTTTAGTGTTAGACGCATTGGTAATTGTTCCTTTTTCAAAGTTACGAGCCAATCAACGACCGATTATTTATGCAGTAATTAAAATAGGTAATGTTGCGGTAAATTTACTTTTGAATGTCTTTTTTTTATTAGTGTTACCTAAAATAGCCGACTCTAATCCGAATTCTTTTTTAGGAAATTTATATGTTGATAATTATGAAATTGGCTATATTTTCGTTTCTAATTTAGCAGCAAGTTTATTAACCTTATTGGTACTTTCGCCCAATTATCTTTCTTTGACTCGAAAATTTGATGCGGCTCTATGGAAAAAGATGATGCAATACGGTTTACCAATTTTGGTTGCCGGAATTGCATTTGCAGTAAACGAACACTTTGATAAAATTCTATTGGGTTATTGGTTACCAGATAACGTAGCCAAGTCAGAAGTGGGAGCTTATTCCGCCTGTTATAAATTAGGGTTGTTTATGGTGTTGTTTGCAACAGCATTCCGATTGGGAATCGAACCGTTCTTTTTTAGTCATTCCAATCACGAAAAAGCACCACAAACCTATGCGATGATTACCAAATATTTTGTGATTTTTGGTTCACTCATTTTGTTAGGAGTAATAGTTTTTGCCGACATTTTGAAGTTTCTACTTTTGGACAACAAATCCTATTGGGAGGCGATGAAAGTGGTACCATTGATTATTTTAGCCAATTTTTGTTTGGGAATTTATAATAACCTTTCGGTTTGGTATAAATTGACCGACAGAACCAAAATGGGAGCCTATATTTCAATTGTAGGCGCTGTTTTAACATTAGTACTGAATTACCTTTTAATTCCAAAATTCAGTTATTTTGGCTCAGCTATTGCAACTATTGCCGCTTATGGAAGTATGATGTTCATTTCTTATGTTTTAGGAAATCGCTATTATCCCATTCCGTATGATATGGAAAAAATAGGAGGCTATTTAGGATTATCTATTCTATTTTCGGCCATTTCTTTTTACGGATTTAGAGAAAATTATTTTGTAGGGATTCCGTTATTATTGTTGTTTGTGTATTTTGTGTACCACAACGAAAAAGCAACGATCTTGTCTATCATTAAACGAAAAAAATAAAATGACAATAAAAATCATCAATAAGTCGCAGCATCCGTTGCCTAATTACGAGACACTTGCTTCAGCAGGAATGGATTTAAGAGCCGATTTAACCGCTCCCATCACATTGGCTCCCCTTGGGCGTGTTATTGTGAAAACGGGGTTGTTTATCGAGTTACCCATTGGATTTGAGGCGCAGGTTCGCCCAAGAAGCGGTTTGGCTATCAAAAAAGGAATTACCGTTTTGAATTCTCCAGGAACAGTCGATGCTGATTATAGAGGAGAAATAGGGGTGATTTTAGTCAATTTATCTAATGAAGATTTTGTAATTGAGAATGGCGAACGCATCGCTCAATTGATTATTGCCAAACACGAACGCGCCGAATGGATTGAAGTTCAGGAATTATCTGAAACATCCAGAGGAGAAGGTGGATTTGGTAGTACAGGGGTGAAATAAAATTAAAATTTAATAATTTAAAGATTGAAAAAATTAAAGATTTGCAAAGCTGAATTTTTAAATCTTTTAATCTTATAATCTTTCAATACAATATGAAAATAATAGTACCAATGGCAGGACGTGGTTCTCGTCTTCGCCCACATACATTAACGATTCCTAAACCATTAATTCCTATTGCAGGAAAACCAATTGTACACCGTTTGGTGGAGGATATTGCGGGAGTTTTGAATCAAGATATTGAAGAAATTGCCTTTATTATCCATGAAAGTTTTGGAAAACAAGTCGAAGCTGATTTGATTGCTATTGCTGAAAAACTAGGGTCTAAAGGAACGATTTATTACCAAAACGAAGCTTTAGGAACAGGTCACGCCATTATGTGTGCCAAAGATTCTTTGAGCGGTCCAGCGGTGATTGCCTATGCCGATACGTTAATTCGTGCCGACTTTGATTTGGATCAAAATGCAGATAGCGTGATTTGGGTAAAACAAGTAGATCAACCTGAAGCATTTGGCGTAATTAATTTGAATGAAGCTAACGAAATAGTAGAATTGGTAGAAAAACCTAAAGAGTTTGTTTCAGACCTTGCCGTAATTGGAATTTACTATTTCAAAGATGTAGCAGTGTTGAAAAACGAATTACAATGGGTATTGGATAACAATATCATTCATGGAGGCGAATACCAAATCAACGACGGAATTAAACGAATGATGGCTAATGGTAAGCGTTTTGTTCCTGGTGAAGTGGCTGAGTGGATGGATTGCGGCAACAAAGATGTGACAGTGGAGACCAACGGAAGAATGTTAGGTTTTTTACAACAAGACGGAGAAAATTTAGTCCATTCTGGGGTAAAATGTGAAAATGCAACGATTATTCCACCGTGTTATATTGGTGAAGACGTGGTATTGATTAACGCGACTGTTGGGCCTAATGTTTCTTTAGGAAAAGGATGTCATGTTACTAATAGTACAATCAAAAACAGTTTGGTACAAACCCATTCGCATATTAAAAATGCCAATTTAGACAATGCTATGATTGGAAATCATGCGAGTTTCGATGGTAATTTCACTAGCATCAGTATTGGGGATTATTCGGTTTTGGAATAAAGAAGTATGAATACAAAGACTATAGTTTTTTTCTTTTTAAGTCTGTTTGTATTGCCGTTTTCAGGGTGGTCGCAAACAGAACCCGAAGAGATTGCTATGGTTTCGGATGAATTTCAGGATTCTTTTTACGAATCGCTTTTGCAAAAAGGCATTGAGAATTACGACAAGGCGATTGTGGCTTTGGAGAAATGTTTGGTAAGCCAACCGAATAATGCAACAATTCATTTTGAATTAGGCAAAAATTATTTGGCTTTAAAGCAATATGAAAACGCCTACCAATCGTTTCAAAAAGCGACTCAAATTGAGCCTAAAAACAGATGGTTTTGGGTAGGAATCTATGACTTGAGTTTTCAAACGAAGAATTACGAACGTGCGATGACTGCGGTACAACAACTGACTTTGTTTGACGAGCGGTATAAAGACGATTTGATTCCGTTGTACATGATGACGAATCAGTCTGAAAAAGCGCTAGCTTTAATCAAGGAAATGGATGCTAAATATGGCAAATCGCAAGAAAGAACGCAATTTAAAAACCAAATTCTTTTGGCTACCAAAAACGAAACTTCCGACTGGAAAGAAGTAGGTGATTTTAAAAAATATTTGGAAGCCAATGATGGAGACCAAGCGGTTCAATTAATGAATAATATATTGGTAAACACCCAAATCCCCAATACGGTTAAGCATCGAGTAGTGAATGAATTTTTGATCTTTGCATTTAAAAATCCGCAATTTGAAAGCAATTTAGAAAAGGCAATTTCGCTTTTTGATTCAGACAAAGAAGTGAATGTGGCACAAGCTATTGGAAAGTTCTATCAAAACAAAAATCAAACGGAGAAAGCTATTCGGTTTTATGAATTGGCACTTCAAAAAGAAGTAGGAGCGGTGGAAACTAATTTACTCTTACTTCAAGCATATACAACGACACAGCAGTTTGAAAAATTGGCTCAAAAATCAGCAGCAGGAATTGAATTGTATCCCGCTCAAGCCTATTTTTATTATTATTTTGGTCTAGCCAACAACCAATTGCGTCAATTTAAAAAAGCGAAGGATACGTTAGAAACGGGTTTGGATTTTGTAATAGACGATTTGGATTTGGAAATCAATTTTAATTTGCAATTAGCAGAAGCTTATAACGGTTTGGGCGATTTTAACAAGAAAGACAGTTTTTTTGCGCAAGCAAATCAGCTAATACAAAAGAAAAAGAAATGAGAAAGATAATCATGGTGTTGTTTTTAATGGCATTGGTTTCGTGTAAAACCCAACAAGCCATTGCGATAACTACGCCCGAAGTTCCTAAAACAAAAGAGATTTCAGCTGGAGAAATAATAGCGAATCATTACAATAACAAAATCAACTTTTCGACGGTTTATATTAAATCGAATGTGCGTTTTTCTGATGAAAAACAAACACAGAATGTAACGGCAGAAATTAAAATTAAGAAAGACGAACAAATTTTGATTAGTGTGCGTTTCTTAGGAATTACGATGGCGAAAGCCTTAATTACACCTACATCGGTGAGTTATTATGAGAAGATGAACGGAACGTACTTTGAGGGCGATTTCAGCGGATTGAGTCAATGGCTTGGGACTGATTTGGATTTTTCTAAAATTCAAAATATGTTGTTGGGCGAAGCTTTTGATAATTTACAACAGGGGAAATATGTCTTGTCAAAAAGCGAACAGGGGTTTGAATTAGTCGACTTACAATCCGAAAAAACGAAGAAAAATTACGTTTTTGATACAGAAAAATTTCAGATTCAAAAACAAGAAATAAGTCAGCCAGAACAAGACCGAATGATTCAGGTGAGTTATTCAGAACGCGCTTCATTTAATGAAGGGGCAGTTCCAATGCAGGTTTTGATAAACGCTTTACAAGCGAAAGGAAAAACCGAAATCAGTTTTAATTACAATGCGGTTAGTTTCAATGAAGCGCTTTCTTTTCCATATAGCGTTCCAAATGGGTACAAAAGAATTTTAATTAAGTAAATTTGCAAAAATATTTTACCATGCCAAAATTTCTCCTTAGTCTATTGTTTATTTGCACCACCTCATTGGTTTGGAGCCAAGAGTCGCAACAAGAAAGGTTAGAACAACGAAAAGCTCAAATTCAGCAAGAAATAAAAGAGAATGAAAGACTATTACAGTCCGTTAAGAAAAAAGAAAAATCGGCAGTGAGTGTCATGGCTATTCAAGAGAAAAAAATAGCGCTGAAAGAAAATTTGATAAAGACCACAGAGAAACAAGCGAAGTTGTTAAGTAACGATATGTATATTAATCAAGTACAGATTAACAAGCTTAAGAAAGAACTAGCTATTTTAAAAGAAGATTACGCAAAGATGATTGTGAAGTCGTATAAAAGTCGTTCAGAAGAGAGCAGAGCCATGTTTTTATTGTCGTCAAAAAATTTCCAGCAGGCATACAAACGATTACAGTATATGAAACAATATACTAGTTTTAGAAAAATTCAAGGAGAAGAAATTCAAGGAAAATCGAAAGAACTTGTTGTGTACAATCAAAAATTAGAAGTACAAAAATCAGCCAAGCAAAAATTAATTGAAGAGAAAGAGAAAGAACGTCAGTCTTTAGAACAAGAAAAGAAAGAACAAGAAAAATTAGTAAATGCGATTAAAAAAGACAAGAATAAAATTGCTAATGACATTAAGAAAAAACAACAAGAAGCCAAAGCGATAGATCGTCAAATAGACCGTTTAATTCGTCAGGCCATTGCAGAAGCGAATAGAAAAGCGGCTGCCGAAAGAGCCAAACAAAAAGCAGCTGCCACCGCTGCGGCTAAAGAGAAGAAAGCGGCTGCACTAGCTGCTGCAAAAGAGCTAGCTAACGCCAATAAGACAACAAAAAACGCCAAACCAATAGCAAAACCAGTAGAAACAGAGGAAGAACCAGAACCCACAACAAGGGAATCTATTTCGTCTACGAAAATTGATTTAACTCCCGAAGCTAAAATTGTTTCGGATAATTTTAGAGCCAATAAAGGAAGATTGCCGTATCCAGTAGAACGTGGAAGCATTACTTTAGGTTTTGGAAACCAACCACATCCGGTATATAAATCGTTAATGGTGCATAATAGTGGTGTAGAGATTACAACCGACCAAGGAGCTAGTGCTAGAGCAGTTTTTGATGGGATTGTGACTAGTGTAATTAGTTTGTCTCCCGTAAATAGAGCCGTAATGATTCAGCACGGAGATTACTTTACGGTATATCAAAATTTAAGTTCTGTTTCTGTAAGCAAAGGAGAAAAGGTAAACAGAAAACAAGCAATAGGAAGAGTTCGTTCCAATGGAGAAACGGGTAAAACGGTGATTAAATTTTTAATACTTCAAAATACTTCGTATATCAATCCTGCGGGATGGTTATCAAATTAATTAGATAAAGCACTACGAAAGTAGTGCTTTTTTATTTTTCAGCGGTGTACTCCAAAATGTCGCCTGGTTGACAGTCTAAAGCATTGCAAATAGCTTCTAATGTGCTAAATCTTATGGCCTTTGCTTTTCCTGTTTTTAAAATAGATAAATTGGCTAATGTCAACCCTACTTTTTCTGATAATTCGTTGAGTGACATTTTGCGTTTTGCCATCATTACATCTAGGTTTACGATTATTGCCATACTTTAAATTGTTAGGTCGTTTTCTTTTTGTAATTCAATTCCTTTTTTGAAAACCTGTGAAATAACGTAAACAATTGCGCCCATCATCAAAAATGCTGCTGTATCGTTCCAATACGAACTGGCATCACTTAGTTCGTATCCGTTTTGAATGAGTCTTTTAGCATATTCTTTTGTAATTATACTTATAATTGCTATTGAAAACGCCTCGTAACTTATCTTTTCTATGATTTTGGCTATAGCCAGACTAAAGGGAGCTTCAATATTCAATTTAGTGAATAAGCGTACTACCCAATAAAATAAGTAGGCTTTAAGAAATGCTAAAACAACGATACAACTCATTAATCCTACAAAGTGAGGAAATTCTTTTTCATACAATTCGGAAAGATCTAATCCATTATAAACGTTATGTGTTGCGATTGGTTTGAACAAGGTAAAAACAAAATTATATAGTAGCGCACCGGCTTCTATGCAAAGTCCAATAAAAATGATCCAAGAAGCAACATGCAGTCCTTTTAAAATAGCCGCATTATTTTTTTTCATGTCTAGTTAATTTTTAATTATGGACACAAAAATAAGTTTTTATTGATAATCAATAAAATTTTATTGAAAAAACAATAAAGAATCAAGAATTATTTCATCTACTGTTGCTGTTGTTCTTGTTGCTGGTGTAAGAGTTCGATATAATCTAGTTGTTCTTGTACTTCTGATGTAACTTCTTCTAGGGCAACATTGTTGATTTCTTCGAAATGCCTTCCGTCTTCGTAGCCAATTGAAACACAAACCGAAAGTGTTTGTTTTGCCAACCCCTTAAAAGTTCCTTTTACTGGCGTACAATCTATAAAATTGCGTCCCACAGCTAGTTTAACATGGTTGTCCATAGTCCAAATATTGTTGGTAGGGTCTATTCCTAACCAGCCTTGATTTGGAGTGTAAATTTCGACCCAAGCGTGAGTAGCTCCTTCGCCTCTTAGGCCACTTTCGTTTGGACAGATGTAACCGCTGACATAGCGCGCTGGAATTCCCGCTGTCCGAATCAATTGTAAAAGAACGTGGGCAAAATCTTGGCACACGCCTTTTTTATGGTCTAAAATTTCATCTACTGTGGTTTCAATATTGGTAATTCCTTTGGTGTATGTAAAGTGGTTAAAAATATAATTGTTACACTGTTGGGCAATCTCAATAATAGTTTTGTTTTCACAACCAATTTCATTCAGAATATCCAAAATGGTATCTTGTTTGGTAATGGTTTCTGGATAACACAACCGTAAAAGATTGATGTTTTTTTCTTTTTCGTTAGCCAAATCATTCACATACGAATGTTCAAAATCGGGTATTTTAAGAGAATGATTCACTCTTACCAACATTCGGGATTCGATGGTCATTTCAGTATGGGCTTCTAAAGTGTTGAAATTCCCGACGCGATTCCCGTGATAATCTGTTGAAAAACTAACTTCGGGATTGTTGGTAATTAACAATTCGTATTGCAACACATCTTGGGTTTCAAAATTATGCGGAAACAAACGGATTTCGTTAATGCTTTCTTTGATGGGCCAATTGTATTGGTATTTGGTAATATGAACGATTTTAAAAAGAGCCATATAGCTTAGGTATAAGAAAAGAATAATTTTGAAAAATCAGTAGAAAATTGGTTCAACTGCACTTTGGTATTGTGAAGCACTTCTTCTAATTGTTGGTTACTCAGGTGGTGGTAATCGGTGTATTCTACATAGCTTTTTAGCCTTCCAAATTGATTGTGCAGCGTTCTGGCTTCGCTTAGCACATTATCCTTGAATAAATAGTTGATGTACACGTTAATCAAGTCTAATGTGTAAATGACCGAGTGCGCAAAATCGCGGTTGAACACCACTTGTTGTACCACCTTTCTATTGTGCGGAATGTTGCTGTAACTTTTCAAATACATTTCATAGCCCGAAAGCGATAGCAACAACCGTCTCCAGTACAACAAATCTTCTTCACCTTCGAGATTGTATCCTATCGGAGAAAAATAGGCCTGCGTTAGCGAAATAGTTTGTAGACAGCGTTCAATGTGTTTGCCAATACTCGAAAAACACCAACCCAATCCTCGAGGCATGGTTACTTGGAGAATTCCATTATATAATAAAAAATCTTTGTTCAATTTGGTAATAATAGCCAAAGCATCTTGGGTTTCTAGTTGATGCGGCAGGTTAGGGGAATTCATAAAATGATACAACGAATTGATGTGTTCCCATAACTCTTTGGTAATTTTATCTTGAGAACCTCGAGCGTTTTCTCGTGCTTTAATCACTAAATTTTTGACAGAGTTTTGATTGTGATTATCACAAATAATGTATTTCAATACAAAATTAGTATCGTATTGTACTTCGTTTATGGTTTCTGGAGGTAAATCCGTATAGTGTTCTAGTAACGGTTTGTATCCTTGGTTGTCATTTAATTCCTTATCGAAAGACAGGATATAAAAAGTATTTAAGGTCAGCAACATTCCATCTGTTCTTTCCATGTATCGGTTGAGCCAGAACATTCCGTCCGCCACTCGGCTAAGCATATCTGTTTTCATTGAGTAGGTTTCTTTAGGTTAATTATTCTACTATCCAAGTGTCTTTACTACCTCCTCCTTGTGATGAATTGACAACAAGTGAACCTTCGGTTAGCGCTACACGGGTTAAACCACCCGGAACAATTTCTACACCATTTGGACCACACAAGGCGTAAGGCCTTAAATCCACATGGCGCAATTTGAGTTGGCCATCAATCAAACAAGGCACGGTACTTAATTGAATGATAGGTTGGGCAATAAAGTTTCTCGGATTGTCCAAAATGGCAATTTTAGCAGTCTCGAGTTCTTCTTGGCTCGCTTTATTACCCATAATCATTCCGTAACCACCACTTTGGTTGGTTTCTTTGATGACCATATTTTCCATATCGGCAAAAACCAGTTCGCGTTCGTCTTGATTTTCCATTTGATAGGTCGGAACGTTTTTAAGAATAGGCTCTTCATTTAAATAGTATTGAATCATGTCAGGAACAAAAGCATATACCGCTTTGTCATCGGCAACACCGTTTCCAACTGCATTTACAATCGCAACATTACCTTGTTTGTAAGCGCTTATTAGTCCTGGAACACCCAAAGCACTATCCGGTTTAAACACTAATGGATCCAAATATTCGTCATCCAAACGGCGGTAAATGACATCTACTTGTTGTAAGCCCGAAGTGGTTTTCATATACACTTTGTTGTTGTTTACAACCAAATCACGCCCTTCTACTAAGGGAATCCCCATTTGGCGAGCTAAAAAGGTGTGTTCGTAATATGCCGAATTATAAATACCTGGCGTTAATAAAACTACATTGGGATTAGAAATGCTCCTTGGAGAAAGCGAAACCAAAATATTATGGAAAATCATAGGGTAATTACTCACCATACTCACATGATTTGACGTGAGCATGTCAGGAAAAATACGCTTGGTAATTTCTCTGTTTTCCAACATATAACTGACACCACTCGGACATCGTAAATTGTCTTCTAAGATATAGAATTCGCCTTTTGCCCCTCTAATTAAATCGATTCCCGCAATATGAACGTGTATGTTGTGCGGTACTTTGATACCTTGTACTTCTTGAAGATAATGCGGACAAGAGGCGATTAGTGAAGCAGGAACAATGCCGTCTTTAATTATATTTTGGGCATTATAAATGTCTTCCAAAAATAAATTCAATGCTAACAAACGTTGTTTGATTCCGGATTCTACTTCTAGCCAATCGTTTTTGGTTATAATTCTTGGAATAATGTCAAAAGGAAATATGCGTTCAATGCCTTGATTGTCATCGCTATAAACCGTAAAGGTGATTCCTTGATTCATGAAAAAATCAGACGCTTGTTTCTGTTTGTCTTGCAAACTTTGTAAGTTTAGGTTTTCCAAGGTGTGTAAAACTTGACGATACGAATGTCTTACACCATTATCAGAAAACATTTCGTCCCAACCTTTTGGGTTCAATCCAGGTAATAAATTTGGCATATTTAATTTTCTTTAAAAAAGTTAAACGTTTTGATTTTTTATTGAAAAAAATATTGATTTTTAGCTAAAATAATCAATCATTTTCTTTTAAAAATCAATATTGATGAACATATCGTAATTTATGTCATATTCTTTTTTTCAGAAATATTTTTTGCCATTTCGTTTTTTTTTGCTCTTATTTTTTTTGATTTAGAAATCAGTAAAACTATTGTTACTCACAAACTATTGTTTTTAAAGTCATATATATTGAATTTTAAAATTATTTTTCAAAATGCCGTTCCATTTCATACATTTGAACTTATGAGAGGAGTTAAAATGCTATTTTGGTTGTTGTGGCGCGTATGGTTTTACATCATGATTGCTTTGCCTATATTGATCATGTTTCCTTTTTTAGTATTGTCAATAGTTTCGGAACGTGGCTACCCTTATTTTTTTGTCATGGCAAGAATTTGGGGGAAGTTTATTTTGTTTACTATGGGATTCTATTATAAAGTAGAAACTATTCAAAGGTTAGAACCTAACACTAGTTATATGATTGTAGCCAATCATACTTCGATGACCGATATCATGTTAATGTTAGCCGTGGTTGATCGTCCTTTTGTTTTTGTTGGGAAAAAAGAATTAGCGGTTATTCCTTTGTTTGGATTTTTTTATAAGCGGACTTGTATTTTAGTAGACAGGAACAACGCGCAAAGCCGACGTGCTGTTTTTGAAAGAGCTCAAAAGAAATTAAATCAAGGTTTGAGTGTTTGTATTTTTCCTGAAGGGGGAGTTCCTTATGACGAATCGATTGTTTTAGATAGTTTTAAAGATGGTGCATTTCGTTTAGCAATAGAACATCAAATTCCTATTGTTCCCATTTCTTTTGGAGATAACAAAAAACGATTGTCGTATACTTTTTTTAGCGGAAGTCCAGGATTAATGCGAGTAAAAATCCATCAACACTTGGAGACGAAAGGCAAGACGTTGGACGATAGGAAAGCAATAAAAGAGGAAGTGTATCAGATTATTTATGACCAATTAGTTGCCTTCGAGAGTTAATACCAATAAAAAAAACCGCAAGTGTTTGGAACTTGCGGTTTTGTTTTATAAATACGAATATTTATTCGGCTGCTAATTCTTTGATTTGCGACTTGATTTTTTCTTCTAATTCTTCGGCTAATTCTGGGTTGTCTTTGATTAAGGTTTTAACAGCATCCCTACCTTGTCCTAGTTTTGTATCTCCATAGCTAAACCAAGAACCCGATTTTTTTATAATTTCAAATTCTACAGCTAAATCTAAGATTTCACCTGTTTTAGAAACTCCTTCGCCATACATAATGTCAAATTCGGCGGTTTTAAATGGAGGAGCTACTTTATTTTTCACCACTTTTACTTTAGTTCTGTTTCCAATTACGTTTTCACCATCTTTAATTTGTGAAGCACGACGAATATCCAAACGAACAGACGCATAAAATTTCAAGGCGTTACCACCAGTTGTAGTTTCTGGATTTCCAAACATTACCCCAATTTTTTCTCTTAATTGATTGATAAAGAAAACAGTACAGTTTGTTTTGCTAATAGTTCCTGTTAATTTACGTAAGGCTTGTGACATTAAACGGGCATGAAGTCCCATTTTAGAATCTCCCATTTCGCCTTCAATTTCACTTTTTGGAGTCAAAGCAGCTACTGAGTCAATTACCACAATATCAATTGCTCCTGAACGAATTAAGTTTTCGGCAATTTCTAATGCTTGCTCTCCATTATCTGGTTGTGAGATAATTAAATCTTCAATATTTACGCCTAGTTTCTCAGCATAATGTCTATCAAAGGCATGTTCAGCATCGATGAAGGCAGCTATTCCTCCTGCTTTTTGAGCTTCGGCAATAGCGTGTAATGTTAAGGTTGTTTTTCCAGATGATTCAGGACCATAAATTTCAATAATTCTTCCTTTTGGGTAGCCACCTACACCTAAAGCTAAATCAACTCCCAGAGAACCCGAAGAGATTACTTCTACTTCTTCAATGGCTTTGTCCCCCATTTTCATTACGGTTCCTTTTCCGTAGGTTTTGTCTAGTTTGTCTAGTGTAAGTTGTAGGGCTTTTAGTTTGGCTTCTTTTTCTGAACTCATCTTTTATGTATCTAATTAGTTGTCAATTTAAGAGAAAAACACGTATATAGATACGTGTTATATTTTCGTAAAATTAGGTTTTTTTTTGAAGTTTCAAAAGGTATTTTGTAAAATATAGAAATGCCTCTAGTAGGAAGGGATATTTTAGAAATTCATTCAAAAAACTAATAAAAAATCATTGATTTATATTTTGAACATATTCACTTGGAGTGATTCCAATCTCTTTTTTGAAAGCACTATAAAAATTCGATCGGGTTTTAAATCCCGACTGTTTTCCAATAGCCTCAATAGTTACTATTGAATTAGTTCCAGATTCTAACAATTCAATTGCATGAGCGATTCGTAATTTAGTTTTTAGTTTTGAAAACTTAATATTCATTAAATGTGTGATACAATATGCAACTTGATTTTGGGGTATTTTAAGATCAATAGCTATAGTGCTCATTGTAAAATCAAATTTCAGGTATGGTTTTTTTTCTTGAAGATAGTTTTGAATTTGCACTGACAGTTCAAAAAAAGGATCTTCTTCAGGTATAGTTTTTCTTTTTTCTTTCTTTTTCTTGGTCAGATTTAAAGTGCTATTTCTAGGTATTCCGTAAAGGACTTCAGGGAATAACAAAAGCGAAAAAGACATTAAAGAGTAGGCAAAACCAGCCATAATGTATAACAAATATCCATTGCTTATAGATTCATTAGACATAGAGAATCCTGCGTTTAAGGCTAAGTAAGTAAAGCTAATACAAATGAAAAGCATGTTAGATAAAAATAAAACTAGCCACCGGTAAATTATAAAATATTGTTTTTTAGGATTTTGTCTTTCTGTTTTTTTCGAAGGATAGTACTTCCAAAGTAAGTAAAAACAGTACAATAAATATACAAAAACTAAAAGGGTTCGTAAACCGAAACTTTGTTGAAAAGTATAGAATAAATTTACTTCAATAGTATTTATTGTATTCAAGTCATGAATAATCTGATTGGCCAATTGGAGTTTGTTTTCAAAAGGCAAAAAAAGATAAGGAAAACTACCTATTGTAGCAATTATAGTTGGCACAAAATGAATCCAATCGTATTTGTGTAATCTATAAAAACCTGTTAATGTGTTTCTTACATAGAAATATACGAAAGGGCCTATTAGAAACATAAGTGGGGCAAAATGGTTGAAAAAAATAGCCAGCCCCAAGGCAGAATTTTTAGAGGTTATAAAATAGTGCCCAATTCCAAACAAAGAGGTTAGTATAAAAACACAGGACAAAAAAAACATGTTTCGATTTGATTTCCAATTAAAAAAAAGCAGGACAAAGGATATCAAAATTGTAAAAACAGATAGATACAATAGCATTAATGTGGGGTTTCAATAGTTACAACAAAAGTAAAAAAATCATTAACGGAAGTATTGACCTCAAAAAAGAATTTGTCAAAATAATCTATTTAGAGGACAAACTTGCAGGACAACTTTATTTTGTCAGCTTATTTTAGATTTTACTTTGCAATCAAATTATATTATTAAAAATAATTAAGATTCCTTTTCTTATTATCAGAATGCAGTTTCCCCTCCAGCATTTTAATTTCTAAAATAGCTTAAATTTTTATTTATGAAAAAGAAAAAAGGTATCTTACGTATTCAACAACATGTTCAAAAAACAATATTGTTTCTTTCAATATTTTTTTTGACAACACTTCATGCTCAAGTAGAAGTTAGTGTTCCTTTTTCGGAAGGGTTTATAGGAATAAAAGGTTCTAATCCGCAGGACGCGACAAACATCACGACTTTTACTACTTTAGGGATTGCTAAGGCTTTTTTTGTACAGCAGTCTAGTTCCGGAATATTTGAAATTCCTTCAGGATATCAAGGTAACGATATACCGGGAACTATTCGATTGCAGTTATCCTCGGGTCAGATTATAGAATTTCCTGGAGCTATTGTTTGGAGAAATACCAATGGGTCAACTGTTAATATGTTTGGAATTTTGCCAAATTCTTCAATCAGCCCAATTAATTTCACCTATGGAGGATCTTCTACTTATACAATTAATTCTTTAAGTGATTTAGGATTTAAAAAAATAGGAGCTAACTTGACATTTACAGATGGTTCGAATGTTTCTGGGAATGCAGCCACATCAGGATTGTTAAATGATTTAAATGCTTATTTAACAGCTACACAAGGATTACGACCAAATGGACCAGTAACTGTTACTTCTCAAACTACATCAAATACAACTCCAACTATAACAGGTACAGCTACATTACAAAGTGGTGAGGTATTATCTGTGACAGTAAACAATGTGGTTTACACAACTGCTAATGGTTTGGTAATTTCAGGAAACACATGGTCTTTGCCAATACCAACAGCATTGAGTGTAGGAACATATACAGTTGTAGCAACGATCACTAACACTTCAGGATATACATTAAGTGATAGTACAAGCAATGAGTTAGTTATTAGTCAAGTAGGAGTTCCTACAGTAACAATTTCGGTTTCCTCATTAAATTTGATGTCAACATGTACAGGAACACCTTCTGCTTCTAATAGTTTTACAGTTTCGGGGTCTAATTTGACTTCAAATATAACGGTAACAGCACCAACAGGATATGAGGTTTCGTTATCAAGTGGTTCAGGATTTGGATCATCGGTATCTATAACAGCTTCGGGAACATTAGCTGCTACAACGGTTTATGTACGAATGGCATCAACCGCTACGGGAACACCAAGTGGTAACATAACCGTGGTATCGACTGGTGCAACTACACAAAATGTTGCTGTATCCGGGACAGTTAATCCTATTCCTGTCGCTCCTACTGCGGTAACGTCAGTTAATTATTGCACCGGAGTTACCCCCGTTGCTTTATCTGCAACAGCAACTTCAGGACACACCTTGCAATGGACTTATCCGGCTATTTCAAATACTGTTGCCACAAGTGCTAATACATTGTCTAATGGGATTTATACCATGGGACAATCTTTCACTGCTAGTTCTGCAATAATAATGAGTGGAGTTACTCTTAAAAACGGATTGTCTTCCCCAACAACAGCTCCAGTAATAACATTAACTTTATATCAAGGGAATGGTTTGAACGGAACAGTAATAGCCACTGCGACCTATTCAGGAGCAATGCCAGCAGGAGAATTTACATTTCAATTTGCTAGCCCAATAGCCTTAACGCAAGGACAACAATATACTTTTAATGTTTCAATAGCTACTAGCTGGTCCGTAACATTAGTTAGAGAGACAGACGGTATTGATAATTATACAGGAGGTCAGTTATATAGATATGGAAGCCCATGGAATTCAGATCTTTGGTTTAAGATTATTAGCTCGTCCACTATAACTCCTACACCAAGCACAGCATCAGTTGGAATAACAACGTATAATGTTAATCAGACAAACTCTATCACAGGATGTGTGAGTCCTAGTACCGCAATCACTGTTACAGTAATAGCGAGTCCAGTTGGAGGAACTGCCACAGCTGGAGCTACTTCGATTTGTTCAGGAGCCACAGCTACTTTAAGTTTAACTGGAAGTTCAGGCACTATTCAATGGCAATCTTCAACAGATAATACCACCTGGACAAATATAACAGGTGCTAACACATCAACATACACAACACCAACGCTAAATGCAACAACTTATTATAGAGCATTACTTAGTAATAGTTCGTGCACATCAGTTAATAGTAATGTAATTACAATTACAGTAAATCCTCTTCCACAAGCCCCAACAGCTTCAGCTTCACAATTAATTTGTACTGGAGACGCGGTTACAGGTTTAAGTGCAACTGCACCAACAGGAACTACTTTGTCTTGGTATGACGCACCAACGGGAGGAAACTTAATTACCGGTATTACATCAGCTGTTTCTGGAACTACATATTATGTTCAGGCAGTAGACAGTAGTACAGGATGTGTTAGCACTAGGACTTCAGTTACTGTTGCAACTAATAATGCGTTGAGTTTTGATGGTAGTAATGACGTAGTATTGTTTAATAATGGTCCTGCTTTTACAGATCAAGAAATAACCGTTGAGTTGATGGTTAGAAAAGAAGTTGAAACCTCTACTTCATATTGGGATCAAGGGTTGGTACATTGGTATAATACGGCAGGAAGTGATAATGTGCAATTTAGAATTCAAAGAGGATATTTAGAATTTGGGATGCATGATTATACAAATAATACAGGAGGATGGCAGTCTATTTTAGGGACTACAAATATTAATGATTCTAAATGGCACCATGTTGCTTTTACTAAAAACGGAAGTTCTATTAAGATTTATGTAGACGGTAAGTTGGATGGTTCTGGCACAATAACACGAGTAATGAATGTTAATGCTTTACAGATAGGTAATCTATACAAAGGAGAGTTAGATAATTTTAAGGTTTGGCATACTGAAAAAACGATTCAACAAATTGAAGACAATAAATATACGGATTTAACAGGGAATGAAACAGGACTTGTAGCCTACTATAATTTCAATCAAGGAATTGCAGGTGGAACTAATACCGGAATCACTACTTTGTTTGATGCTACTGCTACAGCAAATAATGGAACACTTAACAACTTTGCCTTAACAGGAAGCACAAGTAATTTTGTTGCGGGGTATTTTGCTCAAATTACAGGAGCATCCCAAGTTAATACAGGAACTACTATTCAGTTGTCTCATCCTGTAGCAGGCGGGACTTGGTCAAGTAATGCTACTAGTGTTGCAACTGTAGATAGCAATGGATTAGTTTCTGGATTAACAGATGGTACCGCTACAATTACTTATACACAATGTAATAATACTACAACTAAGGTAATTACTGTTAGAGGAATCGATTCAGATGGCGATGGATTGACAGATGCTAATGATCCAGATGATGATAATGATGGATTGTTAGATTATGAAGAACAAGACTGTTCGGCAAGCACTTCAGTTAGTAATACTTTAAACCCAACAAATTTTTATTATGTTACTTGGAATTCATATACAGGAGGAGTTTTAAGAGGAACCGTGAACGTCTCTGGAACTGTTGTAAATGTTTCTGTAACTAATTCAAATAATTCTATTATTGATTATGGAATGGCACCTTATTGCGGCACTTCATATTGGGCACCACAACCAAGTGGAAACGGGGGAGCTAATTCGTTCAGAAGTACCACATTAGGTCAACATCGATTTGTTTTTGATCAACCTATCAATAATCCAAGATTTTTTATATCTTCTTTGAATAAAACTTTAGATTTATCGCAACCTGGACAATTAATTAAATCAAATAACGCTTTTCCTGGTGTTGCATTGAATACACCAATTACAGCACTACCAGGAGCTGAAGGATGCGGAACGATTTCTTTTAATGGGAATGTATCTGAAGTTTCTTTTACAGGAAGAGCATACGAATATTATTGTGATTTTTCTTTAGGAATTGCTGGTTTAGTTGACCCAACAGCTTGTACTGATATTGATACAGATGGGGATGGAACTCCAAATAGATTAGACTTAGATAGTGATGCAGATGGGGTTTTAGATGCTGCTGAAAAAGTAGATAACACAGATGAGAAAGACTCTTGTGATTTTGTTTTAGAACATCAAACAGAGCCAACAGATGCCGCTTGGAATGCAGCAGATTGTGATAATGATGGTGTTTCAAATGGCGACGAATTAACGGATGGTACTAATCCGTTGAACCCAGATTCAGACGGAGACGGAGTAATAGATGGTACTGAAAAGTTAGATGGTACTGATGCGAAAGATGGATGTAAGTTTATTCAAGCACATCAAACGGTAGCTACAAGTACTACTTGGAATGCCGCAGATTGTGATGGTGACGGAACCAACAATAGACAAGAAATATTAAACAATACCGATCCATTAGTTGGAGATTCAGATGGTGATGGAGTGTTAGATAACCAAGAAACTTTGGACGGGACTAATAAAAATAACTCATGTGATTTTGTTGTGGCTAGTCGAACGTTAGCACCAAGCACATCATGGAATACTTCTGATTGTGACAATGACGGAATTACTAATGCAGTAGATGGAGTAGTAGATACCGATAATGACGGCACTCCTAATTTTAGAGATTTGGATTCAGACAACGATGGAATCACCGATGCTATAGAAAAAGGTACAAATGGAACTACCCCAGTTGATACTGATAATGATGGTGCACCTGATTATAGAGACTTAGATTCAGATAATGATGGAATTACCGATGCAGTAGAAAAAGGACCTGGAACATCACCATTAGATACTGACAATGACGGTACACCGGATTATAGAGATTTGGATTCAGATAATGATGGAATTACCGATGTAGTAGAAAAAGGAACCGGAGTTACTCCAAGGGATACAGATAATGATGGTACACCAGATTATAGAGATTTGGATTCTGATAATGATGGCATTACTGATGCTGTTGAGAAAGGTACAGGAACTACCCCAGTCGATACTGATAATGATGGTACACCAGATTATAGAGATTTGGATTCAGACAATGATGGAATTACCGATGCAGTAGAAAAAGGACCTGGAACATCACCATTGGATACCGATAATGATGGCACACCAGATTATAGGGATTTGGATTCTGATAATGATGGTACTACGGATGCATTGGAAAAAGGTAGTGGAATTACCCCAATGGATACCGATGGTGACGGAATCCCTGATTTTAGAGATTTAGATTCTGATAATGATGGAATAGTAGATAGTTTAGACAATTGTCCATTAACTTCAAACGCTAATCAAGCAGATAATGACAACGACGGTCTAGGTGATGCTTGTGATGATGATGATGACAATGATGGAGTTTTAGACACTAGAGATAACTGTCCGCTAACCGCAAATGCTAATCAAGCAGATAGAGACCGTGATGGAAAAGGAGACGTTTGTGATCTAATAGAAATTAATGTTTCACAAGCGATTACACCAAATGGAGACGGTGTAAATGATACTTGGGTAATTTACAACATTGAAAATCACCCTGGAAGTATTGTACGTGTCTTTAATCGATGGGGCAAAGAAGTGTTCTACTCAAATAATTATCAAAATGATTGGACAGGGCATTATAAAGACAATAGTGAGGCTTTACCATCAGCCGTTTCTTATTTCTATCAGATTGATTTGAATGGTGATGGATCTATAGACGCTCAAGGTTGGTTATACATTAGAGAATAGCATTCTATATTAAAACAATTAGACAAATGAAAAAAATAAATTATATAGCGAGTTTAGCACTTCTTTTAATAAGTAGTTTGGCGATAGCTCAACAAGAAAGTGTTTTTGCATTCTACAAATCACATATGAACTTGGTTAACCCAGCTTATGTTGGGGTAAATAACGAGACACTTTGGACGAGTTCTTTAAGAAAACAATGGACAGGAATAGAAGAAGCTCCTGAAACACAAACCGTTTCTTATGGAACAGCTCTGGGCAAGAACATGGGAATAGGACTATCTGTAATCAATGACAGAACATTTATAGAGAAAGAAACTTTTTTAGGGGTTGATTTTTCTTATAAAGTTCAAATGGACGCTACAACTGATTTGTATTTAGGAATCAAAGCGGGAGGTAATTTTTATAATGTTAATACGACGGGATTAGAAACATACAACATGCAGTCAGATAGAGCGCTAGCCTCCATCAATGCTTTTAATCCCAATTTTGGAGTGGGTGCCTTATTGAAAAGAGATAATTGGTATGCTTCTTTGTCTATTCCAAGATTACTTAACACAAGCAAAGCAGTAAATCAATCGGGTTATGCAATGGCAGCTACTGACAGGCCACATGTTTATTTAAGTGGAGGGTATGATTTTACCGTCAATCCGTTTTTGGTAGTAAAACCTTCTGTAATGATGCGCTATGTTAATGGTGCTCCAATATCAATAGATTTAACCACAATGTTACAGATAGAGAAAAATTTTGAACTAGGAGGGATGTATAGAACAGATAAAGCCTATGCAGCTATGACTACTGTAAGACTTAACAAGCGTTTTCTTTTTGGATTTGCATATGAAATGAGTCTGCAACCTACACTTGCCGCAGCTAGAAATACTAACGAGATCTTGTTACAATTTAAGTTTTAACTAACTAAATTAGTTGCAAATAAATAAAAAAACTCCATTATTAATGGAGTTTTTTTATGTTATTTTAGCTTTCTGAATGGCTATAAACTCTGTTGGTGTCATGCCTGTTTTGTCTTTAAAAGCATTATAAAAACTGGCCCTAGTGTTAAAGCCAGACTGTTGTGCAATACCTTCAATGGTAAACGATTCTTTTAAGTCTCCAGAAAGTAATTCAACAGCATATGCTATTCTAAGATTTGATTTTAGAGTAGAAAATTTAGTTTGCATGATATCATTAATACAATATAGCACATGATTTTGAGGCACTTGAAGAGCTAAAGCGATGTCACTAACAGAAAAATCAGGGTTAAGAAAAGGTTTTTCTCTTTCCAAGTATTCTTTTATGTTTTCAGAAAGATCATAAAAAGGGTCCTCATTGTTTGTGGTGGATTCTTCTGAAATAGGAATAGCTTTCTGAGCTTTTGCTTTTTTAGTGTCTCCTCCTGTAATGATTCGTTTTGGAATTCCATATAATATATTAGGAAAGAGTAGTAGCGAGAAGGACATAATACAATAAGCAACACCAGATAAGATGTATAATGGATAAGAATTTATTAGTCCT
>JACCDS011498011.1_pt1 | contig 23706 bp, 14 predicted proteins | sample 7446441 | NCBI WGS metagenome assembly JACCDS01 (sample SAMN15323445, study PRJNA562643) | freshwater metagenome | isolation source: river surface water | place: USA:Blue River Watershed | collected 2017-08-17 | reverse complement strand
CCATGGACTCGTTCAGCGGCACCTGGATGCCGGTGGCGAGGATCGCCTCGGCCTCCGGGCAGCGGACTTTCGTGTAGTCCATGGCGGTGAGACCCAGCTCCTTGATCGGCCAGCGCCCGGCGAAGAATCCGTGGTTCTGGAAATAGGGTAGCCGGTAAACGGGCACCGGGATGTAGCCCGCCGACGCGGGCGCGCCTTCGGCCCGCAGCGCCTCGACGAACTGCGCCCGCGTGCCGCGCAGCCGCTCCGTCTGCAGGCGGAAATAGAAGAACCAGAACGTGCCCCGGTCCTCGGCGCCGAGCGCCGGCGGCAGGATGCCGGGCGCGCCCGCGATCGCCTCGATCAGGCTCCGCCCGAGCGCCGCCCGCTTGGCCGCGATGCCTTCCAGGCGCTCCAACTGCACCGCCGCAAACGCCGCCTGCAGCTCGCTCATCCGGTAATTCGACGCGAGCACCGCGGTCTTGTCCCAAGTGTAGCCGGCCCCGAGGCGATCGTTGCCCTTGTCCGCGAACTTCAGCAGCGCGGGCCCGATCTTCGGGTCGCTCGAGGCCACCACCCCGCCGTCGCCGGCCCCGATGTGCTTCGAGTTCATCAGCGAGTAGCACGCCACGTGGCCGATGCTCCCCACGGGCTTGCCGCGATACCGCGCGCCCCACGCCTGCGCGCAATCCTCGATCACGATCAGCCGGTGCCGCGCGGCGAGCGCCATGATCGCGTCCATGTCGCACGGCGCCCCCGCGAGGTGCACCGCGATGATCGCTTTCGTGCGCGGCGTGATGCAGCGCTCCACCGCCGCGGGGTCGAGATTGTAGCTGCTGGCGCCAAGGTCCGCGAACACCGGCACGCCCTGCTGGAAAAGAATGCCGGTGATGGTCCCGATGTCGGTGATCGGCGTGGTGATCACCTCGTCGCCGGGACCGATCCCGGCGGCCGCCACCGCGACATGCAGCGCCGCCGTGCCCGACGAGCAGGTCACGACATGCTCCCGCGGGCAGTAGGCCTTGAAGCGCTCGACGAACAACGCCGTCTGCTTGTTGGCGCCGCGGCCCTGCCAGTAGAACAGGGAGGCCTGCGCGGCCGCCTCGGCCAGCTGCGCCCGTTCGCGCTCGTCCCAGCGCACCCACGGTCCGGGTTTTCCGGTCACGGCCTTCGGGCCGCCGTCTTTCGCCAGGCGGGCGGTGTCGTCGGCCGGCGCCGGCTTCGATTCGGCGGCGCGGCCGAGCGGGGCGGCGGCAAGGGCGGCGAGTCCGGCGGCGGCGAAATCCCGGCGGGTAACGGGGCGATTAGTAACCGGTCGGTTCATAAGCGGAGGCAACCGCGGAACGCCCGCGCTTGTAAAGCGCGTTTTTCCCCGGGCCGGCCCGGCGCCGGTCCCGGCCTCAGGCGAACTCGGCCCCGGTCCATCCCGCCGGGACGGCCCGTTCCTCCGCCAGTCGGCGGCAGTCCGCCAACGTCCGCACCCCGCCCGAACACGTCGCGTGGAACAGACAGGTTGCCGCCGCAGCGCACCCCACGCGGAGGCTCTCGGCGGTCGGCCAGCCTTCGTGCCAGCCGAACAGGAAGCCGGCCGCGAACGCATCGCCCGCCCCCGCCGCGCCGCGGATCTCGCCGGGATCGATGCGCAGGGCCGGAGCCCACACCGGCGTCCCGTCGCCGCCCGCGGCCAGCCCGCCTTCCGGGGCGTGAAACACCACCCGCCCCGCCCCCGCCTCGCGCAGCCGGCGCACCGCCTCGCCCACCCGCGCCGGCACGAGCACCCCGTCGGCCCGCAGCGCGACCCCGGTCACGTGCTCCAGTTCGTAATCGTTGATGAAAACGAGGTCGGCCCACGGCAGGACGGGAAGCACCCCTGCCCTGAGCCGTTCGGGCGCGGCGCTGACCACGTCGATCGAGGTCGTCAGTCCCGCGCGGCGTGCGGCCGCGAGCACCTCGCGCGCCCGCGGCCCGCCGTCGGCCCCGGCGGCATCGAGCGACGCCAGCAACAGCAGGTAGCCGAGGTGGAAGTGCCGTGCCGTTGTCGCGCCGAAGTCGAAATGCTCCGGCGCGAGCCGGGCGCTCGCCCCGGGTTGATGGAAAAACGTGCGCCGCCCCGTCGCGCGCACGGTCATGACGTCCGTGTAGCTCGTCGGCACGCCCGGCACCGCCCGCACCGCACGCGCATCGATGCCATGGGCCGCGCAATCCGCCGCAATCCAACGGCCCCGGTCGTCGTCGCCGACCAGTCCCACGCCGGCGAGCGGAAACGGTGCGCCGAGCAAGGCCAGATCCTTGAGCACGTTGTAGGGCGAGCCGCCGTTGCCGAGCGATTCCTCGCCGATCTGCGCCAACGCGTCCTGCGCCGGCCAGCCGTCGAGCAGCTTGACCTGGTCGACGATCCAGTTGCCGCCCGCCAGAATTCCGCGCCGCGTCGTCATGCGCTCCCTGGCGCCACCACGCTTTGTTCGCGCTGCGAGCGCAGCGCGGCCTCCCACCAGACGTGGTGCGCCACCGCCTCGTCGGGCGTCGCGCAGCCGAAACGCTCCCCGAGCAGGCCGGCGCGCTCCGCGAGAAACGCGGCCCACATCTGCATCAGCACGTCCGGGAAACCGGGTTCGAAAATCCCGCCCGTGATGGTCTTGAACGGCATGCCGAACCCGAGATCCGTTTTCTCCCACCATTGCTCCCGGTCGCGCCGGAAGTGCCAGAGCGTCTTCGGCTCCTTCGTCGAGAACCGCACGCCCCGCTCCGTGCCGAGCAGTTCGAAGATCCACGTGTTGGTTTCGCCCGGCGCGAGGCGCTTCATTTCCAGCGTCACCGGCGCCTCCTGCCCCGCGATCTCCGCGACGGCGTGCACCGTGGCGTTGTCCCAGGTGTCGCAGGGCGCGAGCCCGCCTTTGCCATCCGGCCGCTCGCGGTAAATTTTCTGCAGGTGCGCGTGCACGCTGCGCAGCCGCCAGCCGAGGCGGAGCGGGAGGTGCGCGACGTGCAGCCCGAGGTCGTTCATCACGCCCGCTTCGCCGCAGTAGCGCGTCTGCCGCTTCCAGTTGATCGCCTTCTGCGGATCGAGGTCGCTCGAATGCAGGAACGCGCACCGCGCCTCCAGCAGGTGGCCGAGCGCCCCCGACCGCGCGATGCCGAGCGCCCGCTGCGCGCCCGGGAAAAAGGGAAACTCCGACGAGACGCGCACGAACCGCCCGAGCCGCCGCGCCTCCGCCGCGATGCGCCGGGCCGCCGCCAGATCGATGCCGAACGGCTTCTCGGCCAGCAGGTCTTTGCCCGCGCGCAGAACCGCGAGATAGATCTCCTCGTGCAGGTGGTGCGGCACGGCGACGTAAACCACGTCGACATCGTCCCGCGCCAGCAGGTCGCGGTAGTCCGCGCAGAAATGCCGCACCCCGGGCACCTGCCGGAACCAGTCCAGCAAGGCCGGTTGCAGGTCGCACACCGCGGTGAGTTCCGCCCGGACCGGAAATTGATCGAGCACGAACCACCGGCCGAAAGCCGAGGCGACTTCGCGCCCCATCAGGCCGCCGCCGATCACGCCCACCCGCACCGTTGATTTCGTTTCGCTCATGAAAATCGCTTCGCTCCCCGTGCTCACCGCCCCTCGGGCGGATCGCTCTTCAGATACGCGATCAGGCCGGCGAGCTCCGCCTTCGACATCGTCTGCTCCAGCCCGTCGGGCATCAGCGAAACGCCCGACGCCGTGAGGGCGGTGACGGTCTTCCGCAGCACCGTCTCCTCCGTCCCGAACGCCGTCCGCAGCGTCAGGCTGCTTTCGGTTTCCGCCGCCACCCAGCCGGAAACCGACCGCCCGTCCTGCAGGGCCACGGTCACGGCCTGATACGCCGGCGTGACCTCGTAGTTCGGCACCAGCACGTGCAGCAGCAACGCGTCCGCCGGCTGGTGGCGCACGCCGCTCAGATCGGGTCCGACCCTTCCTCCCGTGCCGCGGAAGGTGTGGCAGGCCGCGCAGGCGCGCGCGAACGCCGCCGCTCCGGCCGCGACATCGCCCGGCGCCTCCAGCACCGCGCGATGGTCCCGGTAAACCCCCATGCGATCGCCCCCTTCCAGCGGCTTGAACAAGTCCGTCGCCTCGGCCCGCACGCCGGCATCCGCGTGCTTCATCAGTTGGCCGCGCCGCACCGAGCCGATCTCCGCCGGCTGGATCGCGTTGCGCCGCACCGCGGCGAGCAGCACGCGCGCGAGCGACGCCTTGCCCTGCAGCGCCGCGATCACGGCCTCGCGGACTTGCGGCGTGTAGCGCGCCCAGCGGTCCGGCGCGACCAGGAGGTCCCCGCCCTTCGCCTCTCCCGCCCGTTCCAGCGCCCGCACCACCTGCAGCTGCAGGTCCGTTGGTTGCCGCGGATCGAGCAACGGGACCAGCCGCGCCGCCCCGTCCTCGAAGCCCGTGTGCCCGAGCAACGCCACCGCGGCGCTGCGCTCTGCCGCCGGCCGGCCGTCGTCGAGGGCGGTGCGCACCGCACCGGCAAAAAAATCGGCCAGTTCGCCCCGCGCGTCGGGATCCTCGTCCCCCACCAATGCCGCCAGCGGCACGCGGCCCGCCTTGGCGCGGAAATCCGCCCGGCCGCGCAGCCCTTCGGCGAGCCCCGACACCGCCGGCACGCACCACGCCGTGCCCGGCTGCGCGCGCATCGCCTCGATCAAAAACTGCCGCGCCTCCCCGAGCGTGCCGCCCGCCCCCAGCAGCCGGCCGATCTCCTCCATCAAGCCGGTCGGCATCGCGCCGGTCGGTGCCGGGAGGGCCGCGAGCGCCTGGCGAAATTCCCCGATGCGCCCGCCGAGCCCGCTGAGCACCGCGGCGCGGGTCCACTTGTCGTCGCCGCCGCGCAGCGCGATCCGCGCCAGCGCCCGCGTCGACTGCGGATCCGATCGATTCCCCAACGCCACCGCGGCGACAAAACGCACCCGCGCGGACTCGTCGAGCGCCGCCTCCACCGCCACGTCGCTCCCGCCCGGCGCGGCCGTTCGTGCGTGGCCGGCAATCTTCACGGCCTGCTCCCGCACGCCCGGGTCGCGATCCCGGGCGGCGGACCGCAGCGTGCCCGCGCCCAGCCGCTTCCAGGCGTGGAGCACCCACAGGGCCCGTGCCCGCGTCTCGGCCTGCGGCGATCCGCCGACCAGGCCCTCCAGGTCGGGAACGAGGTCCGGCTTCGGTTGCTCGATCAGCGTCCGGTGCGCCGCGGCCCGCGTCCACCCGTCCGCCGCCTGCAGGTCGTCGAGCACGGCGCGCGCCCCGGCCGGGCTCTCGCTCCGCGCTTTTGTCCGTATTCCGTTTTTCACCACGCGGTAGATCCGGCCGCGATCTTTGCCGCTTTCGAAATCGAGCCGCCCCCTCGCCTCCTGCGGCACGTAGACGGGATGGTCGATCTCCCGGCGATACATGTCGGCGACGTAGAGCGCGCCGTCCGGCCCTTCGCCGAGAAACACCGGGCGGAACCACACGTCGTCCGTGGCCAGGAATTCCTCGCCGGGCCGGGCCGCCTCCGAACGGAAAGTCGCCCCCGCGGCGCGCAGCACCTGGCGTTGCACCAGATTCTGCGCCGGCTCCGCGATGAAGGCGCTGCCCGTGAAGTCCGCGCCGAGGGCCGTCCCGCCGAAAATGATCGTGCCGCACGCCGAGGTGAAGGTCCCCGCGTGGGGCTTGCTCATCAGCGCCGGGATGAAATCCGCCGTCACGCTGGCGCGGCTGAGCGGCCAAACTTTCGCCTCGGCCTCCACCGGCGACACGTTCTGCACCGTCTCCGCGAACGCCAGGTGCGGATTGCGCCGCAGGTCCGCGGGATCGAGCACCACCTGCATCACGGGATGCCGGTTGGACACGATGAACCGGCGGCCGAAACCGTCGAAGGCCAGACCGAACTGGCCCCGCCCGCCGAGCGGCTCGAACACCAGCGACTCCGGATCAAACCGGCCGTCGGAGGCCGGAAAGACGACCGGCGCCCGCTCCGGATGGGCGGGCGACACGACCTTGCCCCCGACCAGGCCCGACGTGACGTAAAACTTTCCGTCCAGGCCCAGCGTCGGATGGCTGACCCGCAGTTGGGTCGATTTCGCGGTGTCGAATCCGGTGAGCCACACGCGCCGCTCGTCCGCGACACCGTCGCCGTCCTTGTCGCGCAGATACAGGATGTCCGGGGCGCAGGTCACGACCACGCCGTCGCGCCAGAGCGCGATCCCGTTGGGATAGGTCAGGCCGGTCGCGAACTCCGTCCGATGCTCGAAGCGCCCGTCCCCGTCGCGGTCTTCCAGCAAGGCGATCCGTCCTTCGGGCGGCACCGCCCGGTTGTCCACCGGACCGGGATAACCGCGGCCCTCGACCACAAAGAGCCGGCGGGCATCCGCAAACGCAAAGGCCACCGGACTCACCACCAGCGGCTCGGCCGCCACCAGTTCCACCCGCAGGCCCGGTTCGGTCCGCAGGGTCCGGAGCGCCTCCTCCGGCGCGCGCGGCGCAAACCGGTCCGCGCCCCAGGCCGTCGCCCCGGCCATGATCGTGGCGACCCAGCGCGCGATCACCGGGCCGGGCCGGCACGGCGCGTTCGCCGGCAAACTGCGGCTCGGTCGGATGCGGGGCGCGGGGTCGCTCATCGGATCGCAACCGAGCGCACGCCTTCCGCGGACTCAACTTCTTTTCCGCCGCGTCCGGCCCAACGCCCCGATTCCGGCCGGTCCGCCGGTTGGCGGCCGCTCCGGGCTGCGCCGGCGGGCGGCCTCACAACAAGGCCGCGGCCGCGGCCGGCAAGCGCAGCGATTTTCCGTGCAGGTGATCGCGCAGCAGCGCGGCCAACCAAGGCCGGCTCGCGGAACTCGCCAGCACCCGCAGCGCCGCGCCGCCCTCGTGCGGGACCGTTTCGTAGCGTTCGATCGTGACGGCCACCGCGGCGGACTCGCCGTCCAGCCGGACCACCAGCGCGATGCTCCGCTGCGCCGAGTCGATCGCGAGCGATTCGAGCACGCCGTAGGGGCGCAGCCATGCCCCCAGGTAGGCGCGCGCGGCCTCGCTCGCGAGCCGGTCTTTTGCCGCGGTGAACACCCCGCCATGAGGTTCGCGCGCGTCCGGCCGCGCAATCCCGGAGTGCGGCGACCTTCAGGCCGGGGCCTCGGTCGCCACCGCGTCCGCCGCCTCGACCAGCACCCGCGCGAGGTCCTCCGCCTTTACGGGCTTCGGCAGGAAATCCGCCATCCCGCTCGCGAGGCACTGCGCGCGGTCGTCCGCGGAGGCGTTCGCCGTCATCGCGACGATGCGCGGGCGCCGTTCGGCCGGCACGTGCGCGCAGATGTGCATCGTCGCCCGCAGGCCGTCCATTTCGGGCATCTGCACGTCCATGAGCACAAGATCGTAGTCCGCGCGCTCGACGGCCTCCACGGCCTCCCGCCCGTTGGCCGCAACGTCCACGGCATAGCCCAGGCGGCGCAGCGAGAGGACCGCGACGCGCTGGTTCACCGGATTGTCCTCGGCCAGCAAAATGCGCAGCGGATACCGGGTCGCGAGCAGACCGGCCTCGCCCGAGGGCGGGCGTGCGGGCACCGGCGCCACGGCACCGCGCGTCTCGCCCAGAGCCGCACGCAGCGCGGCGAGTTTCACGGGCTTGCCGAGCACCGATGCCACCTGCAAGCCGTCCGGCGGACGCACCGTGCCGGGGGCGGCCAGACCCACGATTGCCAGGGCCGGCGGAAGCATCCTCCGCCGCAGATCGGCCGCGGCCTGCCAAGGCTCGCCGTCACCCCATTCGCCGTCGACCAACGCGACCGTCGGCGGCGCCCCGCCCGCCAGCGCGGAGGCGACCTCGTCCGGGCCGGTGACCGCCACCGTCCGGAACCCACACGCCTCGCACGCCTCGACCAGCGCCGCGCGGGCCGCGGCATTGTCCTCCACGATCAGCACCCGGCCGCGGGTGGCCGCCGGCAAAGGCTCCGGCGCCGCCGCGGCGGCGGCTTCGAGTTCCACCTCGAACCGGAACACACTGCCCCGCCCCGGCTCGCTCTCGGCCCCGATGTGTCCGCCCATCAGCTCCACGATCTTGCGACTGATCGCCAGCCCGAGCCCGGTGCCGCCGTAGTGCCGGGTCGTCGAGGCATCGACCTGACTGAAAACGCGGAAGAGCCGGTCCATCCGGTCCGGGGGAATCCCGATGCCGGTGTCGCGCACCGCGAAGCTCAGCCGCACCCGGCCGGCGGCACCCGGCCGCGCCGCGACCGTCACCTCCACCTCGCCGCGCGCGGTGAACTTCACCGCGTTGCTGAGCAGGTTCACCAGCACCTGCTTCAGCCGGTTGTCGTCGCCCACCGCCGTCGCCGGCGCCGAACGGTCGAAACGCAGCACCAGGTCGAGGCGCTTTTCCGCGCACCGGGCCGCGAGCACGTCCGCGGCGGTCTCCACGCACTCGCGCACCGCGAAGGTCCGGCGCTCGAGGTCGAGCCGCCCCGACTCGATTTTCGAATAGTCGAGGATGTCGTTGATCAAGGTCAGCAGCGAGTCGCCGCTCGAGCGGATGGTCTCCGCGAGTTCGCGCTGCTCCGGGCCGAGCTCCGTGCCGAGCATCAGGCCGCTCATGCCGATCACGGCGTTCAGCGGCGTGCGGATCTCGTGGCTCATGTTCGCGAGAAATTCGGATTTCGCGACGGTCGCGGCGGCGGCCTCCTGCGCGAGTTGATGGGCGTGCGCCAGCGCCGCCTCGAGCTGCGTGTTGAGGCTTTCCGCCGCGTCCCGCGCCTGTTCGACCTCCGTCTTCGCGCGCTTTTCCGCCGTGATGTCCCACGCAAGGCCCACCAGACGCACCGGGCGTCCGCTGGCGCCGACCTGCACCTTGGCGCAGACCCGCAGGTAATGCCGCGTCTCCCCGTCGTCCGTGCCCATCCGCAGCGTGGTGGCCAACGGCGCGCCGGTCTCCGCCGCCGTCCGCAACTCGCGCAGGAACCGGCGCGCCTCGCGGCGGGGCAACAGCGCCGCCCACGCATCGAGGGAACCCGGCGGTTCGCCCGTCTCCACTCGTTGGAGTCGCTGCATTTGCCGGTCCCAGAACACCCGCCCGCTCTCCGGCTCCCATTCCCAGATGCCCAGTTGCGCCGCCTCCGTCGCGAGTTGCAGGCGCTCCGTCAGGGCCTGGAGTTTGATCTCCACGTCCCGGCGCTCCGTGATGTCCCAGGCTCGCCCGATCAGTCGCACCGTGCGGCCCGTCGGGTCGCGCAGCGGCACCAGTCGTGTCTGGCACCAACCGAGCCGCCCGCGGGCCGAGTAGGGCCCCTCCGATTCCGTCGCGCCGCTTGCCTCCGCCGCGCGCCGAAACAACTCGTGCTGACACTCCGCCATGGCCGGCGGAACCAACGGAACCAAGTCGCGCGGCGTGCGCCCGCGCACCTCGGCCGCCTCCAGTCCGGTGAGGCGCTCGTAAGCGGCATTGACCTCGGCGAAACGGAACTCGGCCCCGTCGACTTCGAGCACGAAGAGCGCGAAATCGACCCCGCCGAACACCTGCTCGAGCAGCTCGATTCTCGCGCCGGCCTCCCGGTCGCTCGCCGCTTCGGCACCGAGTTCTCGGAAATACCCCTGCCAGCGCAACGTGCCGTCGTCCTCCAGCTCCGGCGTGGCCCGCGCGGCAAATCGGGCCCACTCGCCGTTGCTGTCCCGCATCGGCACCACGTCGTGCCAGTCGCGCCCGTCCGTCGCCGATTGCGCGAGCCGCGCATTGACCCGGGCGTGATCCGCCGGCGGCAGGTCCAACCACAGGTCCCCGGGCACGGGCCGCGCCTCCCCGCAGCGCACCGGAATCGCCCGGCTCGTGCGCACAAACCGCCACGTCCCGTCGCTCCGGCGCTCCAGTTCGAAAAGCACCAGCGGCAGCGTGCGTTCACGGCGGGCCGCCTGCGCCCCGCGCTCGTCCCGGAGCCTGCGCTCGTCCGCCCGGGCCTGCCGCAGGGCCGCCTCCGCCTGCTCGCGGCGCAGCGTCTCCCGGCGCAGACGCCGCCGCGCCGCGAAGGCGAACCCGAGCGCCGCCGCGAGGGCCGGCACAAGTATCCAGATAAGGAGGCTCACGTGATTTCGATGCTGCGCGCGCGGTGACCGACCACCGGGACGGTGCGCCTGGGCGGAGAGCAAAACACCGTCCGCCCCGCCGGAGCGGAGCGGACGGTTTGCCAAGCCGCACCACCCGGGTGCGACAAAGGGTCCGAAACCTCAGCGGAAGTCTTCGAACGAAAGATCATCCGAACGGCCGCGGGCGGCGGGAAGCGCTCCGCTGTCCTGGGTTTCTTCGGGGGCATGTCCGTTCGTGCCGGTGGTGCCGTGGGCACCGTTGCTTCCGTTGGCGCCGGGGCCGCCGTTCACGGCGTGGCCGTTGCTGCCGTGGTTGCCGTTGGCTCCGTTCGCACCGGCGTGGCCGTTGGCACCGTGGCCGGCATGCTGGCCGTTGGCGCGCGGACCGCCCGGGCGTGCCGCGCCGTGGCGCTGGGCGGACGTCCGCGGGCTGCGCGCCGCCGGGAGGGCCGGCGTGCGCACGGCCGTGTCGGCCGCCGCGGACGCGACGTGGCCGTCGTTCGACGCCATCCGGAGCAGGTCCTGCACCGCGAGCCGCACCTGCTCGGCCTGGGATTTGAGTTCTTCCGAGGCGGCGGCGGACTCCTCGGCGATCGCGGCGTTGTCCTGCGTGATCTTGTCCATGCTCGCCACCGCGCTGTTGAGCTGGCCGATGCCTTCGCTCTGCTCGTGGGACGACTGCGCGATCTCCGCGATTCGTTCGTCGAGCTGCCGCGTCTTTTCGACGATCGCGCCGAGGTTGACCGCCATCTTTTCGCTGATGCGCACCCCCTGCTCGCTCTTCTCGGTCGACGCGGAGATCTTCTCGGCGGTCTCCCGTGCGGCCCCGGCGCAGCGCTGCGCGAGGTTGCGCACTTCGTCGGCGACCACCGCGAACCCGAGACCCGCCTCGCCGGCGCGGGCCGCCTCGACGGCCGCATTGAGCGCGAGGATGTTGGTCTGGAACGCGATCTCGTCGATGGTCTTGATGATCTTCGAGATCTCGACGCTCGAGCCCTTGATCGCGCTCATCGCCGATTTCATCTGCTCCATGTCGGTCGCCCCGGCATCGGCGGTCTGCCGCGCCTGGTTGGCCAGCGTCTTGGCGTTCTGGGCGTTCTCCGAATTGCGCGAGGTCATGCTCGCCATCTCGTGCAGCGAGGAACTCGTCTCCTCCAGCGAGGACGCCTGCCGGCTCGCGCCGTCGGCCATCGCCTGGCTCGCCTGCGCCACCTGGGAGGCCGAGGCGTGCGCCTTCTCCGATTCGGTCGCGAGATGCGCCGCGACCTGCATGATGCCGCGGCCGACACCGCGGGTGATCACCCAGGCCATCGCGATGCCGACGACCAGGCCGCCGATCGTGACCACCGAAACCACCAGCTCGTTGCGGCTCTGCTCGGCCTTGGTGCGCGCCTCGAGCTCCGTCTGGAACGCCCGCACCGAGTCCTTGATCTTGTGCACGGTTTCGGTGAATTCCGGCGCCACGCCGTTGATGCGCTTCGCCACGATCTCGTCGCGAGCGCTCTTCTTGGCGACGACTTCCTCGAGCCCTTTGGTGAAGACCGCCGCGGCTTCCTGCAGCTTGGTCAGCAGGGCCTTTTTCGCATCGTCCTTCAGGGTGGCGTCGAGCTTCTCCAGTTCCGCCTGGTCCTTCTCCATGCGCTGGATCTGGCCGACCGTGACTTTCATCGCGTCCGCGGCGGCCGCGGCCTTGGCGGGGTCGGATGTGAGCAAAAAGGCGTTCACGAGGCTCGTGCCCTCGAAGAATGCCTTCAGGCCGTTCGAAATCTGGAAGGCCGCGTTCATGTCGCCCTGGGTGCGCGACTGCGCGAGCAGTTGCTGCAGGCCGTCGGCGATCACTTTCGACTGCGGCGTGAGCACGTTGTTCTCCAACGCCGCCCGCGCCTGATTGTTGGCCACCAGCGCCTTGAAGGCGGCATCGTAGGACTGGGAAAGTTCGCGCGCCTTCGCGATCAGCTGTGCGCGTTCGGGCTCCTGCATCATCTCCGCCGCCCGGTCCAGCTCCGCCGTCAGCGCCCCCTTCGCCTTTTCCACCGCCGCCACGCTGCGGTCGGATCCGGTCGCGAGGAAATCGTTCACCTCGAGCTTCACCGACTGCATCGCCAGCTCGAGGGTCGCCGCCGTGTAAGTCTCCTGCGCGCTCTCGGCGAACGAACTGAGCCGGCGCCCGGCGCCGCCCAACGCGACATAGGTGAGCACGGCGACGATCACGAGCACCGCGGAGAGCGCGGCGAAGCCGATCGCGATCCGTTTACCGACGGTCATGGAACTGAATTTCATGGAAAAGGGACAGGGGGAATGGATGGATCCGGGCCGGGGCGAAGCGGGCGGGGACGCCTCAGCCTTCGAACACGAATTTGATCGGGATCGAGACCTTGATCGCGACCGGGCTGCCGTCCTGCTTGGCCGGTTTGAATTTCCACTTCTTCACCGCGGCGATGGCGGGTTTGTCGAAGGCCTCGTTGCTCGATTTCTCCACGATGGTTTCGGTCACGTCGCCCTTTTCGTCGATGTTGCACTTGACCATGACCAGACCCGAGACGCCCTCGCGGCGGAGCTCGCTCGGGTAGTCGGGCGGCACGGTGCGGACCGGAACCGGCGGTTCGGTTTTGGACTGGGCAAACGCCGGCGCGCCGGCTGCGGTGAGAGCGAGGAGGAAGGTAACGATGGTTTTGTTCATATAGCGGGAAACACGGGTCGGATGAACGGCACGGCGGAGGGCGGACTTTAAGTGATTTTGCACTTAGCCGCGGGGAAAGAACCCTTAGCTCCACTAGGGGGTCGCCACCGCGCCCCGCGCCCGCGGCGTCACGGCGCGGTCTCCCGCGTTCACTCGTGGCGAACGCCCGTCGGCGCGCCTCAGAATTTCCCCTAGGCGGCGCCGTTGCCCGTCATTGCCATTGCGCCACGTGCCGCCGCCGCCTAGCCGTTGCGCGCAAGAGACATGCTGAACGAACTCCAACTGCGCCGGATCGCCGGCGGGCTCGGCTTGGCGGTGGCTGCCGTGGGGGTGGTCGCCGCGGCCGGCTGGCTCGCCGGTGCCGATCTGCTGCGGCCGTTCCGGCCGTCCGCGCCGCCGATGAAATTCAACGCCGCGCTGTGCCTCGCGCTCGCCGGCGCCTCGCTCTGGCTGCAACGCGACGCCGCCCCTTCCCGCGCCGGCCGGATCCTCGCCGGCCTCGTCCTCGCGATCGCCGCCGCGACGGTGCTCGAACACCTGACGGGCCTGAACCTGTTCCTGGATCAGTGGATTGTCGCCGATCGGGCCTCCCTGGGACTCAACTCGCCTCCCGGCCGGATGTCGCTGCCCGTGGCGGTCGGTCTGACCACCCTAGCCTCCGCTCTGCTCGCCCTCGCGGAAACTCCCCGGCGCTCGAAATGGCCGCTCTCCACCTGGCTCGCCACGCTCGTCGCCATCGGCGCCCTCGCCGGCCTGATCGTTTCCCTGCTGGTCGATTTGCCGGAATTCCCGCGCGGCTACTTCTTCGGCCTCCACGTCGGCACCTGCCTTTTTCTCCTCGGCGTCGGCATTCTGGCCGCGCGACCACGGGATCGCCTGGCCGCCGCCTTGGCCAGCGCCTCGCCGGCCGGCCGCTTCACCCGGCGCATGGCGCTCGGGGTCGCGTTGGGGCCGGTGCTGGTGGCCCTCGCGTTTGTCGGCTCGCTCCGGGCCGGCTGGATCACCCTGCCCGACGCCACGCTGATGTTTGCCCTCTCCCTTGTCGTGCTCGGCTCGATCGTCGCGCTCGCCGCGATCCGCTTCGCCATCGGCATCTACGACAGTCGCGACGAAGCCGAACAGGCCCGGCAACTCCTCACCGCCCGGCTCCAGGAGCAGGCCGCGCAACTCCAGGAAACGGTCCACCAGCGCACCTCCGAGCCCCGGCAAGCCAACGCCAATCTCCTGCTCGCCGCCGAATCCAACGCCCTGCTTGCCCTCGTCGCCCAGCACAGCACCAACGGCGTCGTCATCTGCGATCCCGACGGCCGCGTCGAATGGTGCAACGCCGCCTACACCCGCCTCACCGGCTACGAACTCGCCGAGCTGAAGGGCCGCCGGCCCGGCCACGTCCTCCAGGGCCCCGAATCCGACGCCGTCGCCGTTGCTCGGCTTCGCGAAGCCGAGTCCCGCGGCAACCCCTGCCGGGTCGAGCTGCTCAACTATCACAAATCCGGCGCCGCCTTCTGGCAGGTCATCGACCTGCAACCCGTCCGCGATCGCGCCGGCCAGCTCGTCAATTTCATCAGCAACCATTCCGACATCACGCGCGAGCGTGCCGACCAACTCCGGCTGCAGCACCTCAACGAACGGCTCGAGCTCGCCACCCGCGCCGCGGCCCTCGGAGTCTGGGAATGGGACGCCGCCACCCAACGTTCCACCTGGGACGACCGCACCCTTGCCCTCTACGGGCTCTCCGCCGCCGCGTTCGGCGGCACCATCGACGAGTGGATCGAGCGCGTCCACCCGCTCGACCGCGCCGTCGCCGTCGGGCGCGTGCGCGCCGTGATCGCCGGCGGCAGCCACTACGAGAGCGAGTTTCGCATCGTCCGCGCCGACGACGGCCAGGAGCGCTTCATCCAGTCCCGCGGCATCGCCCAGCGCGATTCCCAGGGCCGGCTGGTCCGCATCGTCGGCACCGAGCGCGACATCACGCCGGAACGCGAATCCACCCAGCGCGTCGAGACCCTCAACGAACGCCTTCGTCTCGCCCTGCGCTCCTCCCGGTTCGGCGTCTGGGAATACGACATCCTCAGCGGGCAGCGTTTCTGGGACGACCGTGTTCTCGAGATCTTCGACTACACCCGGCGCGAATTCGAGCAGCCGGGCCTGCAATGGATCGAGCGCGTCCACCCCGACGACCGCGCCGCCACCGAGGAGCACTTCCGCCGCGTCGTGTCCGGCGAGATCGCCGAATACCTGGCCGGCTTCCGCGTCATCCTCCGGGACGGCACGACGATCCGCCACGTCGAATCCCACGGTTACGTGCAGCGCGATTCCCGCGGCAAACCGATCCGCCTCGTCGGCCTCAGCCGCGACGTCACCGAGCAGAAGCAGATGGCCATCGCCCTCGAACTCGCCGAGCAGCGCTGGCAGCTCGCCATCGAGGGCACCAACGACTCCGTCTGGGACTGGGATATCCCGAGCGGCCGGATATTCCACGACGTCCGCTGGTCGCGCATGCTCGGCTACGCGCCCGGCGAACTCGACGAGACCGACGCCGGCTGGCGCACCCTCGTCCACCCGGACGACCTCGCCGACAACGAAGCCGCCCTCCAGGCCCACTTCCGCGGCGATACGCCCCACTACCAGCACGAGCTGCGCTTGCGCGGCCGCGACAACCGCTGGCGCTGGATTCTGGACCGCGGCAAAGTCGTCCGCCGCGATCCCGACGGCCGTCCGCTGCGCATGGCCGGCACCCACACCGACATCACCGAACGCAAGCTGCTCGAGCGCCGGCTGGCGAAGTCCGAGGAACTCGCCCAGGAGGTCAGCCGCCTCGCGCTGATCGGCGGATGGGAAATCGACCTCGCCGGCTCCCGGGTGATCTGGAACGAGGGCACCTGCCGCATCCACGAGGTCGACGAATCTTTCCAACCGTCGCTCGACGCCTGGTGGCAATTTTTCCCGCCCGAGCCGATGGCCGTCATCCAGGACGCCTTGGCCCGCGTCTCCCCCGCCGCGCCCGCGTTCGACGTCTCCGTGCCGCTCATCACCGCCCGGGGTCGCCGGATCTGGGTGCGCATCCTCGGCCACGGCGAGTTCCGCGCCGGCAAGGCCGTCAGCGTCCTCGGCGCCATCCAGGACATCACCGCCCAGCACGAGAACGAGGAGGGCCGGCGCGAACTCGAGACGCAGTTGTTCCAGGCCCAGAAGATGGAAACCCTCGGCACGCTGGCCGGCGGCATCGCGCACGATTTCAACAACCTCCTCACCGGCATCATCGGCTACCACGAACTGGCCGCCGATTCCGTGCCGGAGGACCACCCCGCGCGCTTCTGTCTCAACGAGGCCCGCAATGCCTCGCTGCGCGCGCGCGAGCTCGTCGAACAGATCCTCACCTTCGGCCGCCAGTCGGCCGCGACCGAGCACGGCCCCATCGATCTCTCGCTGGTCATCGAGGAGGCCCGCCGCTTCCTCCGCGCGACCTTGCCGGCCAACATCACCATCGAGCTGCACCTGGCCCGCAACCTCGGCACCGTCCTCGCCGACGCCACCCAGATCCACCAGGTCATCCTCAATCTCGGCTCCAACGCCGCGCACGCCATGCGCCACCACGGCGGCACGCTGCGGATCAACCTCGAGCGCGCCGTCTTCACGCCGGAGCTCGTCGTCACGCTCGGTTCCTCGCCCGCCGCGAGCTACGTGCGCCTCTCCGTTTCCGACACCGGACACGGCATGGACGAGACCACGCGCCGCCGGATCTTCGATCCCTTTTTCAGCACCAAGAACACCCGCGAGGGCACCGGCCTCGGCCTCGCCGTGGTCCACGGCATCGTCCGCTCCCACCGCGGCACGATCGACGTGGAGAGCATCCCCGGCCAGGGCTCCACGTTCCACATTTACCTGCCCTGCGCCGAGGATCATGACCCCGCCGACTTGGTCGACACCGACGTCGCGCCGCGCGGCGGCGGTGAATACGTCTGCGTCGTGGACGACGAGGAGATCGTCGGCAGCTGCACCAAGCTGGTGCTCGAGAGCAAGGGCTACCGCACGCTGACCTTCGCCTCCGCCGAGGATTGCCTCGCCGCCGTCCAGCAGGACCTCAGCCGCTGCGCGGTGCTCGTCACCGACCAGACCATGCCCGGGATGCAGGGCACCGAGCTGGCCGCCGCGCTCCGCAAACTGAATGCCGCGCTCCCCGTGGTGATCATGTCCGGCTACTTCTCCAAAATCCCGCCCGCCGCGCTCGACGAGCTCGGCTCCATCGAGCTCCTCGCCAAACCGTTCACCAGCGACGAGCTCGCGCACGCGGTCTATCGCGCGCTCCACCCCGCGGCCCGGCACTGACGCCAGCGGCCGGCCCGCTCACCGGGGCGCCCGCCGCACCGTCCCGGGTTCCGTTGGCACGCCGCCGGCATCCGCGCTCGCCGTCGCCGCGAAACACGCCGCGAGGCCCGGCAGCGCGCTCGTCGCGTCGTGGCTCGGCGGCCGGTCCTCCGCGATCGCCGCCAGCAATTCGCCCATCGCCCCCTGGAAGCCGCTGGTGAACCACGTGCCCTCGAGCGGCACCTCCGTCCGGCCGGCGGCCGTCTCCAGCCAGACCCGCTGCTCCGACAGGCTCGGACCCTCGCTCCGCAGCGTCCCCGCGCTGCCGCAGATCACCGTCGTGTCGCGCTGTCCGTGGCGCACGTGACCGTTGAACGCCAATCGCGCCTGGGCCCCCTTAAAATCCAGCGCCGCCTGCGCCAGCAGCGGCGCCTTCAAGGTCTGGCCGGCCGCCCGCGCCGTGGTCGCCGTCACCCGCTCCGCCCGGCGGCCGCCCATGAACTGCGTCGCGATATCGAACCAGTGGATGCCGAAATCGAACAGCACGAGGTGCCGGATCTCCTCGAAGGGCGTCCCGGCCGTCCAGGTGTGATCCCAGTGCAGCGTGCAATCCACGCTCGCCACGTCGCCGATCAGCCCCGCCCGCACCGCCGCCGCCATCCAGGCGAAATGCGGGGCCCAGCGACCGTTCTGGTTCACCGCGAGCCGCACGCCGTTTTCCCGCGCCAACGCTGCCAGCCGCTCGCCTTCGTCCAGATCCACGACAAACGGCTTCTGGCTCAGCACGTGTTTCCCCGCGCGCAACGCCGCCGCCACCACCTCCACCCGCGGTTCCGGATGCAAGGCCGCGTCCACCACCGCGATGTCGTCGCGGCCGACCACCTCGCGCCAGTCGGCCGCGACCGCCGCGCCGGGAAAAAATTCGTCCCGCCGCCTCTCCGCCTTCGCCCGGTCCCGGTCGCACATCGCGATCACGTCGAGGCCCATCGCCCGATAGGCCCGCAGGTGATACTCCGCGATTCCGCCGCAGCCGATGAGGCCGATCCTGCCCGCGGTCCGCGCCGGCCACCGCGGCCGGTAGTCCAGCGCCGGCGCCGCCATCGCGCCCGCCGCGTGCACCGCGCTCAACCCGTAGCCGCTCGCACCGTCCGTTCCGCTCATCGCCAACCGCCCTCCCCGCGCCCGTCCGTCCCGGCCCGGAGCGCCGCCGCGGTTCCCCGCCTGCCGGCACTCTCCGGTCCTGTGGCCTGGTTGGACGGCGGCTTCATCGGTCCAGCAGGGGCACCGTCCGCTTCAGCCGGGCGCTTTTCACCGCCGTATCCACGATCTGTTGACCGATCCGCGCGATCTTGGGGGCCAGCGGCCCCTCCACGGGCCGGCCGGCCCGCAGGCAATGGGCGAAATACTCGATCGGATTCCGGTGCGGCGCGGCCGGGACATCCACGGGCACGTCTTCGCCCTGCGGCCGCGCCCGCGTCTGCAACCGCACCGTCGGCTCGAAATCATACGACGCGATCGTGCCCTCCTCGCCCTTCAGCACGAAGCCGCACTTCGGCTGGGGCTGGTGCGTCCAGGGATCCGTGAACGTCCCCCAGCGCGTCTCGAACTTCGACAGCCCCGTGGCATAGCGCGCCACCGTCACGCTGTGTTCGTCCACCTCGAGACCCCGCGTCGCGTCGACCACCGTCGTGACTTCCAGCGGCTTTTTCCCGCCGTGATACCAGGTGCCCAGGGTCGTGCCGTAGCCGAGGTAATCGAGCAGCGACCCTCCGCCCCGCTCGCGCCGGTAGAACCAGCTCTTTCGCTTCATCGCGGGCGTCGGCCTGGTCTCGATCTTGTCCGCCGTGTGCCACAGCGGTCCGCGGTTGCCGTCGTAAAAGTGCACCTCCTGCAGCGTCCCGATCCGGCCTTCCCGCAGCAGCCGATACGCCGTCACGTGGGCCGGATACCAGCGCAGCGGCCAGTTGATCGCGAGCTGCCGCCGGGCGCGCTTGGCCGCCGCGATCATGCGGTCGCACTCGGCCAGCGAACCGGCGAACGGCTTTTCCACGAGCATATGCACCCCGTGGGCCGCGACCCGCTCCACATAGTCCGCGTGCTCCGCGGTCGCCGGACACAGCACCACGAAGTCCGGTCGCGTTGCCTCGAGGCATCGCTCCGGCTCGGTGAACACCCGCTCCGCCGGAATCGAGAAATTCCGCACCGCCGCCGCCATCCGTGCCGGTTCCGCGTCGCACACGCCCACGATCTCGATCCCCGGATGCTCGTGGCACTGGCGCAGCAGGTCGCCCATGTGCATGTGGTCGAAATTGAGTCCGGCGACGCGAAGTTTCTTCATGGGTTGACGGCGGGACCGCAGGGCGGTCAGCCGACTTTGCCGCGGTCCGCCCGGGCCTCAAGCGTCAGTCGCTCCCCCGCCCGCAGCACCGTATGCGGCTGCCCCCGCCGCGCGCAGGCCGCGGCAAACGCGGCCGGCGACGCCGTGTTGAACGCAAACATCTCGTAGTGGCAGGGCACCGCGCACCGGGCCCCGATCGCGTGCGCCAGCGCCGCCGCCTCCTCGCCGTCGAGGTTGCCCGACACACGCCGCTCCGGGGCGCGGCCGTTGATCGGCAGCAACGCCAGATCCACCGCGGCCGGACGCAGCCGCTCCGCCATGCCCGGATAGGGCACGGTGTCGCCGCTGTGATAGATCGAGAACGGCCCGACCCGCACCACGAACCCCGCATACTCGGGCGCGAGTTCCTCGTGCGCCGCCGGCACCGCTTCGAACTCGAACACCCCCACCCGCTCCCGCGCCCCGTCCGCCAGCGGCACCAGCCGCCCGTCCGCCTCGGCCCCGAGCCGTTGCGCGGCGAAGCCCGCATTCGCCGCCGGCAGCACGAGCTTCGCCGCCGGCGAGGCCCGGAAGAGCGGCCGCAGCGTGTCCGCGTCGAGGTGGTCCGTGTGGTTGTGCGTCGAGGTCACCGCGCTCACGCCGTTCAACCGGGCCGGATCGACCACCCGGGCCGTGAGCCGCACGTGGGGCTTGTCCGTCGCCGCATACTTCGCCGTGAGCGAATCGCTCAGATACGGATCGAACACCAGCGCTTCGCCCGACCACAGCACATAGAACCCGCTTTGCCCGAGCCACCATACGTCGAGGCGCGCCGCCTCCGGCCGGGCTCGCGCCGCCGCGATGTCCCCCAGCAGCGCGTCGTCTTTCTGCCACGGCTCGATCATGCGCCGGGGAGACCGCGCTCCTTGCGCACGGCGCGCACACCCGCGACCAGGTTCTTCAACTTGGGTTGCGCCGCCCAGCGTGCCGTCTGGCTGAGCCCGCAGTCGGGCGCGAAGACGAGCCGCTCGGCCGGCGCGTGGGCGAGGCAGGCCCGCACCCGCGCCGCGATGTCCTCCGGCGTTTCCACGTAATAGCTCTTCACGTCGACGATGCCGACCGCCACGTCCATGCGGCGCGCGATCGGAGCGATCACCTCCAGCTCGGCAAACTCGCGGCTCGCCATTTCGACGTGCATCTCGTCCGCCTTGAAATCGAGGAAGGCCGGAAACATCGGCGCCAAACGCCGCGGGGCGATCGCGCGTCCCTTGTAGTTGCCGAAACACAGGTGCGTGCACACCCGGGTGCGGCCGGTCACGGTCTCCACCGTGCGGTTGAACATGTCCACGAACCTTCGCGGGTCCTCCTTGTAGGCGTAGCAACTCATCGAGGGCTCGTCGACGCTCACCTCCCGGCAGCCGGCGGCGACCAGCGCCTCCAGTTCCGCGCGCACGAGCGGCAGCAGCGCCTCCGCCACCGCCCAGCGGTCGCGATACCGGGCGTTCGGCACCAGCCGGCCGCTCAGCGTATAGGGCCCGGGCACGCTGGCCTTCAGGGTCGGCCCCGCCGGCGCCAACCGTTGCAGGCGTTTGAATTCCTCCGTCACGCCCAATCCGCGCGGGGCCCGCAGGTCACCGGTGATGGCGTGCTTGCCGCGTTGGTCGTGCGCCGGCGGACCGAAGCGCCGCGGCGACGCGGCCTCCAGCTCGATGCCTTCGAGGTAGCCGTAGAACGACAGGTTGAAGTCCAGCCGCGTCTGCTCGCCGTCGGTGATCGCGTCCAGACCCGCCTCGACCTGGTCGTGCACGGCCGCGATCACCGCGTCGTCCTGGATTTCGCTCAGGTCGGAACGTCCGAACTCCGCCAGGTGCTGGCTCGCGAATTCGAGCCAGCTCGGAAACGGATAGCTGCCGATCACGGAGGTGCGCAGGGGACAGGTTTGCATAGGAAAGGTTCGGTGCTTCGGGGCCGGGGCGGAATCACGCCGGCTTGGTTTCCCGCGGGAACAGCGGCCGCAGGTAGTGCAGGTCGTGGCGGAGGCTGGGTTCGACCCCGAGCGGTGTCTTCACGCCCTCGATCCCGACCCACCCGCGATACGCCGCCGCATCGAGCGCGGCGCGGACGGCCGGGAAATTCATCGATCCTTTCCCGTAGAGATCGTCGTAGTCCTTGAAGTGCACTTCGCAGATCCGCTCGCGGCCCAGCCGCCGGATCGCCGCACCGATGTCTTCGCCGACCTTCTGCATGTTGCCGACATCATAATAGACCCGCACCGCCGGCGAATTCACGGCGTCGAGCACCTGCTCGAGTTGCGGCGCCTTCAGCCACGACTCGATGCCGAACACCACGCCCGCCGCCTCCGCCCGCGGCGCCACGCGCCGCAAGCGCCGCACGACTTCCGCCAATCCGGCCGGGTCGTCCACCAGGTCGCCTCGGCCGAAAAACGCCAGCAGGGCCACCCGTTGGCCCATCCGCTGCATCACGCCGATGCAGTCGCGCACCCACGCCTCGGCCGCCGCCTCGTGTTTGTAGGCCACGCTGTTCAGCACGCCGAGCGCGAGCGAGGCGATCGCCACCCCGCTCGTGGCCGACGCCGCGAGGATCTTTTCCTGCAACCCCGGATCGAACAACGGCAACGCCGCCGCGCCGGCTTTGACGCGCCCGAAGTCCACCTGCACGCCGTCCAGCCCGATGCGCGCGGCCACGGCGAAGGCGTCCGGGTTGCAGGTCTTCTGCAGCGTCCAGTCGCAGGCGAAGATCCGGAATCCCTCCGCCGCGCGCCCGCCCTCCGCCGGACGTTCCGCCGCCCGCCCGCGCGCCCCCGCCGCTACGACGGTCGCCGCCGCCGCGCCCGCGGCCATGCGCAGAAAATCCCGGCGGGGAGTCGCGGTGGAAACGGTGGCCATAGGTTCGATCGATCCGAGCTTCGATTCAGGCCGCGCCGACCGTCGCATACAACCGCGCGAGGCGGTGCGCATGCTCGTCGTAGGCCGCCTCGAACAACGCGGTCGCCTTGGCGGTTCCGGCCACGGCGCTCGCCGTCAGCACCTTCGGCGGCTGGCCGAGCGCGGTCAGCCGGGCCGCGGTCTCCGCCTTGATCGCGTTGACGACGAGGCATCCGCCCACCGTCGAACCCGGCGCGACGGGCGTATCCAGTCCCGGGATGCCGACCATCGCGTCGCCGACCGGAGCGCCGGTATCCAGCACCAGATCCGCGAAGTCGGTCAGTTTCCGGCCGTCCGTCCGCTTCGACGTCGATGCCGCCGCATGCGCCGCGCTCACCAGCGCGACCACCCGCACGCCCCGCCGCCGGAACTGCTCCGCCATCTCGATCGGCACCACGTTGCAGCCGCTCGACGACACCACGAAGGCCGTGTCCCGGCTTTCCAGCGCGTAGTTGCGCAGGATGCGCTCCGCCAGGCCGCTCACGTTCTCGAGAAACATCGCCTGCCGCTGGCCGTTGGCGCCGACGACGAGATTGTGGAACGAGAGCGAGAGCTCGACGATCGGGTTGAACCCGGGGAACGAGCCGTAGCGCGGCCACATCTCCTCGACCATGATGCGGGAGTGGCCGGAGCCGAAGACATGCACCATGCGTCCGGCCGCGATCGTGGCCGCGAACCAGTCCGCCGCGGTGGCAATGGCCGCGCTTTGCGCCGCCACGGTATCGATCAGCGCGCGGGCCCGCGCGAGGTAGGTTTCCGAAGGTGTCATGCAGGTCGTGGTTGATCCGAAAGTCCCGTGCGCGCGGCGCCGATCGCGCCCGCCCATTCGCCGAGGGTCGCGGCCACGATCGGCACGTGCGCTCCGCCCGGCCGCCACTCGTAGCGCGCCATTTCCTCCGCGAGCGGCCCGAAGAGCGCATCCCCCGCCTGCGCGATCCCGCCGCCGAGCACGATCAGCTCGGGATCCACGGCATTGATGGCCCCGCCGAGCGCGCAGGCCAGCGCCTGCACGGCGCGCCGCCACACCGCCGTCGCCGCCGCATCGCCCGCCCGGTGGGCGTTCACCAGCGCCGCCGTCGTCGAAAACCTCCCGCCGCTCCGCGCGGCGAGCGTGCACTCGCCGAATTGCACCTCCAGCGCGCCGGGCATTCCCGTGATGCTCGCCGGCCCGGCCGGATCGAGCGACACATGCCCGAAATGGCCGGCCCGGCCGCGCGCTCCGCGCAGCAGCCGGCCGTCGCTCATCACCGCTCCGCCCACGCCGGTGCCGAGCGTCAGCATCACCACGTCGCGTCTACCCGCCGCGGCCCCGGTCCAGGCTTCGCCGAGCAGAGCCGCATGCGCGTCGTTCAGCACCGGCACCGGCGCCGGCCGGGCCAGCGCGTCCGTCCAGTCGAGCCCGGCCAGGCCGTGCAGCTTG
>JACCDS012018226.1_pt1 | contig 23712 bp, 26 predicted proteins | sample 7446441 | NCBI WGS metagenome assembly JACCDS01 (sample SAMN15323445, study PRJNA562643) | freshwater metagenome | isolation source: river surface water | place: USA:Blue River Watershed | collected 2017-08-17 | reverse complement strand
CAGGATCACCTGCGGGCCGCGCGCATTGCGGTCGATGCGCAGGATGTACGCGCGCACGCGGTCGCCGATGCGCAGGTTTTCCTTCGGGATCATCTGGTCGCGCGGCAGGCGCGCCTCGATCTTGCCGGATTCGACGATCGCATCGCCACGCTCCATGCGCTTGATGGAGCCGGTGACCAGCGCGTCGCCGCGGGCGAGGAAGTCAGCCAGGATCTGCTCGCGCTCGGCGTCGCGGATACGCTGCAGCACGACCTGCTTGGTGTCTTGCGCGAAGCGGCGGCCGAAATCGACCGACTCGATCGACTCTTCGATGTAGTCGTCGACCTCGATGTCATCGATCTGCTCTTTCGCTTCGAACAGCAGGATTTCCTGGTCGGGCAGCTGCAGGCCAGCCTCGTCGGGCACTACGTGCCAGCGGCGGAAGGACTCGAATTCGCCGGTATCGCGATCGATGGACACGCGGATGTCGACCTCGCCCTCATAGCGCTTCTTGGTGGCCTGGGCCAATGCATGCTCGAGCGCGCCAAAGACAACTTCCTTGTCGACGTTCTTCTCACGAGCCAGTGCATCGACCAGCAACAAAATTTCGCGACTCATTTACGGCTCCTGAAATCCACTTTAGGCACCAAGCGTGCCTTGTCCACTTCCGCCAGCGAAAACTCCAGCATCGCCGGCCCATCATTGCCTTCAAATTCCAGCTTCAGCATCTCTCCGTCGGGCTCATGCAGGATGCCCTGAAAGGATTTGCGGTTGGCCGCGCCCGGCATCGCCATGCGCAGCTTCACCACCGCCTCGAACCCCGCGAAGCGCGCGTAGTCCGCGACCTTCTTCAGCGGCCGGTCCAGCCCCGGCGACGACACTTCGAGACGCTCGTAGTTCGCGTTCTCGACGGTCAGCACGTGCAGCAACTGGTGCGTGACCTTCTCGCAGTCTTCAACCGTTACCGGCCTGTCCTCTTCGGGCAGCGTGTCGATGTACACGCGCAGCAGGCCGCGTGCGGCCAGCTCGAAATCGACCAGCTCGTATCCCAGGCCAGTCACGGTTTTCTCAATCAGCGCATGCAGCACCAGGCTTCACTCCATCCACATCGAACCCGAGAGGCTCGCAAATCGTCGAGTAAAAAAAAAATGGGCATCTGCCCATCTTCTTATACTCCCTGCCTGACCCGCGACATCCGCGGTGCTCAGACTTGGCCGGAGAACAGGCTCCGGCTTTGTTAAGTCCCTGATTATATTCGATCCGGCCTTGCGCCGCAATGCACAAGGCCGTTATCAAAACGAGAATGTCAGCCGCGTCGGCGGCGCTGACCGGCACCGGCGCCGAATCGGTCGGCCGTCCATACGCCGGCGGTGGTCGCGTTGCCGCGCCGCTGACCCTGGCCCTGCCCCTGACCACGCTGGCCCTGACCGCGCTGACCGGCAGTCGGGAAGCCGAGCGCTGTCTGCAGCGGGTCCGGTTGCCGCGATTTCTGCGGACGCTTGTCGGGCTGCGCCACATTGCCATTGCGCAGCCCCTGACCCGGCCCCTTGCCCTGCCGCGGGCCGGCCGGCTTGCTCTTGTCGACCATGCCGCTGGCAGCCATCAGGCTGCGCACCGCGTGCTCGTCTAGCTCTTCCCAGCGGCCACGCTTTAGGCTGCTGGGGAGGGTCAGCGCGCCATAACGCGTGCGGATCAGGCGCGACACGGTCAGTCCGATCGCCTCGAACATGCGGCGCACTTCGCGGTTGCGACCTTCCGAAATGGTCACGCGGTACCACTTGTTGACACCCTCGCCGCCGCCGTCGGCGATCTTGTTGAAGTTGGCCGGACCGTCGTCAAGCTCGACGCCCGACAGCAGTTTCTGGCGCATGCCCTCTTCGAGTTCACCCAGCGTGCGTACTGCGTATTCGCGCTCGATGCCATAGCGCGGGTGCATCAGCTTGTTCGCGAGGTCGCCGGAGGTCGTGAAGACCAGCAGCCCCTCGGTATTGAAGTCTAGGCGGCCGACAGCCATCCATTTCGCGGTCTTGATGGGCGGCAGCCGGTCAAACACGGTCGCGCGGCCCTCGGGGTCGCTGGTGCTGACGATCTCGCCGGCCTGCTTGTGGTAAATCAGCACGCGCGGCGGCTTGCTGCTCACCTTACGCTGGATAGGCTTGCCATTGATGCGCACCTGGTCGGTCGGCAAGATGCGCTGGCCAATATGCGCCGGCTCGCCATTGACGGACACGCGTCCGGCAATGATCAGTTCTTCCATGTCGCGACGCGAACCGAGGCCGACATCGGCCAGCACCTTGTGCAGTTTAGGCGCGTCGTCATCCGCAGTCAGGTCGCGCCGCACCGGTTTGCCCTGGCGCGCGCGGCCCTTGCCGTCGTCGGCGCTGGCGAGCTGGTCGAAGGTTTCCGAGGTCACAAAGCTGAACGCGGCATCGGCGTCCGCGCCCGGATTGCGCCGGCCTTGCGGCTTCGCAGGCTGCCGTCCGCCCTGACGCTCATTGCGGTCGTTGCGGTCGCCGCGCTCCTTACGGTCGCGCTGGCCGTTAGGCTTGGCGCGTCGCGCCTCGCCCTGCGGCGCGTTGCCTTCTTCACGCTTCGGCTGACCGTCGGCGCTGCGCTCTGGCGTGCGCGAGCGGCGCAGGGAACGCGGTCCGCGCACACCGCGGCGCGCTTGCTTGTTCTCCGACTTGTCGTCGGCATCGGCTGCGCCGGCCGTTGTGTCTTTGGGCGGCGTATCAGTGGGATTGTGATCTGTCATCGTGTGCTTCAGGCTGAATGTCTTCAGGGTGGGCGACTTGGGTATCGTCGCCGTGTTGTTCTTCCGGGTACTGTTCTTCCGTGGCTTCGCCGTTCTCGCCGCTCGTGTCTTCCTCGCCATGCGCAACGGACACCGGCACACCGTCATCGCCATCCGCGCCTTCTGCGCCGGAGAAATCGATGGCAGCCTGATCGAGGCTGGCCTGCAGGTGCTGCTCCATTTCCTGCATTGCGTTGCCCGGCCCGCCCGGCAGGTTTTCCTGACCAACCTGCTGCAGCGGCGGCAGTTCGTCAAGTGAGGACAGCCCCAGGTCATCGAGGAATTGCCGGGTCGTTGCCAGCAGCGCCGGACGACCCGGCACATCGCGGTGGCCGATCACGTCGACCCAGCCGCGATCTTCCAGCATCTTGATGGTTTGCGAGTTGACCGCAACACCACGGATCTCTTCAATGTCGCCGCGCGTGACAGGCTGGCGGTAAGCAATGATGGCCAGCGTCTCCAGCGTGGCGCGCGTGTACTTCGGCGGCTTCTCCGGATTGAGCCGGTCGAGAAATATCTTCATCCCGGCCCGGCTCTGGAAACGCCAGCCGGTCGACAGCTGCACCAGCTCGATGCCGCGCTCAAGCCAGTCTTGCTGCAACTCCGCCAGCATTTCCCTGATCGAGTCACCCTCGACCTCGGGCTCATCGCCTTCGGTAGCGGCAAACAGTTTCTTCAGGTCGTTGACCGTCAATGCCTCGTGAGCGCATAGCAATGCCGTTTCGAGGACTTTCTTCGCCTCAGCTGTATTCATCTACGATTCGTGTGATGCCGGTTGGTTGCGGTGAGCAGCTAAATATCAATGCCTGCATCAGCGATGTCGCAGGCGAAACAAACTATGAGGTGATGCTGGCGAACCAGTGGCCGGCTTGTGGAATTTTTTTGGGGCCGCGGGCGTGCGATGCGCCGGTAAGACTAGCGGTTGGTGAACTGGCAGCGAGACTGTGCGCTGCGGGAAAACCGCTGTTGGCGCGGATTATAGGGCAGTTCTGCCAGATTGTCATGCCCGCAATACAGGCAGCTGAAACAGACAGGCCCGGCTCTTGCGAGACCGGGCCTGTCGAATTTGGTTGCGGGGACAGGATTTGAACCTGTGACCTTCGGGTTATGAGCCCGACGAGCTGCCAGACTGCTCCACCCCGCGTCTGAAGAACGAAACTATAACGCAAATCACATCAGCATGCAAACGTAATTCGTCGTCGGGTGCGAGTGTTACACTCGGCATCGTCCTTTCGTCCACTGATGCCTGCTCACCATCCCTCGTTATCTCCGATGAATTTCTGCTCTGACTGCGGTCAGCCGGTATCGCTCGCGATTCCGCCCGATGACAACCGCCTGCGCCATGTCTGCGCGCATTGCGGCAGCATCCATTACCAGAACCCGAAGATGGTGATCGGCAGCATCCCGGTTTGGAATGACGACGGCCGTGTGCTGCTGTGCCGGCGCGCGATCGAACCACGGCATGGTTACTGGACGCTGCCGGCGGGCTTCATGGAGAACAGCGAGACGACCGAGGAAGCCGCGCTGCGCGAAACGCTGGAAGAGGCTGGCGCACGCATCGAGCTGCAAGGACTGTTCTCGCTGCTGAATGTGCCGCATGTGCACCAGGTTCATCTGTTCTACCGCGCGCGCCTGCTCGATATTGATTTCGCCGCCGGCACCGAAAGCCTGGAGTGCCGCTTGTTCAGCGAAGCAGAGATCCCCTGGGACGACATTGCCTTCCCCACCGTATCGCATACGCTGCGATCGTTCTTCGCCGATTACGCGGCGCACCGCGAGGGCAAGCCTTTCGGCTTTCACTCGCTGGACATACGCAAGCGCCTGCGAGAATGATCACCAGCTCGCTTCGCGCTCCGGCGTAGCGGTGATCTTGTGGATGGACAGGTCGGCTCCCTCGTATTCCTCTTCCTGATCGAGGCGGATGCCGACCAGCTTCTTCAATACGCCGTAGACGATGAAACCACCGGCAGCGGCAATCGCGATGCCCAGCAGCGTGCCGATCAGCTGCGACATGAACGTCACGCCGCCGATGCCGCCGAGCGTCTTCAAACCGAAGATGCCGGCCGCAACGCCGCCCCAGGCACCGCACAGGCCATGCAGCGGCCAGACGCCGAGCACGTCATCGATTTTCCAGCGGTTCTGCGTCAGGGTGAACATCCACACGAAGATCGCGCCGGCGATCGCGCCGGTGGCCAGCGCACCGAGCGGATGCATCAGGTCCGAACCCGCGCACACCGCCACCAGACCTGCGAGTGGACCGTTGTACGCGAAGCCCGGATCGCTTTTGCCAAGGATGACGGCGACCAGCGTGCCGCCGACCATGGCCATCAGCGAGTTCATGGCAACCAGGCCGTTCATCTTGTCCAGCGTCTGCGCGCTCATCACGTTGAAGCCGAACCAGCCGACCGCGAGTATCCACGCGCCGAGCGCGAGGAAAGGAATGCTCGACGGCGGGTGCGCCGACATGCGACCGTCTTTCGTGTAGCGGCCATACCGCGAGCCCAGCAGCAGTACTGCCGGCAGCGCGGCCCAGCCGCCGACCGCGTGCACGACCACCGAGCCGGCGAAGTCATGGAAAGCGGCGCCGAAGCTGGCTTCCAGCCAGGCCTGGATACCGAAGCGCTGATTCCATGCGATGCCCTCGAACAGCGGATAGACCAGCCCCACCATCAGCGCAGTCGCCGCCAGTTGCGGATGAAAACGCGCACGCTCGGCAATGCCGCCGGAGATGATCGCGGGAATGGCGGCAGCGAAGGTCAGCAGGAAGAAGAACTTCACCAGCTCGAAACCATTCTTCTGCGCCAGCACCTCGGCACTATCGAAAAAGTGCACGCCGTACGCAATGCCGTAGCCTAGGAAAAAATAGGCGATCGTCGATATCGCGAAATCGACTAAGATTTTTACCAGCGCGTTGACCTGGTTCTTCTTGCGCACTGTGCCCAGCTCGAGAAAGGCGAAGCCGGCATGCATTGCGAGAATCATGATCCCGCCAAGCAGGATGAAGAGTGCGTCCGCGCCGTTGCGGAAGGAATCCATGGTTTTCCCCTTTTGGGTGCAGAAATAGTTAAAAGCCCTGCCTTTTAGCAATAATCATTCCCTTTTGGGGCGAGCGCCAATTTTAAGCAAGTCATTGAATTTGAAAAATGTTTTTTGATGATGAAATTCCACCCATGCAGCTGCGCACACTCGCAGTGCGCAATCCTGTCCCGAATTGGTGAGCATGCGCCTACCCTGGCTCGACCTTGACACACCCTTCCCCGACCCGGAAACCGCGCTGACCGAGCGCGAGGGCGCGGCCGGACTGCTGGCCGCGGGTGCCGACCTGTCACCGGAGCGGCTGCTGGACGCGTATCGCCATGGCATCTTTCCCTGGTTCTCTGACGGGCAACCGGTACTGTGGTGGAGCACAGACCCGCGGATGGTGCTGCGGACAGACGATTTCCGCCTGTCGCACAGCCTGCGCAAAACCCTGAAAAAAATTGACCGCAGCGTGCTCGAGGGCGGTCCGTGGGAAGTCCGTTTCGACAGTGCGTTTGCCAGCGTGATGCAGGAATGCGCGCGCCCGCGGCCGGACAGTGGCGGCACCTGGATCTCGCCGCAGATCATCGATGGTTATTGCGGCCTGCACCGTCTCGGCTTTGCGCACTCCGCTGAACTGTGGCACGAGGGCCGGCTGGTCGGCGCTGCTTACGGCGTCTGCATCGGACGGATGTTCTACGGCGAATCCATGTTCGCGAGGGTGCCGGACGCGTCCAAGATCGCGCTGGCCTATCTGGTGCATTTCCTGCGCTGCGAGGGGGTTGCGCTGATCGACTGCCAGCAGCAGACCTCGCATCTGGCCACGTTGGGCGCCCGCCCGATCCGGCGCGCGGACTTTCTGGCGCAGATGCAGGCCGCGACCCGTCAGCCATCGATTTCCGCATGGAAGCCGCGCCCGCTGGCCGACGGCTTCTTCAGCCGAGATGCCAAAAACAAAGCTTTGCAGTCTGGCGGCGGCTCAGTGTAAATTTAGGTGCATGACTCATCTCAAGGACCTGCCGTTCTCGACGCTACAGTTCTACGCAACTGCGCCCTACCCGTGCAGTTACCTGGAACATCGTCAGGCGCGCTCGCAGGTCGCCACGCCGTCGCACCTGATCAATGCGGACGTCTATTCCGAGCTGGTCAAGAACGGCTTCCGCCGCAGCGGCATCTTCACCTACCGCCCCTACTGCGACGGCTGCCAGGCCTGCACGCCGGTGCGCGTGGATGTTGCGCGCTTTGTCGCCAACCGCAGCCAGCGCCGCGCATGGAAGCAGCACGGCGAGCTGATGACCTCGGTGTCGCGGCTGGCTTATGTGCATGAGCATTACGAGCTTTATCTGCGCTATCAGTCGGTCCGTCATGCCGGCGGCGGCATGGATCAGGACAGCCGCGACCAGTACGCGCAATTTCTTTTGCAAAGCAAGGTGAATACGCGGCTGGTCGAATTCCGCGACCCCGACGGCACGCTGCGCATGGTCAGCATCATCGACGTGCTCGATGACGGACTGTCGTCGGTCTATACCTTCTACGATCCCGACTTGCCCGGCGCCAGTCTGGGTACCTACAACGTGCTGTGGCAAATCGAACAGGCGCGGCAGCTGAAGATGCCGTACGTGTATCTGGGCTACTGGATCGCCGACAGCGACAAGATGCGCTACAAGATGAACTTCCGTCCGATCGAGGCCTTGCGCCGCGGTCGCTGGGAAACGATGGAAAGCTGACACCGCCGCGCGGTTACAATGGGGGGTCAGTTTTTCGAATCCTCCATCGTGTCAGACAAGCTCCTCTATTCGCTCGCCCGCCCCCTGCTGTTCTCGCTCGATCCCGAGTCCGCACACAACCTGACCCTGCCCGCATTGCGCTCCGCCGCCAGGCTCGGCCTGACGCAGCTGCTGCCGAAACCGAAGGCCGATCCGCGTCAGGTCATGGGCATCACCTTCTCCAACCCGGTCGGACTGGCTGCCGGCCTCGACAAGGATGGCGCGTATATCGACGGGCTGGCGGCGCTCGGCTTCGGCTTCATCGAAGTCGGCACCGTGACGCCGCGCGCACAACCCGGCAATCCCAAGCCGCGCATGTTCCGGCTGCCGCAGGCGAACGCGCTGATCAACCGCATGGGGTTCAACAACGGCGGCGTCGACGCGTTTGTTCGCAATGTGCAGGATTCGCGCTTCTATCAGGACAAGCAGGGCGTGCTCGGCCTGAACATCGGCAAGAACGCCGATACGCCGATAGCGCGCGCCACCGACGACTACCTGCTCTGCCTCGAAAAGGTCTATCCGTACGCGGCGTATGTGACAGTGAACATCTCGTCGCCGAACACAAAGAATCTGCGGCAGCTGCAACAGGCGTCCGAACTGGACGATCTGCTGTCGAAACTGAAAACTTCGCAAGCCGCGCTGGCCGACAAGCATGGCCGCTATGTGCCGATCGCGTTGAAGATCGCGCCCGATCTCGACGGCGAGCAGGTCAAGGCCATTGCCGACGCGCTGCTCCGTCACCGTATCGACGGCGTGATCGCGACCAACACCACCATTACCCGCGACGCGGTGCAGGGGCTGCCGCATGCCGATGAGGCCGGCGGGCTGTCGGGTGCGCCGGTGCTGGCGCTGTCGAATCGCGTGATCGCCGCGCTGCGCGCAGAGCTGCGCGGCGAAATCCCGATCATCGGCGTCGGCGGCATCTTCGGCGGCGCTGATGCCCAGGCGAAAATCGATGCGGGCGCGAGCCTGGTGCAGCTGTACACCGGCCTCATCTATCGCGGCCCGGCACTGGTGCGCGAATGCGCGCAGGCGATGGCATCACACTGAATCTACTTACGCGGACGGAAGCCATGATGGACAAGATCAAACTCGGCAACAGCGACCTCGAAGTCACGAAGATCTGCCTCGGCACGATGACCTTCGGCGAGCAGAACACCGAGGCAGAGGCGCACAGCCAGCTCGACTATGCGCTCGAGCGCGGCATCAATTTCATCGACACCGCCGAGATGTATCCGGTGATGCCGCGTGCAGAGACGCAGGGCACGACCGAGCGCTTCATTGGCAACTGGCTGAAGAAATCCGGCCGGCGCAAGGATATCGTCCTAGCCAGCAAGATCGCCGGCCCGTCTTTCCATACGCCCTGGCTGCGCAACGGCGAAAGCAACTTCGACCGCAAGAACATACGCGCGGCCATCGATTCCAGCCTGCAAAGGCTGCAGACCGACTACCTCGACTTGTACCAGCTGCACTGGCCGAGCCGCAACGTGCCCATCTTCGGCCAGCAGTTCTTCGATCCGCTGCGCGAGCGAGCGCATGTGCCGATAGAAGAATCGCTGGTCGCTTTGCAGGAGCTGATCGACGAGGGCAAGGTGCGCCACATCGGCATCTCGAACGAGAGCGCATGGGGCGTCGCCGAATTCTGCAAGATCGCGGAACAGAAGGGCCTGCCGCGCATCGTGTCGATACAGAACGCGTACCATCTGGCGAACCGGCAGTTCGAGAGCGGCGTCGATGAGGCCTGCTTCCGCGAGCACGTGAGCTTGCTCGCATACAGCCCGCTGGCCTTCGGCCAGCTGACCGGCAAGTACATCGAGAATCCGGCCGCGCAAGGCCGGCTGACGATCTTCCCGCCGACCTGGAGCCCGCGCTACCTGCGCCCGCGCGTCGTCGAGGCGACCAGGCGTTACATGAAGATCGCGGCGGACAACGGGATGACGGTGACTGAGCTGGCGCTGGCCTGGTGCTATACGCGCAGCTTCGTCGCGTCGACCATCATAGGCGCGACCAGCGTCGGACAGCTGAAGTTCGACATTGATGCGTACGCGATCAGGCTGTCGGAAGACGTGGTGAACGCGGTGAACGAGGTTCACCTCGAGTTCACGGATCCGGGGATGTAATCAGAAGAACAGGGGCGCGACGATCGCGCCCCAGGTACCCAGCGCCAGCAGAAACGCGAGCATCACCGCCGCGCTGCCAAGGTCCTTCGCATTCTTGGACAACTGATGCCGTTCCAGCGACACGCGATCGACCACCGCCTCGATCGCCGAGTTCAGCAATTCGACGATCAGCACCAGCAGCAGCACCGCAATCAGCGCCAGCTTCTCGACCGGTGACAGCGGCAACAGCAAGGCCACCACCACACCCGGCACCACCACCGCCAGTTCCTGCCTGAACGCATGTTCATGCTTCCAGGCAGCGCGAAACCCGGCGATCGAATAGCCCATCGCGGATGCGATCCGCTTCAGGCCACTCTTGCTTTTGAATTGTGAAACGGTCTGCGTGTCGTCGGCCATGGATCAGCTGGATTTGCGGTCGCGGTACAGCTCCCTGAAAGTCTTGCCCGAAGGAGCCGGCATGTCGCGATTATCCGTCCAACCGCCGGCGCCCGGCAATGAATGGATCAGTTTGTCATTGCCGCCCAGGAGCTTCAGCGTGCGCGCAGCCCACTTGGTGGCGAAGCGGTACAGCGCAGGCCGCTTCGCGAAGAAGGCCCAGACACCGAACGCGAAATATTCGAAGGTCGGGCGCAGGCCTTTCTTGAACTGCTTCTCGCGCAGCTTCCTGAGCAGGTCCGGCAACGGGATCTTCACCGGGCACACCACATGGCATTCGCCACACAGGGTGGACGCCTGCGGCAAGTCCATGGCGTTCTCGACCCCGACATAAGACGGCGTCAACACACTGCCCATCGGGCCCGGATAGACCCAGCCGTAGCTGTGGCCGCCGATCTTCTGGTAGACCGGGCAGTGGTTCATGCACGCGCCGCAGCGTATGCAACGCAGCATCTCTTCGAATTCGGTACCCACCAGGCCAGTGCGGCCGGCGTCGACCAGCACGAAGTACATATGCTCGGGACCGTCCTGATCTTCCTTGCCGCGCGGACCGGTCAGCAGCGAGAAATAGTTCGAGATCGACTGCCCCGTCGCCGAACGCGGCAACAGGCGCATGATGGTCGCCAGATCGTCCAGCGTCGGCAGCACCTTCTCGATGCCGGTCACGACGACGTGCACCTTCTCCGGCTTGATCGTGCACATGCCCTCGTTGCCTTCATTGGTCACAACGGCAACGGAGCCGGTCTCGGCGATCACGAAGTTGCCGCCGGTGACGCCCATGTCGGCCGACAGGAAATGCGGACGCAGCACCTCGCGCGCCTCGCGCGTCATCTCGCCGATATCGGTCAGTCGCGGCTTGTGGTGCACCTTCGCGAACAGGTCCGCGATCTCTTCCTTGTCCTTGTGCACGACCGGCGCAATGATGTGCGACGGCGCCTCGTTGTCGTTGATCTGCAGGATGTATTCGCCAAGGTCGGTCTCGATCGGCGTGACGCCGACTGCTTCCAGCGCGCGGTTCAGCTGCATCTCTTCGGACACCATCGACTTCGACTTGATGACCTTCTTCACGCCATGCTTCTGCGCGATTTCCACCACCAGTCGCGACGCATCTTCGGCGGTTTCCGCGTACAGCACAGTCGCGCCGCGCCGCGTCGCTTCCTTCTCGAAGGTCGCAAGCCACACGTCGAGATTCTTGATCGCGCGCATGCGGCGTTCAACCGCGGCGTCGCGCGTGCCCTCGAAATCATCGAGCTCGGTGATGGCCGACGCGCGCGCAGTGACAAACTTGGTCGACAGCTTCTTCAGGTTCTGCTGCAGACGCAGGTCTGCGAGCTTTTGGCCGGCACGGGCCTTGAAATGCATGGACTGGACTTGCATTACGCGTCTCCGGCAAGAACTTGCGCCACGTGCAGAACGCGCGTGGTGGTGTCGCCGGTGCGGCGCAGCCGGCCCTCGATATTCAGCATGCAGCCGAGGTCGCCGAGCACGACCGCGTCGGCACCGCTGGCTTGGATGTTGTCGCACTTCTCGTCAACGATCGCGGCCGAGATATCGCCGTATTTCACCGCAAAGCTGCCGCCGAAGCCGCAGCACTGCCGCGCATGCTGCATCTCCTTCAGCTCTACGCCCTCGCGCCGGGCCAGCAGTTCGCGCGGCTGGCGCTGCACGTTCAGTTCGCGCAGGCCGCAGCAGGAGTCGTGATAGGTAACCGTGCCCTGGAATGCGCCCGCAGCGGCTGCCGGCAGCTTGTCCAGCTTGACCACGCTGGCCAGGAAGTCGGTCAGCTCGTAGACGCGCTCCTTGATCTTCGCGTAACGCGCCAGCAGCGCCGGATGGCCGGCAAAGATATCGTCATAGTGGGTGCGGATGGTGCCGCCGCAGGAACCGGACGGTATCACCACGTAGTCGAAGCCCTCGAACTCATCGAGAAACTTTGCGGCCAGCTCACGCGCCGCATCCTTGTTGCCAGCGCTGTAAGCGGGCTGCCCGCAGCAGGTCTGGTTCTCCGGAACCACGACTTCGCAACCGGCAGACTCGAGCAGCTTGAGGGCCGAAAAGCCTATTTCAGGACGCATCACGTCCACCAGGCAGGTCACCAGCAATCCGACACGCATGACGTTCCCTATTTAAATGCAGTTTTTGATAGTGCGAATTATCCGATGTCTGAACGTTCAATGGCACAGCGCACAGGCATGAAATAAATTTGCCAGATAAGCTAGTCCTGATCGCGAACAGCCCGGACTTGAAATTACGTTTCACATCGTGGTATAAGATCTCATTGCATCGCACAAATTCCCTCATGAAATCCGACGCAACCCCGACCGGCGACAAGACATCGATTCAGGTTATCGAACGCATGATGACCCTGCTGGACGCGCTGGCCGCGCATCCCGATCCGGTGAGCCTGAAAGAGCTGGCGATCGCAACCGGTCTCCATCCGTCGACCGCGCATCGAATACTGAACGACATGGTCGCCAAGCGCGTGGTCGACCGTGCTGAACCGGGTACCTACCGCCTCGGAATGCGCCTGCTGGAACTCGGCAATATCGTAAAAAGCCGGCTGAATGTGCGCGAGGCTTCACTGTCTTCCATGCAGTCGCTGCACCGCAGGACGCAGCAGACGGTGAATCTGTCAGTTCGTCAGGGCGACGAGATCGTGTACATCGACCGCGCGTTTTCCGAGCGTTCGGGAATGCAAGTGGTTCGTGCGATCGGCGGTCGTGCGCCCTTGCACCTGACCTCGACCGGCAAGCTATTCCTGTCTGTGGACGATAACAAGCTGGTACGCGCGTACGCGACCCGCACCGGCCTGGCCGGCCACAACAAGAATTCGATCACCGATCTCGCGAAACTGGAACGCGAGCTGTCGCTGGTGCGCGCCCGTGGTTACGCGCGCGACAACGAAGAACTTGAACTGGGCGTGCGCTGCATGGCAGCCGGCATTCATGACGATTCGGGACGACTGGTCGCAGGACTGTCGATCTCCGCTCCGGCCGACAGGCTGAAGGACGAATGGCTGGAAGACCTGATCGCAACGGCTGACAGTATCTCGGAAGTACTCGGCTATCGACCGGCAGAGAGTGCATAAGCGGGCTGGGGTGGCTCTTCTGGCTAGGGGTTCCCGGCCTCACGCTGGTGCCTTATCGCCAGCACCATGACCGTATCCATCGGTTCGAGATAGCTGTAGAGCGCCACGTAGCCTGATTTGCCGCGCGAGATCACCAGCTCACGCAGTCTGTCATCAACCTTGCGACCGATGAAGGGGTGACGCTCCAGTATCATGACCGCCTCCTCGATCATTGCAACGATATCGACGGCAGAAGCCGGCTCGTTGTCGCGCAAGAAATCGGCAAGCCGGCTCAAATCGTCGACAGCGCGGCGAGCATAGACCAGCCTCATAATTTCTTCGGTTTCGGCAATACGCCCTTCCTCCCGGCCACACGCTCTCGAACGTACAGATGCACTTCGCGCGCATCGAAGACTTCACCTGCGGCCATCGATTGCTGAAGCGCGGCCTCGGCATCAGCGATGAATTCCTTGCGTAATTCCGCGTTCCGGGTCGCCTGCCTGATCGCATCGACCATGAATGCGTGGGGGCTAACGCCGAGAAAAGCCGCAGCGTTAGCGGCCTGCTCCTTCAGTTCATCAGGCAGCTTGAGTGAAGTGGTAGACATTCGAAACTCCCGTCCGTAATCACAAGGTGTTACTCAGGTAACACCAGATCGTATTCCAGCGGCCGATGCGGGTCAACTGTCCTGATGGACGGCTTCGCGAAGGTCGAAAAAAAAGCGACCCGATCAGGTCGCTTTTTTAACGTTACGCGTGTCAGCTGCGCTTCGCAGACCGCTCGGACATCGCCGACGCGCCGCGGTTCTCCAGCCACTTGCGGATGCGGCTTGCATCGGCCAGTCGCGCCTGCTTGCTCTTCGAGTCGAGGAAGATCATCACCACCGGACGACCCGACACATGCACCTGCATCACCAGGCAGCGGCCCGCTTCGGAGATGTAGCCGGTCTTCTGCAGGCCGATTTCCCAGTCCGGGTTTTCGATCAGGCCATTCGAGTTGCGGTATTCGAGCGTGCGGCCACCCGGGTCCACGGCATACCGGCTGTCGGTCGAGTACTGACGGATCAGCGGATGCTGGTACGCAGCCACCACCAGCTTGGCGAGATCGCGCGCGCTGGACACATTCGCGCTGTTCAAGCCGGTCGAGTCGGCGAAGTGTGAGCTGGTCATGCCCAGTTCGCGGGCCTTCGCGTTCATGGCCGTGACGAAGGCACGGATGCCGCCCGGATAATGCCGGCCCAGTGCAGCAGCAGCACGATTCTCCGAGCTCATCAGCGCAATATGCAGCATGTTGGAGCGCGACAGCTGCGAACCGACGCGCAGACGCGAATGACTGAATTTCTCGCGATCGACGTCTTCCTCGGTGACGCTCAGGGTCTCGTCGAGATCTTGTTCTGCTTCGACGACGACCAGGCTGGTCATCAGCTTGGTGATCGATGCGATCGGCAGCGCAACCGACGAATTTTTTTCAAACAGCACTTCACCGCTGGTCTGGTCCATCACCAGCGCCACGTTCGAGCTGAGGGCGAGCGGATCATGCGTGAGCTTGAGTCCGGCAAGATCGCCGGAGGTCAGCAAAGGTGGCACGCCGGCCATCGCCGACGCGTACGCGACGCGCTGATAAGAACCCTTGCGTCGGCCGGCTTGCGGCTGGCCCGCGTGAGCGCTGACCCGGGCCATCGCCAGCTGGCGATGGCGATGCGCGAGCGCTTCCTTCGCGGGCTTCTTGCTTTTCACCGCGAGCTTCTTGGCGGCGCTTGCCGTCGCAGTGCGCTTGCGGGTTTGCGTGGCCTGGGCAGCGGGCAAACTGAATGCCGCAGCCAGTGCAATAACCAGCGCCTTGAAAATGAGACCGCGCATCCGGAACCCCGAGTTGGTACTAAAACGAAGCTTGCAGTGTAGCAAAACCATGAAAATCCGCAAGCAAATTAGGGGCTTATAAGCGCTAATTAAACGGGTTTATTACCCGGATTTGCACGAAATCAAGTTTCCATGCAGGCGCGCATGCCGGCCTTCAAATGGCACTTGCGATCGCCTTGCCGAGGTCGGCAGTGCTCGCGTTGCCGCCGATGTCGGGCGTGAACGGCGCGTGACTGACACCGGCCGACAGCACCGCTTCGATCGCAGCCACGATGGACGCGCCGGCTTCCGGGTAGCCTAGGTGATCGAGCATCATCGCGGCCGACCAGATCTGCCCGATGGGATTGGCGATACCCTTGCCGGCGATGTCCGGCGCCGAACCATGTACAGGTTCAAACAGCGAGGGATAGCGCCCCTCGGGATTGATGTTGGCCGACGGCGCAACCGCAATCGTACCGGTGCACGCGGGACCCAGGTCGGACAGGATGTCGCCAAACAGGTTGGAGGCAACCACCACATCGAAGCGGTCGGGGTGTCGCACAAAATGCGCGCACAGAATGTCGATGTGGTACTTGTCCCAGACCACGTCGGGATAAGCGCGCGCGACCTCGGCCACCCGCTCGTCCCAGAACGGCATCGTGATCGAGATGCCATTCGACTTGGTGGCCGAGGTCAGGTGCTTTTTCGGCCGCTTCTGCGCGAGTTCGAACGCGTATTTCAGTACGCGGTCGGTGCCTTCGCGCGAAAACACGCTCTGCTGGAACACCACCTCGCGCGGCGTGCCCTCATACATGCGGCCGCCGACCGATGAATACTCGCCCTCGGTATTTTCGCGCACTACATAGAAATCGATGTCGCCCGGTCCGCGTCCGGCCAGCGGCGACGGAATGCCGGGCATCAGGCGGCAGGGACGCAGGTTCACATACTGATCGAACTCGCGCCGGAACTTCAGCAGCGAACCCCACAGCGACACATGATCAGGCACCGCATCAGGCCAGCCGACCGCGCCGAAGAAGATCGCATCGACCGGCATCAGCTGATCTTTCCAGTCGTCGGGCATCATCTGCCCGTGCTTCGCGTAGTAGTCGCAGCTCGCGAAATCAAAGTGCCGGCAGTCGAGTGCAATGCCGAACTTGCGCGCCGCTGCGTCCAGTGCGCGCAGCCCCTCGGGAACCGTTTCCCGGCCTATGCCGTCGCCGGCGATCACTGCAATTTTCTTCATTTTCCTACTCGAGAAACCTGACGAATTCGGATACCGGCGCACGCTCGGTCTGCAGCGTATTCTCGACCTTGCCGGGATCAGCGAAGCCCAGCGCCATGCCGCAGACCACCTGCTCGCCTTCGGGCAGCTGCAGCACCTCGGCGATCACGCGATGGAACTGCGTGAATGCGGCCTGCGGGCAAGTGTCGAGGCCGCGCGCGCGCGCGGCGATCATCAGGTTCTGCAGGAACATGCCGTAGTCCAGCCACGAGCCCTGCTCCATCACGCGGTCCATCGTGAAGATCAGGCCGACCGGCGCATCGAAGAACGCGTAGTTGCGGCCGTGCTGTTGCTGCATACCGGCCTTGTTCTCGCGCGTCAGGCCGAGCAGCGCATACAGGTCCCAGCCCACCTTGCGCCGCCGCTCCATGTAGGGCGTCACCCACTGACGCGGGTAGTACGCATATTCCTCCGTGTGCCTTTCGTTCTGCGCCGGATCGAGGTAGGCATCGAGTATCGCGCGCGACAGCCGCTGCCGGATCTCGCCGGTCAGCACATGGACCTTCCACGGCTGGGTGTTGGAGCCGGACGGTGCGCGCGCGGCAACGGCCAGTATCGATTCGATGTCCTCGCGCGCGACCGGCGCAGGCAGGAACGCGCGTATCGAACGGCGCGACGCAATGACTTCGTCGACAATCTTTTGCTGGTCAGTAGTAATCACTCATCGTCCCAAGTCTGCAATCCAAAGAAGGTCCGTGCTAGCGCCTGACGACAAAGGCGACGCCAGCGACGGCCAGTACCATGCCGGCCATGCCGGGCAGCCCGAAAGTTTCTCCGAACAGCCACCAGGCGAACAGCGCCGTCACCGGCGGCGTGAGGTACATCAGGCTGGAGACCTGCGTGGCCGCGTTACGGCTGATCAGCGCAAACAGCAGGAACATCGCGCCTATCGACAGCGCCAACACGGACCACGCCAGCGCCAGCAGGAATTCCGCCGTCCATTCTACCGTCGGCAAACCGGGGCCGAGATCCTCCAGCCATAGCGCGAACGGCAGCGTCACCAGCGCAGACGCAGCGAACTGGATCGCCGCACCGGCCCGCAGGTCGAACCGCGGGCAAAACCGCTTCTGGTACAGCGTGCCGGCCGTGATCGACACCAGCGCGAATACGCACAGCGCAATGTTCAGCATCGATGCGCCGCTCGGCGTCAGCTTTTCCGTCACGACCAGCACGACGCCCGCGAATCCCAGCAACAGCCCCAGCCACTGGCGCGCCCGCAAGGGTTCGCCCACCAGCGACGCGGCGAAGCCGGTCAGCAAGGGCTGCAGGCCGACGATCAGCGCGGACAAGCCGGCGGGCATGCCGAGCTTGATCGCGCACCAGACGCCGGACAGATAACCCGCCTGCACCATCACGCCGGCCACCGCAATGTGCACCACCTTGCCGCGCGGCCAGGACGGGCGCGTCAGCAACAGCAACGGCGACAGCACGACGAGCACGCCGCAATAACGCAGCAGCAGGAAGGTCAGCGGCGGCGCATGCGGCAAACCGAATTTGGCGACGATGAAGCCGGTGCTCCAGATGATCACGAACAGCAGCGGCATCGCGATCTCGCGCCACAGGCTGCGTTGCGGCGTGAGCGCTTCAGGCATGCAGGTCCCGACGGGCACAGGCCGCTGCGATGCGTATCGTCTGCAGATGAACCGCCACCGTATCCTCGATGTTCCTGCCATAGCCGCCGGCCATCGCGATGGCGACCGGCAGGCCGCGCGCCTGCGCCGCGTAGAGCACGCTGCGGTCGCGCTGCGCGAGCCCGTCCGCGCTCAGCTTCAGGCGCCCGAGACGGTCGCCCTCATGCGGATCCGCCCCGGCAAGGTAAATGATGAGTTGCGGATCGAAGCGGGCAAACAGGATATTCAGCGCGCGATCGAGTTCGGCCAGGTAAGTGGCATCGTCGGTGCCGTCCGGCAGCGCAATATCGAGATCGCTGCTGGCTTTGTCGAACGGGTAGTTGCGCTCGCCGTGCATCGATAACGTGAAGACCGAATCATCATTCGCCAGTATCGATGCCGTGCCATTGCCTTGATGGACGTCGAGATCGACGATCGCGACCCGCGCTGCGCGACGCTCGGCCTGCATCAGGCGCGCGGCGATCGCTGCGTCATTGAACACGCAGAAGCCCTCGCCGCGGTCGGCATGCGCATGATGCGTTCCGCCGGCGAGGTTCACCGCCACGCCATCGTCGAAAGCCGAGCGGCACGCAGCGATGGTGGCCCCGGCCGAGCGGCGCGAACGCTCAACCATCTCGGGCGACCAGGGGAAGCCGATCGCGCGCTGCTCGTCTCCCGACAGCGCGCCAGTTACCACGCGCCTTATGTACTGCGGGTGATGGGCGAGCGCGAGCACGCCGTCGCTGGTGGTCGGCGCTTCATGAAAGTGCAATTCGGGCAACTGCGCTGCGGCCGACTCGCGCAACATCCGGTACTTGGCCATGGGGAAGCGATGCCCCGAGGGCAAGGGCAGCACAAAGCGATCGCTGTAGTAGGCGTTCACAATACATTTATCCCGGACACTGAACCAGGGGTCTGATTTCCGAATGGCCTAAGCGAATTCCGCACCTTGCCAGAAGAGCATGTGACACAAAGACCGTGCTTTGCTTCCCCACATCGCCTGACACCACGTATGATTCGCCGGACCAGTCCGATTAATACTGATAGTTACTTTCATAAGCAGCCAGCCTGTCACCGTGTGTGAGCAAGGGTGAACGACCATGACACTCGCATCGCTGATCTCGATCGCCCTCACCGCTGCGCTTTACTTCGGCTTTTTCCATCTGAACTACTGGCTGTTCCAGCCCCTCGAATTGCATGCCGGCGCAAACTGGGTCTTCCTTCCGGCCGGCCTGCGCTTGATGTGCACGCTGGTGTTCGGCCTCGATGGGGCCATCGGCCTGCTTATCGCGGCGCTGTTCCTGCTGCATGCCGGTCTGGCACAAGACCCCGTCACCCACCTGGTTTCTGCGCTGATCTCTGCCGGCGCTCCCTACCTTGTCTATCTTGGCGCGCTGCGTGCCGGCATGCCACCCAACCTGGAAAAGCTGTCCTCCGGCCTGTTGAGCGTGCTGGCACTGATCTACGCGCTGGCCGGTTCGGCGCTGCATTCGCTGTGGTTCGTCGCGCGCGGCGTGTATCCGAACTTCCTGCATAACTGGATCACGATGTTCATCGGCGACCTGCTGGGCACGCTGATCATGATTTATGCGCTGAAGATCATGCTGGCGCTCTTCCGTCGTGACGCGCGCCAGTCAGTCTGAAGCGCAGGCCGGCGCTCAGCCCGCCGCATACTCCTGCCCCAGTTCATCCAGGCCTTTGAGCATGCGCGCATAGGCCAGCTCGACCTGCTGCGGCTCGCCCTTCACGCCCAGCTCGATCTGCCGGCGCTTGCCGCCTTCGGCAACGCTGGGCAGGCTGAACACCTTGACGCCGGCGAACTCGGCCTCGATCGCCACCATCAGCGGCGTCAGCTCGGACTCGATGCCGTCATAGACGATCACGGCTTTCTCCAGATGCGGCACCGAATGGAACAGGTCGGCGTGATAGGTATCGAGCGCCCAAGCCATCATCGGCGCGGCCATCACCGGAAAGCCGGGCACGAAATAATGCGCGCCACCGTGCGCGCCGTGCAGCGAGAAGCCGGGAATCTTGTTGTACGCGTTCGGGATGATGTGCGCGCCGGCAGGAAACTCGCCCATCTTCAGCCGGTGCAGGTTTTCTGCGGAATCCAGGTCGGCCTTGACCGGATCATCCTCGGCCATTTCAATAATGCGCTGCTGGATCAGGCGCTTCGCATCGGGATGCAGCTGCAACGGTGCGCCCACTGCGTCCGCCGCGCACTGGCGGGTGTGATCGTCCGGCGTCGCGCCGATGCCGCCGCAGGAAAACACGATGTCAGCACTGGCCAGCGAACGCCTGAAGGTCGCGGTGATCCGTTCGGGGTCGTCGCCGATGTACTCGGCCCAGCCCAGCGACAGACCACGCTCGCCCAACAGTTCGATGATCTTCGCGAGATGCTTGTCGCTGCGGCGGCCGGACAGTATCTCGTCGCCGATGATGATGATGCCAAAGGCCATGGGAATTCCTATTCTCTCGAAGGCAGGTCAATGATGCGCGCAGGATCGTCCGGCGCCATCGGCACAGCGCGCAGCCGCGCCAGCGCCTCAAGGCAATAATGCTGGAACCACAGGCCGCTGAACACGAAGATCAGCAGGTACAGCCAGATCGCGGCTGCGGCCAGTACCGGAAAGAAGATCACCGACAGCGCGCCGCCGAGCCACAGCAAGCCGGGCGCGGCGCCGAGGATGCCGGTGGCGATGCCGACCAGCATCAGCGGCCAGCGATGGTCGCGCACGATGGCGCGTCGCTCGTCGCGATCGGCGTAATCGGCCAGCGCGTCGTAGCTCATCACGCGATACGCAAGCCATCCCCACAACAGCGGCTGCACCACCAGCGCAAACAGCGGAACGAGATTCAAGGGCAGCGTGATTAGCCACGCGATGATGAATACGAAGAAAGACGACAGCGACATCCACAGGCTGCCAAGAAAGGAACCGCCATGACGTGGCTGCAGTTGCGGGTAGAGCCGCAGGCCGACCTGACGCCCGATCGCGGGCATCGCCAGCGATCCGACCAGCACCATCGCGCTGACGATCATGAAGGGCAGCAGCAGCCACATGGCGATCAGCGGCACCAGGATCGCGCGCAGCGAATTCAGGCCCATCGAGTCGAGCATCTCGCCGGCAGCGTGAAACAGGTCGTAATCGGCGAACCACGCATACAGCTGGTCAATCATGGGCTGCAGGCCGAACCACAAGGCGGCGCCCCACAGCGCGACGGCGGCGACGAAAGGCAGAACCGTCAGCAACAGCATGCGCGGATGCAGTTGCGACAGCAGTGCGCGGTAGAACGAGGTAAGCAGCAGTGACATGGGATTCGACAGGTTTGCGCGATTATAAGTGGACGCCCGCAGCATCGCAGGACCGGCTGATAAAATGACCGCCTTTCAGACACTCCAGAGGAGACGCAGATGTCCATGACCATGACCTCGACCGGCCTGCAATACGAAGATCAGGTGGTTGGCGCAGGCGATGAAGCGAAGGAAGGCAACTACGTCAGCGTGCATTACACCGGCTGGCTGCAAAACCCGGACGGCAGCGAGGGCGCGAAGTTCGATTCCAGCCTCGACCGCAACGAGCCTTTCGAATTCCCGCTCGGTGCCGGCCATGTGATCAAGGGCTGGGACCAGGGCGTGCAGGGCATGAAGGTCGGCGGCAAGCGCCGGCTGGTGATCCCGTCTGCGCTCGGCTACGGTGCGCGCGGGGCCGGCGGCGTGATTCCGCCGAACGCCACGCTGATCTTCGACGTCGAGTTGCTGGGCGTCTGATCTGGCCGCGCGCGGTTCACGCGCGCGACTTCAGCACTTCCGGATTGAGCAGGTTCGGCGGCAGCTGACCGGACAGAGCCGCAATCAGGTTATTGGCTGCGGTGGCCGCCATCGCCATGCGCGTCGGCCGCGAGCTGCTGCCGATGTGCGGGGTCAGCACCACATTTTTCAGTTCGAGGAAGGCCGGATTGAACGCAGGCTCGTTCTCGAAAACGTCGAGGCCGGCGGCGGCTATCCTGCCCTGCCTGAGCGTATCAATCAGCGCGGCATCATCGACGATGCCGCCGCGCGCGATGTTCACCAGCACGGCGGTCGGCTTCATCAACGCCAGCTCCGCCGCGCCTATGGTGTGGTGCGTGGCCTGCGAATAGGGCAGCACCAGTACGATGTGATCGGCGGTGCGCAGAAAATCTTCCTTGCCCAGCCAGCGCGCATCGTTCGCATACGCTTCCTGCTCCGGCGTCAGCCGCGAGCGGTTGTGATACACCACCTTCATGCCGAAACCGACAGAGCGGCGCGCGATGGCCTGCCCGATGCGGCCCATGCCAAGGATGCCCAGCGTCGCGCCGTGAATGTCGGCACCCAGAAAATCATCGTAGCGCCACTTGGTCCAGTGACCCGCGCGCAGCCAGTGCCCGGATTCGGTCACGCGCCGCGCCGCTGCCATCAGCAGCGCCCACGCATGATCGGCGGTGGTCTCGTTGAGCACGTCTGGCGTGTTGGTGACCAGGATGCCGGCCTCGGTCGCGGCCTGCACGTCAATGTTGTTGTAGCCGACGGCCATGTTGCAGACGGCCTTCAGTCCCGGCGCGGCGGCAATCAGCTCGCGGCTGATGCGGTCGGCCGGATTGGCGAACAGGCCCTGCTTGCCTTGCAGCCGGCGCGCCAGCTCGTCGCCGCCGTAGACCTCGTCCTGCGGATTGGACTCGACATCGAAGTGCTGCGACAGCCGCTCGATGATCTCGGGGAAGACCGCGCGCGTGACCAGTACCTTGGGTTTCATGGGCTCAGGCGTCGACCAGGATCACGTGCACGCGGTAAGGGCCATGCGCCCCGAGCACGATGGTCTGCTCGATGTCGCCGGTGCGGGACGGGCCGGAAATGAAATTGGTCGCACGCGGCAGCTCGCCGCGCTCCTGCTGCGCCAGCGCGAACGCGGCCTCGATCGTGCCGACCACGCGCGACTGCGGCACGATGGCGATATGCGTCTCCGGCAGCAGCGCTGCCGACGAAAAGGTCTCGGGGCCGGACAGCAGCATCAGCGTGCCGGTCTCGGCGACGGCGCAGAAGCAGCCGGTGATGCCGACCAGATCTTCATTGACCGGCTTGCGGAATTCGACCGTCATGCCCTGCTGCTGCCAGGGCAGGCCGGTCAGGGTCTGCCACGCGATGGCCTGCTTCGCCAGACCCAGGCCGGACAGGTAGCGTGCGGCTGCGGCCGGCACCTCGTCCATGGACGCGACCCGGTCCAGGGTCTGCGAGGTGCGCTCGGCCTGCTGGCAAAAACGGGCGACGAGGTCGGTGCCGAGGTCCGGGCGCGGGCCGGGGCCGTGATCGGCAAGGTACTGGCGCACCTGGTCCAGTTCGGCGTCGGTCTGCTGACCGGGGCGGTTCTGGGCTTGGCGGATGCGGTTGAAAATCGCGGCGCGGGCGGCGGAAGTATCCATGGTCTCCTCGGAAATCAGCCTTCGATTTTAGCGCAGCGAGGGTTGGCAAACCCGCATCACCGGCGCCGTAACGCTTGATTTGATTTCAGCTGGACGGCGCAAATTATTCACGCCATGCCGCCGGGGCATGGGCCTCAGGCGACGGCCACCATGTGAATTTGCATATTTAAAAATCATCTAAGCCGGGTTTGTGGGCGAGGATTCTTTGCCTTAAAATACAAGGCTTTGCAATTCCCGTTCCAAGAACAGATAGGACTGGCCTCATGACCCACGTTGTTACCGAATCCTGCATCCGCTGCCGTTATACGGATTGCGTCGATGTCTGCCCGGTGGACTGCTTCCGCGAAGGCCCGAACTTCCTCGCGAT
>JACCDS010617477.1_pt1 | contig 23716 bp, 16 predicted proteins | sample 7446441 | NCBI WGS metagenome assembly JACCDS01 (sample SAMN15323445, study PRJNA562643) | freshwater metagenome | isolation source: river surface water | place: USA:Blue River Watershed | collected 2017-08-17 | reverse complement strand
CCAACACCCAAGGCCAGTTTCAACTCAACGTGCCGAATGGAAGCTACCGCCTTGTTGCGCGTCCGCTCGGCTACCAGCCGGTAATGCGCCCCATTGAGGCAAAAGGAACCCCCGTCAAGCTCGGCATTCTCAAGGCCATCGCCAGCACCACCGAGCTCGAAGAGGCCAAGGTCGAGGCCCAGTCCGCCCGCGCGCTGCTGGGTATGGACCGCAAGGTCTACGACGTCGCCCAAGACCTCAATGTTCAGGGCGGCACCGGCACCGACATCCTGCGCCAAGTACCCAACGTGTCGCTCGACATGGACGGCAACGTTCAGCTGCGCGGCGACGAAAACGTGACCATCTTGATCGACGGACGCCCTGCGTCCCTGCTGGGTTTTTCAGGCACCAACGCCTTTGACCGACTGCCCGCCGGAACCGTGCAGCGCGTTGAAGTCATCACCAACCCCGGTGCGCAGTTCGACGCCCAAGGCTCCGGAGGCGTCATCAACATCGTGACCAAGAAGAACCGCGAGCTTCCGCTCAACGGCAACGTGGTGGCGGGCATCGGAACCAACGCCAAGTACAACGCGTCGACCAGCCTTTCGGTGCCCGTGGGCAAAGTCCGCGTGTTTACCAACCTGTCGTGGGACAACCGCCGCAGTTTTTCGGGCGGAACCGTCGAGCGCTTTTTTGCCTTTCCCGACACCGCCTACGAGCAGCGCCACTGGTCCTACGGCACGAACCTCGGCGGAGGCCTTAGCGGCCGATTTGGTATTGACGTTCCGCTCAATAAAGTCTGGACCGCCAACCTTTCGGTGGGCCTGAACCAAGACCAGCGCATCGAAACCGACTCGACGTCCTACGAAAACACGTCGCTCACGTCCAAACTCACCGCCGTCCAACGGGTCGAGGGTAACCGGGCATCGGTCAACGGCGACGTGGCGTTGCGCCTGGAGCGCAAGTTCAAAAAGGACGGCGAAAAGTGGACCTTTGACGTGAACTACGCCGACCGCAACCGCGACGAGTGGAACAACAACCAATTCACCGCCGACGCGGGCTACCCGAGCCTCTTGACCTATGGCGGAGTCTACCTGCAGCGCTTTGAAACCCTGGAGTCCACGAAAAACCTGAACCTTCAAACCGACGCCGAGCAAATCCTCAGCGCCAAGAGCAAGCTCAGCGTGGGCGGACGCAGCACCTACTTTGCCCGCGACAGCAAGCGCGACGCAATGTACTTGGCCATGCCTGTTAGCAGCTCGTTTGTGGACGACACCTTGCGCACCCAGTCGGTCGACCAGTGGCAGTGGGTTCACGCGCTGTACGCCACCTACGGCTACGTGTTCAGCCCCAAATGGAAGGCCCAATTGGGCATGCGCTACGAGGTGGCCAACCTCAGCTTCATCCTCAAAACCGGAAGCCAACTCGACTTCACCTACCCAGGCTACTTCCCGAGTGCGTTCGTAACCTATTCGCCCAAAAAGGGCACCGACTTCCAGGCCAGCTACGCCATGCGCGTGAACCGCCCTGGCGAGGAGCAGCTCAACCCCATTGTCGACTACTCCAACCCGCAGTCGTTCCGCAAGGGCAACCCCCTGTTGATGCCAGAATACACCCACGCTTTTGAGTTGAGCGCGGCCCAGTACGCCAAGTGGGGCTCGGCCACCGTTAGCGGGTACGTGAACCACACCACCAACATGTTCTCGCGCTTTCTGCAGGTCGACGAGAGCGGTCTCGTGACGGTAACCTGGGCCAACTACGACACCCGCGACCGATTTGGCCTGAGCGCCAATACGATGGCCCGTTTCGGTAAAAAACTGAGCGTCCAGGCATCGGGCGACGCCTTTTGGTCGGTCATCAACGCGTCCAACCTGCAGGCAGGCCTTACCCAATCGGGTTTTGGTTGGTCCGGTCGCGCCAACGCGATGTACAACCCTACGCCAGCCCACCAAATTCAGCTGACATTCAACCAAATGGGCGCAGGCCCCACCGGCCAAGGCTACTTCAGGGGCATGCAGGCCTGGGACCTCGGCTACAAGTACGACCTGATTAAAAACAAGCTGTCGATGACGTTCCGCCTCAGCGACGTGTTCAAGCAGCGCCGGTTCCGCGTCGAACAGCATCCGCCCTATACCGACATTTACTTCATGCGCTACCGCGAAAGCCGCATCGCCTTCTTGACCTTGCAGTACAATTTTGGCAAGCAGGACCGCAGCATGCAGCGCAGCGGACGCGGCATGAGCCCCGGCGGAATGGGCGGTGGCGGCGGCGAAGACATGGGCATGTAAACCCTTTGGGCTGCCGTGCGTTATGCTGGTATGCGTCGTCTTGTTCACCTTTGCCTGCTCAGCGCACTAGGCGCGCTCACCGCCTGTGCTCAACCCAGTAAAAAATCTGCTCCCGTGACTCTTTTGCCCGCAACCCCAGCCCAGCCTGGTAACGAAACCCTCATTCTCGCCTCAGGATGCTTTTGGGGTACCGAGTACTTCCTCAAGCGGATCGACGGCGTCGTCGCCACCACCGTGGGCTACACGGGGGGGACCGTCGAAAATCCGAGCTACGAGCAGGTGTGCACCAAAAAGACCGGGCACTACGAAGCCTGCTTGGTGGAGTACGATCCGACGCGCACCAACGCCGAAACCGTGCTCCGCATGTTTTTTGAGACCCACGATCCGACCCAAACCAACGGCCAAGGTCCCGACATCGGCCCGCAGTACCGCAGTGCCATTTTCTACCAAAACGAGTCCCAGCGCGCCTTGGCTGATTCGCTGATCGGGCTGCTTCGCGCCAAGGGGCTCAACGTCGCCACCGAGTTGATTCCGGCGGCCCCCTTTTATTCTGCCGAAGGCTACCATCAAGACTACTACGACCTCAAGGGCGGAACGCCGTACTGCCACGGGTACCGACCGTTGTTCTAGCAACTGGTTGCTAGTTACGAGTAACTGGTTCTGGGGATAACCTGTTAATAACTCTCGTTGATAAGTCAGCCGGGCTTCCTACGAAGTGGCTAACTTCGTTAATTATGGCTTCGCTGCACTACGCACTAGACCTTCACCTCGCCTTCCTTCTGTTTCAGGAAGATAGCGTGGTGGTACCCGGTTTGGGTACGTTCAGCGTGCGCCGCTATGGAGCCGAAATTCAGCTGCCCGCCGGCCTGATTTTGCCGCCGGCACGCCGTGTGTCGTTCTCACCCGACGCGTCAGGCGACCCTTCGGTGCTCGTTGCTCACCTCACGCAGGTCGAACGACTGGCTGCCGATGCCGCCCTCGAACAGGTTGCACTCGTGGTTCGAGAATGGCAGCGCGTACTGGAGCGCGGCGACCGCCTTACCCTGAGCGGAGTGGGCTCTCTTCGCCGTGCCGAGTCAAGTTGGGTCTTCAAGGCCAGCCTCGAGGCCAACTTCATGGCGGACTCCTTCGGCTTACCCATGTTCCGAATGGACTTGCTGGCTTCATCTGAAGCATTTAGTCCCGAACGTTTAGCGCGCCCTGCGCCCCGAGTGCGTTCCTGGCAAGCGGCCGCAGTCGTGGCTGGCGCCCTTGGGCTTGCGGCCATCGGGGGCTCGAAAGATGATTTTCGCGGAATGGTACAGTCGGCCTCCGTGCGCACGGAGCTCACGAGTTGGTGGACCGCGCAGCGGGCTAACCTTAAGGCACTCGGCCTAGCAAGCGAAGCTTGGCTGCACTCAGCAGCAGCATACACTTCAGCCTTGGTTGACGACGTGGCTGCAGTTGGGCAAACCGACGCAGCTCCTGCCGAGGCGGCCCCTAGCCCGGCGTCGCGTGCAGCTGTCGAGGCCACACCAGCACCTGTGCCAGCCAAAGCCACTCTGGCGCCCGAGAAACCCCTCAAGGCCGGCAAATCGGCAGCGACTGTTGCCGAAGCAAGCGACGCTCCGTATGCTTTGGTCGTCGGTGCGTTTGAAGACGCTGAAAACGCATCGCGTCTCGCGGAACGCCTTCGCGAAGCGGGCTACCCAGCGAAGGTGCTGAAATCCAACGTTGGCCTTAAGAAAGTGGCACTTCGTACCTTTGCCGACGCAAATTCGGCACGCCAAGCCAAAGCCGAATTGAAGTCCGACTTCCCGGCTATTTGGATCTACCACGAATGAAAGCAAAACATCCCTCGGCATCCCTCACGGTGATGACGGAGATCGTTCTTCCGAACGACACCAACAACCTGAATAATCTTTTTGGAGGACAACTCTTGAGTTGGATGGACCGCTGTGCGGCGATCGCCGCGCACCGGCACTGCCGTCGGACCGTGGTGACTGCGTCGGTGAACAACGTCTCGTTCAACGAAGCGATTCCTCAAGGGGCCATCGTCACGCTGGAATCCAAGGTATCGCGTGCGTTCAGCACGTCGATGGAGGTGTGGGTAGACGTGTACATGGAGGACCAGCGTGGGTCGGGCAAGCAAACCAAGTGCAACGAGGCCATCTACACGTTTGTAGCGGTGGACGACCTCGGTCGGCCGATTCCGATTCCGCCCGTGGAGCCCGAGACCGAAGAAGAACAGCGCCGCTACGACGGGGCTCTGCGGCGACGCCAGTTGGCGTTGATTTTGTCAGGCAAGATGAAGCCCGCCGACGCCCACGAGCTGAGGGCGTTGTTTTTACCGAACGAAGACGCTCAGTAGCCCGCCGGCAAGCAGGCTGGGCCCGAGGATTACCCGCATCCAGTACTTGGGAAGGTAGTCCTGCAGGTTGAGCAGTTGCGGTGTGGCAAAAACTGCCAATAGTCCGCTTGTGGACGCGTCAGGGTGGGCTATGCGCCAAGTTACCGCGACTAAAATTCCGGACCACGACAGGTACAGGCCTTGACGTTTCGTGCGCTTGGCCGAAACCGCTGCGCGCAACGTTTGAGGAATGGCCATGAGCAGCCAAAAGAAGAGCACCCATTCTCCCGGGCTCGGAATGAACAACGCCCATTGCGGACGTAGCGGGGCAATCCAGACCTGAAAGGCGGCTGGGCCTGCAACGGTCCAGTGGTACGTGGCTATTGTCAACGCCGGAACCAGCCACCCCAATAGAAGCTGCAAAAATCCGCGACCTGAGCGGGCCGTGCCCCAACCGATCGCCCAGAGGCTGACGATGATGAAGTAGGAAAACCGAACGTTCCAGAGCAGCAAAAGACCCGTCACAAAGCCAAGGTTGATGCGGCGGGTCAGCGCACTTCGCTCATCTTGAGACATTTCGTACGCAAGAGCCATCCAGGCTGCTGCAGCCAAGGATCCGCCCAAGGTGTGCCACTGGATGCCCTGGCGGCCGCTACTTAGGGCAAAGACGGCGACGAACCACAGCCAACCGTAGAGGTAGTTCATTTTCAGGTAGCGGCTTCGGTACACCAAAATGAAGTTGAAAAACCACGCCGCAACCCCCGCGGCGAGGGCCAGCGTCAGTGGAATCGGCTGAAGCAGCAACGTGTTGAGCCCAATCGCCAACGCCGTCGCCACGGCGATCAGTACGACGGCCACTCCGGGATGGGCGTTTCGAAAGAGGAGTGTGGGCATTTGATCGCGGTGGGTTACCTTTGGGCATCTCAAAAGTACATTGCTATGCCGCTGCGCTCCATTTTTGAAGGATTAGGTGATTTTTTTACGTGGACTTTTAAGGCCATGCCTTACATCGGTCCCTTAGCCAACGTGGTTTTTTGGGCCATTATCGCCGGCGGAATCATGTACTGGCTGCGCGAGATGAGCAAGCACGAGAAGCAGCAAGGCTAAGCCTACTTTAGGGGCCAGCCGTAGATCGTTCCGATGTCGCGGCGCACCTGCTTTCCCTCAAACTCAATTTGATCAACGCGAGCATACGCTCGCGTTTTTGCTTCGTGCACGTCGGCACCGAGGCCGGTGACGGCAAGCACGCGTCCGCCCTGGGTGACCAACTGACCGTCGCTCAGGCCGGTGCCTGAATGGAACAGCAGGCTGCCTTCCGACTCTAGTTCTGTTCCGCTGATCGGGAGCCCCTTGGGGTAGTCGCCAGGGTAGCCGGGCGACGTGAGCACCACCGTGATGGCCGTTTCGGTTTTGGTCATTGCCGCGCGCGTAAGCACATGGCCACGGGCCGCGTCAATCAGAAGCGCAAGCAGGTCCTCATTGAGGCGCGGTAGCACCGCTTCGGTCTCGGGATCGCCCATGCGCACATTGTACTCGATGACTTTAGGCCCGTCGGTGGTGAGCATGAGGCCGAAGAAAATAAAACCGCAGTAGGGAATTCCCTCTTCCTGCAGGCCGTCAAGGGTCGGCTGAATGATTTCGGAATGCACGCGACCTAGCACCTCAGGCGTTACAAACGGAACCGGGCTGATGGCACCCATTCCGCCCGTGTTGGGTCCGGTCTGGCCCTCGCCAACCCGCTTGTAGTCGGTTGCCTGGGGGAGCAGCACGTAGTGTTCGCCGTCGGTAACCACGAACACTGAAAATTCAGGTCCTGTTAGGTGCTCTTCGACCACCACTTTGCTCGAGGCGGCGCCAAACTTGGCTTCGCCGAGCATGGAGTCCAATTCCTTGAGGGCTTCCACCACGTCGTCATGAATGACGACGCCTTTGCCGGCCGCGAGGCCGTCTGCCTTGAGCACGTAGGGTCCGTCGTGGCTCAGTACATACATTTTGGCGGCCTCCAGTTCGTCCTTGGCGAAGCTGCGGTAGCCGGCCGTGGGAATGCCGTGGCGCATCATAAAGGCCTTGGCGAAGTCTTTGGAGCCTTCGAGCTGGGCGGCTTCGGCCTTGGGGCCAATGAAGTGAATGTGCTGCAAGTTGGGGTGTTCGGCAAAAAAATCGCCAAGCCCGTGGACGAGCGGCTCTTCAGGGCCAACCACTACGATGTGAATGTCTTCGCGCACACAAAAATGAACGACGGCGTCGCGGTCGCGCCAGTCGAGGTTAACGCAGGTCCCGAGTTGCGCAAGGCCCGGATTGCCTGGAGCGATGTAGAGGTTCGAAAGCAGGGAACTCTGGGCAATGCTCCACGCAAAAGCGGATTCCCGTCCGCCCGAGCCAAAAATGAGTACGTTCATGCTGCAAAGGTCGGTGGTGCCGCGGCAATCCCCAAGGCGCTGCTTCTTCGCGAGTACGGCAGGCCGGGCAACGGGCCAAATCCGCCCAACTTCGCCCAACTAAGTGTATAATTTACACAGAATTTACATGAATTATTTTATTCTTTTTCAATTACTTAACTCATTTAAGCTGCTTTGACGGCATTTAGTATTGCGTACTATATTGCAGGAGTTAATGGTAGTTTTTACCATAAGATAAAATGCTCATGATAACGCGATTTATAACCCTGGCCGCCGTCGCGGCACTTGCCTTCAGCCCATCTGCATGGGGTCAGGCCAAGGCGCAAGCACTTCAAGGAAGCGTCGTGGAATACGATGGCGGCAGCCCGATTCCCAATACCGTGGTGATGCTGGCTTCTTCAGGAAGCGTGCTCGCCACCACCGACGCTCAAGGAAAATTCACGGTGAGCACGGCCGAGGGTACGATGCTCCGGTTCCGCGCGCTGGGCTACGCCGAGCTGACCACTCCGGCACGGGCTGGAATGCGCGTAGCGCTCCGCGCCGAAGCCACAGAACTCGACGAAATTGTCGTCGTCGGTTTTGGTACCCAAAAGAAGAGCAACGTCACGGGCTCGATTGCCCAAGTCAAGGCGAAGGATCTCGAAAACATGAGCCTGTTCCGCGTGGAACAAGCGCTGCAAGGCCGCACGGCGGGCGTGCAAATCACCCAAAACTCCGGCCAACCAGGCGCCGGTAGCGTGGTCCGCATTCGCGGTACGGCGTCAATTAACGGTTCCGACCCGCTGTACGTGGTCGACGGGGTGGTGATCGGGGGCGGCATCGACTACCTGAACCCCAACGACATCGAAACGATTGAAGTACTTAAGGACGCGGCCTCTGCGGCGATTTACGGTGCGCGCGGTGCCAACGGCGTTATCATCGTGACCACCAAGAGCGGCAAAGCGGCGGGCAGCCAAATGAATGTAAACGTTTCGGCCTACCAGGGAATTCAAAATCCGTGGCGCAAGGTGTCTACGCTCAACGCCACAGAGTACGCTACACTTCAAAACGAAATGGCGGGCGCGGCCGGTCAAGCAATCCCGTACCTGAATCCGCGTGCGCTCGGGGAGGGAACGGACTGGCAAGACGCGGTCTTCAACCGCAATGCGCCCGTGCAGTCGCTCGACGTGAGCATGTCCCAAAGCAGCAAAGACGGAAGCTACTTCGCCTCGGTGGGCCGCTACCGCCAAGAGGGCATCGTGGCTCCGGGCCGTTCGAATTTTGAACGCATTTCTGCGCGCTTGAACACAACCAACCAAGTTCACCGCGCCATTAAGGTGGGCATGAGCACCGCGTTTACCCACAACACGAGCCAGTCGGTCGCTGAAAACACGGAGTTTGGCTCGCCGTTGGGCCGTGCGCTGAATATGGACCCCATTACGCCGGTTTACGAAACTAATCCGCTGGTACTGAGCCAGTCTCCCTACACGGTGGGCGGCGCGCTGCGCGGAAACTTGGTGCGCGACGCGGGCGGTATTTATGCCATTTCTCCGCGCGTAACCAGCGAGGTGGTGAATCCGGTGGCCGCGCTGCTGACCAACACCAACGTGGGATGGTCCGACAAAATGGTGCACCAGTCCTATGCCGAGGTTACGTTGGCCGAGGGCTTGACGGCCCGCACCAGCATGGGTGTCGACTTGGCGTTTTATGGCGGAAACGGATTTATTCCGTCGTACTACCTCAACGCGACCAACTTCTTGGATACCAATCTGGTAACCCAAAACTTTAACCGCGCATTTTCGTGGATGTGGGACAACACCATTGCCTACACGAAGGACGTTGGCGCGCACCACTTCGACGGCGTTTTTGGCCACTCGGCCCAAGCTGTGAACGGCAGCTTCATGGGCGGTAGCAAGCGCGACGTTCCGACGGACCAGTTTGGCTTTGCGACCATCAGCTACGCCCGCAACGCCGAGTCAGAGCGCGTCTATGGCGGCAAGTGGGAGCGCTATGCGATCGAGTCCTACTTCGGACGCGTGAACTACGACTACAACGACCGCTTCTTGGCGACGGTGATTTTGCGCGCCGACGCGTCGAGCCGGTTTGGACCCAACTTCCGCTGGGGTTACTTCCCGTCGATTTCGACGGGTTGGAACCTCCACAAGGAGGCGTGGTGGAATTCCGACCTGATCACGAACATGAAAATCCGCGCGGGCTACGGCATGAGCGGCAACGACGCCGCCGGCTCGCTGGAGTACGCCGCGACGATTTCTGGCGGACGCAACTACAGCTTTGGCTACAACGAGTTCATGCAAAACGGCACTTCGCCGAGCCAAATCGCGAACCCCGACTTGCGCTGGGAGCGCGTAGGCCAGGCCAACGTCGGGGCCGACGTGCGCTGGGGCAAGTACCTGTACACCAACGTGGATTTGTACCACCGCGCCACCTACGACATGAAGACCCGCCCGGTGCTGCCCGACTACATCGGCAACAACGCGCCGACCGCGAACGTGGGCCGCATGCTCAATATCGGCATGGACCTCGAGGCGGGCTACGAGCGCAGTTTTAGCGCGACCCGAAGCCTTCGCGTGGCGGGCAACGTGAGCTTCTTGCGCAACGAAGTTGTGTACCTCGGCAACGACGGCGGCTACCTGCCCGGGCAGCGTTGGGGTCCGCAAGGCCTTGAAATCACCCGAATCCAAGAAGGCTTGCCGATTGGCTACTTCTTTGGCTACCTGACCAACGGCGTGTTCCAAAACAGCGGAGAAGTGACGGCCCACGCCAACGCCGAAGGGGACCTGCTTCAGCCCGACGCGGTGGCCGGTGACTTCCGCTTTGTCGACGTCAATGGCGACGGCGAGCTGAACGCCGACGACCGGACTTACCTGGGCAACCCAACCCCCGACGTGACGTTTGGCGCCACGCTGAACGCGCGCCTCGGCGGATTTGACGCGGTCGTATTCCTTCAAGGCGTGGCCGGAAACCAGATCTACAATGCCACGCGCCGCTACGACCTTCCGACGGCGAACCTCAATGGGTCTGCGCTCGACCGCTGGACGGGCGAAGGCAGCACCAACGAGTACGCACGCCTCACCGCCCTCGACAAAAACATGAACTTCGCGCGCAGCTCGAATTTTTATGTCGAAGACGGCAGCTTCCTGCGTGTGAAGACGGCGCAGCTTGGCTACACGCTTCCCGAGGGCCTCGCGGCCAAGCTCGGCCTCAAGCGCACCCGACTGTACTACTCGGGCAGCAACCTGCTTACGCTGACCAAGTACCGTGGCTTTGATCCCGAAATCGGAAACGGTTTTGGCGTAGACCGCGGCATTTACCCCCAAGCCCGCATGCACAGTATCGGATTCTCAACCTCACTGAACTAATGAAGACGCTTCACCTTTCCCTGATCGCCGCGGGAACGCTGGCCTTGGCCGGCTGCGGCAAAGATTTTCTGAACGTCGACCCCATTGGCCGCGAACTCGAAATCAACTACTACCAGAACCCGGGTCAAGCCTACGAGGCCTTGGTCAGCGTGTACGACGTGCTGCAGTGGAACGACCAAACGGGCTTCTCGGTAATGTACCTGCTGCAAACGGTGGCATCTGACGATGCCCACGCGGGCGGCAGCGACGCGAGCGACCAGCCTGCGTTTGTGGCCTACGACAACTTTAGTTTGACTCCTAACTTGGGTCCCCAGGCCGGTCTTTGGCGCAAGAACTACCGCGGCATCTACCGGGCGAATTTGTTCCTCGAGAAGATCGAGGGCGTGCCCGGAGCGAGCGACGAGTTTGTGCGCCGCACGAGTGCCGAAGCCAAGTTCCTTCGCGCCTACTTCTACCTGGACTTGCTTCGCCTCTTTGGCAAAGTGCCCTTGATTACCAAGACACTGAGCCCCCAAGAGTACTACGAAGTAGGCATGGCGGAGCCCGAGGTAGTATTTGCCCAAATCGAGGCGGATTTGCTTTCGGCCATTCCCGACCTACCGGTTACCGTTGGCGGATCTGAAAAAGGACGCGCTACCCAAGGTGCTGCTAAAGCCCTGCTCGCCCGAGGCTACCTCTACATGAACGTGAAAATGGACCAAGTCGCCCAACTGAGCGAAGAAGTGATTCAGTCCAACGCGTACGCTCTGACGCCCAACTTCGCCGACATTTTCACTCGCGCCAACGAGCACGGTCCCGAAAGTGTTTTTGAAATCGCCTACAGCGAAAACTCCACCGTGGGTTGGGAAGTATTTGGCAGCGGGTACGGAGAAGGCAACGTGGGCGTTCAAATGTGTGGAATGCGTGATTTTGACGGCCCGGTTTATTCGCCCGGATGGGGTTTTGCGCCCGTAAGCCAAGAGCTGTATGCCGCTATGGCTGGCGATCCCCGCAGGCCCTTCACGATCATCAACGCCGACTCGCTGGCGGGCTCGAGCTACAGCCCTGGCTACCAGAATACCGGCTACTTCATGTACAAGTACGCGCCCCGAAAGGACGCGCTTTCTCCCGACGGCGAGCCCGCCCTCAACTGGGGCACCAACGTGCGCGTCATTCGCTACGCCGACGTGCTGCTGATGGCCGCTGAGGGCTTGGCGCGCAGCGGAGGCAGCGAGGCCACCGCCCGCGGCTACCTCAACCAGGTTCGCCAACGCGCGGGGTTGCAGCCAATTCAGGCTAGCGGCGCAGCCCTCCTCGACGCAATTGCCCAAGAGCGCCGCTTTGAGCTGGCCACCGAGGGCCACCGCTTCTTTGACCTGGTGCGCACCGGCAAGGCTGCCCAAGTGCTTGGCTCCAAAGGTTTTGTGGCCAACAAGCACGAGTGGCTCCCCATTCCGCAAACCGAAATTGACGCCGCTCAAGGCGCCTTAACCCAAAACCCGAACTACTGATGAACGCACTTGTTCGATCCCTGGCGCTGGCGGCCGTTGCGCTGCTCGCCGCCTGCCAACCCTACGAGGGCGACAAGACCCCGCTGGGCGATTTGCCGACGGCGTCGTTTACCGTGAACATGGTGGATTCCAACACGGTACAGCTAGTCAGCACCGCCACAGGAAGTCCGTTTATGTACCGCTGGGAGGTGTCCAACGGCACGCTCGCCGAGGGCCAAGAGGCGACGGTGACGCTGTCGCGCGCCGGAACCTACACGGTCAAGCATTTCGTATTCAACCAAGGAGGAATGGCCGTGGACTCCGCCCAGGTGGTGATCTACCGCGACGCTGCGCCCCCCTGCACGGGCTTGGTCGAATTCCTGACGGGCTGCACCGAGCGCACCTGGAAGCTCGCGCCGATTGCCGGTTCGCTGTGGGTCGGTCCCCCCGACGGTAGCACGACCTGGTGGGCCATCGGCGCGACCGCCGCAACAGATCGCCCCTGCATGTACAACGACGAATGGATTTTCCACGCCGACGGCACGGTGGAGTACGATACCAAAGGCGACATTTGGGCCGAGACCTACATGGGCGTAGCGGCCGACGGCTGCCATCCCGAAAGCGTGCTGACGGGAGCGAAAGCAGCTTGGGGCAGCGGAACGCACGCGTTTTCACTGATCCCGGCGGGCGGCACCGTCGTGCACGACCAGCTTAAAATGGAGGGCCTCGGGGCGTTCATCGGTTTGCCCAAGGCGGCAAACGGCGGCGAAGTGTTTGCGCCGATTAACTCGATTACCTACGACATTCTATGGATCAACGAGGACGCTGCGGGCGTGCGCACCATGGAAATCGAAGTAAACTGGGGCACCGGGCTGTGGCGCTTCACCCTAAGGTCTAATCCCTAATGGCGCGCTGGATGCTGCTTAGTGCGCTTGCAATGGTCGCCTGCGGAACCACCGAGGTTCCCTACCTGGTCGCCGACGACGTGCGGTTGGACGAGGGCAATGCGACCTTGGTGCGCAGCCTAAACGTCGAATTGAGTGAGCCTGCTCCTCGGGCGACGTCTGCCCGGGTGGAGTTTATTGGCCAAACAGCGACTGCGGGCGAGGATTTCACTGCCTACTCGGGCACGGTCACCTGGCCCAAAGGGGAGAAGCGCGCCGTGGTGGACTTGGAGGTTCGCGGCGACAGCGCGTATGAACCCGACGAAACGCTGTGGGCCTCGTTTTCGCAACCGGAACACGTGCTGCTGCCGAATCCGTTTTTCACGGTTACCCTTGAAAACGACGACGCGTACTCGGGTGCCGACAGCGGCTACGTCACCCCGACGACCTACCCCGGTTATTCCTTGGTTTGGGCAGAGGAATTTGACGGCGCGGCCTTGAATAGTGCGAACTGGAACTACGAAACGGGCGCCACGGGCTGGGGCAACAACGAACTTCAGTTTTACCGGAACGACCCGGGCAACGTGCGCGTTGAAAACGGCAGAATGATTATTACTGCCCGCAAGGAGCAGTTCGGCGGCGCCGAATACACGTCGGCACGAGTGACCACCAAGGGCAAAAAGGAGTTTCAGTACGGACGCATCGACATACGCGCCAAACTGCCCAAGGGCCAAGGAATCTGGCCGGCGCTGTGGATGCTTGGCGCCAACATTGGCCAAGTGGGCTGGCCGGCGTGCGGCGAGACCGACATCATGGAACTCATTGGCCACCAACCCAACAAGGTTCACGGAACCGCACACTGGGGCGCGGCACCACCGAGCACCTACCGCACCGGCACGTACACGCTAAGCCAAGGCGATTTTTCTCAAGAATACCATGTATTCAGCCTGATTTGGATTGAAAATTCCATGCAGTTTTTGGTCGACGACCAGCTATACCACACTGTGAACCTCAATCACGTTAGCCCCGCGACCTACCGCCACAATGCGCCCTTCTTCTTCATCGCCAACGTGGCAGTGGGCGGAAACTGGCCCGGAGCGCCGGACGCGAGCACGGTCTTCCCCCAATCCATGTACGTGGACTACATCCGTGTATTCCAGTAGCCGATAACTATCCTTTTTTAAATTCCAACCAACTATGAAACAACTCCTTACTCTAGTGGCGGTGCTTTCGGCTTTTGCCGGCTTCGCCCAAAAGCAGGTAACCTTCATCGTCGACATGCGCGGCTACACGGGCACGAACTATGCCGGCGTGTTTGTGAACGGAACCTGGAACAACTGGTGCGGCACCTGCAACCCGCTGACCGACCCTGAAAACGACTCGGTGTGGACGGCGACCTTGCCGATCACCGCCGACTCGGTGGAATACAAGTTCACCCTGGACGGCTGGACCGGTCAAGAAATGCTGACCGCGGGTTCAACGTGCACGAAAACGACCGGCACGTTCACGAACCGCTTCGCACGCCTCAACGGCGACACGATCCTCACGGGCGTGTGCTGGCAAGCCTGCGCAAGCTGCACGGGCGTGAAGTACGCCACCTGGCAAGTCAATATGGCCAACGTGACGGTAGACACCACCGGCGTTTATGTTGCGGGCGGAACCGGAATGGGCCTGCCTGGCGACCACAAGATGGCCTTGATCCCGGGCACCACGCGCTACACCAAAACGCTGCGCAAGCCCACCGGCTGGTCTTCGGACTTCACCTTCTTGAACGGAAACTGCCCGAGCTGGGGCTGTAAGGAAAACCTCGCGGGCAAGTCTTGTGCGGTAGGTCCCTACAACGACCGCGGCATGTCGGCGATGAACAGCGACTTCCACTTGCGCACCTGCTTTGGCGAGTGCACCACCGACGGAAGCTGCCCCGCCGCCGCCACCACCCAGAACATCACGTTCCAGGTGGACATGACCGGCCTCACCAGCACCTTCACGAACCTGTACGTGAGCGGCCAATTCAACAACTGGAGCGGCAACGCCAACCAGTTGACCGACCCCGACAACGACAACGTTTACACGGTCACCTTGCCCTTGGCAACCGGCCAGTGGGAGTACAAGTACTCAATGGACAACTGGGCGAGCAGCGAGCAGCTTGCGCCCAACTCCAGCGATTCGCTTTGCACCAAGACTACTGGCGCATTCACCAACCGCGTGCTTCAAAGCGTGAGCGGTCAGAATACTACGCTTCCGGTGGTGTGCTACGCTTCATGCCTGGCCTGCGGTGCCGACGCTTCGCTGACCGAGGGCTTGATTTCAGCCCGCGTGTTCCCGAACCCTGCCCAAGGCTACTTCGCCGTGGAGGCGGGCGTTGCCGAAGCCATTCGCGTTGAAGTGACCACGTTGACCGGCCAGGTAATGCACGTGGCGGAGTCTGTGAACGGTACAGCGCGCATTTCCACCGAGGGCTGGGCTCCGGCGGTTTACTTCGTGCGCACCATCAGTGACCGCGGCCAAAACTTGGCTCGCGTGACGGTACAGTAAGCAAAATTGGTGTTGATGTACCCCTAAGGGGAGGGGTTTTGCCCCTCCCCTTTTTATTTTACCTTGACCTATGCGCATTGGAATCCTCCTACTTCTTGCTCTTTCGCAGGCCGCATTCGCTCAGCGCAAGCCTGTTGCCGCCCGTGTGGACAGCGTCCTGTCGCTTATGACGCTGCCCGAGGTCGTCGGCCAAACCAACCAGTACAACGGGTTTTGGAACGCAACCGGGCCGATGCCCGCCGGCAACGAGTGGGTCGAGCAGCGCGTGCGCGCGCTCAAGCAAGGCGGAGTAGGGTCCGTGCTGAACGTGGCCGGGGTGGACCAAGTCCGCGCCCTGCAAAAAGTGGCGGTCGAAGAGACCCGCCTGGGAATTCCCCTGATTTTTGGCCTGGACGTGATCCACGGTTACCAAACGCTGAGCCCGATTCCGCTGGCCGAAGCCGCCAGCTGGGACCTTGAGGCCATTCAAAATTCTGCCCGCGCCGCCGCCCTCGAGGCCACGGCCGACGGGATCAACTGGACCTTCGCCCCCATGGTCGACATCAGCCGCGATCCGCGCTGGGGCCGCGTCATGGAAGGTGCCGGCGAAGACCCCTACCTCGGATCGCGCATCGCCGAAGCCCGCGTGCGCGGATTTCAGGGCGACAACTTGAGCGATCCCACCACGCTAGCCGCGTGCTTAAAGCACTTCGCGGGCTACGGTTTTCCGGTCTCGGGCAAGGACTACCACACGACCGACTACAGCGCCCACACGCTCTACAACTGGATTTTGCCGCCGTTTGAGGCCGGCGTGAAGGCGGGCGCAGCCACCGTCATGAATGCGTTCAGTGCGGCCAACGGCATTCCCGCGACGGGCGATTCGGCCCTCGTCTGGGGCGAGCTGCGCAGTCGTATGGGTTTTGGCGGAGTCCTGGTTTCGGACTGGGGTTCCATCGGCGAAATGATTCCCCACGGCTACGCCAGCGACCTGAGCGACGCCGCCGACCGCGCGCTGGCTGCAGGCTGCGACATCGATATGGAGTCCGACGCCTACCTGCGCCACGGGGTAGCGCTCGCCCGCCGCACTCCGGCCGACAGTTTGCGGTTCCGCGAGGCAGCCCGCCGAATTTTAACGCTGAAGTTTGAATTGGGGTTGATGGACGACCCCTACCGCTACTGCCACGCCGCCAAGCCCGACGTCAGGCAGGCGATGTACGGCATGGCCCTGCGGTCGTCGGTGCTCCTTAAAAACAGCGGCGTGCTACCGTTGGGCGCCGGGATGCGTGTTGGCCTCACCGGGCCGATGGCCGCCGAGAAAAACGGCGTGCTGGGCAACTGGCGTGTTTCGGCCAAGGACCAGTCAGCGCAGTCGCTCGCCGAAGCGGTTTCGGGCCAATGGACCTTCGCGGCCTCGGCACCGCACTCGGTGGGCACCGAAGCCTTTCACGCGGAACTGACGATCAATACCTCCGACACCAAAGCCAACGACCTGGCCATCAAGGCGCTGCGCAACCAGGATGTGCTGGTGCTGGCCGTGGGCGAGCACGGCTACGAATCGGGCGAAGGCCGAAGCCGCGCGTCGCTGCGCTTAAGTGCGGTACAGCAAGACCTAATCCGCACGGCGTTTAAAACCGGCAAGCCCGTGGTCTTGGTTGTCTACGCCGGGCGTCCCCTCGTGCTCGAGCCATGGATTCAGGAAGGCGCCGCAGCTATTCTTTGGGCCTGGCAGCCCGGCACCGCCGGCGGTCAAGCCGTCGCCGACGTGCTGTGTGGGAAAAGCGAGCCCTACGGCCGTTTGCCCATGACCTTTCCGCGCAGCGAGGGCCAAATTCCGCTGCACTACGACGCCTTCAGCACAGGCCGCCCCGGGCCCAAAGCCGAGGTTTTTTGGTCGCACTACACCGACGAGTCCAACGCGCCGGCCTACCCGTTTGGCTACGGACTGAGCTACACCACGTTTGCCTACGAGAACCTCAGGGTAGCCCAAACGACTACGGGCTGGACCGCGACCGTGACAGTAAAAAACACGGGCACCAAGCCAGGCAGCGACGTTGCGCAGCTCTACGTGGGCCGAGCGGGCAACGGACAAGTTTATCCGGTTAAAGCGCTTAAAGCGTTTCAGCGCGGTCACCTCAAACCAGGAGCCAGCGCCGACGTGGTGCTTGACCTGCCGCACGAAGCCCTTACCCAGCGCGACGGCAAGGGGCAACGTATTCCGTTCACGCGCGGAAGCCTTACCCTGACCGTCGGCCCGAACAGCGCCGAAGGCCTCACCTGGACCACAACCCTCGAACCATGAGCCTCGAATCGGAACGCCAGCGGCTTAGTCCGTTTTTTCAGTTCGGCCAGTCCGTAGACTGCGTCGTATTCGGTTTTGACGGCGCCAGCTTGCAGATCCTTGTGATCGAGCGCGGTGCCGAACCCTTTTTCGGCTACGAAGCCTTGCCGGGCGACCTCGTGCGCCTCGACGAAGACATTGACGAGGCGGCCACGCGAATACTGCACGACTTAACCGGGCTTGACAACGTCTTCCTGGACCAACTTAAAACGTTTGGACGGGTTGACCGCCACCCCCTTGGGCGGGTGGTGACCACGGCGTTTTATTCGCTGATCAACCAAACCAAGTACAATCCGCGGCCGGCATCCTGGGCCGTGAAGGCTCGGTGGAAGTCGCTCAGCGAACTCGAGGAAATGGCTTTTGACCACCGGGAACTGCTTCAGACGGCGTTAGAAGCCCTTCAACGCCAGGTGCGCCAGCACCCCATTGGATTTGAACTGCTGCCCGAGGAATTCACGCTTGCGCAACTGCAAACCCTCTACGAGGCTGTGCTCAACACGCAGTTCGATAAGGCCAACTTCCGCAAGAAAATCCTTAGCATGGAAGTGCTCAAGCCGCTCGACAAAACCCAACAGGCGGTGCGCCACCGCCCTGCGCGCCTCTACCGCTTTGATACCCAGCGCTACACCTCGCTGGCAAAGCAAGGCTTCCTGTTTGAACTCTGACCTAGTCCTAAGGGCTTTGGCACGGGGCTTGAGTACCTTCGCGCCGTGGTTCGTTCGCTGATTCTTACCGGGATTCTTCTTGGACAGGCTTGGTGCGCACTCGGTCAAACGGGGGCGGACAGCCTTCGCAACGTCGACTTAGACGCCGTGCTGGTCGTCGCGGAACCCATCGACAAGGCCTATGAAGTGCTGCGCGAGGCCGGACGGCGCAACCAACCTTTGCCCAGTTTTCAGTGCAGCACCGCCGTAAAGTCTCGCTACCGGAGCGCTAGCGGGCTCAACCTTCGAGAAGCGCTGAGCGTCAGCATGTTCGCGGCGCCTGATCGATACAGCGAGCGCATTTACCTAGCCGACGAACACCAAGGCGGGCGCACCCTCAGCGACGGGCGCACCGCCGAAGTCCGCTTTAGTGTGGGCCGCGACGACGGCATTGTGCCCAACGAGCGCGCTCCCGTGCTGGGCAAGCACTTTTTTGAATCCTACGCCGACGGCAACCTGGACCTCTACCGAAGTAGCATCGAACTTCCGCGCCTCGCGGCCGTTCCCATTCCGTCGCCGCTGGCCTGGGACGCCGGGCTTCAGTACCGAGCCCGTGTGGTGCATGCCGAAGTCAAGGGCAAGGCCGTTCACTGGACCATCTCGGTCGAGCCGCGGAATTCGGCCGGGCCCACGTTCCGGGGAACGCTGGTCGTCGAAGACAGCGCCTTTAGCCTGGTCCATGCAGACCTTGAGCTTCCCCCTCAAAGCCTGGTTCGCTTTAAGCGCGTACGGGTGCAGCAAAACTATGCCTTCGCCGACGGGCATTCCGTGGTCACCGCGCGCAACGTGGAATTGATCGATGCCGCTGGCGACACGGCGCGCACCCACATTCTCCACGACGCCTACGTCTTCGGCATTCCCTACCGGCCCAAAGATTTAGGACTTGCCACCGTAGCCTACGACGAAAAAGCGTTTGAAGCGAGTCCGACCGACTGGGCCGCGGCGCGAAAAATCGCGCTGGAGCCCGGAGAAGCCCGCCACATCAGCTTTCAAGACAGCCTCACCCTGTACTACGACTCCGACGGATACAAGGACAGCGTCGACGCCGTGTACAACAAATTCCACTGGTGGGAGCCCCTGATTTCGGGCGTCGGCTACCGTTCGAGCCGCAAGGGGGTGGAGTGGTTTCTGCTGCCAGTGGTCGCCCAAATGCGCGTTTTTGGGGTCGGTGGCTACCGCCACAACCTGGGCGGCAGCTTTGGACGGACTTTTTCGGATCGCCGACGCCTGAACATCGAAGGAAACTTGGACTACGGCGTAGTGAACCGCGACGTGCGCGGAGACCTTGCGCTAAGCTACCTGTACAATCCGCGCAAGTTCGGCCTTCTTCGCGTCGAATTGGGCGATAACTATGCGTTTGTCAATACCTACGAACCCATTTTAGGCACGTTTGCCCGCGGCAACTACGTGCGCAAGACGTTTTTTCAGGGTTCGCACCGGGTCGAGCTCACCAACGGCCTGTACCTCAGGACCTCCTTTGATTTTTCGCGCCGAGAGGCCATCACCAACCTCAAGCTCGAGGACTGGTCCAACCAGCTGTTCGGGGAATTGAATGCGCCCACGCCGTTTCGCACCTACACCATTGCCTTGGTTGGGGCCGACCTGAGCTATACCCCAGGTCAGCGCTACGTGATGAAGGGGCCACGCAAAATCGCGTTGGGCAGCCCGTGGCCCACCTTCACGCTTCAGGTCAAGCAGGGCATTCCAGGCCTGCTCGGAGGCATGGTCAATTTCACGTCCCTGCGCCTTAACGCGCGGGATTTCAGGCAGTCGCGCTTTTGGGGGACCACCAACTGGAACGTGGGCGCCGGTACCTTTTTGGCCAAGGAGCTCGACTCCATTCGCTTCATTGAACACCGATTTTTTAGAGGGTCTGACCAGATCCTCTTGAGCAACCCCACCGCCACGCTGCAAGCGCTTGATTCGACCTACCACACGGCGCGTCCGTGGGTCGAGGCCTACTTCATTCACCATTTTGACCGGTCCCTTCTCGACCGCATCCCGTTGGTTCGCGCACTCCATCTGGTTCCCGCCGTCGGGGGCGGTATGCTCTACGTCGCCGAAGCTAAGGTCTTTCACGCCGAGGTTTATGGCGGACTGGAACTTCCGATGCGCCTTTGGGACCAGCGAATGCGCATTGGCGCGTACCGAGTTTGGACCCACCAGGGCAACCCGCAGGTTCCCGGGTTCCGCCTAAAAATGGGCATTGACTTTTACGACGGCTACCAGGGCCGTTGGAACTACTAACTAGCAACTAGCAACTAGCAACCCGTAACTAGCAACTAGCAACCCGTAACTAGCAACTAGCAACCAGCAACCCGTAACTAGCAACTAGCAACTAGCAACCAGCAACCCGCAACTAGCATGATTCGTCCGCTCTTTTTTGCCGCCCTCTCCCTGGGCACTGCCGCTCAGGCCCAATCCCTGTACCGCGTTGAAATCAAGGCTGACGGCGCCACCGTCGAGCACGTCGGATTTGCCGCTCCCGACGCCAACTTGGCCGACGGGTTTTCGGCCACCTACCACCTCCCCAAAACGGTGCCCGGAACCTACGCAACCCTCGACTACGGCCGGTTTGTGAGCGACTTCACGGCGGTCGACGCCCAGGGCAAAGCCCTCAAAGTGAAAAAGATGGGCAACAACAGCTGGGCGGTCAGCGGTTCCGCCGCGCCCGCCGCAGTGCGCTACACCGTGGCCAGCATCATGGAGCTCAAGGTCAAAAAAGACAAGATTTTTGAGCCGGCGAGCACCTTTCACGACGACCAAAAGGGCTCGGTACTGAACGGCGGCGGAGTCTACGGATTCTGGACTGGTCAAGAGCGCGGCTCGGTAACCGTCGACCTCGGCACGCCGAAGGGCTGGTTCGCCGCCACGTCGCTCGAAGGCGAGGCGGGCAACGGCCGCACGCTCCTTCGCGCCGACAGCTACCACGCGCTGCTCGACAACCCAGTGCTGCTGACCAAGCCCGACACCTCCGGATTTTGGGTGGCCAACACCCGGGTGACCATCGCGGTCCTCGACCTCAACGGAACGCCCCGCGCCGCCGAGTTTAAGCGCGAACTCGAGGCCGATATGGCCGCGGTCGCGCGCTTTCTGCCGCAGCTTCCGGTGGACCGCTACACCTTTTTGACGATGGTCGGCGACTTCCGCTGGGCTGGTGACATTTTGTTTAGCGGAAAACCCAGCATGGGCGGCATCATTAAAGTCGCCAAGTCCTTGGGCAACCAAGGCTTTGGTGCGCTCGAACACAACACCTCGTCGGTCTACTACCTCGGCGATTTTGGCAACGGCGAGCGCATGCCTGACGAACTGCGCGTCGAAAAGCAGCTGCTTGACGCGGCCGTGCACGAATTCATGCACATCATCACGCCGTTGGGCCTTCACGCTCCGGCCATTCACGATTTTGACTACGCCAACCCCACCATGAGCCAGCACCTGTGGCTCTACGAGGGCGTGACCGAGTACTTCGCCCAACTCATTCGCTATCAGGGCGGACGCCTCAGTGAAAAGGAGTACCTCGACGCGATGCGCGGCAAGATTGCGCAGGGCGAAAAGTTCCCCAACCGCAAGTTCAGCTTCACGGAAATGTCGCGCAACGTGCTCGACAAGCCCTACGCCGACGCCTACCTCCACGTCTACGACCGCGGCGCCGTGATGGCGTGGCTTATTGACGCCCAAATCCGCGGGGCCCACGAAGGTCGACGCTCGCTCATCGACGTCATCATGGCGCTGCACACCCAATACGGTCCCAGCCGTCCGTTCGACGAAGCCGGTTTCTTTGATGCCTTTTGTGCGGCCGCTGAAACGCCCGGACTGCGCGAGTTCTTCGCCCAGCACGTGGAAGGTCGCGAACCGCTTCCCTACGCAGAGGCCCTGAAGCTTGTCGGGCTCGCCTATGCCGCGGAGGGCAGTGAGGTCAAAGCACTAAATCCGCTGGAATCGGGCAAAAACGACCTCAAGGTCAAGGCCGGAAACCTCGGAATGACCCGCGTGGTGAAAAAGGTCGGGCCCAACGAATGGGCTGGACTTCGCGTGGGCGACGAAGTTTCAATGATGGACCTGGTCAAGGCCCGCGACGAAGCCAAGGATGGCGTGATGAAGTTGCCGGTAACCCGAGGCGGAACGACAATTGTGCTGGACGTTCCCGTGAAAACCGAAACGGTGGCACGCCCCCACCAGCTGAAGGTGGCCGACGACGCGCTCTGGAAGGGCTTTAGCACGCGGCCATAACCAGTTGCTAGTAACTAGTTACTGGCTACTGCAAAGCCGTCTTAGGTATTCTGCAGTGGCTGGGAGGCGGTTTTGGGCAAGTGCCATGAGCAGCTGCTCTTCTGAAATTAGGAACTTGCTTCGCGAGAAGATCATGGACTGAACGGCTGCAATGGCTTGGTTTGGTTGGTTCTTCACCACGTGGAGAAAGTAATCGTCTGGGTGAAGAACCTTGAGGGGTTTCACCCAATTTGTTGGAAAATCGCGCAGGTTAAACGTTACGAGGATTCCGCACTGCTGCAACGCCAACTGGGCTATGTGTTCATCGTCCGCGTCGGGCAAGCCCAATGGGGTCCAAGGACGCAGTTCCTTGAGGTTATCATGAAAAGCAAGGTTGAGTTGACTCCACACGCGGTCTGCTAAATCCGAATCAAGCCCAGTACGGCTCAGTGCCCTGCGCAGCTCCAGCCCAAGTTCCACGCTCCAAACCATGCGGTGGGCGCCGTGCCACTGGAGCCAGCATGCAAAGTCACGCAGATAAATGGGATACAGTACGTTAGCGTCAAGTACTGCGTTCGGAATAAAGTCCGTGTTCTTCACCGTCGTGGGTCATGGCGACCAATGCTCCCAAGGAGATTCCCCGCTGACTCGCCACAAACGCCGCCAAATCGGCCCGGCGAACCCGGCGGTGGGTGCCCACTTTGAACGACGGGATTTCGCCCTGATCCAGTAATTTAGTTAGGTGTGGGCGCGAAACCCCGAGGAAATCTGCCGCTTCCTGAGAGGTCAAGACTTCGGCGCGCGGCTGAAGGCGATCAAGCAGGTCGAGCGCGTCGGAGCGATCCAATTCGAACTCGGGCAGCACCACGGTGGCCCCGGGAGCCTCTACCGCTAACGCCAATCGCGCAGCAAGTTCACCTAATGAAACGGACGCCATAGGGGCAAAAGTACGTTGCATGGTACATTAATCGAAATAAACGAAAACGGAACACGTGGTCCCGCCACCCTAGACCATCTAAGGCGAACGCAAGATGCAGCCGACATCACGGCCAAACGGGTACAAATGGCTTTGGGGTGGGAGGCCGCAAAAACCAGCAACGAGCAACTAGTTACTGGCTAGGCCCACACCACCTTTTCGACCTTGGCCGCCAGGCCGTGCACCAGGTCGTGGTAGAACTGCTCCACCTGGTTGCGCTTGATTTTCAAGCTGGGCGTGATGAATCCGTTGTCGATTTCCCAGCGCT